>Ga0306920_100012866_pt1 | contig 11376 bp, 9 predicted proteins | sample flu12Cox44000170_FD_204666 | JGI IMG/M metagenome (GOLD analysis project Ga0306920, IMG submission 204666) | Lab enrichment of tropical soil microbial communities from Luquillo Experimental Forest, Puerto Rico - flux4day.12C.oxic.44.000.170 (v2)... | ecosystem: Environmental > Terrestrial >...
GTCGACTACTACGACGAGACCGGCAAGAGCGCGAAGAAATTCCTGGTCCGCAAACCCGTCAACAACGCGATCATGCGATCCGGTTTCGGTGGCCGGCGTCACCCGATCCTGGGCTACGTCAAGATGCACACCGGCGTCGACTGGGCGACCGCCTATGGCACGCCGATTTTCGCCTCGGGCAACGGCGTGGTCGAGAAGGTCGGCTGGGAAGGTGGCTACGGTAAGTATGTTCGCCTCAAGCACAACAATGGTTATGAGACCGCCTACGGTCATATGTCGGCCTTCGCCAAGGGCCTCGAGGTCGGCAAGCGCGTGCGACAGGGCCAGGTGATCGGGTTTGTCGGCTCGACCGGCATGTCGACCGGCGCGCACGTCCATTATGAGATCCTGGTGAACGGCCGTTTCGTTGATCCCATGCGCATCAAGCTGCCGCGCGGCCGCTCGCTGGAAGGGCCGATGATGGCGGGCTTCGAGAAGGAACGCGACCGTCTCGATGCCATGATGATCGGCCGTGGCGGCGGCGCCGCGCGCATCTCCGACGCCACCGGCGGTCCGCTGCAGATCACCAACCGCTGACGACCCCTCAAAACCCGCCCCCATCGGAACCGAACGGCAATGCCCGGGTTGACGGGTGAGAATGTCCGGCAAGCCTCCGGCTTGGACCTGGACTGGAGCTCCCAGGCTTGAGGGGTTGAGAGCATGAGACGCATCACGAAAGACGACGCCATCAAGGCGATCGGCCGGGTCGATGATGTGACCATCGCCGAAATCATCGCAACCGGCGCGACGGTGGACGAGCTGGCCGAGGCCCAGGCCTGGATCGCCAACGATGAGCCCTTGCTGAACGCCGGCAGGCCGCTCGCGACCGGTCGGGTGCGCGAGCTGATCGAAATTCTTGCCGAGCTCGAGAGCGACGATGACGACAGCGAGCCGGCCGGTCCGCCCGCCACGTAAAGCCACCTTCATTCCGAATGCGCAAACCGTAACCTGGCTCAGTGCATCTTTCGCTTCGGCACGGGCGACTCGAACTGCGCGATCTCCGCGGTCTTTGCCGCCTTGCCGTTAAACGTCAACACGTTGCCCTGGCTTGAAATGGCGACGCGATCGCCCTCCTTCACCTCGCCCGCCAGAATCATCTCGGCAAGCGGGTCCTGCAGATTGCGCTGGATCACCCGCTTGAGCGGACGCGCGCCATAGGCGGGGTCCCAGCCCTTGGCGGCGAGCCAATCGCGTGCCGTGGCATCGAGCGACAGCGTGATCTTGCGCTCCTCGAGCAGCTTCTGCAGACGCGCAAACTGGATTTCGACGATCCGGCCCATCTCGCTCTTCTGCAGCCGATGAAACAGGATGATCTCATCGACACGATTGAGGAACTCGGGCCGGAAGTGCGCACGAACCGTCGCCATCACCTGGTCGCGCACGGCCGAGGTATCCTCGCCTTCGGGCTGGTTGACCAGGAATTCCGACCCCAGGTTCGAGGTCATGATGATCAGGGTGTTGCGGAAATCCACGGTGCGCCCCTGCCCATCGGTCAGCCGGCCATCGTCGAGCACCTGCAGCAGCACGTTGAAGACATCGGGGTGCGCTTTTTCGATCTCGTCGAACAGCACGACCTGATACGGCCGCCGCCGCACCGCCTCCGTCAACGCACCGCCCTCGTCATAGCCGACATAGCCGGGAGGCGCGCCGATCAGCCGCGACACCGAATGCTTCTCCATGTATTCGGACATGTCGAGGCGGACCATTGCGGTCTCATCGTTGAACATGAACTCGGCGAGCGCCTTGGTCAGCTCGGTCTTGCCGACGCCGGTGGGGCCTAAGAACATGAACGAACCCATCGGCCGGTTGGGATCCTGCAGGCCGGCGCGCGAACGACGCACGGCGGTAGCTACCGCGTGCACCGCTTCGGCCTGGCCGACGACACGCTTGCCGAGGCTCTCCTCCATCTTCAGCAGCTTGTCCTTCTCGCCCTCCAGCATCTTGTCGACGGGAACACCGGTCCAGCGCGACACCACCTGCGCGATATGGTTGGCGGTGACCGCCTCCTCCATGACGCCGGCACTTTCCTTGGCATCCCCCTTGGCCTCGATCTCGGCGAGCTGCTTCTCCAGCGCCGGAATCTTGCCGTAAGCGAGCTCACCGGCGCGGCCGAAGTCGCCCTTGCGCTGCGCGGTGGCGAGCTCCACGCGCAAGGCGTCGAGCTCGCCCTTCAGCTTCTGCGCGCTCGACAGCTTGTTCTTCTCTGCGCTCCAGCGCGCGGTCAGTGCCTGCGACTTCTCCTGAAGCTCGGCAAGCTCCTTTTCGAGCGCCTTGAGGCGGCTCTTCGAGCCGGCATCGCTTTCCTTCTTCAGCGCCTCCTGCTCGATCTTGAGCCGGATGATTTCGCGATCGAGCGAATCAAGCTCCTCGGGCTTGGAATCGACCTGCATCTTCAGCCGAGCCGCAGCCTCGTCCATCAGGTCGATGGCCTTGTCGGGCAGGAAACGGTCGGTGATATAGCGGTTCGACAGCGTCGCCGCCGCAACCAGCGCGGAGTCGGTGATGCGAACGCCGTGATGCTGCTCGTACTTGTCCTTCAGTCCGCGCAGGATCGAGATCGTATCCTCGACGCTGGGCTCATTGACAAAGATCGGCTGGAAGCGCCGCGCGAGCGCTGCGTCCTTTTCCACATGCTTCTGGTATTCGTCCAGCGTGGTGGCGCCGATGCAATGCAGTTCGCCGCGCGCCAGCGCCGGCTTCAAGAGGTTGGACGCATCCATCGCGCCGTCAGCCTTGCCGGCGCCGATCAGCGTATGCATCTCGTCGATGAACAAAATGTAGGTGCCCTCCGCCGAGGTGACCTCCTGCAGCACGGCTTTCAGGCGCTCCTCGAACTCACCGCGATATTTTGCGCCGGCAATCAGCGCGCCGAGATCGAGCGACAACAGTTTTTTGTCCTCCAGGCTCTCGGGCACGTCGCCGTTGACGATTCGCAGCGCGAGCCCCTCGACGATCGCGGTCTTGCCGACGCCGGGCTCGCCGATCAGCACAGGGTTGTTCTTGGTGCGGCGGGAAAGCACCTGGATGGTGCGGCGGATTTCCTCGTCGCGACCGATGACGGGATCGAGCTTGCCGTCGCGCGCCGCTTGCGTCAGGTCGCAGGCATATTTCTTCAGCGCGTCATAGGCGTTCTCCGCGGTCGCGCTATCGGCCGTGCGGCCCTTGCGCAGGGACTCGATTGCCGCGTTGAGGTTTTGCGGCGTGACGCCGCCTTTGCTCAGGATGGTCGCGGCTTCGCTCCCCTTCTCGAGCGCGAGCCCGAGCAGCAGCCGTTCAACCGTGACAAAGCTGTCGCCGGCCTTGTCGGCGGCCTTCTCCGCCGCATCGAACGCACGCGCCAGCTCCGGTGCAAGATAGACCTGTCCCGCGCCGCTCCCGGAGATCTTCGGCAGCTTGTTCAGCGCCTCTTCAGTTGCCTTTAGGATCGCGCGCGAATTGCCGCCCGCGCGGTCGATGAGGCCGCCGGCAAGTCCTTCGCTGTCGTCCAGGAGAACCTTCAAAAGGTGCAGCGGCGAAAACTGCTGGTGCCCCTCGCGGATCGCAAGCGACTGCGCCGACTGGATGAAGCCACGCGCCCGCTCGGTATATTTCTCAATATTCATCGTTCAATCCCTCGGCCTGCCGCTCCCACCCGGGGCGCGATCAGGAAAAGTGGGTACCGGTTTTGCGTCCGATCGCGCCCCCATTTCAAAATTGGCGCGTGATCTTATGGCGAAACCGCTTCACACTTTCGCGGATCACGCGCGTAGCATGGTAGCAGCATCTTCATTGGGTTTCCGCCGCGCGTATTGACGTTGCTCAACCACCCAGCGGTCGTCGCCATCATTTTTTGGCTTGCGGCTGATGTGGGCATCTGCTTTTCGGATGGGAAGAGGTCCGCTCACAATTTCGTGCGCAGGCGCTACCATGCGGAATCCCTGGAGGAAAACCGATGTCGAAATCCCCGCCCGCCGACATCGCCGGCCTTTACCGCTACCCCGTCAAGGGCCTGACCCCGGAACCCCTGAAAAAGGTGGCCCTTGAGGTCGGCCGCACGCTTCCCGCCGACCGCCGCTACGCCATCGAAAACGGCGTCAGCGGCTTCGATCCGACGGCGCCTTCCTGGATGCCGAAAACGGTGTTCCTGATGCTGATGCGCAACGAGCGGCTGGCCGGTTTGCGCAGCCTTTTCGAGGATGAAACCAATATCCTCACCATTCGCCGGGGCGGCGAGATCGTCGCGCGGGGCGATCTGGAGACAGTCGAGGGCCGCGCCGCAATCGAGGGTTTCTTCACGCAGAATTTCGCAGCCGAGCTCAAGGGGCCGCCGAAAGTCCTCTCCAGCGATGGCCACAGTTTTTCCGATGTCGCCAAAAAGGTGGTGTCGATCATCAATCTCGAAAGCCTGCGCGCGATCGAGGGCATGGTCGGCCACCCCGTCCATCACCTGCGCTTCCGCGCCAATCTCTATCTCAGGGGATGGCCGGCCTGGCACGAGGCCGCTCTCGTCGGCCGGACGCTTGCGATCGGCGAGGCGCGGCTCAGGATAGTCAAGAACATCACCCGCTGCGCGGCCACCAACGTCGATCCCGACACGGCCGCACGCGATCTCGAGATCCCGGAGGCGTTGATGCGTCGCTTCGGCCACAACGAATGCGGCATCTATGGCGAGGTGATCTCCGACGGCACGATCGCCATCGGCGACACGATCACGGTGCACGATTGAGCCTTTGGGCACGGTGATGGCGCCCTCGCGTCCCGGACGCGGTGCGGTGCGCCGTTACGAAGATCGTCATCGTTGTTCCACCACCCTCGTGCCCCGGACGCAGCGCAGCACGAAAGTGATGCGCTGCCGATCCGGGGCCCATGATTCTCTTCGATGCGCTTCTGGGTCCCGGATCTGCGGCGCACCGCTAAAGAGCGCTGCACCGCGTCCGGGACACGAGCGCGCGCTCTCGGCACGCGCGATGCGCCCGAGCTTTGCATCAGAGCTGTCCCCCAAAAAAGAGAGGGCGCAGGGAAAGCCGGATGCCCGAATGCACCCGCAGCCTCGCATGCAAAATGAAAAAGCATACGAGCAAGTCCACCACAGGTTCACCGGTTCACGCCGGCTTTCCCCGCGCGATTGGTTTTAACGGCTTGCTTCGTGCTCTCCCCGGTGTCCATGACTTTTTAGTCACCGTCATCGGCGCGATGCAAAGCATCGTCGCCAACTTGACGCCAGCCAAGGGGCGCCTTGTGCCCGCTTTCCGAAGTTCGTGCGTCATCGTGGAGCCCCTTTCACGAACTTCGGAAAGCAAAGGGCACAAGCAAATCCATGATTCCAGTGCCGCTTTCGATTTGAAGTTCCTGATAGGGACTCGCGGCAATCTCTGCAGGAACTTCAAATCGGCGGCACTGGTAACCACACGACTTCGCCGTCCGCGCCGATGTCGTTCGTCTGACGGCATCTTGGCGTCCATCGCATCCCGCGCTCAACGTCCGTGACGACGCGCGACGCCCCTCTTGTGGAGTGCGGGACGCGGCGAGTAAAGGCACGACTTCTGATTTTCAGAAAGCAGAATATTTTTACGTTCGCGACTGGACAGCCGATTCGGCGCTGAATTGCCTGATGAATTTCGATTTTTCGCGCGGGCGATTGGTGCGGGATTTTGCACGCCACGATCCCGCAACAGGCGGGCAGATGTTGCCCGTCGGGCAAATCGGCGGGTGAATGAAGAAATCATCGCCACCGCATTGCAGCCGCGCTCGTTAGCTGCGAATTTCGGCTAGCGTGGCGGTTCAGAAGTCCGCAGTATTGCTTGCCGCGACTTCGTCATGCGGACTTCTGAACCAAAGCCACACTAGATCAATAATTTGCTAGTGTCCTTCGATTCCGAAGTTCGCAAACGAGGTGCCGCGAAATGGTGCGAACTTCGGAATCGGGACACTAGGCCAGAGCTATGAGGAAACGCCAATGCCCCACGCCGTCACGCGCGACAATGTCCGACTCTATTTCGAGGAGGCGGGCAGCGGAACGCCGATCATCTTCCTCCACGAGTTCGCGGCCGACCACACCAACTGGGAGCCGCAGATGCGCTATTTCTCGCGCGGCCATCGCTGCATCGCCTATTCCGCGCGCGGTTATGCGCCCTCCGAGGTGCCGACCTTGGCGGAAGTCTACAGCTTCAGGCATTTCTACAACGACGCGCTCGCAGTCCTCGATCACCTCGAAATCGAGAAGGCGCATTTCGTCGGCCTCTCGATGGGCTCCTATTCCTCGCTGCAGGTCTCGCTGCATGCGCCGAAACATATGCTCTCGATGACGCTTGCCGGGCGTCGGCTCCGGCTCGAGCCTGGAAAATCTCGACGCCTGGCGAAAGCAGTGCCGCGACAATGCCGATCAATTCGAAGCAATCGGCTCGGCGGAAGTTGCCAAGGTAACCCGTGAGGCGCCGAGCCGGATTCCTTTCCTGGTCAAGGACCCGCGCGGGCACGCGGATTTTTACGCAGCACTGGCGCGGCACGATTCGAAGGGTTCGGCCAACACCATGCGCGGCTTCCAGGCCGGGCGGCCTTCGATCTACACGCTCACCGATGCGATCCGCAAAGTGACGACGCCGGCGCTGATCATTTGCGGCGACGAGGACGACCCCTGCATCGAGCCGAGCCTGTTCCTGAAACAACATCTGCCGGCCGCTGGCCTCACCTTCTTTCCGAAGTCCGGCCACGTGCTCAATCTCGAAGAGCCCGCACTCTTCAACGAGACGGTCGAACGCTTCATCGCGCTGGTGGAAGCCGGCCGCTGGGGTGTGCGCGATCCGAGGTCGCTTGCGATTGCGTAGGCGTAGCAAAGATCTGGATGCCCGGCACAATGCCGGGCATGACGGTGGGGTGGAGTAAGTACCAAGAGCGTCATGGCCGGGCTTGTCCCGGCCATCCACGTCCTTCATCATCCAAGCATGCACGGCGGCTATGTTTACATTCTAGCCAGCGCACCGAACGGCATCCTCTACGACGGGGTGACGAACGACCTCGTGCGACGCGTGTACGAGCATCGAAACGGCCTCATTGCGGGATTTACAAAGAAGTATTCGGTCAAGCGCCTGGTTTATTTTGAGCGCTACGATGACATTCGAACGGCGATCCAGCGTGAAAGGAATTTGAAGCACTGGTCGCGAAAATGGAAAGTCAGATTGATCCTGAAAGACAATCCGGAATGGAATGATTTGTACGATTTGATTCTTTAAGAACGTGGATGGCCGGGACAAGCCCGGCCATGACGATCGGGAAGCACTGTGCCAGTGTTGCAGGATTTTTCGTGGCTGTCTGAAAAGTTGAATTGATGATTAGGCGGGCGCGGTTCGCCGGGACGACTTAGTGAGCCAAACATCGTCACATCATGGGACTGCGGGTCCGGCGCAGTCGTGAGGCTCAACCGCTATCGCCCCTTCCCCGCCCGGCTCAGCAAGAACACGCCCTGCTCGCCGAACATGTTCCAGAACCACCAGGGCAGGTTCAGCGGCACCGGCCGGCCGAAATTGTCGAGCGCGACCGCGCGCTCCATCTTGACGTTGATCTCGTCGCAGAGCTGCACGAAATCCTTGATCGTGCAGAAATGAATGTTCGGCGTATCGTACCAGGTCGCTGGCAGGTTCTCGGTGCGCGGCATATGCCCGCCGATCAAAAGCTGCAGCCGCAGCTTCCAGAAGCCGAAATTCGGAAACGACACGATGGCGCGCCGGCCGATCCGCAACAGATTCTCCAGGACGGTTTTAGGCTGGCGTGTTGCCTGTAGCGTCTGCGACAGGATCACATAGTCGAAGGCATCATCGGGATAGTTGACGAGGTCGGTGTCGGCATCGCCCTGCACCACGGCCAGCCCCTTGGCGACGCAGCGGTTGACGCCCTCGCGTGACAGCTCGATGCCGCGTCCGTCGATGCCCCGGCTTTCGAGAAGCTGCAGCAGATCGCCGTCGCCGCAGCCGACGTCGAGCACTTTTGCGCCGTGCTCGACCATGTCGGCGACCAGGAGATGATCGCTGCGGTAATTGCCGGTGCGGTGAGGCTCGACTGTGCCGAGCGGCAGCGCCGGTTCCTGCAACGCCATCTTAACCGCCCAACCCGCGCGCCTTGCCCGCCGCATGCAGGAAGGCGCGCGAGATATCGAAGAACTCGGGGACATCGAGCAGGAACGCGTCGTGGCCGCGGTCGGTCTCGATTTCCGCAAACGACACCCGCGCGCTCGAGGCATTGAGCGCGTGCACCAGCGCCCGTGACTCCGCGGTCGGAAACAGCCAGTCGCTGGTGAACGACACCACGCAGAAGCGGGTCTGGATGCCGCGAAACGCCTCCGCCAATACGCCATTGTGGTCGGCGGCGACGTCGAAATAGTCCATCGCCCGCGTCAAATAGAGATAGCTGTTGGCGTCGAACCGCTCGACAAAGGACGAGCCCTGATAGCGCAAATAGCTCTCGACCTCGAAATCCGCATCGAAGGAGAAGGTCGGCAGGTCGCGATCCTGCATGCGCCGGCCGAACTTGCGATGCAGCGCGGCGTCGGAAAGATAAGTAATGTGCCCGGCCATCCGCGCCACCGCCAAACCGCGATGCGGCAGCGTGCCATGCTCGGCATAACGTCCCTGATGCCAATTCGGATCGGCCATCACGGCCTGCCGGCCGAGCTCATGGAAGGCGATGTTCTGGGCGGAGTGACGCGTCGAGCAGGCGATCGGCAACGCCGAGAACACGCGGTTTGGATAGGCCGCGGTCCATTGCAGCACCTGCATGCCGCCCATCGAGCCGCCGACCACGCAGAACAGGGTCTCGATGCCCAACCGATCGAGCAGCATGGCCTGCGCGCGCACCATGTCGGGAATGGTGATGATCGGAAAATCCAGGCCCCACGATCTGCCGGTGGCGGGATTGGTCGAGGCAGGCCCCGTCGAGCCCATGCAGCCCCCGATCACGTTGGGACAGATGATGAAATAGCGGTTGGTATCAAACGGACGCCCGGGACCCACCATGGCTTCCCACCAACCGGGTTTCCCGGTGATCGGATGCAGGTTGGCGACATGCTGGTCGAGCGTCAGCGCATGACAGATCAGGATGGCGTTGGAGCGCGCCGCGTTGAGCGTGCCGTAGGTCTGGTAGGCAATCTGGAACGGCTTGAGATCAACGCCGCAATCGAGCGGCAACAACTCATCTGTGCCGAACCGCGCCAGCAACGAACTTGGGTGATCAGCCTCGTGCGACCGCTCTTCGAGGTGAACAGCGGGGCTTGATACTTTCACGCTTACCATCTTCTCGTCGTCCCCTGTGGCGGGGCTCCCGCAGAATAAATCAGGCCATTAAAAAACCCGGCCTGAACAAGGGTTCAGCCGGGATTTGATCTGTCCCCGGCCTGTTTAGCGAGTTGTTTAACGTGGCTGCAAGCCGGCCGGCTCAAATGACCACGGATCGGGAGTAAAATTAGTCGCTAGGCTTGTTTTCGTCAAGTCGGGCGGGTGGTTAATGCAGGCGTAAAACCCACATGGTGAGGAGGCGCTCATTGAGGTTTTTCAGCCTGCGTAGACTTGGCTGTTGCGCCGCCTCGAACCATGAGGGAGAACGGGCCTGTGTCCTCGGGATGCGCTCCGCGCTCCTCAGGGTGAGGAATAGAAATTTCGCCGGGTTCGTCAGATGTCAAAGCCACCCCCTGCCCCGCCGTCGCTTGCCGAGCTGCGCAAGGAAATCGACACGATCGATGAGGGCATGCACCGCCTGCTGATGCAGCGCGGCGACATCATCGACCGCCTGATCCAGGTCAAGCAGACCCAGGAGGTGGGCTCCGCGTTTCGCCCTGCGCGCGAGGCCGACATGATGCGCCGCCTGGTCGAGCGTCATCGCGGCATACTGCCGCTCGATACCGTGGAGAGCATCTGGCGCGTCATCATCTCGACCTTCACCTATGTGCAGGCGCCATTCTCCGTGCATGCCGACGTCTCCGTCAGCGAACCGGCGATGCGGGATTCGGCACGCTTTCATTTCGGCTTCACAGTGCCTTATGTCGCGCATTTCAGCGCGCCCGCGGCCGTCGAGGCGGTGGCCCGGTCCAAGGGCGATCTGGCGCTGGTGTCGGCAATCTCCAGCCGCACGCCCTGGTGGCTCACGCTGGAAGCACAACGCGCGCCAAAGATCATCGCGCGGCTGCCCTTTGTCGAGCGCGCCGATCACCCCGCCGCACTTCCGGTGTTCGTGGTCTCGCGCGTCGCCGACAGCGCCATGGTGACCGAGGTCGAGACCTGGAGCGTGCGGGTGTCGGGGTGGAACGCCGAGATCGCGCGGGCATTGTCCCCGCTCGCCGAGATCGTCGCGGTGCCGGATACCGCCTTTGACGGCGCGGCGCTCCTGGTCTCGATCACTGGCGCCAAGGGCTTGGAAAAAATCAAGCTGGCCCTGATCCAGGCGGGCGCTTCCATCCGCTCGACGGCTCTCGTCGGCAGCCATGCAACGCGCTATACGCTTCCTGCTGCAGCTGCCAAATAGCCGCTAGCTCAACTGGCCAGTCCCGGAGTAGACGATGAACCGCCCTGTGCCGAACCCCGGCATTCTCGATATTGCGCCCTACACGCCCGGCAAGAGCCCCCTGCCGGAGCCGGGCCGCAAGGTTTTCAAGCTCTCGGCCAACGAGACGCCGCTCGGCCCGTCGCCGAAGGCGATCGAGGCCTATCGGCAGGCAGCCGCGCATCTTGAGGATTATCCCGAAGGCACCTCACGGATCCTGCGCGAAGCAATCGGCAAAGCCTTCGGGCTCGACCCCGAACGCATCATCTGCGGCGCCGGTTCGGACGAACTGCTCAACCTGCTCGCGCATACCTACCTCAAGCAGGGCGACGAAGCGATCTCCACCACCCACAGCTTTCTGGTTTATCCGATCGCGACCATGGCCAATGGCGCGACGAACGTGGTCGCGCCCGAGACGAACTTCACCGCCGATGTCGATGCCATTCTTGCGCGCGTCACCCCGCGCACCAAGCTCGTCTGGCTTGCCAACCCGAACAACCCGACCGGAACCTACATGCCGTTCGACGAGGTCAAGCGGTTGCGCGCGAACCTGCCGGGGGAGGTGCTGTTGGTGCTGGATGCCGCCTATTCCGACTATGTGTCGCGCAACGACTATGAGCGCGGGATCGAACTGGTGGCGACCACGGACAATACGGTGGTGACCCACACCTTCTCCAAGATCCACGGACTTGCGGCCTTGCGGATCGGCTGGATGTTTGGACCCGCGCACATCATCGATGCCGCCAATCGCATTCGCGGGCCGTTCAACGTCTCGACGCCGGCGATGATGGCGGCGGTCGCCGCCATCGAGGACACCGCGCACCAGCAGATGTC
>Ga0306920_100012867_pt1 | contig 11376 bp, 14 predicted proteins | sample flu12Cox44000170_FD_204666 | JGI IMG/M metagenome (GOLD analysis project Ga0306920, IMG submission 204666) | Lab enrichment of tropical soil microbial communities from Luquillo Experimental Forest, Puerto Rico - flux4day.12C.oxic.44.000.170 (v2)... | ecosystem: Environmental > Terrestrial >...
CGCGCACGATGTCGCAGCCGCCGACGAACTCGCCTTTCACATAGAGCTGCGGGATGGTGGGCCAGCTCGAGAATTCCTTAATGCCTTGACGGATCTCGGGGTCGGACAGCACGTCGATGCCTTTGAACTTGACGCCGAGATGCGTGAGGATCTGCACCACCGCGGCGGAAAAGCCGCATTGCGGGAAGACCGGCGTCCCCTTCATGAAGAGCACGACGGTGTTGTCGGAAATATCCTGCTTGATGCGGTCGAAGACGGTAGCGTTGGTGGTCATGATGATCTTTCCTTGAGGGTTAATCTTCCGGCGCGCTCGTCTGCAGCGCCAGCGCATGCAATTCGTTGCCCATCCGCCCGCGCAGCGCCTGGTAAACCATCTGATGCTGCTGGACCCGGGTCTTGCCTTTGAACGCGGCCGAGACGACGTGGGCAGCGTAATGGTCGCCGTCGCCGCGCAGGTCCTCGATCGTGATCTGCGCGTCGGGCAACCCATCACGGATCAGCCGCTCGATCGTCGCCGCGTCCATGGCCATAGCAAGAAATCCTCAAAGCTTCGCGCCCAGGTCTTCGGGCGAGACCGCCTGGATATGGCACCGCCCCATCCGGGTGTCAACGCGTGAGGCGAGGGGCAGCGTACGCGCGCGGTAGACCGTCCCGTTCGCGCGTTCCTCGCCGATGCATTGACTTTATTTTCGGCCGGCATTAAATAACATAATGGTTAAATAACGGAGGCGTCTTGAGCGATTTGACCGCAATTCTGGCCGCTCTCGCCGAACCCGTACGGCGCGGCATCGTCGAACGGCTCATTCGTGAGGGCGAACGGACCGTGGGCGAGCTCGCCGCGCCACTCGACATCTCGACGCCGGCGGTCTCGCGCCATCTCCGCGTTCTCGAGGAGGCCGGCCTAATCGAACGGCAGGTGCGGCGGCAATGGCGCGTGGTGCGCGTCCGGCCGCAGGCGATGATCGAGATCGAAAGCTGGCTTGCGCAGCAAAAGCGCCTGTGGGAGGGCGCGCTCGACCGCCTCGAGGCGGTTGCCGCCCGGCAGCTCCCAAAGGGGAGGAAATCGTGAGCGCCGACGAATTGCGTTTCGAGCGGCTGATCGCTGCTTCGCCCGACGAGTTGTTCCGGCTGTGGACGACGCCCGAGCTGTTGATCACGTGGTGGGGCCCCGAGGGCGTGGACATTCCCGAGCACGTGCTCGACATTCGCCCGGGCGGCGAATGGCGCACGACGATGCGTCAGCCCGACGGCACCCGCAACACGGTCAGCGGCAAGTATCTCCACATCGATCCGCCGCATCACCTCGTCTTTACCTGGGCATGGGAGGACGGCGCCGGCCAGCGCGGTCACGAAACCGTCGTTGAGGTGCGTTTTGAGGCGGCACCGGGCGGCACACGCCTCATCCTGCATCAAGCGCGCTTCCTCGATGAGGAGAGCAGAAACCGCCACCAGCGCGGCTGGTCGTCGAGCTTCGACTGCCTGGCGCGCGCCGCGGCAAAACCGGAGGGGTAATGGTCATGAGCAAAGTCGAAATCATCGGATTTCCGCAATCGACGTATGTGCGCGTCGTTCGGATGGTCTGTGAGGAGAAGGGCATCGAGTATGAGCTCAAGCCCGCGGCGCCGCATTCGCCGGAGGTGTCGGCGGTCCATCCTTTCGGCAAGATCCCGGTGATGCGGCATGGTGGGTTCGAGCTCTGCGAATCGAAGGCGATCGCCACATATCTCGATCTCAGCTTCCCCGGACCACGCGTCATTCCGACCGAGCCGCGCGACGCCGCGCTCACCGAGCAATGGATCTCGCTCGTCAATTCGGTGATGGATGGGACGATGGTGCGCCAGTACCTCTTCGCCTACGTCTTCCCCAAGACGGCGGACGGCTCGCCCGATCGCGCACTCATCGATAAGGTGATGCCGGTGGTGCAGGAGCAGTTGCGTCTGCTCGATCGCGCCGTCGCAGAGACGGGATATCTCGTCGGCGCCGCCGTCACCGTTGCCGACCTCAACCTCATGCCGATCCTCTATTATCTCCAGCGCTTTCCCGAGGGTGCTGCGGCAGTGGAGGCGTTGCCGTATCTCGCCGCCTATTACCGCCGTCTCGCTGCGCGAGCGAGCTTCGAGCGGACGACCCCGCCGCCTGTGCCGCCGCGACAAGCAAAAGCCTCGTAATTCGAACCACGGAGGAGAAGATGGCCCACCGAATTGTCTCACGCGAGGAATGGCGCGGCGAACGCGTCGCATTGCTGGAGAAGGAAAGAGCCTTCACGCATGCGCGCGACGCGCTGAGCGCGGCGCGGCGCGAGCTGCCATGGGTACAGATTTCCGACTACGTCTTCGCGGGATCAGGCGGAGCGGTGCGGCTCAGCGAGCTCTTCCGCGGCAAATCGCAGCTCGTGATCTATCATTTCATGTTCAATCCCGACTGGGAGGCCGGCTGCAAGAGCTGCTCGTTCTGGGCCGACAATTTCGAGCGCATCATCGTCCATTTGCGCGCGCGCGATGCCAATCTCGCTGCCGTATCGCGGGCGCCGATCGAGAAGCTCGACGCCTTCAAGCGGCGCATGGGTTGGAGCTTCGAATGGGTCTCATGCGGCGCCACGGGCGAGTTCAATCACGATTTCGGGGCCTATCTCACGCCCGATGACCTGGCGCGACCCGGCAACAACACGAACTACGGCACGCGGCGCTTCACCATCGCCGATGTGCCGGTGATCAGCGTCTTCGCCCGCGACGCCGACGGCAGCCTTTATCACACTTATTCCACATATTCGCGCGGTCTCGACATGCTGAACGGCGCCTACCACTATCTCGATCTCTTGCCGAAAGGCCGCGACGAAGACTCGCTCCCTTATCACATGGATTGGGTGCGCCTGCGCGACGAGTATCCGGCGAGCTGACTAGTCGCTTTGGCTTAGGCGCCGTCCATATAGGCCGGAAGCCACGCCTCGTTGATGTGTCGCAACTCGGCAATGCCGATGGCGCCCGCGTCCGCAATCGTCAACGCGTCGCCGACGGTCGTGCCGAGCTTCAGCGTCGGCACAGAAGCGGCCGTCATTCGCGCGACAACCTTCTCGGGCTCGTTCGTGGTGAGGAGGTAACGCGCCTGGTCCTCGCCGAACCAGAAGGCGTGCTCATGCGCGACGCCGGCCGGCGGCGCCACACTAGCACCCACGCCGCCGGCGATCGCCATGTCGGCAAGCGCGACGAGGAGGCCGCCGTCGGAGATGTCGTGGCAGGCCGTCACCTCGCCAGCGAGGATCGCGGCGCGCACGGCATCGCCGTTGCGTCGCTCGGCGGCGAGATCGACCGGCGGCGGTGCGCCGTCCTCGCTGCCGGCGATCTCGCGGAGATAAAGCGAGCTGCCGAGATGCCCCTTGGTCTCGCCGATGAGGAAGATGGTCTCGCCCGGCCGCTTGAAGGCGAGGCTCATGGTTTTCGCCGCATCCGCGATGAGGCCGACGCCGCCGATCACCGGCGTCGGCAAGATGGCGCTGCCGTTGGTCTCGTTGTAGAGCGAGACATTGCCGGAGACGACGGGATAGTCGAGCTCGAGACATGCCTCGCGCATGCCTTCGATGGCGAGCACGAACTGCCCCATGATCTCGGGCCGCTCGGGATTGCCGAAATTCATGTTGTCGGTGATGGCAAGCGGCGCGGCGCCGACCGCCGTCAGATTGCGCCAAGTCTCCGCCACCGCTTGCGCGCCGCCGCGCTTGGGATCGGCGGCGCAATAGCGCGGCGTGCAGTCCGTCACCAACGCGAGCGCTTTCTTCTTGCCGGGCAGGCGCACGACAGCGGCGTCGCCGCCCGGCCGCTGCACTGTCTGGCCCATGACGAGGTGGTCGTACTGCTCCCAGATCCAACGCTTGGAGCTGAGATCGGGCGCGGCCAAAAGCTTCTGCAGAACCTGTAGCACGCTGGCGCGCGTCCTCACCTCATGTGCGGCGACCTCACGCGCTGGTGTCGGCGCGGTCCAGGACCGGTCGTAAACCGGCGCCTCCGTGACGAGCGGGCCCACGGGAATCTCGGCCGCGATCGCGCCGCCTTTGCGAAGCACAAGCTTGCCGGTCGTGGTCACCTTGCCGATGACGGCGAAGTCGAGTTCCCATTTCTCGAAGATGCGCCGCGCCTCGCCTTCGCTCTCGGGCTTCAGGATCATGAGCATGCGCTCCTGGCTTTCGGAGAGCATGATCTCGTAGGGCGTCATGCTTTCTTCGCGCATGGGGACGCGGTCGAGATCGAGCTCGATGCCGAGCCCGCCCTTGCCGGCCATCTCCACTGAGGATGAGGTGAGTCCGGCCGCGCCCATGTCTTGGATGGCGACGATCGCATCCTTCGCCATCAATTCGAGGCACGCCTCGATCAGGAGCTTTTCCGTGAAGGGATCGCCCACCTGCACGGTCGGGCGCTTCTCCTCGGCGTCCTCGCTGAATTCCGCCGACGCCATGGTGGCGCCGTGGATACCGTCGCGTCCGGTCTTGGCGCCGACATAGATGACGGGATTTCCCGGGCCCGCCGCCGCCGAATAGAAAAGGCGCTTAGCGTCGGCGATACCGACCGTCATGGCGTTGACGAGGATGTTGCCGTTATAGGCGGGATGGAAATTGCACTCGCCGCCCACCGTCGGCACGCCCACGCAATTGCCGTAGCCGCCGATGCCGGCGACAACGCCGGCGACGAGACGCCGCGTCTTCGGATGATCGGGGCTGCCGAAGCGGAGCGCGTTCAAATTGGCGATGGGCCGCGCCCCCATGGTGAAGACGTCGCGCAAGATGCCGCCGACGCCGGTCGCGGCGCCTTGGTACGGCTCGATGAAGGAGGGATGATTGTGGCTCTCGATCTTGAAGACCGCGGCGTCGCCATCGCCGATGTCGACGACGCCCGCATTCTCGCCGGGGCCGCAGATGACGCGTGGGCCGGTGGTGGGAAGCCGCCTCAGCCATTTCTTCGAGGATTTATAGGAGCAGTGCTCGCTCCACATCACCGAGAAGATGCCGAGCTCGGTGAGATTGGGCATGCGGCCCAAGATGCGTCGGGCGCGCTCGAACTCCGCCGGCGTCAATCCGTGCTGGGCGACGATGTCCGGACCGATCGCCGATCCGGCAGCAGGAGTGCTCAAGAAAGCGCCTCCACCATACCCGCGAAGAAACCCCGCCCATCGATGCCACCGAGGATCGGATCGGTCGCATCCTCGGGATGCGGCATAAGCCCCAGCACCGTCTTCGTCGCGTTGAAGACGCCGGCGATGTTGCGTGCCGAGCCGTTGTGGTTGCTGTCGTCGGTGAGCTTGCCTTCAGCCGAGCAGTAGCGGAAGGCGACGAGACCGTCGCCTTCGAGGCGGTCGAGCGTCGCTGGGTCGGCGAAATAGTTGCCGTCGTGGTGGGCAACGGGGACGCAGATCACCTGTCCCGCCTCATAGCCGTTGGTGAAAATGCTCTGGCTCGTCTCGACGCGAAGATGCACGTCCCGGCAGTGAAATTTGAGCGTGCTGTTGGTGAGCAGCACGCCCGGCAGCATGCCCGCCTCGGTCAAGATCTGAAAGCCGTTGCAGACGCCGAGCACGGGCGTCCCGCGTTCCGCGCGCGCTTTCACCGCGCGCATGATTGGCGAATGTGCGGCCATGGCGCCGCAGCGGAGATAGTCGCCGTAAGCGAAGCCGCCGGGGATGACGAGGAGATCGGCTTTGGGGAGTTCGGTCTCGCGATGCCAGACGTGAAGTGGCGGCTTTCCCGAGGCCCGCTCGAGCGCATCATGCATGTCGCGCTCGCGGTTCGAGCCGGGAAAGACGATGATCGCGGCTTGCATCAGGTGGGCCTCGCGAACGGGAAGGGCGGGGATCGCTTGAGATACCCCGCCCTTCGCCGCCGTTCAAGCGCGGCTCGCCGGCCGCGTCAGCTCGCGCGTCTCCGACGCCCGCGCGTGCTGCGCCGTCGCGTCGTGCGGCGGCTCACGCTCGATCTGCGTCGAGTCGTGCTGCGCCGAGTCGTCGTCTTCCGGCGCGAGCGAGTCGTGCTCTTCCGCCGGCGGCGCCGGCGCGATTGACCGGACTCCGACATGGCAATCGCGATCGCTTGCCGGCGGCTTTTTACCTTGCCGCGGCGCCGGCGACCGCTCTTGAGCCGGCCGCGCTTATATTCGTGCATCACCTTCTTTACTTTCCGTCGTTGACGCGGTGACGCCATCACGTTCCTCCGTTTTCAGCCGTACCTATAGAAAAGGAACGATGTCGCGCCGCCGACGTTCCGCCGCGGTTTCTCGCTTGTTGCAGCCGCCGCCGGCTCCGATACGGATAAAACGCGTCCGCACGCGCATTCGCTTGATCCGGAGTCCCAGCTCCTGAGCTCTCGTCGAAGGACGCAGACGATCAAGGATGATGCTTCTATCGGAAAGAAACGCCTCTGAAGATCAGCCCTTGAGCTCGATCTGGTAGCTCTCGATGACGGTGTTGGCAAGAAGTTGCTGGCACATCTTCTCGACCGACGCGCGCGCGCGGGCGGCGTCGGTTTCAGCGAGGTCGAGATCGATGACCTTGCCTTGCCTCACCTCGCTGACGCCCGTGAATCCCAGCGAGCTCAAGGCATGCGCGATGGCTTTGCCCTGCGGGTCGAGCACGCCGGTCTTGAGCATGACGTGAACGCGCGCCTTCATGCGCTCCTCACTGCACCGTCTGCGGTCCCTTGAGGTCGCCGGGTCCGCCTTCGGGCAAGATGCCGAGGCGCCGCGCCACCTCTTGGTATGCCTCTTCGACGCGCCCCAGATCCTGGCGGAAGCGGTCCTTGTCCATCTTCTCGTTGGTCTTGAGATCCCAGAGCCGGCAATTGTCGGGGCTGATCTCGTCGGCGAGCACGAGGCGCATCTCGTCGTTTTGAAAGAGGCGGCCGAACTCGAGCTTGAAGTCGATGAGCTTGATGCCAATGCCGAGGAAGAGACCGGTCAAGAAGTCGTTGATGCGCAGCGACATCTGCATGATGTCGTCGAGGTCTTGCGTTGTCGCCCAGCCAAAGGCGGTGATGTGCTCCTCCGACACCATGGGATCGCCGAGCTCGTCCTTCTTGTAGTAGTACTCGACGATCGAGCGCGGCAGCGCCGCGCCTTCGGTGAGGCCGAAGCGTTTCGCCAGCGAGCCCGCCACAACATTTCGCACCACCACTTCGATCGGAATGATCTCCACCTCGCGCACCAGCTGCTCGCGCATGTTGAGGCGGCGGACGAAATGCGTGGGGATGCCGATCTCGGCGAGCTTCATCATCAGGTATTCGCTGATGCGGTTGTTGAGCACGCCTTTGCCGGTGATCGTGCCGCGTTTCTGATTGTTGAAAGCGGTGGCGTCGTCCTTGAAGTACTGGACGAGCGTGCCGGGCTCGGGACCTTCGAAAAGGACCTTGGCCTTGCCTTCGTAAACCTGCTTGCGTCGGGACATGGCCGGGACCTGGGGATGGCGCGAGAGGCCGCCAAGTGCGGCACGACCGCGCGGATCGGACCTCCGGTGTATAGCAAGCCAGCCCCGGCGAAACAACGCCAGCGGGCCATCGGCGCCTAGAGCGGGACGCTCTCCCAGGCGCTCTCCTGCGGCTGCCAAGACCGGAAGCGAAAGACCGGTTTCACGCCCGGCCCGCTCATCGCCGGAAGCGCGATCAGGGCACTGGAAACCGTGGCAAATCCGCGATCGGTCACGAACCGCATGGCGCCACTTGGCCCGTCATGGGGCGTGGTCTCGGTCTCAGTGAGCAGCGCCTCCCAGGCGCTCCACTCGCCGCGATCGGGCTCGGGCACCGGCGCTGCGGCGAATCGTGGTCGGTAGCGGTTGAGCCGCGGTGTCTCCACGTCGTCGAGATCGCCGGCGGCGATCATGGCGAGGCCGGACTTTAACCGGTGCATCGAGACCGGCTGCCGGCCGCTCGCATCGGCATGGCGCAGCCAGAACCCGTGCCGATTGTCGGCGATGATCAGGTTGAAGGGGCGGTAGGCGCGGGGATCGAGATGGGCCAAGGCCTCGGCTGCCGCCTCGGCGTCGGCATGGTCGAGCGCCTCCAGCACCAGCTCGCCGCGCGAGCGCTGATTGGGCGAGGGGCCCAATGTCCCGAAGCGGTTCAAGATTCCGGCAACGACCCCGTGATCGTTGAGGCCGAGCCAGGAGCCGTGCGCGAGCTCGTCGAGGCCGGCGACCACCTCCGGCCGATCGGGCCAGTGCCGGGCCGGCGGCCGCCAGGGACGGCCGATCATCTCGTCGCGATTGGCGGCAAGAAGAAGCGGCCACTTATGGCCGGGCCGGATGAGGACAACCATCGTGCACATGGGCTACTCTCGCGATCGCCACGTTGACGTGGGAAGGGGCGATCGGCAAGAGAGCGGCGGGGTAGGAGCGATGAGCAGCTTCGAGGAACGGGGAAAGGGCTTTGAGCGCAAGTTCCAGCAGGATCAGGAGCTCGCCTTCAAGGTGCGGGCGCGGCGCGACAAGTTGCTCGGCCTCTGGGCGGCAGAGCAGCTCGGTTTGACCGGCGAGGCGGCGCAGCACTACGCCCAGAACGTGCTCTGTGCCGATCTCGAGCGGCCCGGCACGGGCGACATCGTCGACAAGGTGGCCGGCGATTTCGCCAAAGCCGGCGTGAAGCACGACGCGACGCGCGTCCGCGTCGAGCTCGAGCGCTTTACCGTCGAAGCGAAGAAGCAATTGGGCGCGCCGCGCTGACGCATAGCCGAGCACCTGGTCTCCTTCGATGCGCTTTCCGCGGCCGCTGGTGCGCGGCGTCTTGCTGCGGCGCTACAAGCGTTTCCTTGCCGATATCCGCCTCATGGACGGCGGCGAAACGACGGCCCATTGCGCCAATCCCGGCAGCATGCTGGGCCTCGCCGAGCCGGGCATGGAGGTGTGGCTGCTGCCGCACGGAGACCCCAAGCGGAAGCTCGCCTGGTCGTGGGAGCTAGTGCGCGCCGGGGATCACCTCGTCGGCATCAACACCGCGCATCCCAATGGGCTTGCCGCCGAGGCGATCGCCGCCGGCCGCATCCCCGCCCTTGCCGGCTATGCCAGCTCCCGCCGCGAGCAGCGTTACGGGCGGGCGAGCCGCATCGACCTGTTGCTGGAAGCGCCGGCGCGCCCCATCTGTTACGTCGAGGTGAAGAACGTGCATCTGCGGCGCGGGAATGATGCGGAATTTCCCGACAGCGTCACCGCCCGCGGCGCGAAGCACCTGTCAGAGCTGACGGCGATGACGGCCGCGGGCCACCGGGCGGTCATGCTCTATGTGGTGCAGCGCGCAGACTGCCGGGAATTCCGCATCGCCGCGGATATCGATCCCGTCTACGATCTCGCCTTCCGCGACGCGCGTGCCGCCGGCGTCGAGATGTTGTGCTATTATTGTGCGGTTAATCTCGAGGGTATAGAGATCGCCGCGCCGCTGGCGATTTCGAGCGGAGTTGGTTGAGGATGATGAACTTACGGCAACATCTAAGTTGGGATAACCGCCCCGACGCCGAGGTCGCGCGCATCAAGCTTCATGGCGCCGAAGGGTTCGAGGGCATGCGCAAGGCTGGCCGCCTTGCCGCCGAGGTGCTGGACTTCATTACCCCGCACGTGGTGCCCGGCGTCACCACCGATGCGCTCGATCGCCTCTGCCACGGCTTCATCGTCGATCACGGCGCCATTCCCGCGCCGCTCAATTATCGGGGATTTCCGCGCTCTATCTGCACCTCGATCAATCACGTCGTTTGCCACGGCATCCCCGGCGACCGCCGGCTCGATGAAGGTGACATCCTCAACATCGATATCACCGTCATCCTCGAAGGCTGGCACGGCGACACCAGCCGCATGTTCCTTGTCGGCGACAAGGTGCCGCTCAAGGCGCGGCGTCTCGTCGATGTCACGTACGAGGCGATGATGTGCGGCATCGAGGTGGTTCGTCCGGGCGTGCGCACCGGCGCGATCGGCCACGCGATCCAGACTTATGCCGAGACGCGTCGCTTTTCCGTGGTGCGCGATTTCTGCGGCCACGGCATCGGCCGCATCTTTCACGATGCGCCCTCGATCCTCCATTTCGGCACGCCCGATGAGGGCCCGGAGCTGCGCGAGGGCATGTTCTTCACCATCGAGCCGATGATCAATGCCGGGCGCTGGGAGGTGAAGGTGCTGAGCGACGGCTGGACCGCCGTCACTAAGGACCGCTCGCTCTCGGCGCAATTCGAGCATACGGTGGCCGTGACCAAAGACGGCTACGAGATCTTCACCCTCTCGCCAAAAGGCTGGCACCACCCGCCTTACGAGGGCTAATCCGCCCGTAGTTGCTTCGCTGCTGGTCAGCGACTCCCCGACAAGAGGAACTTCTTCAAGCAGCGTTCTGCGGAGTTGGAATCCGCATCAACGCTGCTCGGATATCGAAGGTAGTAGACCGTTTCAGTGATCGGGCCGCTTATGGGCTTCGCGCACTCCAAGCAACGAGCAGGGTTGGCGAATCGCCACCGCCCGCCGAAGGGAGCCTCACGTAGGGCGCCTTCAAGAATTGTTTGCTGCTCGGTCGTGAGTGTCCACGGGTGCCGCTTTCCCACAATCGCTTCGTAAGCAGGATCGAAGCTACTCCACACTAAAGTCAGATTGCCCGCGTCATTATAGAGAAAACCCTGATTCCCAAACCCCGCGTGAAATGCGTAGGGCTGTTCGAAGTCGTTCTTATGTCCACACGAAGAGCAGTTGATCGTAAGCATCAGCTGACTATAGCGCGTACGCCGCCGTAGTGTTCGAAGGCATCGCTGCAATGAGCGCGACTGAGACTACGCCCGTTGCTCCGGCGCGGAGTAAGTGGTTGACGGCGGCGGTTGGCCGCCTTTTTCCGGCAGTTTCGGCTGCGGCAGCGGGTGGAAGACGGGGTCGCGCTTCTCCCACGAGCGCTCGAAGGGGATCTGCATGACGATGCCGGCGCCGTGCTGCGTCGCGTTCTCCTCGATCGCCTTCTGCAGCGCTTGCGCCGTCTTCTCGTCCCAGGGCAGCACGTAGTAGCGCGGCTCCTTCACCTCCGGGAGCTGCAGCCAGAGATAGATGCCGCTGCCCTCGAGGATGTAGGAGCCGATCACTTTCGCTTCCTTGTCGCCGGTGCGCAGCACCTCGAGCCGCGTCGATTTGGGCCGCCCCAGCATGTCGGAGTAGCCGAAGAACAGCCCCGCTAGCAGCAGGGCGAAGAAGCCGCTCACCGCAAGACGCCGCCAGCGGGTGCCGAACGGCAATCCCACGAAGGCGTAAATCCCGAGCACGAGCGCGAGCGAGACGAAGGCGAGAACGAAGGTCGTCATTTGCCCGTTCCCTTCGCCCAAGCCGCGCGCAAATCCTTGTGGATGCGGTTGAGGCTTCCCTGCACGAGGTGGCCTTGCTCGTCGAGCTTGAAGCGGA
>Ga0306920_100012868_pt1 | contig 11375 bp, 7 predicted proteins | sample flu12Cox44000170_FD_204666 | JGI IMG/M metagenome (GOLD analysis project Ga0306920, IMG submission 204666) | Lab enrichment of tropical soil microbial communities from Luquillo Experimental Forest, Puerto Rico - flux4day.12C.oxic.44.000.170 (v2)... | ecosystem: Environmental > Terrestrial >...
CGTGGTGTATGGCGATCTGACCGCAAATATGTTGTGCGCGGTAATGACGACCGTCTTGGAATCTGCATGTCCGTGCCAGTTGCTGAAGTAGCAACCGACGAGCTGATCGTCCTCGCAGCCGTAGTTGTAGTACACGGCGATCGAGAAGTGGCCGTATACGCGGCAGTTGTTGAACCGGTGCACCATGCTTGAGCCACTTGAATCGCGCGCGCACAGAAACGCCATCGTCGGAATCTTGTCGGTCCGGGAGGAAACACACAGATCGTAGAACTGCAGCGCAACGTTGCCGGTGCAGTCGAATCCGATGCCGGTGTGAGCCAGCAGGATTGTGCCTTGCGTTAACGGCGGCGCCCCGAAGCGCGGATTTCCATCCATCTTCACGTTGAACCCGGCGACGTACGGCCCGTTCGGAGTCAGATCGAGCGACGACTGTATCAGGTAGTACACCCTCGGCCTGGGAATGTAGACCGTGCCACCCTGCACCTTGGCGACGTCGAACGCCTTCTGAAACGCCGCCGCGTCGTCACTACGGCCGTCACCGGTCGCGCCGTAACGCAGCACGTTCATCTCCTCGTAGTTGTAATTGAGCGGGGTGATGCCCCGTGCCGCCTCCGCAGGCGTCTGCGGATAGATCGCCGCCCCTGTGGCACCCTGAGTCGGCGCACCGGCCGCGCCACGGGGCTGATCAGCGGCGTGCATGCCTCCGGTCTCTGACGTGCGTGCCAGAAGGCAAACGCTGGCCAGGCGCGATATCACGCTACGTCGTTCCATCGTCGTGTCTCCGGATGTGCACCGCCTCCCACGGCGTACTCCTCGGGCGAGCCGGTGTCGCCTGCCAGTCAGTCAAGTCCACTGGCCAGCGCCGCGATGCCTAAGCATTCGTGAGGCTTGCTCAATGGCGCGCGGCCTCACCGATCGCGATGACGGCGCGACTCACTTCGATGAGTTCTTGAAAAGGGATCGGCGGGTCACCTCCGGTCCTGAGGGAATCGACAAACGCCTGCACGAGGGCTTGCTGTCCCTTGTCCTGGCGCCACAGACGCAGTGTCTTGAAGCCCGGCCAGCCGTGTCCGCGCAGCTGGCGGAAATTGTCGAGATGCAGAATCCTTCCGGCGCAGAACACCTGTATCGTCTCCTTCGGGAAGGAACGGTGGCCATTCGCCAGATAGTGGACAGTTCCCACCGAGCCATCGGCGAACTTCAACGTGATGGCGGCGCTGTCGCGCTCGTGTGACCCCGGACCTCGTCCGAGAGCCTGAACTGCGGTGTCGACGATGGGGTGCCCCGCGAGAAACCGCAGCAGATCCGCGAAGTGACACGCCTCGCCGATGATACGTCCCCCACCCACGAGCCGATCCTGTGTCCAGTGTGCGGCCGGAACCGCCCCTGCATTTACGATCGCAACCAGGCTCTTGGGCTCACGCACGCCAGCAAGCAGCGCCTTCATCTTCAGTACGTGGGGGGCGAAGCGACGGTTGAAGCCGACCACCAGGCTCGGTCGCCGCCCTTCCGCCCGGGATTCCTCCCAGGCACTGACGATCAGATCGAGCTCCTGCGCGCTGATTGCCAGTGGTTTTTCGACGAATACATGCTTGCCCGCCTGCAGCGCGCGCGCCGTGAGGCTTGCGTGGCTGTCATGGCGCGTGGCAATGACGATGGCGTCGATGTCATCCGCAGCAATCAGCGCCTCCGCATCGCTCGTCGCGCGTGCGAGGCCAAACTTGCGCGCGCAGTGAGCCGCGCTCACTCCTACGTTGCTGGCAATTGCGGACAAGCGCGCTCCGCTGGCCGCAAAGGCCGGAATGAGGACGCGGGAAGCATAGTTACCGGCGCCGATGAACCCGATAGCAGGCGCCGTTGCGGGCGCACGGCGCTGGGCCGGCGCGCCGACAGTCACCGTGTGCAGCGGAGTGCTGTCCGGCGAGCGCGGTGGTGGGTACTCGAGCAGGATCCCGATGTAGGGCTCCGCGCCGCCGGTCAGCAACTCGTAGGCCGCAGGCGCAGAATCGAATGCAAAGCGGTGCGATATCAGCGGCCGCACATCCAGCTGGCGCGAACGCATCATTTCGAGGACGGCCTGGAAGTTGCGCTGCTCGGTCCAGCGCACGAAGCCGGCCGGATAGTCGTTGCCGCGCTGCTCGTAATCGGGATCGTAGCGTCCGGGGCCATATGAGCAGGACACCTGGAACGACAGCTCCTTCTGATAGAAATCTGAGCGCTCGAGCGTCAGACCCGCCACTCCCACCAGCACAATCCGGCCGCGCTTGCGGCACATTCGCGCTCCCTGCCTCACCGGTTCGTTGCTGGCCGTGGCGGCCGTGATCAGCACACCGTCCATGCCGAGCCCGTGTGAGAAACGCTCGGCCACTGCGAGGGCGTCCTCGCCAAGATCGAATGCGACCACGTCCGCGCCGAACTGCCGCGCCAGCTCGCGCTTGCGCGAATCGGGATCGATGCCGAGCACCCGACAACCATTGGCGCGCAGGAGTTGTACGGTCAGTAATCCGATGAGACCGAGTCCCGTGACAACGAAGCTCTCCCCGAGCGTCGGCGCGGCGAGGCGCATGCCCTGCAGGGCGATAGCGCCCACAACCGCGAACACTGCTTCCTCGTCCGCGACCTCGTCGGGTACACGCGCGCACAGATTGCGCGGCACTGCAACCCATTCGGCGTGAGGTCCGTTGGAGACGACGCGGTCGCCCGGCGCGAAGCCACGCACGCCGGCACCCACGGCGGCCACCACGCCGGTGTTGCAGTAACCGAGCGTCACGGGCTTATCGAGTCTGCTACGCACGGCTTCCATGGTGGACAGCAGTCCGTCTGAGCGCAGCTTGTCCAGCACCTGACGCACCGCCTCGGGTTGTTGGCGGGCGCGATCGATCCAGCCTGCGCGGCCGAACTCGACCAGCATGCGCTCCGTCCCTGCTGAGACCAGCGAGCAGGTGGTCCTCACGAGGACGCCGCCAGGTGCGGCCTGCGGCACTGGTACCTCCGCCAGGACCGCGCTTCCGTCATCGAGTGACTGCAGCACCTGACGCAATCAGACCCCACCAGAGCTAGCGCGCGATCCGGTGGCGCGTTCCAGGTTGTCCCCGTCCAACGATACCGACACCGGTTTGCCCTCATCGATGGCGTCGCGAATCGCCAGAAAGAATCGCGCGGTCGCCAAGACGTAGCGGATGTCCTCGCCTGTCTCGGCGTCGCTGCTGGCCCGCTCCAGGGAGTTCACGATGTTGACCTCGTGACCATGGTCACGGTGCCGCAGTCGCGTTTTGCTTTTGTTCTCGATCACATCGACCGTAAGCGTCTGAAAGTCACTCAGGGTGGCAAGTACGTTGCCCTTATGGACGTTGAGAATCTCCCGCACGCCCTCGAACGCGTGGCCCTTGGCGGAGAAGGTGATCGCCGCGCAGGAGCGGTCCGCAAACATCACCGACACCACGAAGTCGGAAGTGGCTCCCGCAGGCGTCGCCGGCACTATCCAGCAGGGAAAGGCCTTCTCCAGGGAGACGAGGTGCAGCGTGAGATCAGTCCAGTGGCATAGGTTTCCCAGCACGCGCCCGCCCTCGTCGGCGTTGAAGTACCAGTGTCCGGCGGCAATCTCGTGCCCGGCGACAAACCAGTTGATCATCAGCGGGCCGGGCTGCTTGGCAAGTACCGCCTGCAGCTGTCTGAACAGGCGGCTGCGGGGACGGTTGAAGCCGAGAAACACCTTGACGTGCGGGTGACGGCGCATAGCGTCCGCCAGTCGCTGCAACTGCTCGTGCGTGACGACATGCGGCTTCTCGATATGCACGTGCTTGCCGGCCTCGATGCACGCCAGCGCGTAGTCGGCGTGCGAGGCGTGGTTGGAGGCGATGAAAACGATCCGTACCCGCGAATCGGCGAGGACGTCGTGCCAGTCTGCGACCGCTGCGGCGCCGCGGTAGGCGCGGCACAGCGAGCGAGCCCTGTTCAGATTGCGGTCGTAGGTCAGTCGCAGGAAGCGTGGCTCGCGGCGCGCCAGATAATAGGCGATGTTGGAAAAGGCATAGTTTCCGCAGCCGATCAATGCCACGCATCGCGCCGGCGCGTCGGGATCCCTGCAGCCCGGGTTCTCCCAGCGCGCGCCGGCGAACGCCGCGGCGGCGCGCATGTGATACTGGCCTCTGATCTTGACCAGCGTCCTCGACAGCCCGTAGAGCGACACATAGCGCGCGGCCTTGCGCGCCATGAAGAGGTAGCCGGCATGTGTGTAGTCGAGACTCATGAACGACTGCCGGCCTCCAGCGCGGATGTGCGGTTTGGAGCCACCCGCGGTTTTCGGTCGGCCGCGATGGCGGCGAGGAAACCGAACGTTTCCCCCGCGCAGCGCTGCCAGGAATAGCACAGCGCGCGCTCGTACGCAGCGCGCGCGAGTTGTGCCCGCAAGCGCGGCGATTCGATCAACTGGCGTATAGCCCTCGCAATGTCGTGGCTGCTTTCAGGATCGAAGTAGACGCCGGCGTCACCAAGCACCTCCGGCATCGGCCCCCGCGCCGAGCAGGCGATCGGCAGCCCGGATGCCATGCCCTCGAGAAGGATATTGGGCATATTCTCGCAACTCGATGCGAACACGCACAACTGCGCTTCGGCATAGCGGGTCGGCAGATCCTCGTGGGGGACCGCCCCGACGTACGTGGTGAATCGCCTCGCAGAATCGACTCGATTCAACACCTTGTGGAGCTTCCTCAGCGCGGGCGGATACGCCGGACCGACGAGCTCCAGCGCCACCGGCATCCCCTCGCTGCGCAGCCGGCTGACGGCCTCCGCCACCCGCCACTGGTGCTTGTACATGTCAATGATCGAGACGTACAGCAGCCGAAAGGGTCGTGCGGCGTCATAACGGCCGATCTCGAGCTGCTCGCGCGGCGCCAGAACGAATCGGCTGTCCACGCCGTGCGGAATGATCCGGGTCCGGCTGAGCGTGCGGCCAGCAGTCCTCGTGACTACGTTCTGGGCGTAGCGCGTCAGGAAAATCACGCCGTCCGCGGCGCGAAGGGTACGGGTCTGCATGATGCGCAGTATCAGCCACTTGAGCGTGAGCCAGGAGAGCCCGTAACGCCGCAGCTCCTGCCCCTCAAAGGGCAGCAGGTTGCGGCTCATCGTGACCGCCGGGTGGTCAGAGTGTCCGGCGACGACGCCGCCCGGCACGAACAGTACGTCGCACCCTGCGGCCCGCACCAGGCCGCCGAGCCTGAAACGCTGCCAGAACGCGCGCCACGGCAGCGGTCTGTCCAGCAGCGGCTGCCACGACTTCACCAGCCATGGTCGATCTTCCGCCTGCGCGAGGATCTGCCGACCGCCCCAGACGATCACCCGCGAGATGCCGTGCGCGGCCGGGGTGCCGGCACGGAGCAGCTCGACCAGATGAGTGATGCCCCCGCCGCGGCGGAGGTTCGAGGCGTCAATGCCGACTATCATGAACTTTGCGTCCCCTGGCGACGAGATGCCCTTCGTGGAAGACCTCCACGTCCACGAGCCCCGCGGCTCGCAGCCATTGCGCGACCCGCGCCGCAGTTTGCGGATTGTCGTACACGGGAGCCAACATATCGAAGGTGTCCAGCAGCGCCCACTCCTGCAGCTGTGTTTCGCTCAGCGGGTACACGCCGCTGTAGTCGGCAACCGGGATGGCACGCTTCAGCACGCGCCCGACCACTGGAACCCGCCCCAGCTGCCGACTGATCGGCAGCAGCACGGGAACCACCGTCTCGAGCATGCCAAAGAGCCTCTGTTGCGGGATGCGCTTGGTGATCGGCCGCAACAGGTACTTCGAATGCAGCACGGTGCGCAGTCGCCGCCAGTAGAAATCCACGCAGATCCGCGCGCCGGCGCTCGCGCACGGCGGCAGTGCCGCGAGAGCGCCTGCGACGTCCGGAGTGTGCTGCAGCACACCGAGCGAATATACAAAGGGAAAGAATTGCTGACGCAATGGGAGCGCATAGATGTCCCCCTGTACTAGGTGCAGCTGCTCGTGGTGCCCGAGATTCGCATAGCAGGCATCGACTGCGCCGGAGTAATCCAACGCGAGCACTCTGGCGCCCGCCTGCAATGCCACTTCGGCAAAGCGGCCGGCGCCGCACCCGGCATCGAGCACCCATTGCCCGGCCAGGTCCCCCGCCTGCCAGCCGGTCGCCTTCCAGAAACGACTCGCCGAGATCGGCTGGCCGGAATAGCTGTCGAGCTGCGTCCGCCGGAACCTGTTCCACTGCATCCCGAAGTTGTCTGCGTAATTGGACTGGGGGACGAAGCGCGGGATGAAATCGTTGATCGGGTAGCGGTGCGCGCCGCTCTCGGAAACCAGCCAGCCGCACCGAATGCGGCCGCGCTCGTACTCCGCCCCCTCCAGCACCAGCGCCTGTCCCGAGCGCGGACAGCGCAGCAACTCCAGCAGCTCGTCGTGCACGGCGTTGACTTAGACCGATACCTTGTACTCGCGCCGCCACAGCTCGAACAGCAGCAGCGCAAACAAGCGCTCGCTGTTGCGCAAGCCGCGCGACTGTCCATCGAGCAGCTCGCTCACGGCAGCGCGGTCGAAAAGTCTGCCGTCCGATCCCAACAACACCTCGCGAAAGAACTTGAGCCACGGGCCAGATTGCAGCCAGGTCGCGAGCGGTATGGAGAATCCCTGCTTGCGGTGTTGGTCGAACTCGGACGGCAGCAGTTTCGCAGCGAGCCGCTTCAGCAGTATCTTACGCGCACGCGTCGTGGCCTTCAGCTGCCACGGTACCTTGCCAAACGCAAACTCGATGATGCGGTAATCGAGGAGGGGTGCGCGCACTTCGAGCGAGTTCAGCATGCTGGCACGGTCGACCTTCACCAGAATGTCTTCGGCGAGATAATTCTCGAAATCGCAGCGCAGCGCACGCTCCAGCAGCTCCGTGGTTCGCGGAATCGCGCGGTCGCGGATGCCCTCTCCCACCAGCGCCCATTCCCTGCGGCCCTTCAGCAGTTTGCGCCGGCTGCGGCGGTCGAACTGGACCGCAACCAGCGGCAGGCCGCTCTTGAAGTCGACCCCCATGCCCTGCAGCCAGTTGCGGCCCCTGAATCCTTCCGGCAGCAGGTGCGTCGCAGTCTTCACCACCGGCAGCCGCAGCAGTCGTGGCAGTCTCCCCACGGTTTGCTGTACCTGCAGAAACCGGTTGTAGTGGAGGTAGCCGCCGAAGAGCTCATCGCCCCCGTCGCCGCCGAGCGCCACGGTGCAGTGACGTTTCACGAGCTGGCAGATCAGATAGGTGGGAATCATCGACGAGTCCACCATCGGCTCGTCGAACTGCCGTGCGAGCATCGGCAGCAGCTCGACGGTGGAAGCACCCATCTCCAGCTCCAGATGCTCGGTGGCGAAATGCCGCGCGATCAGCCGCGCGTGCTCGGTCTCGTCGAAGCTTCCATGGCCGGGAAACCGCATGGTGAACGTTCTTACCTTGGGGATCGCACGCGCCGCCATGGCGGTGATGAGGCTCGAGTCCACCCCGCCACTCAGCAGGATTCCCACCGGAACGTCGGCCACCAGTTGTCGGCGCGTCGCATCGGCGAGCAGTGCCTCGAGCTGCTCCAGCACCTCCGCTTCCGCGGCAGCTGAGGCCGGAGCATCCACGGTTGCCTCCGGGAGATTCCAGTAGCGCCACAGACGACACCGAGCCGTGTTGAGCTCGAAGGTCAGCGCATGTGCCGGCGGCAGCTTCCGCGCCGCTTTGAGGATACAGCGCTCGCCCGGGATGAAACCCTGTGTCAGATAGCAATCGAGCGCCTCGGGATCGATTTCCCGGGGAACCTCGGGATCGGCCATCAGACCCTTGAGCTCCGAAGCAAAGCGCAACGTGCCATCGTTCAGTGTGTAAAAGAGCGGCTTCTCTCCCGCGCGGTCGCGCGCCATGAACAGCTGCCGCCGCCCCTCGTCATAGAGCGCAAAGGCGAACATGCCGTTGAGTCGATGGAGGCAATCGCTTCCCCATTCCCGGTACGCGGCCAGGATGACCTCGGTATCGCTTTGCGACCGAAATACATGTCCCTTGCCGGCAAGCTCGCGGCGCAGATCGGTGAAGTTATAGATCTCGCCGTTGAAAACGATGCGCAGCATCCCGCTCGCATCCGCCATCGGCTGCTGCCCCGCGGCCGAAAGATCGATAATGGCGAGTCGCCGATGCCCGAGCCCGACAGCGCCGTCCGCCGACCAGAACTCGCCGCAGCCGTCCGGTCCGCGGTGACGCATGGCGTCGCGACCAGCGGCCAGCCAGTCCCGCGCGCGCACCGTGGCCGTGCTCGCGATACCTATGATGCCGCACATGTCGTGATGCGCACCTATCGCTAGCGGCTGACGGTCGGCGCTGGCGCGCCCGCACTCCCGCTCGCGCTGGCCAGTGCGCGGGCAGCCGTTGCATCAGCCGGCGTCACTATCGGCCTGCCCGCGAAGAACAGCGCGTACATGTACATAGTCACGACGAGCGGCACGAACTCAACAATGATCCAGTCGATGCCATAGCTCCGCAGAAGCGAAGTGAACAGAAACAACGTGATGACCCGCTTCATTGCCAAAACATACGGTTTCGGATACTGCAGTCTCACATAGAGGGCCTTGATGCCGTACGCCACCAGAAACAGTAGCGGCAGGGACAGGTAACCGAACAGATCGTAGAACTCCCCGTAGATGCCGAGCTGGTCAGACTGATAGGTGTTTTCGCCCAAGGCTTCCTTCGACGGCGCGCCGATGTTCCGATAGAGGAATTGCAGCGCGTTCGATGTTTTCGGTTGGTCGTAAATATCAAAACCCGGAGTCAACAGATTGTCGACGATGCTCTTGTAGTACGCATATGGATTGATCACCGACGCATATTGCTCGCGGTGCGCGATGACCTCCGCCGAGAAATCAAAAAACCCGACTCTGGCGAATATCGCCGGCAGCACGAATTCAAGACTGGCCTGCGGGCCCGCCTGCGCACCATATTCCTGCACCAGCTGGAATCCTGTGCGCACGTCGAGAGTACTCCCTTCTTCCTTGGCAGCGCGATTGTAGGTGCTGATCGCAAACGAAAACACCAGTGCCACCACCAGCAGCGGCAGCGACCCCACTCCCAGCAACACTTGCCGCCTGCTGAACCTGACGCAGCCGGCGAGTGCCAGCACGACCAGGAGACAGTTCTGAATGAAACCGACGATGGCACTTCTGGTGCCAATAAGGGTATGCATGACCATCTCAGCGACAATCAGCAGGGCTATGATGAAACCAACTCTCCTGCTGAGTGTTTGCCTGAACATGAAGTAGTACAGCAGCACCATCAGCAATATGTTGTCCGACGACAGAAAAAGCACCAGAAAATCAAAGACCCGCGGGACCTGACTCCCGTAGTCCTGGCTGAGGTAGGCAAAGGCAATCGCTGCGAGCATCAGCACGATGACGCCGGTCGGCGCGGCCGGCCGCCAGCCGGAGGCGCTGATTGTCGGCAGGTCCTTCATTCTCACAGCAAACAAGCCGGCGTAGAGATACAGATTGGCGATGATTATGAAGATGAGCGCATGGTTGGAATCGGACGTAGTGTATCGGAACCTGTCGAACACAAATGAGTACGGCGCGAGTGTCAGCGTGTAAATCCGCAGCTCGTAGTAGAGGATCATTTCAATTGCCAGCAGAATCACAAACGGGTCACGCCGTCTGCGCTCAATCAAAAGCGCAAAGTGCGTCTGGACCGCCAGCACGACCGCCAGCACGACCGAGTTCTGGTCGATGTAGTCGTTGTTAAGCACCTGGCCGTAGGCAGAGATTAACAGCGCCGTCATCACCAAATTGGCGATCATCAGAAGGCGATTGAGATCTACGTACTTCGTTCTCACGGTGAATCCGAGACAATCCGTCTACGGCGCTGCAGCAGCGCCTCGCCGCAGGCTATCAGGGCTTTCAGCTTTTTCGCGGTGGGAGCCGGCCCGCAGGGCCGGTGCCATGTGCCACAGCACCTGGTGATGGGCTCTGCTGCCGACAGCCGGTGGACCTCAGCCGCCCGCAAGTACCCGTAGCCGACAAAGCGCCAAGCCCCTGAAAAAAGCATCCCTGACGAGTCGGGGCGCGCTACGCCTGGCAAAAGTCAGTGCGTGGCGCGGCGACGAATTGAGCAGTGCCATTGCAAGAAAGCGCAGGCGACGCCGCAGCCGACGGGTAGCCTGGGTAGACATCACGTAGCAGCTGTACGAAATCCAATGACCTCGCGTGGCAGAGTTCATCAGAGTACGATGCTTGAAATAGAAGCGCCGCACGCCCATATATTGCGATTGTGAATTGGTGGTGATGCGAGGCCCTGTGTGGGCGTGATGTACCACAAGTGGCTCAGGGCAGACTGCGACATTACCCCGTTGGCGGAGGCGCACCCAAAGATCCAGATCCTGTACAGATTTGAGCTTGGCGTCGAAAGCTCCGACGCTCCTCAGTGCCTCTCTCGAGCATATGCACACCGAGGCTCCGCCGAGGCAGTTGTAGGTGAGTAGTTGTTGTAATGTGGCATTTCTCTGTGCCGCAATGACCCTCGAGCCCCGTAGCGCAGAGCGTACGATGAAACCGCAGCTGCAGGCGACAGCAGTTGGATTGGGCCGGAGCGCTTGAAGTTGCCGCTCGAGTTTGCTCGGCATCCATTCGTCATCGTCGTCGAGAAATGCAATCCAATCGCCGCGACTGAGCCTCACACCTTCGTTCCGGGCGCCGCCACCCCCAAGGGGCACGGCGTTGCGCACCACACGTATGCGTTCGTCCACGGTCGGCAGTTTCTCGAGATATGCGTGTGTCCCGTCGGTGGAGACGTCGTCGACGACAATGAGCTCGAAACGCCGCTCGGATTGTGCGCGTACCGAGTTCACCGCGCGCCGTAACAATTCCAGCCTGTTGCGCGTTGGCAGGACCACGCTCACCAGTGGCCGGCCCCCGCGTTCCGGGTGCGAAGAACTCATTCCGGAGTCGTTCTCCATGAATCCCGCGCTGCAAAGGTGGGAACCTCTGGCCCGCCGGAGACCCTCACCTCAATCGAACGCGTCGGCACCTCTGCAGCGGCGCCTCTACGAGCCAGCATTCGATTTCGAAAATGACATGATTACCATGCTGCCGAGCAAAGGCTCCAAGGCATCATCGAGGCGGCGCACCATGGCCAGCCTGAGCAGCGCGTGCCCTACTCGTGGAACTGCCCGGATGGGACTGCCGTACTTTCGGAATTGGAGACTATCGACGGCATACCTGCGCATGAATCTGCGCAGTTCCCGGACCGAATAGGTATCGGTCCAGAGATTCATTTTGCCCCCTGTGCGCCAGTGCACCTCGGTGGCTCGCCCCATCCAGCGCTGCATAGCCTCGCGGCCGACGTTACCGCTGAGGGCCCCTTTCA
>Ga0306920_100012869_pt1 | contig 11375 bp, 10 predicted proteins | sample flu12Cox44000170_FD_204666 | JGI IMG/M metagenome (GOLD analysis project Ga0306920, IMG submission 204666) | Lab enrichment of tropical soil microbial communities from Luquillo Experimental Forest, Puerto Rico - flux4day.12C.oxic.44.000.170 (v2)... | ecosystem: Environmental > Terrestrial >...
AGCACGGTTCACTATACCCATTGTTTCTGCATTTGCATGAATTCGCCTCCCCGGTGTCGTCGTTCGTGGTTGTGGCCGTGCGACACCATCCGGCGAATTCCAAAAGGAAAAACTCAAACTCCTTGCATGTTAAGGCTTAATTTAATAATGCGTTATGACCTACCCAATCGCTGCGGCAAGTTTTGTCGCAACTGAGATCAAGCGGGCAGTTGCGTCCTGCACCTCTTTTATGACTTTCAGGTCAGCAATCGCCTCGTCTATGGAGTGGTTGACAAGTTCGAGAGCCGATACGAGCGCCTTCCACTCCTTGGAATTGACTTGAAGCCGATCCTTGTTCCGGTACAGAACGAATTGTTTGACACGGAGATCGACGGCCTGGTCGGAGAGTGTTTTCGCCTCCTGTGTCCTGTTGGCACGCGCTGCCAGAACCGAAACCGTTTCCAGATTTCTCGCGGTGCTCTCCATCTTCGAAAGCTGACGTTCGATTTGAGCGATTGGACTGACTTCATCATTCATGGATTTTGTTATCCCCTGACGTAACGCCTACCGTTTCCCTAACCAGCGAAGGGTTTCAGCGCGTAAATGAAAATATGCTGCTTTCGTTCACCAAGATCATCCTCATTATTTCCAGCATTCGTCACTGATTTTCCCGTTATGTATATGTTGGCTGAGGAGGCCAGTCGAATCCCGGAAGATGTATCCCCCGCCGAGGCGGCTCCGGCGGAAGTTGGATTTCCACCGGATTCTCGTAAATCTCGCGGATCATCTCTTTAACTTTGTCTTGCTCCGCTGGTGACATTACGTAAAACCCAGGAATAGAGTCAGAAATTTGCTCAATCGTATCCTCTCTTCTGCGTGCCTCGAGGTATTGCGGGTTATCGGTCTCCAAAGCTAGCGTGAAACCTGCGAACAGTCCTCCTGGAAGACGAGAAAGCACCTCCCCTAACGTTGCCTCTGCAACGAATTCTCCGAGCGCGTTGATTACCGCATTCTTGTCTGAACGCACTGCCCAACGTGTTCCCTCGGCTACGGCCAACGCCAGGAGGCCTGCTTCTAGTATGATAACACCTCGCAAACCCGGGCGACGGATACCTGTAGGTAGATTTTTGAAGGCCTGTATCCACTCATCATATGTCGTGAACAAACGTCCCATCCGAATATCGTAGACGCTTAAGTCTCTATTCGCAAACAGGCCGGTGGTGAAGCCAGTGTTTGATCCCGCCCAAGCATTTGCCACAACCTTCTTAAATTTATCTTGCCTCAAGAGCTGCGCGGCCTTGGCTGCTTCGGGGTCTGCGGAAACATTTTCGAGGAACGTTCGGACGTCCTCTTTGTAAGTGTCGAATTTGTCACCGGTGAGTGCGTTTGCCTTACCGATTCCCCCTATCTGTGCCTTGTTGTCAAGCAGCCAGACCTCTCCAGTTTGGGGATCTGATGCAACGAGGTCGATGCCAGTTGCTGAGACATGCTTCGACGCGTTCCAATCGCGAAATACGATTATTCCGTTCTTCTCGAGCGAATCCCCAAGAAGGGCCTCGCCGACAAGGCCGATGAGCTCATTTGGTGTAGTTGCAGGCGGTACATAACGGTCGCCCACTTGCTCGATCTGCGGCAATTCAGGTTGATACGCATTACGTGTCGCGGCCTCCGCTATGCTTCCTGCCGTATCCGGTGTGATCAAGCCTGCGCTCTTTAGTTTGTTGAGCACCTTTGGCATATCAAGTAAGTCACGAGTGCCGCTGGACGGTTCGGTGGGACGGGCGCGCGGACCACCAATAGCGGGACTTGTTCCATAAGTTCCAATTAAACCACCCCTACTTCCGCCACTCGAGAATCCAATACCATGCCTCGCTTGAATGTCCCTTGCACGGTTGGCCGCATCCGCAATTGAAATGGAATTGTCGGATAGCCTCTTGAGCAGGTCAGCCACTTCGGCCCGGCCAGACATGTCGCGGAAGATATTGGGTGTCCCGAGCACATTGAGTGCAGCAGCCAAACCGGTCGGGTCGGGCGCCGCAGGTGGATTGACGATGTTGACCAGTGACTGCGGGAATGGAGTGGGCGCGAGATTCGGTTGCTGCGGCTGCGGGGTCACCGGCTGGGTCGGTGCGATTTCCGGCGCGAAGTGCGGGATGGGCGATTGTTGCCAATCCCAGAATCGCGTGTTGTCGATTTCTTCCGATGCATTGCAATGGCCAAGTTTAGCTTCGGCGAAGACGCCGCGCGTCGGCAGCGTGATCAGCCGTTCATCAGGCAGCACATCCGGGAGAGGGGTCGCCTTGATGGCGTTTTCGATTAGATCAGCCCATTTTCTGTCGGCGCACGGATAGGCGACGAAATCCCCAACCAATTCGAGGGGGCGATTCTCCACCTTTTCGAGCACCGTTGAACCGTTCAGCTTGATCGCATCGAGCTGCTGGGCGCGGTCCGAAACATTTTGATTCAAGTATAGCGCGCGGCTGTAATGAGCGGAGTGATAGCGCAGGTGATCAATAAGTTGGTTTCCCTTAACTTCGTCCTCGGTTTCCTCAGGTGTTGGTACTTTGAGCGGGTCGTCTGGCGGAACCTTAGGACCGGACCAATTTATAGGAAGAATAATATCGTAGGCCTCGAATACGCCAAGGTGACCCCCGCCATAATCCTGCTCCACCAAAACATGATCGCCGAATTGATCGCGTCCGGTAATCTTGAGATAGGCGATTGAAACAATACTGTGATTCGGCGTGACGCCGAGATGAATCGCATCGATGTCTCCCCATAAGACTTCGGCGGGTCGATCCTTAAACTCAGATGGATTTAGCTTTGCCCAAAAAGTATTAAAACTATCCCCTACTTCAAATGTCCCGCGAGGGTTGAGCTCGTCCCAGTCGTTATTAAACTTTACCAGGTTATATTCTTTCCCCGGCCCTCGGAGTTTAGCAGAAATTTTAACATACTGGCTCCCTTCACCCAATTTTGGAAACCAACCGCCGACTTTGATTTCAAATTTGAAAAACTTGAAGGCTATCATTCCGGGGTCAAATTGGTTAGGTTTGAGCGTGGGTGTGGCGTTCGCCACTTGCGCGCGGTGGGCTATGCGTTCGAGCGCGTTGAAACCCTCGCTATAACGCTTATCAAGTATTGCGGTTTCGAGGGCCGATCGATTCTCAACTAAAGTTTGTATGGTCTGATAATATAAGTTGAGTTGCGCAAGCGCCTTTCCAACGATGGTCGGATCACTGTTGTGAATGTCGTTCCATCTGGGTGCCGTAACCAAACTCCCATTCGACAGTAAGCTCGTACGTAATTTTACCAAAGCAATAGGCCGCCGTCGCACATATTCAGTCACGGTACGGAAATGGCGCAGCACCTCGTAGTACAAAATCGTAAGTGCGTGGCTATGATTGTAATTGACGACGGTGCGTGTCTCGATGGATTCCTTTTCGCTCTGCGTAGTTTGCACCACCACCGTACTCTGGAGCTCTCGCATTGAGGCGCTGGCTTGGGTGATGTTGTCACTCAGCTTCTGCACCGTGCTGGCGGCGATATCGCGGCTGCCCCCGCTGTTCGAGGAGGCGCCACCGAGCGATCCGGCCAAGCCCGCAGCCAAGCCGACCCCCAGTCCCACCGGACCGCCCACCGCCGCACCCGTCGCTGCGCTCAGGCCGACAGACGCACCCAAACCAGCCATAAAGCTGCTGCCGCTCTGGTATTCCTTGATCGCCGCGTTGACAGTTTCGGTGATAGTGCGGTCGCGCCGCTGATTGTGAACGAGCTGTTCAGCTTCCTTCGTGTCTTCGCTGCGCGTGTCCACGTCACGCCTGGTCCAGTCAATGACGGCAAGATTGACGGACTCCCCGGGCGCCAACGGCAGGCTGTATTGGATCTGGCCGAGTGAATGGCCAAGGGGATACCAAGCCAAGCGGTATTCATTAACGACGCCTACCTTGACTTTATCGCGAACCCCTTCGAGGTCTGCCAACTGCGAAGAGACATCGCTAAGGCCGATCACCTGATAAAAGTGGAATTCCTGCAGGGCAACATTAGCCGGAAACAGGTTTTCGCATCCGTCTTCACCCAGCAACGCACTGGGACTCACCGCAAATGAGGACGGGGATAAGCGCCAATCCGTCAAGTCAGGCTTCTGCATTGCGAGAAGCCCCATGTTCTTGATTGCTTCGGGCAGCTCAGGTGCATCGAGTTCTAGCTTGAGGACGATAGCGTCCTGGGCAAAACGCCCCTGCGCTAGCGCGTCGAATCGCATTTCGTCTCGTGCCATCGGATATACCCAGATGGCGGCATCCGTCGGCTTGTAGGGGTCACGGCGGCGTGCTTCGAGCGCCTGTCCGACGGCTTCAGCGACGTCTTCAGGCAGGCGGGTCAGATCGAAGGAGAGATAACCGACGTGATCGGTCGCCAGCACACCCAGGGGGTACAGCCAAACGATTTGTTCCCCTTGGACGTTCGTATCAGCCAAACGCCATTTGTGTTCCTCTGCGTAGGCAAGGACAGCTTTTTCCAGAAATTTAAGCAGAGCTGCAGGATTGAAGTCACCGCTCGTGTCACCGGTGAGTGTGTAGGTTTTCTCGAATATATCGGCAACGATAGTTGAAGCGGCTGGGTCTTGCGCTAAAGTCTCAATAGTCTCGGGAGCCAGTAGGCCGACCAATGCATCGCAAAACCCTTTTATTAAGGTTTCAATCGGGGGAGGACCATCAAAACTGAAAAACTTATCGAGAAAAATCCATATGCCAGCTCGAATAATCTCATGTTTTAGCTTACATTCAGGTTTTGGCGGAGGCAGTACTCTTTTCACGCCAACTTCAGCGTAGAACGGCATCCGCGCGATAGGGTGACCCTTATCCCGCGTCAATACAAATAGGCAGAGATGTGTTGGCCTTAACAGAATAGGGGACTGGCCGCCCCAAGCAACGACGGAAGCACTGGCGGGTGAGACATGTACATCCGTTGCACGGCGCACGAGAAGACTCGTTGCGCGGCTCAAGGCAGGTACTTGAGCGCTCATGGTCGCAGCGTCCCCTATTTGGAATGACGAACCAAATCGTTCGGTCTGAGGGGGGGACGGCACTTGTCGACCGGCGCACTTGCACACGGCAGTATATTCCACCGTATCACCGGCGCCCAAAGCTGCACAGGGTAGCTGCGCCCGGAAGTATTGGGCGTTGCCTGCGTGCCGGATCGGCTCAGCGGGTATCGCTGTCGTGGGGCCGCCATTTACGCGGTATTGTACTTGGACACGATTGCTAGCGTCGGCTGGCTCGACCCCAACCATGAGAGTAGCGTCGGAGCCGGGCGAAAGGCCGTCGCTCGACAAATTGCCAGGCGGCTCGATCCATAACCGCATTCCGTCATGCTCGTAGTGCATGGCCGCACTCCTCTATGCCGCTATGCCGCCGAGTCTAGCTATTTCAACGCCGCCACCGCCTCGGGCACATCCACCACGAGCCTGATCTGTTCAACAACCTGAAGGAATACTTCCTTCTTTTCCTGAACGAACTCGACAGAGGTGTCTACAGGGACAGCGATTTTCAGACCATCACCGTTGAGCGAAAAGATCACTCCGGTATTGATCGGGAGCGCTTGGCTCTGACGGAACCCGTTTTCAATCAATAACGGGCGAATTTCATAGATCGGAGCATCGAAAGGATTTTGCCGTGGCTTCATCGCTTGCTGAAAAAGATCCAGCGAGACTACGGCCGCATACCGTCCCAGCCGGCTCTTTTCCTGAAGCTCAGCGATGCCCTGTACGATGCTATCCAGGATCGGCTGCTGTACTTTGGAGGCATCTTTTGGTAGCAATCCTGTTTGCGCCTTCAGTTCATTTTTTTCGGCTGTCACACCCAAATCCTCAATGAAATCCTGGGCACTTTCACCGCCAAGCAATATCACCGCGTCCTCTGCTGCGGCAACGCGGTAAGCTGCTTCCACAGCAAGCGTATTAAGCGCGTCCTCATCGCTGAACTGGTCTTGCTGCAGCGTGATGTCACAAGAAAGAATTACGGGTGTTAGGTTCTCGTTGCTTGGAATTGTGAGACCGTTTTTTTCTTGAAGAACCACTTGGTGACCGAAAATATTTGGCGTGTAGCCGCCCTGCTTCCCGTATAGCTTAAGTAAGGGTCGTACAACGCGAATGTCCGTTGAGGCATCATGGACGAGTTTGTTGACGCTATCCTGATTCCAAGTGAACTTGTTCGCACCGTTGGCCATAACTGCTTCTCCTTCGTTGAGCCGGCGACCCATGAGGAATTTGGTCGGGCCAATTTTGGGACTGAGTAGCAAGGAGCGCCTCTTCCTCTCGAGCGCCACATTGCGGAGCTTGCGAGGTCACTGCCATCCTCCCACCGAACACCTCTCGAAATCGGGTACACTCGATGGATGAAACGAAAGTTATGCACGCATGACGTTGCGATCTATGAAGCGGCTCACAGTCAAGAGAAATTGCACTGCTCTGCTCAACGGCACGGCCTCTTGTCGATAGCTATGGACTATGGTGCAGCACTCCCTGATTCCTGATTCAGCAGGTTCGGGGGACAGATCGCGCTGGTCAAATTGGATTCGACTACTCGGCTGGGTGACGGCGCCACTCCCGCCACTGCGCAGCACGTCGCCGCAGGTCTCGTGACGCTTAGTTGAACCGCTATTCAAGAATGGTCTCCATCACAGGCTTCCTCGAAGCATGGCGTTCATTTACTCGCTTCAGCGATCGCGATTTGAGACGCTGAGTTCGGCAATGGGTCAGATAACGGCCGGCGCCGCCACGCTCGATCCGGGCGAACAGGCCCTCGATGACACGGTAGCCGTCGCGCTCGAATTCGTCGCGAATTGCGCCACCTCCCTTCGGCAGGGAAATCTGTGGCGCGGAGAATGGTGAGCTTTCCTCTCGCGCGTTGCCAGTCTCGCTTTCGTCCAAAACACCCCCGCTAGCTGCTGGCTTCATTGAAAAACCGTCTTTGATGTGCGGTCTTGAAGGTCCAGGGTAACAGTGCGTCCCTCTCGGCCTCCAATAGCGAAATGGCCCGCGAGCGTTGTGCCTGTTGCGGCGATTGCCTGGTAATTCGCCATTGCACCGCATCCCGATCACTCCGTGGAGCGAGCCGCCGCCCGGATTGCCGCGACCAGCCCTTCGGCCGACAGCTGCTCGAGGGGCTCGCAATGCGGGCGCAGCTCGCAGAGCAGACCCTGACGCGCGTTGTCGGTGATCGCGATGATCTTGAGCGGACGTCCGGTGAACAGCAGCGCCGCGCTGTCGGCCGCAAGCTCGTGGCCGGGCGACTGCGTGATTACGACATCAGCTCGGGCCCGCCCCACGGCGGCCTTCAACTGAGTGCTGTCGGAGATCGAATCGACGACGGTCAAGTCAGGCTCCAAAGCGATGATCTCGGTGATGATGTCGACCAGCATCGCTGGCATGTCGGCAAGGACGATTCGGATCTTCTTCACCGGTTCCATGCTCGCTGGTCGCAGTGTGACGGCCTGTGCCGAGGAGGTGAATGGACCGGACGGTCTGGAAATGACCCAGCCGGCGATGTGGACCGGACGGCGGAGCGCAAGGAGGACCGCTCGGTCGCGTCCGACATGGCGCAACGACGCAAGAGCGGCGCAAAGCGCCACTGGCCGGGCCGCATCGTCGGTCTGCGGATCGATCTAGATCGAAGGGGGAGGAAGATCGAGGGCGCTGCGCGCAGCGTCGCGCTCCTGGAGATGATGCCGAAAAGTGGCCACCGGTCCTCGGAAGAGATTATGCTTGCACCAACAAGGTAGAGCGGTAGGTGCTGATGTTCCATCATTTTCCGGAGGAGTTGGGGACCGAATCTTGCCTCGTGCGCTCCACGGCATTTCGATACCGCGAAAAGCCGATCGGCTCCTTCATTGAGCGTGTTGTGCAGTCCGGCCATAAGCTCCTGGAAGATGGGCGCTATCTGACGCGATTGCTGCCGCCTCTCGATCTCTTCTATACGGCCAGTCCGCTTGAGGATCCCAATTTCCAGGACTATCGGCTCGAGGAAGTTGACCCCGAAAGCCTCGCCAACCTGCCTGGTGGCATCGTCGGGGATGATTATCGTTTGCTGGACCTCGACGGGGAAGGGATTCTCTGGTGTTCTGAGCGAGCAGGATCGAGCCTGGTTTTACAAGCCCAATCTGGGTGGAGGGCGGCTCGGAGCGGTAGAGACCATCGCAAAACTGCCTTCTCTCGCTGCGCTCAGCACTGGACGTCAGCAATTCATGGATATCGCGGGTGACGGCAATCTCGATCTCGTCGATCTGTCGCCGCCGATCCAAGGTTTTTTCGAGCGGACTCTTGATTCGGGATGGGCAGGCTTCCGCTCATTTCGTTCGCTCCCCGTAAGGGACTGGAGCGATCCAAATCTCCGGTTCGTTGATCTCACCGGCGATGGCATCGCCGATGTCCTTATCACCGAAGATGACGCCTTCACCTGGCACCCGTCGCTTCTCCGTGAAGGTTTCGGAGCCTGCATCCGTGTGCCCGTACCTTTGGAGGAAAGGAGGAGGCCGCGGATCGTGTTCGCTGACGGCACCCAGTCGACCTACCTCGCCGACATGTCCGGCGATGGTCTGTCGGATATCCTGCGTATCCGCAATGGCGAGGTCTGCTATTGGCCTAATCGGGGTTACGGACGGTTCGGCGCTAAGGTGACCGTGGACCATTCCCCCTTGGTTTGATGAGCTCGATCTTTTTGATCAGAAGCGCATCCGCCTCGCGGACACGGATGGCTTCGGCACGACGGATATTATCTATCTCGGAAGAGACGGCATCAAAATCTACCTCAACGAGATCGGCAATGGCTGGAGGATGCGCGCCATTTGCGGCGGTTTTCCGCCGTCGACAACGTTGGCGCGATCATGGTCGCGGACTTCCTTGGCCGGGGCACCGCCTGCCTCGTCTGGTCCTCGCCGCTGCCGGCCGAATCGAGAAGGCAGCTGCGCTATGTCGATCTCATGTGCGGGCACAAGCCGCATCTTCTCAATCGAAGTGTCAACAATCTCGGTGCTGAGACCCGGATCGACTACGCCTCCTCAACGAAGTTCTACCTCACCGACAAAGCGGCGGGGACGGCATGGGTCACGCGGTCGGTGCATGTGGTCGAGCGCGTCGAGACCTATGATTATGTCAGCCGAAACCGCTTCGTCACGCGCTACACCTATCATCACGGCTTCTACGATGGGGTCGAGCGCGAGTTCCGCGGCTTTGGCCGGGTGGGTCAGCTCGATACCGAGACGTTCGCTGCTTTGACAGCTGGAAGTCGTTTTCCCGCGACAACATTGATGCCGCATCGAGCGTACCCCCAGCGCTGACCAAGACGTGGTACCACACTGGAGTCTATCTCGAAGGCGGCCGCATCTCCCGGCATATGGCGCACGAATATTACCGGGACGGATCTGCGCACCGCGAGGCAAGACTAACTAGACTAAACTAATGCGCAGATCCGGGCGATGCTGCTCGACGACACCATTCTGCCCGAGCATGTGACGCCGGAAGAAGCGCGCGAAGCTTGCCGGTCGCTCAAAGGCTCGATGTTGCGGCAGAAATCTATGCGTTAGACGGAAAGGAGGAATCAAGCCGTCCCTATTCGGTGACTGAAAACAATTTCACGATCCGGATGCTGCAGAAGCGGCGGACGAACCGGCATGCAGTCTTCTTCACCCATTCGCGTGAGCAGGTTAGCTTCCATTACGAGCGCACACTCTATGACATCGATGGCTGCCGGCGCGCCGATCCGAGGGTCTCGCATGGCGTGACACTGGAGGTCGACGACTACGGCAATGTGCTAATTTCCGCCGCCTCCTCGCGTGGTTGAGGTTTTTGTTGCTCAGAATTCTGATCGCTCTCGGCCTAGCCGCCCAGCTCAAATTGGCCTGAAGCCGAGTTCTTCACGGACGACCACTTAAAGGGAGGCTTCCCAGCCTGAGCTTTTGCTCACGGGATTACGGGCAGGCTCGAACGCCGACAGAACCGCCTCGAAGCCGACAGAACCGCACATAGGCGCGCGCCGCCTGATCTATCCTCCAGAGAGCCTTTGGAATTCCTTATGCGCGCTGCGGACAAGGTGCGCAGTGTACCCTACCCAATCCCCTCGCGATTTTCTCCAACTCTCCCACCCATCGGGGAGGCGCTTGTCCACAAACATGCTCCGAACATCGTCCAGAGATAGCGCCGGTTCACCGTCGAGCTCCTGCGTGCGCGGACTATTGGCTAGAAACGCAAAGAGGAGGCCGAACTCTCCCGAAGAGCCGACTAGGTTATCCTCTCCGAGCAGCTTAGTGAGCTTCTCTTCCAGTATCCGATCGGCCATAGCCGCACGGTGAGTTGAGTCAAAAAATATTACTTTTATAGCTCCACCGGCCGCCGTCAGAACATTAGCTAAGTCTTGCGCCAATAAATCTCCCACCATCGCAACGTTTACCTTGGAGTCGGGATCTCGCTTCAGGTTTTGTGCAATATAGCCCCCAACGTCGGACAGCTTGAGCAAGCCTCCTTTTGCCTGCATTTCGAGTCGATCGAAGTTTTCCATGCTTAATCGGCCTGAGCCGAGCGTTTTCGGGTCTCCTTCTAGTATACCGCTATGTCCCGGGTGCGATCCCTGTGAACCCGGGAGTTCTAACGAGAATAAACCCTCCGGCACTGGCTCATCCAACTTCCCTGAAGCACCGCGCATGAAAGCGTGATTGCCCTGCGCGAACACAACCAGCACGTCGCCCAGATCGCTGCCAGGACCTTTGTTGCCCAACACCCTTACATCTTCAATCTCTGCAAGGGGATTACCCGTAGCGCCTCTGACTGGGAGACGTTCCTGCTGCACTGCACTGCCAAGGAATGGACAAGTGACTTTGGTGTCTACAATTTGGCGTCTGACCTCAGCCTCTAGTGTCAGTTTGTCTTCAGACATAGGAATCCTCCATTGGACCTGCCCCGGTTTCGTGGACGGATGAGTGTTTGAGTTATTCGGGATTCCCCGAAGAACCCTGAACTGGCGTGGATGGTAGCAATTTCTGGATTGGCCGGAAGCCTAGGTCGCGAGAGGCCAAGCGGCTGCCGCGCCGCCGAGTGCAGCCAGAAATTCCCGCCGTCCGATGGTGACTGTCATACGCCCCTCCCGCGCGAGGTGCGTAAGGGCAACGATACCACGCCACGAGCGTGCTGTCCCAACAGCGCGGCACCTCGCGCGGGCGGGGCGGGCTCCGCGGCTTTGAACGTACTCGGCACCCCGCGCGACGAATGGGCATTGGCAACACCGACAGCTAGCCGGGGACTGCGCCACTGCGTTCTGGCTGGCATTAAGTATCTACACGAGGTTGGCCCGATGTCATCACAAGTCGCGTTGTGCGAGCACCACGCCAGGGACTGTCTCCAAGCC
>Ga0306920_100012870_pt1 | contig 11375 bp, 11 predicted proteins | sample flu12Cox44000170_FD_204666 | JGI IMG/M metagenome (GOLD analysis project Ga0306920, IMG submission 204666) | Lab enrichment of tropical soil microbial communities from Luquillo Experimental Forest, Puerto Rico - flux4day.12C.oxic.44.000.170 (v2)... | ecosystem: Environmental > Terrestrial >...
ATGCTCCAGGTCTGGCTCGACATGGTGTACCTCGACGATGCGGAGTACCAGCGGCTCGTCGAAGAGCGAAAGGGCAAGGCCACGTCGACCGCAGCGGACAGAATCGTTGACGGCATGTTGTAGTGCAGGCCTTCAGGCCTGCCATGCGCCGGTCGGGCAACCCTAAACGGCTGCGCTCCCAGATGGCGTTCGTTCCGCAGGCGGGCGGGATTGTGTTCCGCCGCGACGGCGACCGGATCATGATCCTGCTCGTCCGCGCGAAGAAGGATCCCTCGATCTGGATTTTCCCCAAGGGCCACATCGAGCACGGCGAGACGCCGCAAGAGACCGCGCTGCGTGAAACGCTCGAAGAGGCCGGCGTCGCCGGGCGCGTGATCGGCGCGCGCGTCGGCGAACCGCTTGAGTTCGACAACGGCGTCGAGCTCGTCCGCGTCGAGTACTTCCTGATCGAAGCGCAATCGGAATCGGACGAGACCGACGGCCGCGAGAAACGGTGGTTCACGGCAGAGCAGGCTTCGTCTGCGGTAGCATTCGACAGCGCCCGTGCCCTCCTCGCCGAGGCGCGGCGTCGCCTTCATGCCTGACATCGAAATCTACGACACGACGCTGCGCGACGGCACGCAGGGACACGGCATCACCTTTTCCGTCGCCGACAAGCTGCGGATCGCCGAGCGGCTCGATGCGTTCGGGGTCCAGTACGTCGAGGGCGGCTGGCCGGGATCGAACCCCCGAGACATCGAGTTCTTCGAGCAGGCGAGCCGTCGCACCTTCACGCGCGCGCGGCTCGCCGCGTTCGGGTCCACGCGGCGCAAGGAGACGCGCGCGGACCAGGACGATCAGGTGCGGCTGTTGATCGATGCCGCGACGCCGGTCGTGACGATCTTCGGCAAGTCGTCGCTGCTCCACGTCCGCGAGGTGCTGCAAACGACGCCGGACGAGAACCTCGCGATGATCGCGGACACCGTCCGGCACCTCAAATCCCACGGTCGGTTCGTCGTCTACGACGCGGAACACTGCTTCGACGGATTCAAAGAGGATCGCGAATACGCGCTCGCCACGCTCCGTGCCGCCGAATCGGCCGGCGCGGATCTCGTCGTCTTGTGCGACACCAACGGCGGCTCGCTGCCGGCCGAGATCGCGGACGTCACGCGCGCCGCCTGCAAGACACTGCACAGCCGAGTGGGCATCCATACGCACGACGACATCGGCCTCGGCGTCGCCAATGCCCTTGCGGCCATCGAGGCGGGCGCGACGCACGTGCAGGGGACGGTCAACGGCTACGGCGAGCGGACGGGCAACTGCAATCTCACCGCCGTCATTCCGAACGTGCACTTCAAGCTGAAGAGGTCGTGCGTCCCCGCCGCATCGCTGGCGATGTTGACCGAGCTCTCGCAGTTCGTCGACGAGACGGCGAACCTGCGACCCAATCCGCGCCTGCCGTGGGTCGGCGCGGCGGCGTTCTCGCACAAGGGCGGCACGCACGTGAACGCGGTGCAGAAGGTCCTGAGCAGCTACGAGCACATCGATCCGGCCTCCGTCGGCAACACGCGCCACGTGCTCGTCAGCGATCTCGCCGGCCGCAGCAACATCGTCATGAAGGCGCGCGAACTCGGCATCGATCTCTCCGGCGAGACGCCGCATCTGCGGAAGATGCTCCAGCAGATCAAGGATCTCGAGCACCGGGGCTACGAGTTCGAAGCGGCGGACGGATCGCTGACGCTGCTCATCCGGCGCGCGATGCGCGACGAGACGCGGCCGTTCACGGTCGACGCCTACCACGTGTCGATGCGATCCGACGGCGATTCGTCGGTGTGCGAGGCGACGGTGAAGGTCAGCGTCGGCGGCGGCACGGCGCACACGGTGGCGGACGGCGACGGTCCTGTCAACGCGCTCGACGCGGCGCTGCGCGCGGCGCTGGTGAAGTTCTATCCGCAGCTGCAGAACGTGCGGCTGACCGACTACAAGGTCCGCATCATCGACTCGCGGTCGGGCACGGCGGCGATCACGCGCGTGCTCATCGAATCGAGCGACGGCACGCACGAGTGGGGCACGATCGGGGTCGACGAGAACATCATCGAGGCGAGCCTCGAGGCGCTCGTGGACAGCCTCGAGTACGCGCTCATGCGGTGTCCGCATGCCCGATAAGAAGTGGGGGGCGCTGGCGGACGCCGGGACGTTGATGGCGCTCGTCGCGCTGCTGATCTCGGCGCTGAGCTTCTACCGCAGCTACATCTACACGAAGCAGGAACTGGAAATCACCGTCACCGAGGTCTCGTACGTGACCGAGCAGGGCGAGGTGTACATGACGATCGCGTTCGCCAACGGGGGGAATCGCGATGCCGCCGTGCTGCGCGTGGAACCGGCGTTGTGGAACGCGGATCGCATACCGAAAGCGGCGTGGGTGGCGCTCGCCGACAAGGTTCACCCGAACATCGCGGTCACGTCGCCGAAGACTCCGCTCGTCGTCAAGGCCGGCGGCGTGGAAGTCGTGACGCTATCGGCGAAACTCGACGCGGCGGCCGCCGAGGCCAGTTCGCTCGCGACCCACGGCGGCGCGTTCCTCGGCATCCGCGTCGCGACGATGAATTCCGATGGCAACCTGTATCTGCTCGAGCACGCGGTCGCGGAGCTGTCGCTCGACGCGCACGGCCGCATCAGGGGCGCCGATCCGGCAATCCATCAAACGCTGAGCGGCTTCCGCGATCTCCAGGGCGCGCCGCCGGGCGACATGCTGCAGTCGAACAAGAAGACGCCGTTCGTCTGGGCCGATCCGCACTCCAGTCCGTGACGCGGGTCGATCACGCCTGATACATCGGCGTCCCACCGACGACGGTGCGCACGATCTGCACGTCCTTGATCTTCGACGGATCGACCGTGTGCGGATCATCGGCCAGCACGACGAAGTCGGCGAGCTTGCCCGGCGCGATCGACCCCTTGATCGCCTCCTCGAACGACGCGTACGCGCCGTTCAGCGTGTTGATCCGGACCGCTTCGTCGACGCTGACGCGCTGGTTCGCGCCCCACGTCGTGTTGTCCCACCCCTTGCGGGTCACCATCCCCTGAATGCCCATCAGCGGCGCGAACGGGCCCGGGCTGAAGTCGGAGCCGGCGCACACCGGCACGCCGGTATCGATGAACGATCGAAACGCGAGCGACCGTTTCAGCAGATCCTCGCCGTAGAACTTGAACTTGTCGGTGTTGTAGTAGGTGTAGGTCGTGAAGCACGCCGGCACCGTGCCGGTCGCCTTGATGCGCCGCAGCAGGTCGTCGTTGATCAACGTGCAGTGCGTGATCTTCGGACGCGCGTCGGCGCGCGGGAAGAGCTTCTGCGCGCGCTCGACCGCCGTCAGCACGCTGTCGATCGCGACGTCGCCGTTCGCGTGGCAGTTCACCTGGATGCCGGCGCGGTGCACGCGCTCGATCCACGCATTCAGCTCGTCCTGCGTCTCGGTGACGTTGCCTTTGTACGATCCGCCCATCCCCGGATACGGAATGCTGAGCGCCATCGTCCGCTCTGAAAACGAACCGTCGACCGTGTGCTCCGACGTCGCGCCGAGCTTGATCCACTCGTCGCCGAACCCGGTCTTGATGCCGCTCGCGATCATCCCCTCGAGCACGCGGCCGCTCACCTCGTAGCTGACGCGGTGCAGCAGTTCGCCGCGCGCGCGGATGTCCTGCAGCGCGCCGAGGTCACCGCCCTCATGGTGCACGCTCGTCAACCCGTAGCGCACGAACTGCTTGGAAATGTGCGCGGCGCCGTCGCGGTTGCGCTGCGCCGCCTGCTCCGGCGTGAACGTCTGGTGCTTGCCGACGCTGTTGAACGCGCCGCGTGCGCGATCGGTGACGCGGCCGTTCAAGTCGCCGAGCTCGTCGCGATCGAACGTGCCGCCGGCCGGATCCTTCGCCGCTTTCGTGACCCCCGCCATCTCGAGCGCCTTGGTGTTGTAGAACGACGTGTGGCCGCCGCGGTGGTGCACGACGACCGGGTGATCTTTCGACACCTCGTCGAGGTCGTGGACGTTGAGCAGCCGGTTGTCTTTCACCTTCGTGTCGTCGAAGAAATATCCCTCGACCCACGTGCCCGGCGGCGTGTCCCTGGCGCGGGCGCGCAGCTTGTCGACGATGCTTCTGATGGTCACGAATTCGACTTCGAACGGATTCCCGACCAGGACTTCGTACAGCAGCGTCGTCCCGGGCGCGTGATTGTGGCAATCGGTGAAGCCGGGGACGATCGTCATCCCCTTCGCGTCGTACGACTGCGTGCTCTTGCCGGCGAGGCCTCTGATGTCGGCGGTGCTGCCGACGGCGACGAAGCGGCTGTTCTTGATCGCGAAGGCTTCGGCCCGCGGCGTACGCGGCTCCATCGTGTAGACCCTGGCGTCGAACACGACGAGATCGGCGTCGTGCGCGTCGACAGTCTGCGCGGCCTGCCCCGCCGAAGCGCGGAGCGCGAAGGCGGGCGCCGCGAGGCCGGCTCCGGTCAGTCCGAGGAACTCTCTGCGGCTGCGGTTCTGTTTCGGCATGACGCGTATTCTAAGCCCGGCGCGATCAGCGCGGCAGGTAATGCAGCAGCTTCAGGATGTCCGAGAAGACGCCCATCGCGGTGACGTCGGCGCCGGCGCCGGGTCCCTGCACGACGAGCGGCGTGCGCGCGTAGCGCGTGGTCGTGAAGGCGATGACGTTGTCGCTGCCCTTCGCCGACGCGACCGGGTGATTCCTCGGGAATTCCTTCAGCCCCGCGCGCGCGCGACCCTCTTCGAGCGTGCCGACGTAGCGCAGCACGTTGCCACGCGATGCCGCCTTCCTGAATCGCTCCGCCATCTGCCGGTCGTAGCGCGCGTACGCGGACAGGAATCGATCCGAATACGGACCGCCGCTGAGCGGCTTCGGGACGAGACTGTCGACCTCGACGTCGCGAAGGTCCATCTTGTGACCGGTCATGCGGGCGAGGATCAGCAGCTTGCGCGCCACGTCGTTGCCGGAGAGATCTTCGCGGGGGTCGGGTTCGGTGAAGCCGCTGCGGTGCGCTTCCGCGACCAGGGCGCTGAACGGTGACGTGCCGTCGAAGTTGTTGAACAGATAACTGAGCGTTCCCGACAGAATGCCGTCGATCCGCGTGATGTCGTCGCCGCTGGCGATCAGATCGCGGAGCGTCGAGACGATCGGCAGCCCCGCGCCCACGTTCGCTTCGAACAGAAAGTGCTTCTTCCGCGACTCGAGCAGCGACATCAGCGCCGAGTACTCCTTCCACGGCAGCGCGTTCGCCCACTTGTTCGGCGTGATGATGTGCAGGTTCGCGTCGATGAACGCCGGATAGGCGTCGACGATGGCCGGCCCGACGGTGCAGTCCACGAGCGCCGCGTTGGTCAGCTCCATCTGTGCCACCCTCGCCGCGAGGGCGCGCGCGTGCATCCGGTCCGGAGCGTCGCGCAGCGTCTCGCTCCACCGTCCGAGGTTGATGCCGCTGTCGTCGATCGCAAACCGCTTGCTGTTCGCGACAGCGACGACCGTGACATCGAAGCCGCGCGCCAGCAGGTACTCGCGCTGCTGGTGGAGTTGACGCAGGACGGCGCTGCCCACGTTCCCGACGCCCACGAAGACCAACGCCAGCTTCGTGCGCGTTTCGAAAAACGCCTGATGGATGGCGTTCAGCGCGCGACCCTGCTGCGGCGCGTCGATGACGCAGGAGATGTTGCGCTCGGACGCGCCCTGCGCGATCGCGCTGATGTTGATGTTCTGCCTGCCCAGCGAGTCGAACACCTTGCCGGCGATGCCCGGCCGCCCGATCATCCCTTCGCCGACGACGGCGAGGATCGCCTGGCCGTCCTTGCGATCGACGAGCATCAGTTCGCCGGCCATCTCGAAACGGAACTCCTGTTCGATCGCGGCGATGGCGCGGCTGGCGTCCGCGCTCCTGACGCCGAAGCAGATGGTGTGCTCGGACGAGGCCTGCGAGATCAGCACGACGCTCACACCGCGTGACGCCAGGGCACGGAAGAGGCGCTCGGCGACGCCGGGCACGCCAACCATGCCCGGTCCCCGCAGCGTGAGCAGCGACAGGTCGCCGACGGCCGTGATGCCGGTCGCGGGGCGGCCGCCGCTGCCGGCGCGCGAGCCGATCACCGTGCCCGGCGCGGCCGGCTTGAACGTGTTCTTGATCAGAATCGGAATCTTCTTCGCGACGGCCGGCGCGATGGACGCCGAGTGCAGCACCTTCGCGCCGAAGTACGACAGCTCCATCGCCTCTTCGTAGGTCATCTCGGGCAGGACGAACGCGGACGGCACGATGCGCGGATCGGCGCTCAGCACGCCGTCGACGTCGGTCCAGATCTCGATCACCGAGGCGTTGACCGCCGCCCCCACGATCGCCGCGCTGTAATCCGATCCGTTCCGGCCGATCGTCGTGGTCTGACCGTCTTCGGTCGCGCCGATGAAGCCGGTCACGATCGGAATGACGCGGCCGCGATGCTGCCGTTCGACCCGCGACAGCAGCCGCTTCGCGCGCGGATTCGTACGCTTGAAATCGACGCTGGCGTGCGTGAACTGGTCGTCGGTGACGAGAAAATCGCGCGCGTCGACGGCAACGGCCGGATAGCGGCGATTGAGATGCGCGGCGACGACCGCCGCGGCGAGCCGCTCGCCGAAGCTCGCCGTCATGTCGAGCGCGCGCAGCGGGCAGTGCCGCAGCAGATGGATCCCCTGCAGCGTGCTCCCCAGCTCCTCGAGCATCGCGTCCACGGCGACGCGGGCGCGCGTCCGGCCCGCCCCGACCAGCGACGCCACCGCGGCCCGATGCCGTCGCGTGATCTCCTCGAACGTCTTCCGAAACGCCGTGTCCGACCGCTCAGCCCGCCACGCCGCGTCGAGCAGCTGGTTCGTTATGCCCTGAAACGCCGAGACGACGACGATGACCGGTTCGCGGCGACGGGCAGCCAGGACGATGTCGGCGACGGCGCGCACGGAGGCAGGAGTCGATAACGACGATCCTCCGAACTTCAGAATTCTCATGTGCGCCTATCATCGCCCATCTCTCTCCGTTTACGGTTGCCGCCTGAACGTCAGCGGCGCCGAAAGCGCGCCCTGGGTAAACGTTCCCGCGAGTTCGGTGCCGGTGGCGCGCAGCGTGCCGGCGAAACGGCCGTCGATCGTGGTCGTCGTCAGCGTCACCTGCGGGCCGTCGGCCGTGACGGTCAGCGGAATCGTGACGCCGCCCTCGTCGACGTTCACGAGACTGGCGATCGAAGTACCGTCGGCCTGGTTGGCCAGCGTCAGAACGAGATGCAGCCCGCCGTCGACGTCGAGCACGCCGGTCCAGCGTCCTTCGAGTTCCTTTCCGATCGCAGCGCTCCTCGGCGCCGATGCGACCTGCGGTCCGCCGGCTCGCGTCAGCACGAAAGCGCCAGTGAACGCCGACGAGCTGAAGTCACCCGTCATGGACGCGTTGTCCGGCGAGATCGTCGCGATCATCAGCTGATCGCTTCGCGCGCCGAATGTGATCGTTCGGCCGTCGAGGTCGATCTTCGTCAGCGGCAGCCCTTTGAGGCGCTGGCCCGGGATGCTGATGCTGCCGATGAATCCGCCCGCCGGGTTCTTCGCGAAGTCCACCTGGAATGCGACGTCCGTGCCGTGCGCGTCCAGCGATCCTTCCCAGTGGCCGGTCGGATCCGCGGGTGCCTGCGCGCGCGCGGACACCGACGAGAGCAGCAGCGACGCGCACACGACGACGATGTGATGCAGACGCATGATCGATCTCCTTCAAAAATCCTGTTGCGCGAAGTTGAGTGACGCGACGTAGAGCAGCGATGCGGAGACCGCGGCGCTGACGATCAACCCGGCCCAGGGGAGCGATCCGGTCCGGAAGTACGATTCGCCGTCCATGAGCGCATAGATGCCGTACGGCGCCGCCTCGTGAACGACCGTCTCGATCAATCCGATCCCGACCGCGACGGCGCACGAGATCAACGCCGGCCGCCAGATGTCGGCGAACGTCGTCGACATCAACACGGCGAAGCTGAAGAACGCCGCGCCGGCGACGAACATGCACAGCGCGTGGACGATCGCCGTGACGACCGGGTAGCTCTCGCCGACCGCCGGCGAAAGGAGCGGAATCAGCAGCGACGGGACGAGCGCGAGGACGAACAGTTCGGCCAGGCCCGCGCCCGCCCGGACGCCGAGCACGCGCGTCCGCGACGCCGGCAACGACATCGTGAAGAGCGTGCCGGTCGATCCGAGAAATCCGCCGCTGCCGAGGAGGACGGCGAAGAGCGTCCACGTCTGCGTGAAGTTCTGCCGCACCCACTGGTACCAGATGAATCCGCGGTAGTCGCGCTGCGTCTCGATCGCCTCGCGGATGGCGCGGCCGACGATGCCGTTGCCGGCCGGAAGGGCGCCGGCCAGAGGCAGCAGGCGGGCCGTCGCCGGGTACTCGAGCACCGCGCCGCAGGCGAGGATCGCCAACAGGGCGAGGCCGATGAGGAAACGCCAGCGCGTTTCAAGCCAGGCTTTGTGGAGAAGCATGTCAGTCATGGGTCACCTCGAGAAATATTTCCTTCAACGTCACCCGCGTGACGTCGATCGAGACGGGATCGAGCGCGCGCGCTTCGCCGACGATGGCGTCGGCGCCCGTGCTGGCCAGCACGGTGAGAATGCGACCGGTGCGGTGGATGCGCTGGACGCCGGCCGTTCGAAACGTGGCGTCGGGCGCATCCCCGTCGAACACCACCTGGATGCGCCGGAAGGCGGCGCGAAGATCGTCGAGCGAGCCGCCGATCGCCGTGCGGCCGCGATCGACGATCGCGATGTGGTCCGCGATTTGATCGACCTCGGCGAGCTGATGCGAGGAGAAGAAGATCGTCTGCTCCTCGCCGGCCGCGTGCGTGACGAGCGACTGGAGCACCTCTTCGGCGGCGGCCGGATCGAGACCGGACGTCGGCTCGTCGAGCAGCAGCAGCTCGGCGCCGCGGCAGAGCGCGAGCGCCAGCGCCAGCTTCGAACGCGCCCCGCGCGAAAGCGTCTTCACTCGCTGCCCGCCGCGCAAGTCGAACTTCGAGCGATATTTCTCCTCGAGATCACGGCGCCAGCGCGGAAAAAATGACGCGGTGAAGCGGACGATCTCGTCCACCGTCATGTAGTCGACGAGATCCTTGTCTTCGCTGACGAAGGCCGCTCGCTGCCGGATCGCGACGTTGGCCGCAAGGTCGGCGGCGTTCAGCCCGAGGACCCGCGCCTCTCCGCCGGTCGGCCTCGCCAACCCGAGCAGCAATTTGATCGTGGTCGTCTTGCCGGCACCGTTCTTCCCGAGGAAGCCGAAGATCGAGCCGGCCGGAACGCGAAGGTCCAGACCGCGCAGCGCCTCGATCGACTCGTACGTCTTGCGCAGCGCCGTCGTTTCGATCGCCAATGGGTCAGTCACTCTGACCTCCTCTGTCCAGTCCGGCGAGCCCCGCTTCGAAGAGACGCCGGATCTCTTCGTCGGTCAGACCGCGCGCGCGCAGTTTCTCGATCGCGCCGGCGACGAGCGGCTGCGCGCCCCGGAGCTTGTCGCTCATCTTCCGGGCGCGCGCGTTCGCGGCGACGAAGGCGCCCGCGCCGTGGCGCAGCTCGAGGACGCCCTCGTGCTCGAGCTCGCGGTAGGCCTTTGCCACGGTGTTCGGGTTGATCACGAGCTCCTCGGCGAGCGGCCGGATGCCGGGCAGCTGGTCCCCGGCGCGCAGCGCGCCGGTTTCGATGGCGTGCTTCACCTGCTCCATCAGCTGGAGGTAGATGGGCACGCCCAACGCGGGATTCGGCCTGAAGATCATCGGTCACTGTGCTAGTGAACTAGCACAGTGACACTCTTGCCGAACCTCCGGCGGTTGTCAAGCGGAAAACGTTCAGGGCCGCAAACAGGGGCAATTCGTGCCGCAGGGCCTCTGAAGCGTGTGGTGTCTGTCGGGTAGGGCGCGCGTTCAGTCAGCCTCGAATGGCCGCAGCCCCCTTACCAGCGGATCGTTTCCATCGAATGCCACACGATGGGTCAGGTAGGTGTGGATAGTCGTAACGATCAGACGCGCTTCGATCGTGATGAGGTCGATGCCGCTGAGGGCGACACTCATCCATGCATCAATCACGATGCCCTTGTCCAGGACGCGGTCGATGACATCGACATACGAAGAACAGGCGGACGTCTTTTCCAGATTCATGTCTGATCGATTCGGCTCAGGTCGAGATGAAAAAATGGCCGAGCGTGCCGCCACGCGGCGAAGCAAAGGCTGATCCGCTCGACAACGCTGGCGATCACGTACTGAAGTCCGACAACCGCCGTGTAGATCCTTCCAACCGCGTCGTCGATCCGTTCGTTTCGAAAACACAAACACCGCGTCTCGCCTGGTATCCCGGTTGCTGCGCGTTCTTCGTTCACGCCAACACGCCCGCGGGAAATCCGCTCGTGATGCCGTCCGGATGACGCCGAGGCTTATTGATCAGCGGCGACAGCGCGCACGCGCACAACAAGGCACCGCGTCACGATCGTCGAAACGTCGTGAACCCCGCGCGGTGTTGTCCGCGAACACTCGATCAAGTGACGCACGCTTTCATGGAGGACACATGGCAGGAAACACGCTCGGATACGGAACACCGATTGCCCTCACGCCGCCTCTGGCTCCCTTCGGGTCGTCTCCGTTCGGCGGAATGAACATTGGCCCGTTCACTGTCCCGTTCGCCGGACCATCAGCGCTGTCGCTCTCTCCAGCGGTTCAGCAAATCGTCCAGCTGTTGCAGATCGTTCCGCAGCAGCTCCAGCATTTGTTGCAGCTCGAATATCTGCAGCAGCAGCAGCTCCAGCAGCTGCAGCAAGTGGTGCAGCTCCTTCCCGCGCAGTTCGCCCACCTGCAGCAGTTGATTCAGTACGTGCCGCAGCACGCTCAGCAGATCCAGCCGTTCGCTCCGGCTCTCCCGGCTGTATCACCCTGGGGCGTGTCTCCTCAAATCGTCGGCGCGCAACCCGGCTATGTGATGTGAGGAGGACAAAAATGGCAGAGCCACTATTCGGACCTGGGCCGCAGCTCTGGCCCTCGATTCCGATCGCAGGGTTCGGCTACGTGCCGGCGATCCCTGGAAATCGCGGAGCGGTGATCGTCAACCCCGCGCTCGTGGATCAGCCGCCAATGGCGGCGAGTTGGCCGACGGCCGTATCGGCCCCGATCAACGTCGGCATGCAAATGCCCACGCCCGTCGACCTCGCGGCTGGGATCACCGCACAGGCGCTCCTTGCGGCGGTCGCGATGCGCCGCGGCCAGCCGATGGGGCCGGCCAGCGATCACGAAATCGAGGATTTCGTCTGCGACGCGCTGGACATGCTGGCCGGCGCCAACGATGTCGAAGTGCGATGCGAAGGC
>Ga0306920_100012871_pt1 | contig 11374 bp, 14 predicted proteins | sample flu12Cox44000170_FD_204666 | JGI IMG/M metagenome (GOLD analysis project Ga0306920, IMG submission 204666) | Lab enrichment of tropical soil microbial communities from Luquillo Experimental Forest, Puerto Rico - flux4day.12C.oxic.44.000.170 (v2)... | ecosystem: Environmental > Terrestrial >...
GATAGTCCGGCCTTGAAGCCGTAGCGGAGAAAATCCGCCCTACGGAATTTTAGGGGGAGCGGTGGAAACGTCGGCATCATTCGAAGCCCGGTCCGCGCCACCGCCCCACCCGGCGAACAGGAAACAGGATCAAGCCAAACCGGATTGCGGGGACACGGCGAAAGCCCTGTCACACACCCACCGGGAGGCTACCGTCACTGCGCCTGTTCTCGACTCTACTCGATTTTCAATCATTGAGAAGAGCTCAATTCAGATTTCGGGACACATTTCAGCCACCCATTCCCATCGAGAAGGCAAATAGGCAGAGAAGTGCGACCACAAAACCAGTTCCTCTGTGGCGAAGGACATGCAATTCATTGGATTCTTGTTCTTGCTAGTTGAAGCGCCCAAACCACGGTGCGCGGTTCGGCGGAATGGACAGCAAGTATCTCCACCGTTGGGTTACGAGTGAAGACTTTGCGAGGCAGCGGCGGGGACCAGTTGCTTCCGCCTATGCCAGTAACCCAATGCCGCAAAAAGAAGGACGGCAGGCACGCCGGTCAGTCCGCAAGCGATAAAGAAAATGCCGTAGGCATGAATGAGGCCGTGCGTGGTGCTAAGACGTTCGACCTCGGCGCCCGAGAACCCCTTCAAGATCTTTCCCAGCCAGGCATAGGTTGAACTCAAGAGCGCATACTGCGTGGCGGTGTATCCGATGTTGGTGAGACTCGACATGTATGCTACAAGCGCAACACCTGCAAAGCTGATGCCGAAATTATCACCTGCCATGACCAGCGCGAACAGAGGAACGGTCGTGCCCGCGAACGCGAGGGTCGCATACGCGGCAATCGCAGTAGCCTGCACAATACCCCCGATGATAAGCGCGCGCATGTAGCCAAGCTTCAGCGAGCAGAATCCGCCTGCTGCGATGCCTGCAAACGTAGCGATGAGTCCGATTGAGCCGCGCACCGTCCCGACTGTTTGCTTCGAAAGACCGATGTCGTGGTAGTAGGGATTCGCCATCGGACCCATGATGAAGTCCGGCAAACGGTACAGGCTGATTGCCGCCAACATCACAAGCGCGAGCCAGCCATGTGCGCGAAAGAAAGCGATGAACGGTCCCACAACAGCGTCAAAGAAACCGCGCCACGTCCAGAGCGTCGCTTCGCGCTCTTTTTTAACCATCCCCGCATCCGCGCGCTCCGGTTCCTTTGCAAACCAGGTCGCGATCATTCCAACAACCATGCATGCGCCGTAAATAGCGTAGGACATGCGCCAGCCTAGGGTCGCTGCCACGATAAGGATAAGAGAATCCGCAGCCAGGAGGGCAAGACGGTAGCTGAACTGATAGGCAGACGCGAGGAGGCCTTGTTCTTCTCCGTCGTCTGCCGATTCAATTCGCCAGGCGTCGACCACAATGTCCTGGGTCGATGAGGCAAAGGCGACGACGAGCGCAAGAGCGCCCAGCCGGCCGAGCCCGGCTTTCGTGCCAGTCCCGCCCATCGCGGACAGCGCCAGGCAGACGAGAATTTGGGAAAACATTATCCATCCGCGCCGATGTCCAAGCCGATTAAACAACGGCAAATCGACGCGATCCATTACGGGCGCCCACAGAAACTTCAGCGAATAGGCAATGCCCACCCAGGAAAGAAACCCGATCGCGGTCAGGGAGGTGTGTTCATCGCGCAGCCAGTAGCCGAATGTGTTGCCGACCAGGAGGAAGGGAAGGCCTGAAGAAAACCCGAGCATCAACATCGCAAGCGTTTTGGGCCGCAGATAATCGGCTATCCGGTGCTTTTGCGGACTCACGCGTTCATTGTCTACCGGAGCCTCACGAAACTCAACCAAGTGCTCCAGATAGGTGCCTGCTCGTCGCGCCGCGCAGATCGATCCTATGGAAAGCTTCCGCTCGAATAGCTCCACTCAAGTCTTTCACTCGAACGTTTCCCCGGCCAATAGACAGTACCGGCCTTCGCAAAGGCGCACAGGCGCTCTACGCCGTATCGCAGGCGAATCTCACGATCATCCCTACTCCGATCGCCAACGTCGCTTTGAACACGCGGCTGCAGGTCTAGTGAGCGATCCGATCGGGCCCTCGCACACCGTGTCATTTCTGCTAGTTCCTCCCTTCATTATTGACGTTTAATTTCAGCCCCGAAGGTCTGTTGCATAACTGGGACACATCAGGAGGACAGTCGTATGAAAAACCTGTTGGTAGTGGTATTGATCGGGGCATCTTCGATATTAGGCGGACAGACAGCGAGTGCACAAAAAACCTCGCCACAAGGCGACACTCGCCGTATCAGCAATCAGGATTTGGACTTGCTTCGGCAAGATCTTCGCTCACAGCGAAAACAGCTAATTGCGGCAAACCTAAAGCTGACGGACACGGAGGCGACAAAGTTCTGGCCGGTTTACGACCAGTACATGACGGAGTTGATTGCGATCAACGACAAGAAGTTCGGCCTGATTCAAGAATATGCTGATAGTTGGGGGAAATTGACGAATGACCAGTCCTTGTTGTTCGCGAGAAATTGGTTGGACATGGACATCGCCATAGCACAGTTGAGGCAGAAGTATGTGCCGATGGTGGCCAAGGTCCTGGATGGAAGAAAGACAGCAACCTTTTTCCAATTAGACCGACGTATTGCGATGATGATGGAGCTGCAGGTGTCATCGCAGATGCCCCTGGTGCAAGATCAGGAGAGCAGTAGTCGGTCAGCGAATTAGTTCATCGGGTTCCTCCGTGTCTGCTAAACTCCGGAGTTGTGAGGAGCGGTAACGGATCCGGAACCGAGGCGTCGCGCACGCGTCGCTTTGGCGTCTTCGAACTTGACCTGCACGCCGGCGAACTCCGCCGTGGCGGCGTCAAGGTCAAGATCCAGGAGCAACCGTTCCAGGTACTGTCTCTGCTTTTGGAAAAGCCGGGAGAAGTCGTCACTCGCGACGATCTGCGCCATCGCCTGTGGCCGGCTGATACATTCGTTGACTTCGACCACAGCCTCAACGCGGCCATAAGGCGCGTGCGCGACGCTCTTGGTGACTCGGCTGAGAATCCCACCTTCGTCGAGACTGTTGCCCGCCGCGGATATCGCTTTCTTGCGCCAGTTAGCGCGCCACCGGTAAATGGCGCGGCGGTCGCTCAGCCGGAGAGCCCTGCAACCCTCGCACACCCGCAGCCGCATCGTGTACGGTGGATCGCTGGCGGAGCCGCCGCAGTGGCTCTGGTTCTTTTCGGCATCCGGCTTGGCCTCTCGTTCGCCCGGCACCATCCGGTGGCCCAAGTCCAGCCGCGAATCTCGCGTTTGACCGCGAATCCCGCCGACGACCGCGTCCGCGCTGCCGCCATCTCCCGCGACGGCAAGTACCTCGCCTTCTCGGATGATACCGGCTTCTACCTGCGCCAGATTGACACGGGGGAAACGCATCCCGTGAACCTGCCCAAGGGTTTTGTCGCGCGAAGCATCGGTTGGTTTCCGGACAGCGCCCACATGGTCGTTGCCCTCGAAAATGCCAGTCAGACAACCAGCCTGTGGGAGATCTCGGCCTTGGGCGGCAGCCCCCACAAGCTGCTGGACGACGGCTTCTCGCCCGCGGTGTCGCCCGATGGGAGAGAGATTGGCTTCATTACCGCCGGGAAAATGGGCTTCACTACCGCTGGGAAAATGCGCGCCGAGATTTGGCTGATGGATGCCGACGGAGAGCAACCGCACAAGTTAGTCGGGCAGGAAGGCGATTTCTTCGGGTCGCTGGCCTGGTCACCCGACGGCACAAAGATCGCGTACACCAGAGGAAGGGTTGGCCATATATATGGCCTGATCGGAGAGATCGGGGTGGTGGGCGTGCGCGACCAGCACGTCGGCACTATTCTCCAGATCAATAGCCTGGGATGGTTTGTTCGCGTGGACGGTCCGCTGGCGTGGACAGCCGATGGCCGCCTGATCTACGCCATCGGAGAAGCGCCTCCACGACAGCTCGACTCCAATCTGTGGTCGTTAGCTCTCGATGCAAATGGACATCCCACGGACTCCCCGCTCCGTTGGACAACCGATCCCGGAGCAGTGACAAGTATCAGTGCTTCGGGGGACGGGAAGCGCATCGTGTACGTGAAGGGCGCCCCGCAGCCGGATGTTTACGTGGCGAAGCTCGAAGGATCGACCTTCGTGAGTCAACCTAGTCGGCTGACCCTTGATGACCGGCAGGATATTCCATTCGACTGGACTCCCGACAGCAAGGCTGTGTTTTTCGTCTCCGACCGCACCGGAACCTTCAAAATCTACCGTCAGGGCATCGCTCAGACCGTGCCCGATCTTCTCGTCGGAGGCAACAAGCCACTTCTCGGCCCGCGCTTGAACCCCGATGGCACCCAGCTTCTGTACTTAGCGTATCCCGATTGGTCTGACAGGGCGTCCCCCGTCTCCCTGATGCGTATGCCCCTGGCCGGAGGCGCGCCGCAGCAGATTCTCCAGCGTTCCTGGATCGGCAATCAGCAATGCGCCCGCGTACCGGCAAACTTGTGTCTGTACAGCTACAACACCGATGGCAAATTAACGTTCATGAGATTTGATCCGCTGAAGGGAAACGACACTCAGATCTATCAACTCACCGTTGATCTTCCCCAGTTCTACAATTGGAGCCTTTCGCCCGATGGCAGCACGCTCGCCATCAGCAAGTGGACGGGAGGGCCGGAGGAGCCGCGAATTCGCCTGGTTTCTCTGGGCGGTGGTGGGGAAAAATGGTTGACCATCAGTTTGACCGGGTTGGACGTCACTGGGATGGGCGCCTTTGACTGGGCAGCCGACGGCAAGAGTCTTTGGATCACTTCCGTGGGTGAAGACGAGAATGCACTATTAAATGTTGACCTCCAAGGCCGCGCTCGCATGGCTTGGCGCCCGAAGAAAATGACCGTATATTGGGCCATCCCATCGCGCGACGGCCAATATCTCGCGTTGCACGTTGGCAGCACCAGCGCCAACGCCTGGATGCTTGAACGTCCATAGCCGAATCCATCCGCCCAGCTCGTCGAAGCCGCAATAGTGCACTCTAGCCTGCGGCAGCACTGGGATCGCCAGAGCCGTCGCCGCACGCCATGCTTGGTCGCTTGTTCGGGCGTTCGAGGAATCATGATGCGATGGGTTCAATCAGGACAACCGTTGCGTCATCTCCCGAGGGATGCCACGAAGTATGGCAACCAGATCAACCTCGACATGACCAAATTCCGTGAATGCATCGACACTAAGAAATATTATGCAGCCGTGCAAAAGGATATAGCGGACGCGAATGCTCTCGGCATCAACGCTACTCCTGGTTTAGGGGGCTTCCCGTATGCTATCTAATTTGAAGATCGGGAGTGGGCAAAGCGAATCTGTCCACGAAGCCCTGACCGAGATTGAACCCCCGAAGCTGGACGGCAACAGCAAAGATCCAGGCTATCTGAACATAAACACCCCGCAAGAGACCCCTCGAGGTTGCTGAATTCGCAACGAGGAGGCCACCGGTTCGATCCCGGTCAGCTCCACCAATCCCCTCAAAGCTTACTTCTGTTGGCTGCGATCAATTGCACCTGACCGCCTGCAAGTTATTGGACGAAATTGGACCAAGATTCTGGACCAGACTTCTTGACCTCTGCCGCGACGTACTCCGTCAGTTTCCGTGCAGCCCTTTTCTGGCCCTCGGTAGCAAACTGCGCGTAGGTGTCTACGTTTTACCCGGCAGATATACCGACAAGGATTCGCAGACCGTGACGTTCTCGATCGAACCATCTCCAGCAGCAGGTCCGAGGCGTCGTGCGGCAACGTCGAATGCCCTTGACCAAATAATCTTGACAAAATAATGAATACGCTTGCGTGTTGGTTCCGTCGCGTCAAATGGCTTAGGTCTCACGTCGCAAGAAAGTTTTCCAGATCCTCACGCTGGATTTCACCTGCGAGCTCTTCATTGAGGCTCGGCCCCGCATTTGCGTGACTGCAGGTCCGGGCCATGGCCCTGCCCAAGAGGAGAGCGTTCGGTTTCCTTAACGCAAGCGGGCGCTGAATTTGCTAGAGCGTGTTTCAAAAATAGGTTCGGCCTCAGGTCAGGTACTTATGTTTAAGGCGGATTAAGGGTTGAGCTTCTGTCATGAAACTTCGGCAGAAGCTGTTGACCGACGAGCAATGGGAGTTGGTGGGAGCTTTTCTTCCTCCACCGCGAAAGCGACGGGATCGACGAGGCCGTCCGGCTGCCCCCAACCGAGCTTGTTTCGAAGGCATCTTGTGGATTCTGCAGACCGGCGCAGCGTGGCGATTTCTGCCCGAGGAGTTTCCTTCGCCCTCGACCTGCTGGCGGCGGCTCAAGCAATGGGAGGAGGAAGGCGTCTGGCTCCATGCTTGGCGAGCGCTGCTGGGAGCGCTGGACCAAGAGGGACTGTTGAAGTGGGACGAGGCCTTTCTCGACGGCAGCTTCGCCCCAGCGAAAAAGGGGGCGCTGCCGTCGGCAAAACCAAGCGGGGCAAGGGCACGAAGTGGATGGTACTGGTCGACGGTGAAGGTCTTCCGCTGGGAGTTCGGTTGGAAAGTGCCTCCCCCAGTGAAGTTAAGCTTGCGGAAGCCACGCTCCAAGAAGTCCGCGTTCCGCGACCGCAAGGCCGCCCGCGGCAAAAGCCGAAGCGGGTGATTGCCGACGCCGGATACGATTCCGACCCGCTGCGCCGCCGCTTGCACAAGCGAGGCATTGAACTGATCGTGCCCTACCGCAAGAACAACAAAGCCCGGCGCTATGAAGATGGACGCAAGCTGCGGCGTTATCGACGCCGTTGGATCGTGGAGAGGACCAATGCTTGGCTCGGACAATTCCGTCGCTTGCTGGTTCGTCATGAACATCTACTCTGCACCTATCGCGCGTTCTTCTATCTCGCCTGCTTCTGGATTACGCTCCGGAGGTGTTTTTGAAACACGCTCTAGTATACCGAGAAGGTTGCAGGAAGATGCGAATTACCGCCGACAACGATGGACAAAGCCCTATTGTTTTTTCGAATAGCCTTGGACGATGGGAAGACGATCCAATGAATTCAGTTGGGGACTCTGAAAGGCGACGCATCGCCGACAATATAAACCGTGCGTTGTCATCACAAGGGCGAACCGTCCTTTTCCGGTAGGATGTGCTTCCTCCGTGAATTGCCGAACCGCTCCCCAGCTCGCCCGCCGCGCACCGAATCGCCCGCCCACGCACCGATTCGCCCGCCCACGCACTCCGCCCGCCGCCGCCCGCCCGCACGCACGCCGCTCGCCCCGCCCGTCCGCGCCAGGGTTTGGGGACCCGTGCTCCACAAGCCCGTCCCGCGCATGCCGCCTCGTGGCGCGCCGATCCTCCGAGCACGCACGCCGCGCGTTCGCTCGCCGATCTCGTGTGTACTCATCAGTTAATACTGTTAACTCGTTCGTTACGGGGTGGGACAATTTTTCCGGGCTCCTCCATAACCCCGTCATCCGGATGACGGGGTGTTAAGGGTTAGGGAAAAATTCTACTACACCCTTTTCGGCCGACGTCCATAATCCTCAGTGTTTATACGCCTCCGAGCCCCATGGTATGCGTCAACCCCGTGTAAAACAGGGGTTTGCGCGACTTGTGGAAATGAGCGCATACATTTACCAGCGTCGATGCGTGGTGCGGCGCGCGGCGGGCGATCGGGCGCACGGCGGGCGGGGGCGTGCTTGCGAGCGGACGACTCTACGAGAGCGTGCGCGTTGCATGCGGGGCGGGCGGACGGCGGGCGGCGTGCGGGGGCGGAGCCAGGACGCCTGTTACGAACAACTGAGATTTACCCCGCAGCCAGAGCACTCGCTCGGAAGGAGACTCTTCCCTTTTTCATGAATTTCATCTGGAATCGCGTGTGAGAAATCAGCAGCTCCGTAACCACCGAAGTGGAGGCTCGGTACTATAATCCCCCGCATGCGCGGCAGACCACAGTTAAAACAGATTGCTGCAGGCATCTACCAATGCACCGGGTGTGACTTCAAGATCCTGATGAAGCGCCCGCGTGCACTGAGCGGAAAAGAGTGGAAGGAGCACCTAGAGAATCGGCTGGCGATGCATATTGAGGAATCGCACAAGCCGACTGCACCAGGTGTGAAGGCGAATCAAAACTAGCTTAGGTTTTCCCAAAAACATCGGCTAGCTGAACCTACCGTCCTCCTGCATCACGGTCTTGGAAGTTGCGGTTCAGGAACGCTTCCAAACAGGATATACTGATAATACTTAACCTCGAAGACACGTCAAAATACCCTGCGCCTTCGCGATTGAGAGATGGAGGGGCGTGGTCTTTTTGCCAACCGCTTTTACCCACACAACTCCGTGCTGGTCAGGTCGGATTACCCGGCTGATGGCATGCCTGGCACCCAAGACGTTGGCTAAGCCTAGCAAATCAGCCTCATGTCAGGAGTTCATCATGTCAGCTCGGAATGGAGACAAGTCCAGATTCAACCGGGAACGCAAGCAGAAGATCGCTCGACGGAAGCGCACCCACGAACTGCTGGAGCGTGCGACTAAAGCACGCAAGTCAGCGGACACCACAGGCCGCGCTCGCCCCCGCTCTCTCTAGCGATCTTCTCCACCTGCGCCAGGTGGTTCAAGTCGTGGCCAGCATACATGCGGACGATGTGGGCGAGGGTCTGCTTGCCGTGCTCCGAGTGCATGCCGTAGTTTTCCCAAAGCTTCTCATGCAGAACCTCGAGCATGCGCAAATTGCTCTCGCGCAACACGCGGAAGATTTCGAGCGACACTTTGGGATCCTGCCGTGCATAGTCCAAAATCTGCGCCCACACATTCTGATCGGCAGCCTGCATGGGAGCACCATTCTGGCAGATTACCAGCCGCATGCGCCAGCTTAGGACAATCTCGCTATCCGCCAAGTGCGCCAGAATTTCAGTGATGGACCACTTGCCCGGGTCGGGGTTCTGAGAAAGCTGTTTCTTGCTGAGGGGCTTGATGAGCTTCGCCAGGGTGTTGGCGGTCTCACACTGCACTTCGAGCGGCTCTTTGCCGGTCACGAAGCCGAGGATTCTTTTCGTGTACTCCTGGGGCGTTTCCTGCATTGAGTCCTCCCGGAAATCAGGCTTTGTGTCTGTTACGGGGCGTAAATAGGCAATTTTATGGACAATCCGCAGTCTGATTGCGCCAGAGTTCAGACAATTTCGGCCAAAAGTGCCCGTTCCGCTTGGCAAAGGGCTCGAAGGGTTGCTGTTGAGACCATTGATCATGTCCAATGCGAACGGCAGTTTCGGGCGCAAGGAGAGGGCGTAAAGTGTCGCCCTCGCCCCTACAGCTTGTTCTTTTCCGAAATCTATTTGTCGCACATCCCATTTTGGGAATACCTCCCTGCCAATCGGACGTTGTGATCAGATCGTCAGATCGGCTAGGCGCAAGCCGAGGTGCGTACGCTTCCCATCCTCCTTTAGCAAGAGGAAGACCCAAAGTCTCGAGGGCTTCTGAAAACTTTCGCACAAACCGCACAACCATTCTCCACCTTCACCAAACCCGGCCTCCCTGAAAGGCAGGCGCGTGAAACACGTGAGGTATGTCACAAGGCAGAGTGACCGCCGTCACTGACCTTTGTGGCGGCTTGGCGCATTTCTCTTAGCACTGATGTGGGTTCGGGCACGGTATCTCCGTTACAAAGCCGGTCGAAGACACTTGAAGGGGTGGATAAAGGGACAGGGATAGGAGGCAAAGCGAGCGGCCCAGTGGGCCGTTACTTCTGTTGCTTTGCAGTAGCACGGTGGAGAAGCTGGTCATCTTCCATCTACTCAGCTACTTTCCGGCGAGGTGAAGGCTTATTGGTCTTAGCTGATTGACCTCGGGCGACAGGAGTGAAGATGGAACCATGAGAAAGATCAAGCCCGAATTGTTGCCGGTGATATTCGTGGCGCTGAATGAACAGGCCCTTGGTTGAGAGCGGGGGACGTGGTGGGACGTTTGACGCGGGGCGCGTCACGATGGACCGGCAGAAGAAGGTGTTCAGTTAAACATTTGTCCTGCTCTGTCGTGATGGCCATCAACATGGAGAAGTGACCCGGGTCACCGGCTTTCCCCTTGATTCCGGAGTTGGATGAAGGTGAATGTCGGAACGCTACGGCCCACAGTGCCCAGAAATGTACCGCGAGGATTAGTCAGATGACGAGGAATAATAAGTTCGAGAAACTGAGCCTCTGGGGCGGGCTGGGCGCCGTGGCCGTGCTGGGGAGCACTATCGCCTGGAGTCGATCGACCTCCCATCCCTCCGCCCCTGAATGGCAAGCTGCGTCGGCAAGAGAGTCACAGTCGGCCGCGTCCTCCAGCTATGTGGTCCGGACAATCGAGGAATCCGTCACCGGAGCGATTTCCGGCCGGATCCTGTATAGCGGAAAGCCAGTGCTGCCGAAGCGGTTCGCAGTAACCAGTGATACATCCATCTGTGGAACTACGAAAGAGGTTTATCCAGTGAGGATCGAGCAGGGAGGAATCGCCGATGCAGTTGTGTGGATCGATGACATCACTAGCGGCAAGGCGTTTAATTTCCCGAGCCCTCTAATCGATCAGAAAAAATGCTCGTTTGTCCCGCATGTCCTCCTGATGAAGGGGGGAGAGCTCAAGTTGGGAAACACCGACCTTTGCTTGCACAACATCCATGTTATTACCTTTGCTAACCGGGAGGTGAACAAGGCCATCCCACCCGGTGCGGCCGCCCAGGGAATAACGCTGGCGCGTCCGGACCGAGTAACGGTTCGCTGCGACGTGCACAAGTGGATGAGCGCATATGTTGTCGTTGCGAAGAATCCCTACTACGTGGTCTCTGAAGCGGGAGGCAAGTTCCGGCTTGAGGGTGTTCCCGCAGGTCATTACCATTTGAAGGTCTGGCAGGAAAGTCTAGGCGAACTCGATCAGGAAATCACCGTCGAAGGGGGCAAAACTACAGAGACGAGCTTCACCTATCGAACAAGCGGAGTGTAGACTGCCCGCTTGCCATGACGGCTATTACCTGCTCTCGGGGTTTCCCGCAGCGTTCGCCTCTGCCTGAGATTGAATGGAAAGAGGCTAGGTTCGACACTGCTGAGGATTTGTCATTAGAGCGGGAATTTCGTCTTAAGTCTGTACGTCAGTTTGGGTCCAAGTGCCAACGCGCAAGGACGGATGGCGGACGACTCACCCAAAAGTGTCGTGAATGGCTTCCTCGGGCATCTTCCGCCCTGGCCGAGAAAGGCGCTCAACCACTAGGTGATGGTGATGGAGCAGGCCTATCGCCAGCGCAAAGGCCCGCAACCAGCAGCAGCCTGAAGTCGGGGGCAGCTGACATTACACAGAAGCTCAAGGAGCTCCGTGGTAAAGAGTTTGACAAGTTTTACATCGATAACGAAGTTACCTACCACAAGAACGTCACCGATGC
>Ga0306920_100012873_pt1 | contig 11373 bp, 9 predicted proteins | sample flu12Cox44000170_FD_204666 | JGI IMG/M metagenome (GOLD analysis project Ga0306920, IMG submission 204666) | Lab enrichment of tropical soil microbial communities from Luquillo Experimental Forest, Puerto Rico - flux4day.12C.oxic.44.000.170 (v2)... | ecosystem: Environmental > Terrestrial >...
GCCTGATCGAGGCGAAAACGATAATGCATGCCGGCCCGCGCCAGTGGGCTCCAGAGGGAGAAGTAGCCGTCGGGCTCGGCGTGCAGTGCCGTGGTCTCCAGGCCATCGATTTCGACCAGAACCTCACGACAGCGAGCTGCCCAGACGCGAAAATGGACGCCGCCTCCGGGCTGCGGCTCGGCACCGATGGGCAGGCGTCGGACGGCTCCAGGCCAAGTCGGACGCTTATCAATGAAAAGATCGGGTGGCGTCACAGTCCCCTCGGTCATCGGTATGTCGGTCAGATGCGAACGCGGGCGCACTCATTCTGGCAGCGCCGCTTGCCGGCGGACAACTCCGGGCCCTTGCGGCGGTATAATTCTGCGCTGGACGGGTTCGATAGTTACTTCCTCCGGGCTCAAAGGATTAATCCTGCCGCAAACGGTGGTATGTAGCCTGCCGTTCCGCCAGGCTTGCGGTCGACCGCCCTAACCCTAACTAACGATTTTTGGGGATCGATAACCAATCGGCTGCGCGCTCGAACACCCCGGAGATGGCGCACAACCGAGCCGCAAGATTAGACCTACGATCGATTTGGCGAACGGTTCAGCCGGGACGAAATCACAGGCGCTGGACTGTAATACCCTTTCTGTTTCTGCCGCCTTACGGGGCTCCCCGGCCGCACTGTCGAGCACGCGTCGAACTTTAGCGGCCAGCTGCTCGCGCCGATAAGGTTTGCTCAGAAGCTCGACGCCGGCGTCGAGGCACGATCCTATTCTGATCCCGTCGACATGTTTTCCGATGCCCGCCGGGGCGTTCGAGCATGCGCGAACGATTGTTGGCGCGCTCGTCGCTGGGGGCTGCAGATGGTGTCGTCGTCTTCGGAGAGAGCAAAAGGGAGTTCCTGTGATGAAGACATCGGACCCGTACGCCCGATGGCAGGCGGTCGAACGCTGGCTTCTCGACCGCCGGGCGGTTGAGCTTCGCCTCGCACCGAGCCACCACCGCTCGAAGTCACAGCTTTTCACTGCCAGCAGTCCGCCGAGAAATTGCTGAAGGGCTTCCTGACGCGGCCAAAAGATTTCGCAAAACGCACTCGCTGGCGGAGCTCGGTGCGGCGCCCCTGGACGCCCGGCCCTTTCGGGCCGTTCCGGGGTTTCCGACATAGCCGATATCGTTGCCGTGGTGGAGAACTGGAGCGATTGGGCGACCGCCGACCGGTATCCGTCCAGTCGACAGCTTGCCGCGCCCGACAATCGGCGATTGCACGGCGCCCTCGGAGTAATCGATGGGCTTGCCGCGCGCCTGCGAGCGGCGCGGCCGCAAGGTTGGGGAGTGCAACCTTAAAGGAGGTCTATGAGCTGGGGGAGGCTGGGTGGCCGCCATATTTGCGCCCACATCGAAGCGTATGCTGTAAGTTGAATCGAGCCACCGGCACCACCCCAAATAGTGATCGCCGCTCGATGCCGGGCAAGCGTCCTTCAAACTGTCAAGATTCCGCTGCCGAGGCGTCTGATCCGCGTCCTGATTGAACTATAAGATATTGATCTTCAAGAAAAAATTTTATCGGGGCCCGAATTTTTGCGGGTATTTCCGCTGTCTCGAAGAAAAACTCCAAGGGTTCCAAAGGCTTGCCGAATGGGGATCAACTCTTATATTCCGCTGTCGCCTGCACCGGACATACCTATCGCCAGCTCATGACACCAGCAAGCCTCGACGTCGTCGGCATCGGCAACGCCATCGTCGACGTCATTGCCCACGCCGATGACGCGTTTGTCGCGCGCGAAGGGCTCGTCAAAGGGACGATGACCCTGGTCGACGCGCCGCGCGCCGAGGCGCTCTATCAGACCATGGGCCCGGCGGTCGAGATGTCGGGCGGATCGGTTGGCAACACGATGGCGGGCCTCGCCTCGCTCGGCGGCACGGGTGCGTATATCGGCAAGGTGCGTGACGACTTCCTCGGGCAGGTTTATCGCCACGACATCACGGCGGCGGGCATCCGTTTCGACACACCGGCGGCGACGAGCGGCCCGGGTACCGCGCGCTGCCTGATCCTAGTCACTCCCGACGGGCAGCGGACGATGGGCACCTATCTCGGCGCCTGCGCCGATCTCGGACCCGCCGACATCGACCCCGACGTGATCGTCGCCGGGGAGGTGACCTATCTCGAAGGGTATCTGTTCGATCCGCCGCAGGCGCAGGAGGCGTTTCGCAAGGCCGCGGCGATCGCTCATGCCGCCCGCCGCAGGGTGGCACTCAGCCTCTCCGACCCGTTCTGCGTCGGCCGCCACCGCGAGGCCTTTCGCGATCTGGTCGACGGCCATGTCGACATCCTCTTTGCCAACGAGGCCGAGATCTGCTCGCTCTACGAGACCGCTGATTTCGCCGCCGCCGCCGCGGCCGTGCGCGGTCATGTCGCGATCGCCGCGTTGACCCGCAGCGCCGAAGGCAGCGTGATCCTGGCAGACGGCGCCGAGCACGTGATCGCCGCCGCCCCGGTGGCCCGCGTCGTCGACACGACCGGCGCCGGCGACCTCTACGCCGCCGGGTTTCTCTATGGCTTGACCCGCGAGCGGCCGCTCCCCACCTGCGGCGGTATCGGCAGCCTGTGCGCTGCCGAAATCATCAGCCATGTCGGCGCCCGCCCCGAGACGTCGCTGTCGCGTCTCGTCGCCGAAGCCGGTCTGGCCTGATCTCTGCAATCTCTTGGGTCGCCGGCGGTCGAGCCGGCGGGTTCGCATGGATATCCGCAACATCGCGATTATCGCCCATGTCGACCACGGCAAGACCACTCTGGTCGATGCGATGCTGCGCCAGAGCGGCGCCTTTCGCGCCAACCAGCAGGTGGCCGAGCGCGCGCTCGATTCGAACGAGCTCGAACGCGAGCGCGGCATCACGATCCTGGCGAAATGCACCTCGGTGGTCTGGCGCGACGTGCGGATCAACATCGTCGACACCCCGGGCCACGCCGATTTCGGCGGCGAGGTCGAGCGCATCCTCAACATGGTCGACGGGGTCCTGGTGCTGGTCGATGCCGCCGAGGGCCCGATGCCGCAAACCAAATTCGTCGTCGGCAAGGCGCTGCGTCAGGGGTTGCGGCCGATCGTCGTGATCAACAAGATCGACCGCCCCGACGCCCGGCCGCATGAGGTCCACAACGAGGTCTTCGACCTGTTTGCCGCACTCGACGCGAGCGAGGCACAGCTCGATTTCCCGACCCTCTTCGCGTCGGGCCGCAACGGCTGGGCGGCCGCCGATCTCGATGGACCGCGCCAAGACCTGGCGCCGCTCTTCGAGCTGATCCTGGCGCACGTCCCGCAGCCGCGCGCCGAGCCCGACGCACCCTTCGCGATGCTGGCGACGACCCTCGACTACGACCCCTATCTCGGCCGGGTGTTGACCGGGCTGATCCATTCCGGGACGGCGCGGATCAACATGCCGGTCAAGTCATTGTCGCGCGACGGCCGGGTCATCGAGCAGGCAAGGCTGACCAAGCTCCAGGCCTTCCGCGGGCTCGATCGGCGGCCGATCGAAGAGGCCCATGCCGGCGACATCATCGCCGTCGCCGGCCTCGCGCTGACCACGGTCGCCGACACGATTTGCGCGCCCGAGGTCGCCATCCCGCTGCCGGCCGATCCGATCGACCCGCCGACCTTGGCGATGACCTTTTCGGTCAACGACGGCCCGCTCACCGGCCGCGAGGGAACCAGAGTGACCTCGCGGATGATCGGCGAGCGCCTGTTTCGCGAAGCCGAGGGCAATGTCGCGATCCGCGTCGGCGAGAGCCAAGAGAGAGATGCGTTCGAGGTCGCCGGGCGCGGCGAATTGCAGCTCGGCGTGCTGATCGAGACGATGCGCCGCGAAGGCTTCGAATTGTCGATCTCACGGCCGCGCGTGTTGTTCACCAACGATCCGGCGACGGGGCGCCGGCTCGAGCCGATCGAGGAGGTCGTCGTCGATGTCGACGAGGAATTCGCCGGGATCGTTGTCGACAAGCTTGCCCGCCGCAAGGCCGAGATGCAGGAGATACGGCCCTCAGGCGGCGGCAAGCTCAGGCTCGCGTTTCTTGGCCCGACCCGCGGGCTGATCGGCTATCAGGGCGAGTTTCTCGCCGATACCCGCGGCACCGGGGTGATGAGCCGGCTGTTCCACGGCTATACGCCCTACAAAGGGCCGATCGAGGGGCGCCGCAACGGTGTGCTGATCTCGAATGCCGACGGGTTCGCCGTCGCCTATGCGCTGTGGAACCTCGAAGATCGCGGGCCGATGTTCATCGAGCCCGGCACCCAGGTCTATCAAGGCATGATCATCGGCGCCCACACCCGCGGCAACGACCTCGACGTCAACCCGATGAAGGGCAAGCAGCTGACCAATATCCGCACCACCGCCAAGGACGAGGCGGTGCGGCTGACCCCGCCACAGTTGATGAGCCTCGAGCAGGCGATCGCCTACATCGCCGATGACGAACTCGTCGAGGTCACGCCGAAATCGATCCGCCTGCGCAAGCGGCTGCTCGATCCGAACGAGCGCAAGCGCGCCGCCCGCGCCGCCGCTGCCGCCGAATAGCCTCTTGCCCGCGGGCCAGGATTTGACTTTGCGGGGCCGCCGGCAGTAACCTTATGCTTTGTTAAATCCGGATTTTGGACCTGATGAGCAGCAAGCGCGACGAAGCAAAATACAAGATCAACCGGCGCCTGGGGGTGAATTTGTGGGGCCGGCCAAAGAGCCCGCTCAACCGCCGCGAATACGGGCCTGGCCAACACGGCCAGCGGCGCAAGAAGCCGTCGGATTTCGGAACCCAGCTCGCGGCGAAGCAAAAACTAAAGGGCTATTACGCCAATATCGGCGAGCGGCAGTTTCGCCGGCTGTATGAAGAAGCCGTGCGCCGGCGCGGCGACACCGGCGACAATCTGATCGAACTGCTCGAACGCCGGCTCGACGCCGTAGTCTATCGCATGAAGCTGGTGCCGACACCGTTTGCCGCGCGTCAGCTGGTCAATCACGGCCACGTGCTGGTCAATGGCCGTCGCGTCACGATTCCATCCTACTCGGTGCGCGATGGTGACACGATCGAGCTCAAGGCGAAGGCGAAGCAGATGGCGCTGGTGCTCGAGGCTGCGAGCTCCGGCGAGCGCGACATCCCCGACTATGTCGAGATCGACCACGAGCGGATGAGAGGCCGGTTCGTCCGCGCGCCGAAGCCGACGGACGTGCCCTATCCGGTGACGATGGAGCCCAGTCTCGTCATCGAATTCTATTCGCGCTGAGCGCGTCCACAGTCTCGGTCAAAGCCGCGCTTCGGCGCGGCTTTTTTCGTCAGGCGATTTGCTCGACACTGCGGGTGCCAGCGTCCGCGGCGGACGCAACCTCGACAGGCGGTTGCGATGCTGACCCTGCACTTTTCGATCATCCTTTTGCTGATCATCGTGAACGGCTTTTTCGCGATGGCCGAGATCGCCCTCGTGGCATCCCGGAAGGCGCGACTTCAGCCGCTCGCGGACGCGGGCAATCCCGGGGCGGATGCGGCTCTCGAGCTGAAAGCGGACCCATCGCGACTGCTCGCGACCGTCCAGATCGGGGTCACCGTGATCGCGATCCTCCTCGGCACCTTTGGCCAAGCGACGTTGGGGGAGACGTTGCAAGAGCAGCTCGAGACTTACGAGGGGTTTATCGCGCGCTACGCCCACATCATCAGCATGGCGGTCGTCGTGATTGGCATCTCGTATTTCTCGCTGATTTTGGGCGAGCTCGTACCCAAGCGGATCGCGCTGCTCCATCCCGAGCGCATCGCCGCGGCACTCGCCCGGATCATGGGGGTGATCGCCCGGATAGGTGCACCGATCGAGTGGTTGTTGAGCGCCTCGACCAATCTGGTGCTCCGCCTGCTGCCGTCGCGCGGCCAGCTGACGGCACCGGTGACCGACGAAGAGATCAGCTTCATGCTTCGCGAGGGTGTAGCGACCGGCCACATCGCCGAGGCCGAAACGGCGATTGTCGAGATGGCGCTGCGGCTTGGCGACCGGCGCGCGAGTGCGGTGATGACGCCGCGGACGCGGATAGAATCGCTCGACCTCGACGACCCGGACGAGGAGAACCGGCGCAAGATCCGGGACAGCGCCTATTCGCGCTTTCCCGTGGTGCAGGGCGGTTCGCAGCAGGTGATCGGTATCGTGCAGGCCAAGGATCTGCTGATTGCGGCACTTGCCGGCCGGCCTTTCGATCTGCGGGCGGCAACCCGGCCGCCACTCTATTTGCCGAACACGGTCACCGCGCTCCGCGTCCTCGAGGCGTTCAAGACCTCGGGCGAGCCAATGGCTCTGGTGGTCGACGAGTACGGCGACCTCGAAGGGCTGGTGACGCAGAGTGATATCCTCGAGGCGCTGGTCGGCGACATCCCCGGCTCGGCAGATGCCGATCAGCGGGTGGTGCGGCGCGAGGACGGGACCTGCCTGATCGACGGCATGGTCGGGCTCGACGAGCTGAAGCAGGTGCTCGGGGTTGCCCATTTGCCCGGCGAGGATGCCGATTTTCACACGCTCGGCGGCTATTTGATGGCACGCCTCAATCGCGTGCCGATGGTCGCCGACCGCATCACCGCTGCCGGCTACCGGTTCGAAATCGTCAAGATGGACGGCCGCCGGGTCGACCGGGTCTTGGTGTCACCCGTCAGGGCCAAAGGCCGGTGATGAGCCGCGGTTTTCTTTGAGGGAGGGAGCGATGACGACGCTCGAAGTGAGGGCGGTCGAGCACCTGTTGGGCAGCGGGATTCCGTACGCCTATGCGGTCAAGGCAGGGCCGTGGATCTTTCTGACCGGGCACGAGGCCTTCGATTTCAAAACCGGCGTCACCGAGGCGGTGGCGGGAGCGCTGGGGTTCCCGTTGTTCGGGCGGCCGCGCTGGCGGCGCGAGGGCGATTTCATCCTAGAGCGGATGCGCCGGATCCTGCAGGAACTCGGGTCCGATCTCGGGCATGGCGTGCGCCTCGACCAGTTTTACCCGACCCCGGCCGCGGTCGACCCCTATCACCTGGCCCGCCACGCCGCGTTCGGCGATTACATTCCGCCGAGCACCTCGGTCGTCATGGAAAGCTGCTTTGGTGCCGAGAGCGGCATCTCAGCCTCGCTGATCGCCGTGGCACCGAGCCCGGAATATGCGATCCGCAAGGTTTACCCCACCGGTGTCACCGCCTCGGCGACCTCGGGCTTTGTGCCGGCAATTGTCTGCAACGACTTTGTCTTTGTCGCCGGGCAGATGGCGAGCGGTCGCGAGCACGGGCTCGATCCGCGCGCCCACGTCCCCGACCACAGCCTGTGGGCCGGCACCGAGATCCGCAAGCAGACCGAATTCATCATTCAGGAACGATTGAAGCCGGCGCTCGAAGCGGCAGGCTCGTCACTCGAACGCTCGGTGAAGGCTCAGGTCTATCTTAAGAATCTCGCGGATTTCCCCGACTTCATCGATGTCTGGAGTCAGCACTACCGGAACATCCCATGCGCGCTGACGGTCGTGCCGACGAAAGGTTTTGCGATGGTCGGCGGCATCATCGAGATCAATCTCATCGCGCTGACCAACAGCGCAAGGCGCGAGAAAGAGGTCATCGCGGCGGACATTCCCGCCATGGCGGCTTACGGGCCGTGCATCAGAGTGGGCGAATTTCTGCTGCCGTCTGGGCTGATGGCGATCGGCCGCGACGGCCATGTGGCCGGCAAGACCATCTCGCCCGGTTTTCCCGGGCTTTCTCATGCCGGATATACACAGGCCGCCGTAGTTCATGATTATGCCGAGGCTTTGTGCACGGCTGCGGGCACGTCGCTGACAAAGGTGCTGCGCGCCCAGTATTTCGTGTCGGACCCGACAGCATTCCCCGGCGTTGCGATGGCCTGGGCCGCCCGCTTTGGCGCTCAGCCGCTGCCCTTCCTCTGCATTCAGACGCCGGACGCGATGCCGGCTCCGGGGATGGCGCTGATCGCCGATTTCTGGATCTCGACCCTCTGAGAGGGTCAGCGCTGCTGCGACTTGTCGAGCACCTCCTGCGGTGTCATCGACACGATCTCGGCGTAGGTCGGCACAAACCCACCGCTCTCGATCAGGCCGACAAATTCGGGCCGGATCTCGCGCGCGACCTCTTCGCGAATGCGCCGGTGCGCCTCGATGTCCCGCCATTCGCCGACCAGGTAGAAATGGTCGGGGTCCGCCGTGTCGCGGCACAACACCCCGTCCTTGACCTGTGCGGCCGAGCGGTGAAACGGGTTGTTGTCGCCGTAATCGAACTTGTTGAAGAGCTCGATGAATTGGTCGCCGGTGCCGGGTTTGACCCGGAAGTCGTAGACGTGAAAGTAGTTGCCCTTGGTCGCCAGCGGTACCAGAGCCATTCGTCCCTCCTCTGCGAGGTGATTTGATCGGCAGCCCGGCGATGGTAGCCTCGCAGAGCCCGCCGGGCCAGCTTTGGGGAGATAGACACATGGCCGTCGTCGAGACCGAGCGTTTGGGACAGATCCTCGTGGTGCGGATGAACCGGCCCGAGCGGTTGAACGCGCTGAACCAGGAAATGCGTACCCGGCTCGCCGAGACCTGGACCGAATTCCGCCGCGATGACGGGCTCGAAGTCGCGATCTTTACCGGCACCGGCCGCGGCTTTTGCGCCGGCGAGGATATGAAGGAGTCGTTGCAGCGCGGCGTGCCTGGCGGGCAGCGGCCGGCGATCGAGGACCCGTTCATGACGGGGGCGCTCGAAAAACCGGTCATCGCCGCGGTCAACGGTTATGCGATGGGCGGCGGCTTTATGCTGGTCGAGCGCACCGATCTTCGGGTCGCGGTGCGCGAGGCGGTGTTTGAGGTCTCGGAGGCCAAGCGCTGGCTGCTCGGCGGCTACAATCACGGCTATGTCGCGAACCTGCCCTACCCGATCGCGATGGAGATGGCGCTCGGCTTTCGCTTTACGGCACAGCGCTTCTACGAGATCGGCTTTCTGAACCGCCTGGTCGATGCCGATCAGCTGATCCCGAGTGCGGTGGCGATGGCCGAGCATCTGTTGACTCTGCCGCCCGCCTCGCGCGTCAACACCGTCCACATGATGCGCCAGATGCGCCCGATGCCGGCGCCGGAAATGCAGCGTCTGGCCGGTGCCCTGCGCGAGCACGGCGCCAAGAGCGACCTGATGGAGTCGCGTGCCGCCTTTGCCGAGAAGCGCGCACCCAATTTCAAGGGCTGGGACAACCCCGAGGACCGCTATCGCCTGCCCTCGCTCGAAACCGTCAAAAGCTGACCCCGCCCATCTCCCTCAGCACAGCGGAATTTTGCGTTTTGCCGTCTAAAACGCGTCCTATATTGCCAATAAACCGCTTCGAATCAATCGTTTGGATGTGATCGGGCGACGCGTTCGACAGCCGAATTTTGGTAGCTTGGCAGCGGACCGGCAGCCGAATTTGGTGAGCTCACAATCGTTGTTTTTTGAAGCATATGAGACCGAAATGATAATTGAAATAAACGCATTACAGACATATATGGATGCCGGTCTCAGCTCCGCAACGGAGGCCCGCAGCGTCGCGAACAGGAGGATCGGTTAGTGGCTGACCTGCAACACACACAAGGCGATCGCGACGGCCCGCTCGCGGGACTCAGGGTGCTCGACCTGACCGAGCACATGGCGGGCCCGTTCTGCACGATGATCCTCGCGGATATGGGGGCCGAAATCGTCAAGCTCGAGCGCCCGGGCAAAGGGGATTCGGTGCGCGCCTGGGGCGACGGCAGCGAGCGCAACCCCTATTTCCGCTACATCAACCGCAACAAGAAGGGCATCACGCTCGACTACAAGCAGCCCGAAGGCAAGGCGCTGTTCTTGCGGCTCATCGAGGGCATGGATGTGCTGGTCGAGAACTACCGGCCGACCGTGATGCCACGCGCCGGTCTCGGCTTTGAGGCTTTGCACGAAGTCAACCCGCGGCTGGTCTACGCCCAGCTCTCCGGTCTCGGCTATGACGGCCCTTATGCCGGGCGCGGCGGCTTTGACCTGATCGCGCAGGGCATGGGCGGGATCATGCATGTGACCGGCGAGCCCAATGGTCCGCCGACTTCGGTCGGCCTGCCGATTTGCGATCTCGGCACCGGGATGTGGGCGGTGCAAGGCATCCTCGCGGCACTTTACGAGCGCCAGCGCACCGGCAAGGGCCGTCTCGTCGAATGCTCATTGCTGGAGACCGCGATCGGCTTCAGCTCGTGGACCTCGGCGCAGTGGCTCGCCGACCACGAGGAGCCGACCCGCCAGGGCTCGCGCCACCGCCAGAACGCGCCTTACCAGCGCATGCAGACCAAGGACGGCTATCTGATGGTCGGTGCCGCCGGCGAAGCGATCTGGGCGCGATGTGCCAAGGCTTTGGGGCACCCGGAATGGTGCGAGGACCCGCGTTTTGCGACGAATCAGGCGCGCATGGCGAACCGTGATGCGCTGGAGGCCGCGATGAACGTAGTGCTGACAACGAAGACCACCACGCGTTGGGTCGAAGTGCTCGAAGCGGCCGGCGTGCCCTGCGGCCCCGTCTATGATTACGCACAGATGTTCGCCGACCCGCAGGTCCGCCATCGCGGTCTAGTGCATACGCGAGCGACGCGGAGTTGGGCGAGGTGCCGCACATTCGTACGCCCATCAAGATCGGCGAAGGGGTGCAGGTGCGCACCGTCGCCCCGAAGCTCGGCCAGCACAATGCCGAAATCTTCGGCCGGTTGGGGGTGAGCGAAGCGGATCTGCGAAAACTGCGCGCCTCTGGCGTGTTGTGATCGGCTCACGCATGTTATCCCGTTTGGGATGTCCGCTGCTGCGCTGGCTCCGGTCGCTGACGTGACTGCGCTCGAACGGCAAGAGTCGACCCAGACTGTGTGAAAACTCGGAAATTGTCTGAAAACGGCGCATCAGGAGCGAACTTTTTCGCTCCGCCGAGCCTGTAATGGCGGAAAGGGGCCGAAAATCGACTGAAATTTGTAGACTGGCGCCCGGTCGTTCGAGTTTTCACACAACCGGACCCTTTCCCGCCATTCGGCCCGGTGCATGAAAATCGGGGACTCCTGCAGCGCCTCAAGCTTCCAAGAAGCATTCAACCAGCACTTCTCGCGCCGCCGCCGAAGGAGCGAAGGCACGGCTGTCAGCGGCTGCCGTCGCTGCTCGAGCGGTCGTCCCCGATGGCGCGATATCCCGCCCAGTCTCGCCCAGAATGCAGAGGCGAGCCCCTCAGAATGTCCTCTACGCCACGCAAAATTCCTGAACAGCCGTCTTGCAGAACACCCACGCTGTCGAACCCTAGCGCTGCTGCGGCATTGTTGAGCCCGTCATAATGCTTGGCGAGCGCTGAGACGCTCTGACCGTAGCAGTTTGCCTTCCTGGGCGTTCCGCCGAACACGGGT
>Ga0306920_100012876_pt1 | contig 11372 bp, 12 predicted proteins | sample flu12Cox44000170_FD_204666 | JGI IMG/M metagenome (GOLD analysis project Ga0306920, IMG submission 204666) | Lab enrichment of tropical soil microbial communities from Luquillo Experimental Forest, Puerto Rico - flux4day.12C.oxic.44.000.170 (v2)... | ecosystem: Environmental > Terrestrial >...
ATTGAGAACAGCCTGAATCGCTCCTAGGATTCCTATCTGCGCTTGTGCGGATGGCGGTGCTCCCACCAAAGTCACGACCATGACACCCGCCAGCGTCACTGCCACAACTCGTCGGCGGTTCTGAACTGTCATCATCAGCCAAGTCAAGGTTGCGAAGAAAATCGTGTACACCAAAACCTGCATTTCTTTCGTCCTTCCGGGTGACTTACGGTCTTGCGTGCTCCTCAATCTGTTTGTGCATTGCTAGCGATAGGTGGACCTCACCATTCACTTCACCGGCAATCTCCTCCGGCAGCGGAGCAATATCGGCCAGCCCCCACGGAAACCGTTTCGCCAACTCCTGATAGCTCTGCAACAAAGGCTGTCCTTCACGCCTTCTTAGGAACCAGGTCCGGTACCTCCTCTCACGTGGAAAGGTGGTGCATATCCAATACGACAGCGGCGTAGGCACGATGCGAATCGTCTGCGTCGTCTCGGCCTTTTCGCCGATCACCAGCAGCACCTCGGCGCTGCGTCCTTTTCGTGGTGCGCCAAATCCCTTCACCTGGTTGACTGCCACCGGGTTCAGGCTGAGATGGTTGACCATCGGGGTTACGTCGCCGGGTTGCTGCCCGATGATCTTGGTGCTGGCGTTCTTCAGGATTCCAGGCCCGTGAAGCCGTGGCTGAAACTCCGTGCCCACAAAGTCTTCGACTGTCTGGCTGATGCCCCACACACTCGAGTTCCGTTTACGCGCGGTGCGGTAAAGCTGGACAACTTCCGGGGCCAGCGATGGCGAATCTAGCAGGAACCAGCACTCGTCGAGGACGGTTATGCTGGGGCGACCCGTTTTCCCCGTGGCGCGAGAAGCCATGGCATTGGCGATAAGTATGCTCATTGCCGTCTCCAGCCGGGGATCGGAGCTGAGTCCTTCGACGTTGAAGAACAGCCAGTCGCTGTCCAGGCGCATCGTGGTCGGCTGGTCGAACAGTCTGGCGTAGATGCCACCCTCCGTCCAGGAACGCAGTTTGATTGCCGCTAGGTGAGCCTCATCGATCGTGCGCTGCATCTTCTCGGCGTCCCGCCAGTTGGCAAGCTCTTCCCGCAGATCGTTAAAGGTCGGAATCGGATTGGAGTATCGGATGGAGCAGCGCTTGTAAACGCGGCCGATCGCATCGGTGAGCACGTTGTCCAGCAGCGAAGTGTCCATGTCGCGGTTGTCACCAAGCATGTGGCGGGTCAAGTTCTTCAGAAAGGCTGTTTTCTCGTTGCTGGGTGCGGACTCGCCCTCGGGCAGGTCCCAAGGATTCAACGTCTCCCGGCCATCCAGGTCGACGTTAATCACCCGCCCGCCCATCAAGTCGATCAGCGGCTGGTAGGAATCCCCGCGCTCCAGTATCGACACCAATGGTCGTGCACGCGCCATCATCAATAGTTTGAGCTGGGCGAGGAACTTCTTGCCTCCGCCACTCTTGGCCATGATCAGCAAGTTGGCGTCACCCAGCGCTGAGTCGAAGGGCGAGAACGGAATGAGCTGCCGGTAGGGAGTCTCGAACAGCATCAAGGGAGAATTTGGAGTTCCTATCCAGGGCATCTCCACAGGTAGCAGGTCGGCGGCATGCAGTGTTAAGACATCTTTTTCCCGTTTGTTGTTCTCCCCCAACTCGGGCAGGCTGGAGAAGAAGAAGCGTTTCTGCGCCAGCGTCTCGGGAATGCCGCGAGCGCCGTTCATGCGCGCAATGGCGTGCAGCACCCGTTGTCGTCGATTTGCGAGGATCCACTCTGCTTCAGCCGCTTCGAATTGGTTACCCGCCGGGCGCGAGGTGCGCACCGCAATGGTCAGGCTGAGTTGGCAGGACTTGAGCGAACTGGAGATCAGCTCCTGCAGGACTTCAATCAACTGGGTCTCTGCCACTTGCGCGTCGACGTTCAGCCGGAACCCGCCGTGAATGTCCTTTTGCGCTGCGGTCATCTTGCGCAGGCGACTCTTATACTGCTTCACGGCCTTGGCTTGATCGGGGAGAACGACCTCGGCATTGATGATGATGGGAAAGTCCATTACCGCCAGTTCCCGTAACACTCCGGGGAAAGTGGCGTCGGGAAGGTCTTTCAGGCTGATAAACGAGTACAGCAATCCGCCGATCTTGAGGTAATCGTCGAGTTCGTCTTCGATGTTCACGCTGGCCATTTGACTGCGCGCGCTCTCGTAGACCAGCGACTGGCTTGGCGGGAGAAATGGCCGTGTGTCCTTCACTAAAGGATTGAGCGCCCGCTTGACCTCGAGAAAAATGTCGTTCTGCGTGAGCCGCTCAATCTTCATCCCGGTGGCTTGCAGGGTGGCCTCGATGCCGCACATAAGGCTGGTAAACTCGCCGACCAGGTCCTCATGCTCCCGGCGGGTGTGCTCGATGCATTTGCCGGCGGAAATGCTGAAGCTCCCACCACGCATCTTTTTCTTCCACTCAAATTCGGCGGATTGATGATGGATGCGAGCATCCCAGATGAAATAGAAGTGCAGCATGTGTTGCAGATAGAAGCCTTCGGCATTCTTTTTCAACCATGAGTCGGACTGCTGGCGGTCAACCTCCTGAAGGACCGTACTAGGGTTCTTCTGTTCCTCGGTGTAGCGCGCGATCAATCCCCCATCGCCTTCAGCGATTTCGAATCGTGCCTGCAAGCGCATCGACCGTTCAGGAAGGGAGCGAATGAGAGCCTCAAGTTCGAGCTTGGTGTGGTTCCGCTCTTCGTCGCCGGCGTAATAGGAGTGAATGCCACTCACCCGGTAACCGGCGACCAAGGATCCATTGAGCTGAATCAGCAAGTCGTCGGTCAGATCGCGGACTCTCAGCTGTTCGCACAATGGGGGCTGGGCCAACGACTTTCGGTACTGCTCCGTAGTTACAGGCATCTTTGTGACCTCAATCCTTGATGTACTCACTGGTCAGCTCACGGTCGGCTTCCAGCGCTGAATAGACATGCGGCTTAATGTGAAACAGCAGCCAGTCCTGCAGGTAGCCGCGCTGTTTGCCGTATTTGAACAACATCAGCGCAGGCACACTGAGGATCGGCACCAGGTATTGCAAAACCATGTTCATGGGGAGGCCGAACATCTCCCGATGGAGAAACCTGCCGCAGATATTCATCACCACTGCGACCGCGAGGATGGCGAACAGGTCCTCCGCTTCCAGCCCAAGGAAAGTGACTCGGGTTCGCAAGTTCCGGTAAATGGGTGTCACGTCGAGCGCCATCGCCATATCTCCTAAGTCACCCCGCCCGTGCCTTGGGTGACGAAGAACTCCGCTAGGCGAAGCAGGCCCGAAACCATCAGGCACAGGGCAGCAGTCACAAAGGCGCGCAACCAGCCGCTGGTTGGGTGGACCAGTGAGAAGATCCCCAATCGCAATGCCATCGCTGCGACTTGGGCTGCCGCATACACCGGCAGAATCACGTTGGCGACCCAGTCGATGAGAGCCCGAATTGCTATCCAGTAGAGGTCGGGATTGTTCCAAGCCGCCTGGGAAGCGAAGGTCTCGAATGCTCGCGTTAGTCCTGACACTAGCAGGCAAGCCAGCGCGCCGTACATGCTGTGCGAGAATTCCAGGCCCTTTGAGAACTGCAAAATGGTGATGATGATGAAGGCGGCGGCGAGTGTTGGCATGATGACGTTGCCCAACCAGTTCGCCAGATTCAGGATGCCGTTATCGAAGAACATATTTCCGAGGTTCATTTGCACTCCTACATCATCGACACCAGCAGCTTCCAGATGGCGGACACGATCAGTAGCGCGAGGGCCACAGCGACCAGTCGCTGGAAGGGCTTTCGGGTGGCGAAGTTCAAGATCGCACCTACTAATGCCAGGACAGCGGCGACCGGCATGACGGTCCCGACCAGGTGATTCCACAGGCTGTCCAGCACGTCGACCGTCGCGTATTGCGTTCCGGTGTTGTAGCTTTGCAGCATGTGGTACGTGGTCTGGGTTGCGAGTAGGAACATGGCGGCCAGTATCGAAGGCAGAGGATTTTGGTTGGAGGCGGCGTCCAGAATCGCGCGCAACACAAGAAATGCAGCGAGCGTCGGTACAAGTCGCTGCACTACGAAGTTGGTCACGAACAAAGCCAAATCCGCCTGAAAATTCGCCAGCCATCCAGTTGCAATTCCTCCGCCGGGTAACGGTACGGGAACACCAAACGAGGTAAACCAGCTCAACAGTGGCTGCAGTGTCAGAAAGACGATCGCCCAGAACATCCACTTGGTGAATCCGCCGCCGATTGCAAATGTCATCGTGCCCTCACGGCGCAGGCTGATACCGGCAATCACCAGCGAGAGTATTGCGGCTGAGGGGGCTAGCAAGAGCAGTACCGAGATGATGTCGTTGAGCAGTTGCGGCGTCGCCATATTGCCTGTCTGCGGGAGATGCGTCTTGGTTATGGCGACCCGCATAGCGTTCACTTGCATTGCGGGCCGCCGGTGATGGTCTGTGTCCGTGCTCCGTCGAGCACTCTTAGGTAATTCCGTTCGTTCCATTCGTGACCCAAAACTCAATCAGTCGCGTCACACCTGAGATGGCTAGAAGTGCCGCAGCCGCGAAGAGCCACCGCCCAAACCCGCGTCCCGTAAGCCATGACATAACGGCGCCAAGGACTGCTCCCCCGGCGCCGACGGGTGCGATCACGTTGCCGACCCAGTTGATGAAGTTCAAGAAGGCACCTTCCGGTTGTGCGCCGGTCTCACCCTGCACGGCCACATTGAACTGTGGGTTGGTGCCCAGGTTTTGGGCAACCACTAGCTGTCCAATAACCAGGAACAAGACCGCCAACACGACCAGAGGCTTCTTCCATCCGGGGCCTACCTCAAGCTTGCTCACCTAAACAACTCTCCTTTCCATGGACTCCTCGATTGCCTCCCCAAACGCCAAAATGACGGCGAAAAGCGATCGATGTGCGACGGAACATAGTCGGAAAGCAAAAAGCTGTCAAACGGCCGCAAATTCAGCGGGGATCAGAGATCGACGGACTTCGGAAACAAGTGAGCGCAGTGATATTTTCGGATGGACTGGTAATGGAAGGCCGTCTCGTTTGGTCTAATCTCAGTTTCCCCGCACGCGCGTGGCAGCCGCTTTGAAATCGGACCAAAGGAGAGGCGGGAGCTGATCGCTATTGGTCATTTGGTTGAACGCCATGCGTTTGGCAGCAATATAGATTGCTTGCAAATCGGCGGGCGAAACGCCATGCAAGTGATTAGCGATGTCGAAAAGGGTTAAGCCGGGCTGCATGCGAGCACCTTGTAGAAACCGATTGAGGAGCTGCGCTCGATGTTCGGCGTTGGGTAGCGGAATCGCTAGTTTCTCGGAGAAGCGGCCGCCTCGAACCACCCTTGAATCGATGTCCTCGAGATGGTCTCGTCGTGCCCACCAGAAACACTTGGTTATCCGGGTACAAGCTGCCGATTTTTGTAAGAAACTGCTCCACCAGCTGAACATCGTGCTGGGTGAGGTAGCGCTTGTTTGCGGGCAGAAGCCCATGCATCTCATCGATGAACACGAGAGATGGATTGCGTTCCTTCGCCCGGGAGAACATTGCAGCCACACGCTTGACCGAATCCCCGACTCCTCCGCCTAGAACACTGGCCGCAGTCAGCGGGTAAAAGCTGCGGTTGGTCTGGCTCGCGATCAGGTTAGCGATCAGAGTCTTCCCGGTTCCTGGTGGGCCGACAAGCAACAGTCCAGTCGAGACTTCAAGTCCCAGCGAGCGAGTGCGAGCGGGATCCTCGAGCAAACGGATAATGGATTGAATATCGCGCTGGATCGTCTCCGGAATGACCAAATCGGTCCATTCCGCGCGCTCCAATTGCGGTCGGTCCCGGCCGCCGTTTTCCTCCAGAGCCCACCGTAAGTCTCGCGCTTCAATCTTGCGATTCGCCGTCAGGCCGTAGTTCGCTGCCTGGTCAACCAGGGCGAGGAGTCTAGCCGCGCTGGCCCCCGGTGTCTGGCTTGCGATGTCCCTCACATCGAACCGTCTCTATGGTTTTTTGCTAAGCTGCACCTCCAGGATGCTTGCTCGCGTGGCTTCGTCCGGAAGATCGAGACGTATCTTGACGTCGAACCGCCCTTCCCGGATCAGGGCTTCATCAAGGCCATCCAGGCGGTTGGTTGCGGCCATCAGTATGAATCCGCTAAAGGAGCCGTATTGGTCAACCGCGCTCATCAAGGACGCAGTGATGTTATTAAGCTCTCGCCCTGCGCCGCCTGAATCGCTCATGGCGTCTTGCCGCACGGCGCCGACCGCATCGATCTCGTCGATGAAGAAAAGCACCGGCTTGCGAGCTACCGCATGCGCGAACACGGCTTGTATCTTTTCGCCTGTCGCACCGCTCCAGCGAGTCAGCAGCGTTGGAGCGAAAACGTATTCGACGTTCAGACCGAATTCGCCCGCAGTCGCCCTTGCGAGGAAGGTCTTACCCGTGCCGCGCGGGCCGTACAACAGGATGCCGTTCCGAACCAGGCCATAACGCTGATATCTCTCGGGATGCAAGTGCCCCTGCACGACCTGGCGGATTTGTTCCTTAGCACCATCTACCTCCGCCGACATCGGCGAAGTATTCTGAGGGTACGTTGCGCGGCACTTTGGATGGGTGTGGCAATGATTGCTTGACTTCCACAGTTCCCACAAGAGTCCTATTTTGGTGGGATTTTGCGGAGGTAGTCCTAAACACCCAAGCGACCCAGACGATTGGTGTGAGCCCCAAAAGAAGGATCCAAAGTGCGGTAAGAGCGGGAGAAGACTTGCTGGCTTTCAGCACAGGATCGCAAAGAAGCAACATAAGTAAGCCAATTGCCATCAGAGTCGCAGACGCAAGACGAACCGGGTTGAGAGCTGATCGTCGAGTGCCGTTTTGGCTCACTTTCTTCTGGCTTCCCTTTCTGGGGTTTCTTTACAAAGCCAGAGGCGTTTAGCCAAGGACTTCTCACCATAGCCCTGAACAAGAGCGCTGCCAGCCACAGCACAGGCGTGTTGAGGAACCATCCTTGAAGCAATCGCGCCACTTAGCCTCGGACCGGCATGCGAAGCCGGGAACATCTTGAACTGATCCATCGCCCTATTAGCAGGTGTCTGCTGTAGGCGATCTCTGCGCCCGACGCTGGGCATAAGGAGTGCTATTGGAGAGGTTTATGTGCACCGGATTCTCCATCTTGCCGAATTCCACCTCCCAGTCCTCAAAGACCAGATTTCTTTTTGGCTACTGCTGCGGCTGCGGTTGGATCGCTGCCTGGACGTTGGTTTGGGTGTACTGCTCATTAATCTCGCTTCTCAATTGCATCAGTTGGCGAAACTCATCGAGAGTTGGCATCCCTTCAGCTAACCCGGCAGAAGTAACACCGGTGCGGTGCGCGGACGGTGTCGTGGCTCTATGTTCTGAGGAGGGTTTCTGCACGACGATGTAGAAACGGGTATTGCCAGGAACGGTGACGACAATATTCTGATTGAACGCAAGACCGTTCAGCTCTTCCTGTCCGGCTGTCGCCACGTTGTCCGCGACGCGCTCACGCATGAGAGTATCGGGCGAAATCAAGTCACCCGAACTTGTTCCTTGCGGTCCAACCACATACGACGCGATAGTCCCCATGCCCGTCAGGGACCGCACAAGAAACTTCGTGCCTGTCTTCTTTCCAGACACAGTACCTTTCAAGGGTCCGAAGTTGAGGCTCATGGCTGAAGCGTCGATCTTCTCCACCGTTCCATCGGGAAGTTCAACGCGATTAAACTGAATGCCTACGTATCCCGACGCATTGACCTGTGTGAGTCGGCCAAAGACTTTCGCTCCGGCGGGCAGAAGGATCTGTCCATTCCGCTCGTAGTTGTACTCAACCACCGCCACCACCGGCGTTGGGACTGCTGAACTCACTGGCGTTTGCAATCGCGCAACGATACGGGTACCGGCCGCGAGCCGCAGCGTCTCGTCCCAGTACTCCCCCAGACTCGGCTTCATCATTGGCCTGGTCTCGGTCGCGCGCACGAACACGAGGGAGGGGTTCTTGAGGTCCGCGGTATTCTCCAAGTGCTCTGGCGCCTTTGGATTAGGCACGGTAATGCTCTGTCCCACAGCAGGGTCAGAGAAATCCACCTTGCTCAGGGCATAGTCTTGCGGCGGAGCTGGCTTGCTCTCACTTGCGCCGGACGATTTGGTCGCCGTGGCAGTTCGTGACGTCTTTCCGATATCTTCCGGCGTCAATTGGCCATCCAGGGGGAGATCAGTGGAACGAACATCAGCACTAAGCATTGGAGTCACCGCCTTGGTAGGATCGTTGTTCTCCTGTCCTGGTGAGACTCTTCTTCCAAGACTGGCCTGACCGTGCGGATTCTCACCGGGCAGAGAAGCCTTCTTTGGGGGATGCGAAAAGACCCCGAAGAAAAGCAGCAGAAGTGCAATGCAAACTCCGACCAATAGGAACAGCGATTTGGTTTTGTCGCGCCCTAATTCCTGTCGGCTCGCTGTGGGTTTCTGCTGCCGTCTGGCTACCTGAAAAGCCGCCACGAATGCCTCGCGCCAGTTTCCTCTGTCGGTCTTTTCTGGCATCAATTCCTCTGAGGCCATTTCCTGCTCAGAGTTTGCCGGCTCTTGATTCGGTTCTTTCTTCGTTTCGTCAGTGGGCATAATCTGCCGCCTCCCGCGATGTGCTGACTCCAAAACCAATAGGCGCAAGGACCGGTTTGTCGACCGCACCCGACTCCGCCATTTGCAAGAACAGTGTTTCCATCGAGCGCTTGAAGGGCGGCCGCTCGAACAGCACCACTCCGTCGGCGCGTTCGCCAGGGCCGATTCGCCGTCGGCTCAGGCGGAAATCGGCAACGGGCAGTTGCTCCGCTGTAGACCAGTGCTCGTGCTTGATCACTTTCCCTGACTTCTCCTGGCCGCCCAGCTGGACCTGTGGGGGCATGAGCAAGATGGCGTGCTTGCTGGTATTCACGATTGAGAACAGCACAATCACTTGCTGGCCTCCATCGATGACTTCGCTGATGCCTGCCCGCAGACGCTCACCCTTCACTTCATCGCCCTCCGGTCGCTCGCCGTAGAGCACGGGCAGCGGAGCTTGTTTCTGGCGTTCCAGCAACGTGTCGAGAGAATCCGGACCGGCACGGCTGGAAACAGCTTCGGCGATGGAGTTTCCGGAAGTTGATGACACTGCCAATGGTGCTGGCGTCTTCGACACGCTCGCGGTTTGCGCTACCAGTGCCGAGGGCACGGCATCCGACTCCACCAGAAATCCGCCGGCTGGCTGGTATCGCAGCAGAAAATCGACTCTTGCTGAACGCTGCGCATCACCACAGCTGACTAGGAGAAAACTGATCTGGCGGCCGCTGGCGGTGGAAATCAGCAAGTTGCTTTCGACATGGTCACTGGTCAGCGCCTTGACAAACACCAACTCAGGCTCGTGTTCGGAGTGCTCTACCTGAAACAGCGCCGGGTCGCCGACCACTATGGAGTTCACCGGCTCCGGCACTCGGATCGTCGTAACGAAGTGCGCTTCAAGCTCGATTTCAGTGATCTTGTTGTCTGCCGTGGCCTTGCTGCGTACCAGCGGGATGATCTGTGCTTGCTGTGCTCCTGCCGCGACGGTCAGTGCGGCCAGCCACAGCCAGCCAAGAACCAGAGTGTTTCTCATTCGTCACCTCAACACTTACCTTTGCCACCCGAAATTGCTGCGCGCTCTAAGCGCTCGTCGCAGCCGGTATCGTCGCGCGATCCGCTTGACGTAGTACTGCACATCAGGCGAGGAATACTCCAGACCCCGGGAAGAGATCGTGTACTCCCCAACGTAATACGCAGCCGTAATCAGGCGGAGATCGCCATTGAACCTCTTCTTGAGCCAAGCAAGATATGCGACTCCGCCGCGGATGTTGTCCTTTACTGCAAACCGGTTGCGCACGCCGAAACGCATCGCCGTCGCTGGCATTAATTGCATGAGTCCAGCTGCGCCTTTCTTCGATACGGCGTACGGGTTCCATCCTGATTCTTCGTCGATGATTGCCGCCACTAGGTCAACGGGTACGCGATAAGCAGCGGCGTAATACTGTGTCCAGCGCATCGATACCTCCCCTGCTGAACACGCATCGCCTACTTGCGCTCTTGCACCTCCCACCAGCACGGCAAGCAAACAAGCCGTTGCACGCTTCATGCCGCCGCCTCAACGCCAACCGGTACACCATCCCTGGCTACGTTCATCAGATCGTCGCGATACCGTTTCGAGTCGGCGACTAAGCCTTCAAACCCAGAGCGCAATAAGAGCCGTTTACGGTCGGCTTCAGTCTTGGCCAGGAGTGGCAACAATAGGTCTCTCTGCTCATGCGAGATCTGTTCGGATCCCAGGATTTCCAGCGCCTGGGCGAGGTCGAGTATTTCGGCAATGGAAGGCGGCTTTTCCATGTTCCAGCCACGGAGGGCATGGGCCAGTCCGGCCAGTTGCCCGCGTAGCCGCAAGCTGTCGCTACTGCTTCGTATCGCCAGAATCTCTCTCGCGCGCTCGACGGTTGGGTATTCGAAGCGCAGATAGAAACATCGTCGCCTCAACGGGTCGCCCAGACGTCTCTCCTCATTCGAACTCAGGACAACGAAGTGAATAGTTGTCGCTTGGATTGTTCCCAGCTTAGGCACCGTGATCTGCCACGCACTCAAAACCTCTAGTAGCAAAGCTTCGATTTCGTGGTCAACCTTATCGATTTCATCGACCAAGAGCACGCACGGCTGCGCCTGATAACGCAAGGCGCGTAATAACGGCCCTTGCGCGAAGAAGTCCAGCGAGTGCATCCGGTTGCGGATCTGATTCCAGTCCTGGCCTAGGTTGGCAGCGTGCGTGTCCAAAAAGAGTCTTTGCAGCGCTTCGTCGAACTTGCCGATAACCTTCTCTTCTGTGATGCCCACATAACACTGAAGGCGCTCCACCGTGGTGTTGGTTGCCGCTGCTACTGCGTATGCAAGCTCAGTCTTTCCGCATCCGGGTGGGCCTTCCACTAGTAGTGGTTTGCGCATGCGCGCCGCCAGATATACCACCTCCAAAGCAACCGGGTCCATGATGTAGCGCGCTGCGCGCAGCTTTGCGGCGAGTTCGTTGGCAGATGGGAACACGTCGACTTCCTTTCGTTGTGAAACCTACAGCGGAATCGTTGCGTTTGCATCTGCGAGTCCGCGGGGTTTGCGCGACTCGCATGGTATAGCTCACGAGATCGGTTTCGCACCGGTAAGATCAGCTCAGTGCGGAAATTGTTTTTTGGGTTCTGCGCGAGAATCTGGCGGACACCGCGATTTTGGCGGGTTTGGCGTTTTAGATGGGCAAGAGAGCAGTAGCCGCCGTTGCTGGGGAAATGTGGGAACCCGCGTTCGGTGCGGGTTTCCAAGCG
>Ga0306920_100012878_pt1 | contig 11371 bp, 12 predicted proteins | sample flu12Cox44000170_FD_204666 | JGI IMG/M metagenome (GOLD analysis project Ga0306920, IMG submission 204666) | Lab enrichment of tropical soil microbial communities from Luquillo Experimental Forest, Puerto Rico - flux4day.12C.oxic.44.000.170 (v2)... | ecosystem: Environmental > Terrestrial >...
GATATAGCGGTCGGCGCACCCTTGGAAGGTCACCGATCGAGCGGCTTCAAGCTGCGCGCGCTGGCGTTCTGCCTTGCGGGCTTCTATCGGGTCAACGCCGTCAAGAAGCTGTCTCCGGCAGGCCGTGGCGAGCTGTCTGGCATCGGCGAGGCTGAGGGTGTGCACAGGGCCCAAGCCCATGTACCGCCGCCCCCCGGCTCCATACCGGAACAGCCAGGACCTCGCTCCGGTGCGGTAGTCGATGTCTAGCCACAGACCACCACCGTCATTTTTGGGCTTTGTTGCCCTCGAAACGTCGAGCGCCGTCAGCTTTCCGATCACCCTTGCCATTTGGATCCTCCACACCGCCCCCCACACTCAGGGGTTGGATTATGATGGATCTCTATGGACAGCGCAAGACGCTAGAGCCGATATTTTAAAGCTCTGCCTTGAGGTTACCAGACGGGTATGGACGCCTGCAAACACTGGGATGGCGGAGGGGGCGGGATTCGAACCCGCGAGACGATTCATCACCGTCTACACGCTCTCCAGGCATGCGCCTTCGACCGCTCGGCCACCCCTCCTGCCCGCCGGTCACACTACCCAAGCCGGCACAGCGGCGCAATAAACCCCCGGCGGGTCAGAGCATCCCGAGCGAGCTCTTGCCTTTCGGCGGCGGGAAGGCGCGGTCGAGGGCAGCGAGATCCTCTGGGGTCAGTACCACATCGAGCGCGCCGCGGTTGTCGCGCACATGCTCGAGGCGTGCCGCTTTCGGGATCACGATCATGCCCTCCTGCCGCAACAGCCAGGCCAGCGCCACCTGCGCTGGTGTCGCATCTCGACGGCGGGCAATCTCGCCGAGCGTGCGGTCGCGAAGCAGGCCCCCCTGGCCGAGCGGCGTGTAGGCCATGATTGCGATGCCGCGCTCGCGGCACCACGGCACAAGGTCCCATTCCGGGCCGCGGCGCGCCAGATTGTAGAGCACCTGATCGGCTGCGACCGTCTCGCCGCCCTTCAGCCCCACCCATTCGGTCATGTCGGCGCGGTCGAAATTGCTGACCCCGTAATGCCGGATCTTGCCGTCGCGCAGTAGCTGCTCGAACCCCGTGAGGGTCTCGGCAAGCGGGATCGAGCCGCGCCAATGCAGCAAGTAGAGATCGATCCGGTCGGTGCGCAACCGCACCAGGCTGCGCTCGCAGGCGGCGACCACCCCGGCGCGCGAGGCGTTGTGCGGATAGACCTTGCTGACGATGAAGAGATCGTCGCGCCGCCCTTCGGCGGCCTGCGCGACCATCTCTTCGGCGCCGCCGTCGCCATACATCTCGGCGGTGTCGATCAAGGTCATGCCGAGCTCGATCCCGAGCCGCACCGCAGCCGCCTCTTCGGCCATTCGGCGGCGGTTCTCGCCCATATGCCAGGTTCCCTGGCCGAGCGCCGGCACACGCTTGCCGCCGAGCAATGTCACCATCGGCAAATCTGCGGTCATCGGGCTCTCCCCCTCATAAGTCTGGCCGTTAAATCACGCGGCCGTGGCGTAGGTGGCGCGGCCGATCGCCAGCAGCTGGCCGGCTTCGTTCGCCACATCGACATCGACGACACCCACAAGCCTGCCGCTGCGTCGAACCGTGGCGGTGACGATCAGCACGGTGTCGATCGCAGCGCGCAGATAATCGACCCGGAAATTCACTGTCGGCAATGGCCGGCCCAACAGCATCACCAGTGCATAATCGCCCACCGTGTCGATGATCGCCGCGATCGGGCCGCCGTGCCACTGGCCGCTGCCGCGCCCGCGCTCGAATTCCGGCCGCATTGCGGCGCGCATGACCAGCTCCTGCTTCACCGGGTCGGCGCTCACTACCGTAAGGTTCAGCAGCTCGATAAACGCCGACTGCGCGAGCCGCTGTTGAAGTTCCTCTTTGCCGAGCGGCGGGTCGCTCATGGCACGATCACGAGCTTGCCGAAGACCTGACGGTCTTCCAGCCGCGCCAGCGCTTCGGCCGCGCGTTCGAGCGGATAGGTGGCGTCAATCACGGCCTTGAGCTGGCCCGTCTGCACCATGTCGAGCAATGCCGCGATATCCTCGCGCGCCCAGCCGTTCGAACCGAGGATCTGTAGCTCGAAGGTCCAGATGAAGCGGATGTCCTCGCACGGGTCGTAGCCGGCGGTGGCGCCGCAGGTCAACAGCCGGCCGCCGACGCGCAGCACCCGCAGGCTACGGGTCCAAGTATCGCCGCCGGTGTAGTTGACGACAACGTCGACGCCGCGGTCGCGGCCGACGCCGCGCCGCACCGGCTTGCCATAGCGCTCGTAGATCGCCTGGACGAAATCCTCTTCGATGTAGTTGATCGTGTCGTCGGCGCCGAGTGCCCGCAGCCGGGTCGCCTTTCCCGCGGACCCGGCGGCGGCGATCACCGTGGCGCCGGCGAGCCTGGCGAGCTGGACGCAGCACACCCCGACACCACCCGAGGCGCCAAGGATCAGCACCTTTTCGCCGGCAGTCACCCGGCCATTGGTGAACATCATCCGCCGTGCCGTGCCATACGCACAGGGGAGTGCCGCCGCTTCGTCAAAACGGACGCCATCAGGAAGCTTGACGAGCTGATGTGAACGCAGCCGGCAATATTCGGCGAGCCCGCCATGCACGGTCTCGCCAACGAGCCCGCCCTCGACCCGGTTGATCGGATCGCCGAGCACACGGTCGCCGACCTTCCAGCCCGAAACGCCCGGACCCAGCGCCACGATCTCGCCGGCGACATCGAGCCCCATGATGGCCGGCATCGGGATCTTGATCCCGGGCATGCCGCGGCGGGTGAAAATGTCGTGGTAATTGAGCGAGGCGGCGCGGACCCGAACCACCACGTCGCCCGCGCCGGGCGTCGGGTCGCGGAAGCCCGTTTCGTAGTGCAATCCATCCTCGCCGTGCTCGCGCAACACCACAGCCTTCATCTCGAACTCCGGCTTTTCAGGTCGGAATGAGAATAGCGCAGGGCTGTCCGGGTTACACCGCGCTCGCCGCCAGATATTCGGCGAAGCGCTCGAGCGCCCCGGTCCAGCCACGCAGATGATCATCGCGCGTCGCGACCGCTTGGAACGGGGCTTGATGCAAGGTGAGCCTAGTCTTGCCGCCGAGATCGACGAAGGACACAGTCACGAGAGTCTCGGGCCCGGGATTGCCTTCGGGATCGTCCGTGACATAGGTGAAGACGGAACGCTCGGGGGGCACGATCTCGCGGTAGACGCCGTGCTTGCGAATGACGCTTCCGTCGGGTGCCTGCATCGAGCGCGTCCAGGCGCCGCCCCGACGCACGTCCATCCGACTGAAAATCATCGTAAAGCCGGCCGGTCCCCACCACCGCTCAAGGTGTTCGGGCTCGGTCCACATCTTGAAGAGGAGCCGGCGAGGGGCGTCGAAGATCCGGGTGATGACGAGCTCGCGCTCCGCCGAGAGAACAGCGCCGTCAGCGGTTACGGCCATCCTGCGTCTTCCCGCTTTGCAGCTCGCCCAAATATGCGTCGAGGCGGTCAAAGCTCTCGTCCCATAACTGGCGGTAGTGCTCGAGCCACTGGGCGGCGTCCTTGAGCGGCTGCGCCTCGATCCGGCAGGGCCGGCACTGCGCCTTGCGGCGGCGTGCGATCAGCCCGGCGCGCTCTAGCACCTTCAAATGCTTGGAGACGGCGGGAAGACTCATCGCAAAGGGCTCGGCGAGCTCGCCGACCGTGGCCTCGCCCGCGGCCAGACGCGCGAGGATCGCGCGCCGTGTCGGATCGGCGAGCGCGGCATAGGTGGTGCTGAGGTGATCGGGGAACATGCGATACAAACCGTCGAATTATTTAACTAAATAGTAAAGTAGTAGTGCCACCGAGTCGCGTCAAGAGAGAGAGGATCAGACGAAGGAAATCAAAATGGCTAATCCATTTCACGCACAGCAGGCTCGTCGCATCAACGAGCCGCGCTCACCAGTCGCGCTGGAGCACTCGGTCTAATGTCGGAGCATCCGCAGTCAATAATCGGCCTTCCCAGACGGTCGGATGTTCGGTCCATTCGACAATTTCGCGGTATCAGGCGGCTGCCTTCTCAATTCACCCGGATCTTGTTCGCAATCCGGCTACAGTCCGAGCCGCCGGCTGCCCCGATGCGCCGGCTTAATCAGCGGCATGGCGGGACGACTGGTAACCGGACCGACTCGAGTGAGCGGTTGCTATCCTGACATGGACCGGATGCACCAGCTGGCCATGTATGTCGGCGAGCGCGATCAGTTTTTCTGCTAGCTGTGCGAAGGTGGTGTAGCGCGCAACCTTGATAGAGATCAGAGTGTTCTGGAACATCGCGGCTACCCAGTTCGGCCGCTGTATTCTTTCCCTCATCAGAATAATTCCTGTCGAAATGGACAGCCTATAAACGCCGCGCTGGCTGTTTTGTTCTGTAAAAATTTCATATCCGGCTCCGGCTCGGTGGTTGGCGTCTGCACGCCGGGTTCTTGGGGATCGCCGAGCTTCGTCGCCTGCCGGTGCGGCGGCTCGGAGATCCCGAAATCTGGAACCGGCGGTCGCCGCTTACTGTTCCAGTGACTAGGGCGATCGGATAACCCCCATCTCAATCGCCCGTCGGCGGGCCCCGGGGCCGCTCAACTGCGCCGGGGTTCTTTTTGGAGATGCGGCTCACGCATATGGCGCGCAGGTTGGCGGGGATCCCCTGACTTTGCCAGCCCTAACCAATTGTTGATGCACGCCGTCGCATCTGCGTATTCTTGACAAGAATTGGGAGGGGCCTATGCGCAATATCGTCATAAAGTTACATCGGACTGCCGATCTGTCCGGCATGATGGCGGCGATGCGCCTGTGGCTCGACGATCATCGATGTCGGCCCCACAAATTTGCGTGCGACCACTCCTCGGGTTGGTATGTCATTCGCATAGGCTTCAATGAAGACGATCAAGCGGATGCATTCAAAGACCGCTTCGGGGGCTCGGAAGAAAAGCCCGTGCATGGAGCGATGTCCAAAGTTTGCTGGTGGCGCCTGATGGCGGAGGAGATACGTACAGAAGCTGACGATTTCTCCTCGACGTCGGCAAAGCACACGATGCTCTACGCTGCGCAAACGCTCGACCGGATGGCCAGTGAGCTGGAACGACGGCTGGAGAAGAACTGATCGATTCGATCGACCATAACACTCGATCGGCCGACGGGAATAAGTTGCCCGTTGGCATTGACGGCCGCGGCTACCACACCGCCAGCAGTTAATCACAGCGCGAGGGTCGGCGCAAATCCAATAGCCCGCCGGCAGTAAATGCCCTGCGCAATGGAGCCTGTCGCGAGCCACCAACGGCGACATTTGAGCTCCTACCAAATGGGCTTTAAGAAACGCCCCCTTTCCGGGTCGTCGGCCAGCCGGACATAAGTCAGCGCGCCGTTCGCCATAGTCTCTTTGGCTGCCTCCGAGGCAAACCCGTCGGCCTGGATGTACCCCGCTCTCTCAGGAGCGTCTGCCGGTAGATTGCCGTCAGAGCGTGGTGCGCTCCGGTATAAATGACGAAGCCTCCAAACTTAATAGCGGTACCGCGGTGGCGGCGTCGTGATCAGGCCACCCAATGCACCGACCGTCCCACCGACCGCGGCACCAAGGGCGGCGCCGTGCCCACCACCAGCAGCAGCTCCGATTGCAGCCCCGCTGCCGGCGCCGATCAGGCCGCCCCCGATCGTTCGTTGGACGGGGTCATATGGATTGGTGCAAGCCGATAGGCCGAATATCAGCCCTGCAGCAACCACGAAGGGGATAATTCGTGATTTCGTCACAGCGCTATTCTCCAATGTCTGGTTCTGCGATTCTCGTCACTTTGGTCGCGAACGAGTGTGCGTCAGAAACGTCATGCAGTAGACCCTCATTCCGAAAAAGGTGTTAAATGGCGCTGCCATCCCTTGTGTCATTTTTGGAACCCGAGAGTGCGAGGCCGCATCTGACGGTTATCTGCCGGTCGTAACAGGCTCAGAGGTAAGGGAGGAGGCAATATGCGCGTTTTCGGGTCGGCGTTGGCCGCAATGCTCGTGCTGGCCCTGCCAACTGCCGGATATGGGTCTCCATCGGGGCCACTCATTCCAGCGTGGGACATCGTGCAAGTGAGCGGCGGCGGCGGTTGGGGTTGGCGCCCGGTTTCTGGCCATTGGAGCCGATGGAGAGGCGGATGGATTCCTCCGCATTGCGCGCCTAACCGCTATTATGGCGGATGGCGGCCCTACCCCGACTGGGGTTCTTATTACGGCGCTTGGCAAAGTCCCGGTGAAGGTTGGCGTGGTTACGGTGATTGGCGCGGCCCCTACTAAAATCGGCACGGTTCCGACAGGGGGACGGTGATCCTGGCGTTGTCGCCGGAATTCCGGGCAATAATCTGGGCCGCCGCCATAGCGTGCTGGTCAGCCGTGCAGCGCTGACTTAAGCGGCACCCCTAGCGCGCCCGTGGTCGAATTGTGGGTCTTGGTTCATGCTGCCCGGTGGCGCGACCCTCGCGAGGATTTCGCAGTCGTCCGATGGTATTTGCACGGCCAGGAAGCGGCCTTCGCGGCTGCGTACCACATAAAAGGCTATACCCATGCCTTGCGCGAGCAAGTTGGCGTAATGGCGGGCTTTCTCCTCGGTCATAACGCTTCGCTTTCAGTAATGATTGCGGTCGCCGTAATGCAGTGTCTAAGACCCGGTCTGCAAAAGGTGCTGATCTGAACCTGGCTCGCATCCTTGTTGAGAGAACCGATACCTAAAACACCCCGCGAGTGTGGATCGTTCCTTCGCTGGGCCTCGATTGTTTCTAACCCACCATGTTACCCAGGCTTAAGGTGTCGGCGTCCGCCGGCCCTCGGGCGGGAGGAGGCCGACGGACGGTGACCCCCGGAAGAAAGTGTCGCGGGGGTTAGTCGCCGAGTGTCTGGCAAATCCGCCAGCTGCGTCTCGGTCTGGCCGCGTGGGCTCGCAACGCTATCCGGTGGTCGGCCACTCCTTATTCCATAGAAAAGCCCAGCTTCAATTGGAGACGCACGCCACACAGCACATTGCCCGATCCGTCGCACACCGAAATCGCTTGGTGTGTGCCCTCATCGAGCAACCGGGACGCCCTGCTAAGCGCCTCGCCTTCGGTCGGGAAGATTTCTATCCGGGTTGAACCCGGCCCGCGCGTCTCCTGGGGCACACTCGCCAACCCGTCGTTGTAGATGATCGAATAGGTCATCTTTCCTCCAACTCTTGTAGACACGGTTTCGAGACGATCATCATCCCGCCGATCCGCTTCCCGCGCGGCCGCATGCGGATCCGTCGATACGGCGGTGACGGCCTAATCGGCAGCTGCACGCGCTACTGGCTGGTTCTCGCTTGTCTCCGGCTTTCCTCTGCGCATCTTCGGGAGATCGTTAGCGAGGCTGCCGACGGTCTTGTCGCCTCCGGCGGCCGCCCTCTTTTGTCGAAACCGCGGTATCGCCTGCCGGTAGACCAATGTCACAAGCGGTCAGCCGAACGGCGTCGCATAGCCAATCTTGTTGCACTCGAATGAGATCGACGGGGCTTCGACACTTACACATCTTTTCGAGAGACCTAAACCAGATATGGAATGCCTCGCGCCGACGCCCATGCAACCTGCCATCAGAGCTTTCAGGGCGGAAAGAATCTCGCCGTTGCCGCGCATCCAGATCCCCGCTCCTTTGAGAAGCGCTGATCCCAGGACAGCCGCGGGCGCAATTCCCACGGCGGCACCTTCCTCCTGACCGATTTTGCTCATCCTCGCACCTCCCTCGGCAAGGCTAAATCAGCCGAATAAACTCGCTCGGTTGGTCCGGACCAACCAGCGGATCGTAATTCTCATCGACGTGCTGTAAATCGCGCGAATGTGCGAAGAGATAGAAGGATGAGCATCCTTTTATGGCATCAGTATGACATTCGCGAATCGATGCGTAACCCGTGAATGATAACATATATCAAGCACATTTCTTGCGGTAGTTGAGGCAATAGTAGATGTGTGGGCAAAGGATTAGGAGGATATTGCGAGTTCGGGCTCCCCGAGCGTCCTCGCCCTGTGTGGTGGCGAGAGCCGGTGCGCGAGGTTCGACCGGATCTCAAGAGGCGCCGTACAAACAATGCGGCGGCGGGGCCGGCTATTGGCGGATGAGATAAAGCGGAATTTTTACGAAATGTGACTTACATCACACCGGCTCCCAGCGAGCCAGCGTAGGATCATACCCAGGACAAGCTCACCCCTCGATGCACAGTAAAAAGCAATGATGACTCCAGACCAACTACGTGGTGCTGCCCGCAATCTCGCCCATGGGCTCGGCATCCCGGTCTACATTAGAGACGGCCGGATATACCAGCAGGGGCCGGGGATCGCATTTTTACCGCCAAACGGCGTCGGTCCAGTGGTGGAGGAAGCTGCCCTCGATCAAGAGGAGGGAGCGGACGCCGCCGAATGAATGATCGATCACTTGTACGGAACCATCGGGGAGGACCCGCTGAACACGTAGCGCAATTCCTCCGTCCCCTCTCGGGGTGGACGCCGCACCGGCTATCTAAGCCCGGCGGTCAACTCGGGTAGGACGCTTGCGGAGTAAGGGAGGACACCACTACTCTATGGAGATACCGCGCCGGCTAGCGTGAGGCGGATGGCCGCCGAACTCGGAGAACTGCGCTGCGCCCCTCGGCCGCCCGATCCGCGTCAGAATCGGCGACGACGGGGATGATCCGCGAGGCGCCACAGAGTGAACCCGTCGGCGCTCTTCATCGCAAGGCCGGTCGCGACCACGCTGTTGACGATCGCCGTGGTTCTCGCCGGGTTGTTCGCGTTCCTGCGACTCCCGGTGGCGCCGCTGCCGCAGGTCGACTACCCGACCATGACGGTTAGTGCGAATCTGCCGGGGGCCAGCCCGGCGACGATGGCGGCGACCGTGGCGACCCCGCTCGAACGCCATCTCGGCATCATTGCCGATGTGATCGGGATGCATTCGGAGAGCAGGGGCGGCGTCACCCGCATCACCTTGCAGTTCAACCTCGACCGCAGCCTCGATGGTGCGGCGCGCGACGTGCAGGCGGCAATCAACGCAGCGCGCGCCGAGCTGCCAACGAATCTCGAACGGAACCCCTCCTACCATAAGGTCAACCCGGCGGCCGCGCCGGCCGCGATCCTGGCGCTGACCTCTGACACCTTGACGCGGGGGCAGATCTACGATGCTGCCTCGAGGGTCGTGCAGCAGGTATTGTCACAGATCGAAGGCGTCGGTGAGGTCGAGATCTATGGCAGCTCGCTGCCGGCAGTGCGGGTCGAACTCAACCCGCTTGCCTTGTTTAAATACGGCATCGGTCTCGAAGACGTTCGCGCCGCACTCGCCTCGGCCAACGCGCACAGCCCCAAGGGTGCGATCGAGGGCGGCGACCGCAGGCTGCAGATCTACACCAATGATGAGGCGAACCACGCCGCGGATTATCGGCCGCTCGTGGTCGCCTACCGGGACGGCGCGGCAGTGCGGCTAAGCGATGTGGCTGAGGTCGAAGCTTCGGTCGAAGACCTGCACAACCAGGGGCTCGTCAACGGCAAGCCAGCAGTTTTGGTAATCCTTTGGCGGCAACCGGGAGCCAACATCATCGACACAGTCGAGCGCGTCAAAGCGGCGCTGCCGCAGCTCGAAGCCTCGATTCCGAGAGCCATCAATGTCGAGCTGACACTGGACCGGACCACGACGATCCGCAGCTCGCTGCACGAGGTCGAGCGCACCCTGGTCGTTGCGATCTGCCTCGTCGTTCTGGTCGTGTTCGCTTTCCTGCGCAGTCTTCCCGCCGCCCTGATCCCGAGCGTTGCGGTGCCGGTCTCGCTGATCGGCACCTTTGGAGTGATGTATCTGTTGGGTTATAGCCTCGACAATTTATCACTGATGGCGCTGACGATCTCGACCGGCTTTGTCATTGACGATGCCATCGTCGTGCTGGAAAACATCACCCGGCACATCGAGGCCGGCATGCCGCGGATGCGGGCGGCATTGCAGGGTGCCAGTGAGGTCACCTTCACCGTGCTGTCGATGACGCTCTCTCTCGTCGCCGTCTTTGTGCCGATCCTGCTGATGGGCGGCATCGAGGGGCGGCTCTACCGCGAGTTCGCGATGACCTTGTCGGTGGCGATCACGATCTCACTGGCCGTCTCGCTGACCACGACGCCGATGATGTGCGCCTATTTGCTGCCTCAGCCACGCCCCTACCCTAACCCTACCCCGCTTGCGGGGGAGGGAATGAGTGGGGGTAGGCTATACCGCGCCGGCGAGCGAGCTCTTGCCAAGATACTGGATGACCGCTCGTTGCGCCGGGCATTGCGATGGCCGGGTCTCGTCATGCTCAGCCTGCTGGCCACATTGTGCTTTGCCGTCCATCTCTTCATCAACCTTCCAAAGGGGTTCATCCCCGAGCAGGATAACGGGCTGATCTGGGGCTTTTTTCACGCCTGACCGAAGCATCTCGTTTCAATTAATGAAGAAGAAGCTGGCGCAGTTCGTCGAGATCATTCGGCAGGACCCGGCCGTAGCGAAGGTTGCCGGGTTCAGCGGCGGCGGCACTTACGGATGGGGTTTAGTCGTACTGAAGCGGCGTCCCGAGCGCCTTCTGTCGGCCGAGGAGGTCGCGAACCGGCTGCGGTCCAGGCTCGAGCAGGTTGTCGGCGGAGCGGCCCATTTAGCGGCGGATCAGGATGTCCGGGTCGCCGGACAGACCGGCAACACCGGATACCAATATATATTGCTTGGCGAAGACTCGAACGAGCTCTCCGAGTGGGTGCCCAGGGTCGGAGCGGTGCTCAAAAATCTGCCGTTATTGACCGACGTCAATTTCGACCAGCAGCCAGGAAGACCCGAGGCCAATCTGGTCATTGACCGGGCCAGTGCCGCGCGCCTCGGTCTCACTGTCGGCCAGGTCGACAACACGCTCTACGACGCCTTTGGGCAGCGGCAAGTGTCGGTGATCTACAAGGCCCAGAACCAATACCACGTCGTGATGGAGGTGGCGCCCGAATTTCGGCGATCACCTGAGATATTGAACCAGATCTACGTCAGCACCGGCGCGCTGCGGTCAGCGGCACGCAGCGAACCCAGCCATTGTCGGGCACCGTCGTAGCCAAGCCTCCGCCCGCGAAGAGCGGCGGTACAGCTGCGGGCGCGGGGCAAAGCGCCGGCGACGTTGCCCGCAACACAGCCAACAATGCGCTCGCCAATAGCGGCCGCGCCGCCACATCGGCCGGCTCCGCCGTCAGCACCACCAAGGAAACAATGGTGCCGCTCTCCGCCTTCACCCGCTTTGGCGCAGGGAATGCCCCGACTGCAGTCTTTCACGATAGTCGGTTCGCCGTCTCGACGATCTCGTTGTGTGCCGGGCATGTTCAATAGC
>Ga0306920_100012879_pt1 | contig 11371 bp, 8 predicted proteins | sample flu12Cox44000170_FD_204666 | JGI IMG/M metagenome (GOLD analysis project Ga0306920, IMG submission 204666) | Lab enrichment of tropical soil microbial communities from Luquillo Experimental Forest, Puerto Rico - flux4day.12C.oxic.44.000.170 (v2)... | ecosystem: Environmental > Terrestrial >...
CCGCACAGCGACCCAAACGGGTGACAGTCCGCCAAAATCGCGTGGGTGTGGCACGCACCGTATGTCCGCTGTGGGTCAAAAGCGGACATCGGGGCACCTACAAGCAATGTCCGCTTTACCCCCAAAAGCGGACATTAAATTGCGCGGTTTGCACCAGCCCGTCGGTCCATAAGCGAAGTGGGCAGAGCATGTCTGCTCTGCCCGTCAGTTACCCTCAGTTAAACGTCTACTTGTTCAGCAATCGCCAGGGCGTCATCCACGTCAATGCCGAGGTATCGAACGGTGCTCTCGATTTTCCTGTGACCAAGCAGGAGCTGGACGGCGCGTAGATTGCCCGTGCGACGATAGATCAGCGTCGCCTTCGTTCGACGCAGCGAATGAGTACCAAAAATGTGCGGGTCCAAGCCGATGCTGGCAACCCACTCGGACACAAGGCGGGCATATTGCCTTGTCGTCATGTTACGCTGTGAATCGCGACGTCCGGTGAATAAAAATTGGTCAGGCTTTTTGCCGGCGGCTCTTAAGTAATCATCGACCGCTTGCCTGGTCTCTTCCGTCAGTTCGAACTTGACAGGTTGGCCGGTTTTCTTCTGACGAATTGTGGCGCGGTCAACTGAGTAGCCATTTGGTGCGATGTCGGCGACCTTCAGCGCAACGACATCACACCCGCAAAGTTTGCTGTCGATCGCAAAATTAAACATTGCGAGATCGCGAGTCCGTCCTTCCAGTTGCAACCTGCTCCGGATCGACCAAATGTGCTTTGGCCGCAGCGGAGGTTTTGCTCCGGTTAGCTTTCCTTTATTCCATGGCAAAAGCCCAGACTTTGCCGGGATCTGCATCTCTTGACCATGCATGGCCTTACTCCCTCTGTTACCGAGGGTAGCCAGCTTGCGCCTGCGCATTTCGAAAATAGCGATTTAGAGTTCGCTGTCAGGGATAACGCGGACACCATGCGGTCTGCTGCAACGTCCATCATTGAGAGGCCCTCTCCCGACAGCGTGACAAAGGGTGCCGCGCCAATTCCGTTGGACAGCTTTGGACGACGCCGGTCAGTTGGTGTCGATTAAAAATGGGAGCTTCAACATTGCACGTTTGACGGCTTCAACGGCTTGGACGGCAGTTTTTCCTTTCCGAAAAAGAGAAATTCTAGAGAACGGAAATACCCAATCACTGTGCATGCGCCTGCGCATGGCTCGCGACGCCGGTCGACCCTGGTCGAGTATGGCGAAGAACGGTGTTGAAGGGGTGCGGGTTGCGGTCGAGCGGGGTTCTAGTGGGTGCACAGCGCGTGCACGACGATTTTGCCGGTAAAAGTTATGCAATGATTTCAACGCAATTGGGCGGGACTTGACCCGATTAACCAATCGGGCTGCCATGCCTCTCGGCGTGAAATGCCAAGGGAAATGATCGATTTCGATCGCACAGCCTTCGCCGACGATCCGCGCATTGCGGCAATGCGCCGGGACCGGTAGCCACCTAACCCCTTAACGCCGCCAAGTCCGCCGGCCCGTCGAACAGGCCGGCGATGAATTTCAGCGCTACCGCCGCGCGTTGATCGCTCCAGCCGCCGTGCCTGACGTTGAGCAGGAACTTCTCCTCGAGATCGGCGCGGGTGAGCGGCTCGTGCGCGCCGCCGCGCATGTGCGGCTGACGTTCCTCAACGACCGAGCCGTCGCGCAAGGTGGCGCGGATGTGGCCGGTGAAATTCTTCGGATAGGGATTTTGCGGATCGATCCGGTAACGCACCTTGGCGGCGAGCGCGAGCACGGCGAGGTCGCGCACGGCGTCGTCGGTGAAATCGCTCAGCGCCACATTGCCGCGCACGAAACCGCAAGCGATGCAATAGGGCGTGGAGAATTTGCCGGCATAACCATTGGCCGGTCGTTGCTTGGCGGCAAGCGGCTCCCACAGCCGGTGCACGGTGCCCTCGCCGACATCGCAAATCATTTCCACGACGTCCTCGGCGCGCACGCGGCGGCCAAGCCGGCGCGCGCAATCGATGTAAGGGTGCGTCATGGTTCCGCACGGATAAGGTTTGAAAGCTAAGGTTTCAGTGACCCAGTGCGTGCCGAAACCATCGGTCACCGCGGCAAAATCGCCGGCGCTTGCGCGCGCGAATGCGTAAAAGAATCCGTGGCTGCCTTCGAATACGGTGCGCGGACCAAAAAATCCGGCGCGGCCAAGAAGTGCCGCACGAATTCCGGCTTGCGCCGCCCAGCCGGCATGAAGCCGTTTTGTCCAGGCGCCTTCGGCGAGATATTCGATGATGCCGCCGGCCATCGAGCCGGCATTGCCGAGCGCATCGACGAGCTGGCGCTGCGAGAGACCGAGTGCGGCGCTGACGCCCGCCGCCGCGCCGATTGCGCCGAACACCGCGGTCGGATGAAATCCGGCTTTGTGCGTGAGCGTGGGTGCTACGAGACTCAAGCGGCACATCGTCTCGACGCCGACCGTGATGCCAAGGAGCGCCGCCTTGCCGTCGCGCTGCTGCCGCTCGCAAGCGGCAAGCACTGCCGGCACGATCACCGCGCCGGCATGGACCGGGCCGCCCTCGAACGTGTCGTCGAAATCCTCGCCGTGGATCGCGGTGCCATTGACCAAAGCCGCCGCGGCAGCCGAGAGCGTGCGCGCATGACCGATCGCCGTGCATGGCCCGTCGTCGTCACAGGCCGCCAGCACGCTTTGCACATAATCTTCGTTGCGCGCGGTAACCGCGAGGCCGATGCCGTCGATTAACAGCTCCTCGCATTTGCGCCGCACCGCTTGCGGCAGGCGCGCGGGATCGAGCCCGGCGATGTTTTGCGCGAGTTGCTCGGCAATGGCGATTTTGGGCAGAGAGGAGGAGGTCATTTTCCATTTTCTGAAGGCGTCATGGCCGAGCTTGTTCCGACCATCTCGAGCGCGACCGCATCGCAGCGCCCGCCTAAGCGAGATGCCCGCGACAAGCGCGGGCATGACGCGAGTGCATGTTTGAAGGCGTTGTTCTCAATACTTTGCGGCGATGGGCAATTGCTCGGCCGGAAACAACGAGATGATTGTGTGGCCCTTGTCGGTGACCACGACCTCCTCCTCGATGCGCGCCGCCGAGTAGCCATCCTTCGCCGGGCAATAAGTTTCCAGCGCGAACACCATGCCTTCCTTGATCACGGTCGGATGATCGAGCGAGACCACGCGGCTTATGATCGGCCGCTCGTGCAGGTTCAAACCGAGGCCGTGGCCGAATTGCAGGCCGAAGGCCGCGAGCTCGTCGGGAAAGCCGAACTCCGGCGCCTTGGGCCAGACCGAGCACACTTTGTCGGTGGTGACGCCCGGCTTGATCAGATCGATCGCCTTGTCGAGCCATTCGCGGCAAAGCTTGTAGGCGTCCTGCTGCGCGGGGGTGGCGCGGCCGACATTGAAGGTGCGGTAGTAACAGGTGCGGTAGCCCATGAAGCTTTGCAGGATGTCGAAGAACACTTGATCGCCCGGCCGCACCATGCGGTCGGTGAAATTGTGCGGATGCGGATTGCAGCGTTCGCCGGAAATGGCGTTGATCGCTTCGACGTCGTCGGAACCGTGGCGATAGAGGAATTCGTTGACCTTGCCGACAATGTCGTTCTCGCGGACGCCGGGCTTGAGCTCCTCGTCGATTAAATGATAGGCGCCGTCGACCATCGCCGCGGCGCGATTGAGCAGCGCGATCTCGTCGGCCGATTTGACCTCGCGCGCTTCCAGCATCACCTGCTGGCCGTCTTTGACTTTCAGCCCGGCCTTTTCCAATTCGAACATCATCGGAGGCTCGATGATGTCGACGCCGATCGGCATTTTGGCGACGCCGGCGGATTTGAGGATCGAGGCCATTTCCTCGGCGTGATGCTTCATCAGGCCGAAGGCCGGATCGACGGTGCCGCGCAGGCCGACCAGGCCGGCTTTGCAGTTTTCCGGCTTGAGCCACGGCGAATAAAGCTTGTGATGGACCGCGGCCGAGCCGAAATCCCACAGGATCGGATCGCCGCCGCGCGGCAATAAAGTCCAGCGCGAGAGCTTGTCGCGCGCCCATTCGCCAATCTTGGTCGAGGTGACGTAGCGGATATTGTTGTCGTCGAAGAGGAGCAGCGCGCCAAGATCGGACGCTTCCAGCGCCGCTTGCGCGCGGCCAAGCCGGTAGCGGTGCATGCGCCGGTAATCGACGCGCTCCTCGAAATCGACCCCCATGGCGCCGAGCACCGGCAAGTGGCGGCCCCAGTTGTAGCGCGGGTTGATGTCTTCGGCGGTGATCTTGATCGGTTCGCGCTTGGTGATGTCGTCCATCGGGAACTCCCTGGGGCTTTGATACCAACTATTGTCTTTACTATAGCCTCTTTCCGCTGCCGTGCTGCACCGCGTCCGGGGAACGTCCGTTTGACGTCTCGCCTACCTTGCTACCCTGGCATCGGCACGTCGCCGACATCTTTCGGCACCTTGTAGCCTTTCTGCACCGCCGGGCGCTTAGCGATGGCAACGTACCAGCGCTTGACGTTCGGGTAGCGATTGAGATCGACGGTCTGCCATTCGAAGCGCGACACCCACGGCCAGATCGCAATGTCGGCGATCGAATATTGGTCGGCGACGTATTCGTGGTCAGCAAGACGTTTGTCGAGCACGCCGTAAAGCCGGTGCGCCTCTTTCAGATAGCGTTCCTCGGCATAGGGCGCCTTGCCTTTGTTGTATTTAACGAAGTGATGAACCTGGCCGAACATCGGCCCGGGCCCGCCCATCTGCCACATCAGCCATTCGATGGTGCGGTAGCGCGCTTCGCCGTCCTTCGGCAGAAGCTTGCCGGTCTTGTCGGCGAGATAAATGAGGATCGCGCCGGATTCCATGAGGCTCATATTGCTGTCGCGATCGACGATCGCGGGAATCCGATTGTTCGGGCTGATCTTGAGAAAGTCCGGCTTGAACTGCTCGTCCTTGGAGATGTCCACCGCATGGGCGGTGTAGGGCAGGCCGAGCTCTTCGAGCGCGATGGAGGCCTTGCGGCCATTCGGCGTCGTCCAAGTGTAAAGATCGATCACGACATTGGTCCTGTTTTGAATGCAAACTCTTCCGCTTATTCCCGCGCAAGCGCGGGGACTAGCGGGCGGTAATACTTACGCGGCGCTTTTCTGACCCCAAAGCCGGGCCGAGGCAAGATCCGCGCCGTCGCGGATCGCTTTGAGCTTGAGCCAGACCGCCGGCTCGATCACCCATTCGCGCCGCGTAAACGTGCCGAAGCCGCAATCGGTCGAAGCGATCACCCGCTCGCGGTCGCCAACCGCCGCGACCGATTCCTCGATCCGGCGCGCCACCACTTCGGGATGCTCGACGAAATTGGAAGTGGTCTCGACCACGCCGGGAACGAGGATCATATCCTTGGGGAAGGGCGCACGCTTGAACGCAGCATATTCGTGAGCGTGACGCGGATTAGAGAACTCGATCGACAGCGCCCCGACCTTGGCCTGATAGAGCGCCGGGAGGATCTTTTCGAGCGCGATGTCATGGATGTGCGGGCCTTCCCAATTGCCGTAGCAGACATGCAGCCGCACTCGCTCGCGCGGAATACCCTCGATGCCGCGATTGATCATCGCCACATGCAGCTCGCAGGTCTTGGCAAATTCGGCGTCGCTTTGGTCGCGGTAGAACATGGTGCGGTCCATGGCGAGGTCGGGCGCGTCAATCTGCAGGATCAGCCCCGCGTCGGCGATGGCGCGATATTCGTTGCGCATCTCGCGCGCGATTGCCGCGAGGTAATCTTCCTGCGAGGCGTAAAACGCGTTGAGCATCGTCGAGGCGATGATGCCGGGCGACGGCGCGGTCATGAACTTTTCGCTAAACGGCCGGCCCTCGCCGGCGATGCGGGTAAAACGCTTGATCTCCGCGTCGATCGCGGACGTGTCGTGATAGTGGAGCTCGCCGCGCGCTTCCGGCGCGTTCTGTTGTTTGCTGACATGCGGGAAGCGGTGCGTGAGATAGCGCACCAGGTCAGGAAACTCCTCGAATTCGCGGCCGCGCCGGCGCTTGGATTCGCCGGCGAAGCCCGCCATGCGGGCCGGTACGTAAGTCTGAAAGCCGACGCGCTGCTGCTCGCCGTCGTTGCCGATGTCGATGCCGGCTTCCTTTTGTTTGTTCACCACATGCCGGACCGCTTTTTCCATTTCGGCCTCGAAAAGCGCCTTGTCGTAGCGCGCGCCGGCTTCGCGGGCGATCAAAAGATCGCCTAAGCTCTCATTGCGCGGCAGACTACCGACATGGGTGGTCAAAATGCGGTCGCGGCTGTGGATCACAAGGCTCTCCCAGTATTCGTCGCCGCATCCCTACCGGATTGCGGGCCGTTGCACCATCGGCATAATGGACGCAAAGCTCGCCTCGGTGCAGGCTGGCCGTCGCCGAGAAAGCAAGGACGCAAGACGGATGAATCTCGTTCAGTCGAGCGAGCTGCCAAGCGCCGCCACTGTGCCGCGCGATTACAATTTCGCCGCCGATATCTTGGCGCGCAATCTCGACGCCGGCCGCGCCAACAAGATCGCCTTCATCGATCATTGCGGCAAATACAGCTATGCCGACCTCGCCGATCGCGTCGAACGGTTCGGCCATGTGTTGCGCACTCTCGGCTTGCGCGGCGAAGAACGCATCCTCATTTGTCTCTCCGATACCATCGACTGGCCGACCGCTTTTCTCGGCGCGATCAAGGCCGGCGTGGTGGCCGTTCCGGTCAACACGTTGATGACCGAGGACGACTATTGCTTCATGCTCGAGGACAGCCGCGCCCGCGTGCTGGTGGTTTCCGAGGAGCTGTTGCCGAGATTTGCGCCCGCGATCGCGGCTTCGAAGAGTCTTAAGCAAAACGGGCTCCAACACGTCATTGTTTCCGGCGCGAAAGCGCACGGCCATCATCACTTCGCCAAGCTGCTTGCCGCTGCCGACACCACAGCCGTCACCGCGCCGACCACCTGCGACGACATGTGCTTCTGGCTGTATACGTCCGGCTCGACCGGCCGACCCAAGGGCGCGGTACACAGCCATGCTGATCTGAAACTCACCGACGATCTTTACGCCCGCCCGATTCTCGGCATTACCGAGAACGACATCTGCTATTCGGTGGCGAAATTGTTCTTCGCCTACGGACTCGGCAACGCGCTCACCTTTCCGATGGCGGCGGGCGCGACCACCGTGCTGTTGCCGGCGCGACCAACGCCGGATCTCGTCGCCGAACTGCTCAAGCAATATCAGGTGACGATTTTCTACGCGGTGCCGACATTCTATGCCGGATTTCTGGCGAGCCCGGCCGCGCCGGCGCGCGGAGATGTGAAACTCCGCCGCTGCGTCTCCGCCGGCGAAGCGCTGCCGCCCGACATCGGCCGGCGCTGGCGCGAGCGCTACGGCGTCGATATTCTCGACGGGCTCGGCTCGACCGAGATGCTGCATATTTTCCTGTCCAATCGCGCCGGCGAGGTCAAATACGGCACCAGCGGCAAGCCGGTGCCGGGCTACGACATTCGGCTCATTGACGACGACGGCAAGGTGATCGCGACGCCTGGCGAAATGGGTGAGCTGCAGGTGCGCGGCCCAACCAGCGCGATGATGTACTGGAACAACCGCGCCCAGTCGCGCGCCACTTTCCTCGGCGAATGGACGCGCTCGGGCGACAAATACGTGCAGGACGACAATGGCTATTTCGTCTACTGCGGCCGGCGCGACGACATGCTCAAAGTCTCCGGCATGTATGTCTCGCCGTTCGAGGTCGAAGGCGTGCTGCAAAGCCATCCCGACGTGCTTGAAGTCGCCGTGGTCGGCTGGCCGGATACCGACAAGCTGATCAAGCCGAAAGCGTTCGTGGTGCTCAAATCGCCGGACAAGGCGAGCGACGCGTTTGCGCAACAGCTGCAGGATGAATGCCGGCTTAAACTCGCGGTCTTTAAATATCCGCGCTGGATCGAGTTCCGCCGCGAATTGCCCAAAACCGCGACCGGAAAAATCCAGCGCTTCAAGTTGCGCGCCGAAGCCGATATTTGTTGAATCAATTTCAAACAGAAATCAAAAAATTTCTTCAGATACTTCCAAAGCTCGGCGGGCCGCGCCGCCAGCACGCATTCGAAAATCCGGCGCCGATCAAAATGCAAACCATTTTATTCCCTAACAATTTTGTGACTTTCGGGTTGAATATCAGATTCTTGTCCGCTGCGATGTCTTTCCTAAATGGCACAGCAGGGGTGACACTGGAATGAGAGATTACCGACAATGAAATCTATCGGCCTGAAAATCTGGATGTCCGCGCTCGCCATCAGGGTCCTGTTGCTGAGCCCAGCTTTTGCGGCGTGCGAACCTGGCGCGTATTTCGATCAAGGCACAAATCGCTGCATTCAAAACGACTCTGGCGGCTAAAGCTTAGCCACTCTCATCAGAGCGAACTCCGATGCCCCCGCTGCGTCCTTCTGTGACTCGGCGGGGGTTCGTTTCAGGCTAATCCATTTTTGCTGAGCACGCGCGTAGAGCCGCGCCCTCTTATTGAGCTCACTATTTGCATCTAAGCGAAAATGTCTGCAGCCGGGCGTGAAGCCTACGCCTGCTCAAATCCACCGCGATTCTTGGAAAATGGGCTGTAATCGACGAGCCTGGAGGTTCAGCGAAGTTCCAATGGACAATTCGCCGCCTCTTTTGGTATGCGCTTGCGTCAGCTTATCGGCGCCGCGGTAGCTCAGCCGGTAGAGCAACGCATTCGTAATGCGTGGGTCGGAGGTTCGAATCCTCTCCGCGGCACCAGTTTCAATGGACATCCGGCAGAGTGCGAATACGGTCGACATAATCGGCTGCGCGTCGAAATTGATCGCGTGCCGGCCGCCAAAATGAAAGGGGACCGGCACAATGGCCGGTCCCCTCAATTTGCTTGCGCCTAACCTTTGGTAACAACCGGTGGCGGCGGCGGGGCTTTCCCCTTGCCGTACGGTGTACCCCAGGTTTGTGCGGAAGCCGCGACGCTAAAGAGAGTAAGCGCCGCTGCCGTCAGTAAAGCAAGTGCTTTCATGGCACCCTCCTTTTGTCATGACAGACGAAATCGTAGCCGGCGGGATCGCCGCTACCAGTGCCGCAAAGACACACTGAGAATTTCAATTAAGGCACAAGATGGTTAATTGGAGATCAAAGAAATGCGCCGCCGCAGAGATCATGGCCCAACTGGGGCGCCTTGGCCGCCTCGTTTCTTACGCCAAAGATAAACCGCCCCCGAAAAGCGACCGCGGACGTGCCGGTGTCACGAAGTCAATTCGCTCCATATACGCCGATTATGGGACCCAGCGGCAGCAAGTTGCCATTCCGTCCCATCAGAGGCGAATAAAAGCTGGTCGCGCTACCGCCATCTAAAAACAAGGCGTTCTTGCATCCAAGCTTATCCCGGAAAAGACGCGCGAACTCGTCAAACGAAACTTCTGATTCCGATATGGCGAACACAACAACGTTACGATCGCGGCTGCCAACCGCTACGCGGTATTTCCTTGAACCACCATATCGAACAAATCGAGCGTTCACTTCTCCGTCTATGACCAACATCGGTCCCGATTGAGTGGCGAAGTCTACCTGAGGCTTTTGTTTAATGAACGGGCGGGTTTCTAGGATGCCAGCGACCTCTCCGGTCACGTAAAACACGCCGTTTGGTCTCATGTGGAAATTACCAGGTCCCGCGCTCGTGTTGGCACGCACCAGCTCGCGACCTTCCTCGACATACAGGCCGACCGGGGAGTTGTCTGGGTGGTACATACCTCCATTTGTCGCGAACAGGAGGCGCCCCGAGTGGCTACCGAGCGCCCGCGGCAACGAGGAGAGATATTCGTAGGGGTGCCCGTCTGGTTTTTTCCAGAATAGCTTTACGGACTGTCGGCGCAGGTCCACCTCGCAAACCGTGTATCCGCCGTGCTCATACGTGACGGGCTGGCACGGGGCGGATTCCGCGCGAATCGAGACCTCCAGAACGAGAAAAGCCAAAAGGGCTACGACAAGTTTGGAAAAGTTTTCCGCCACGGTCCTGCTGCAGACCCTTCAAGGCGCCGAGCCACAGTCCGCTTTACCCCCGAAAGCAGACATCCCTGAGAGCAAAAGCCGTGTCCGCTTTGTGCCAATTGCAGACATTGATTTCACGCCGGATGCTGACCGGCGCTACCATTTTCGGCGTAGCTTCTGATCTGAACGCTGGCTGGCCTGGAGGCTTCGTCGGAGGCTTCCTTGGGGGCTTCCTCGGAGGCTTCCTCGGTCGATGCCGGCTGCTGTTCGAAAGCGTTCGTAGGCTCGGCGTCCTCGGCGTTCGTTTCACTGATATCGCCACTGCCCGGCTCCGGTGCGGCGTTACCGAGGAAACCATCATTATTTCTGACAGAATTGTTGTCGGGATCGACGGTTGAACCGAGACGCTGTTCCAACCCTGTTACTTTTGTGCGAAGCCCCTCGAGTTCGGCTACGCGTAGCGCTGTCTCCGCTGAGTTTATGTTCACGCGTTTGAGCTGTCTAACGAACAAACCGATGAGCGTTCCTAAATCCGTACGCGCTTTTTCTCCGAGTTCTAAACGCGGAAATAATTCATCCACTTGCCTCTGCGTGTTGACCAGACGATCGTTGATGTCGTCGATTGATTTATTTCTCTCATTGTCGCGCTGCCCCGCCCCATCGATCGTTTGCTCGACAAGCAAAAGCTGACTCGTTAGTGCCGTTAGCCTTTGCTCAAGTTTCCTCAATCGAGCATCGATCTCTTCATTCTGCTTCAAAGCCTGTTTCTGCGGTCCCGCCATAAAAGCCTCGATGGCATCGGCGTACTCTTCCAGTCTCGCAAGGCGCACGTTCAAATCTGTCACACTCGAATCCATCTGCCTACTGATCGAAAGGAGATTGTCGCTGACCCCCGTGGCCTTTCTGGCGGTCGCCGCCCGCACTTCGTCGATCGAGCGCCTGAATTCGAACCTGAGCGCGTCAATGCCGCGCTTGAACTCGACCGATTTAACATATCTTCGACGAGATACGACCCAAGCCGCGGTCGCCAGAATAATCGCGACCATTATCAGGCTGAGTTGGAATGCGTAATCGCCCAGATATCGTGCTATGGCCTCCCCGTACTCGCCCAAGAGTTAATCCCCGCCTTGCTCGGACCCGTAGTCGTCAAGTTTTCCCAGGCTGATGGCATTCACCGGGCGTAATCTGAGCAAAAACAGGGCCGATAAGTTCCGACATCTCTACGCAACAGCGCGCTATCCCAGTTCGAACGTCGTCACGCCGTAGACCCGCCCCAGTGAAACTGGCCGGATCAGACCGCAATACATCCGCGCAGTTTCGAACACTGGCGCAAATCCATGCGCGGTGGCGAGCGCCATGGCAGCGCCGTTTGGCTGCGGCACGT
>Ga0306920_100012881_pt1 | contig 11369 bp, 12 predicted proteins | sample flu12Cox44000170_FD_204666 | JGI IMG/M metagenome (GOLD analysis project Ga0306920, IMG submission 204666) | Lab enrichment of tropical soil microbial communities from Luquillo Experimental Forest, Puerto Rico - flux4day.12C.oxic.44.000.170 (v2)... | ecosystem: Environmental > Terrestrial >...
GCCGTACTTGAAGCCGTAGCGAAGGAAGATCAGCGCCCACAGCACCGTCCAGATGGTGATGAGGACGTAGAGCACCTTGACGACCTTCGGCGTGACGAAGGAGGTGAAGCTGAAATCGAACAGCGATCCGATGAAGCCCTTGGCATGGCCCGCCGCCTTGGAATTCATCGCCGATGAGGCGGCCGCCTGCCACTGCGGCGACCCCTGGCCCTGCGGGCCGGGGTAGCCCTGGTCGGCGCCGGCTCCGGCGCCCGGGAAGGAGGCGTCCTGCGGGTTGAACGCGCCGTCCGGCGCGCCGTAGGACGGCCCGGGATAGCCCTGTCCGGACTGCGAGTAACCCTGCCCGGACTGCGGGTAGGACTGGCCCGGCGGGTAGGACTGGTTATAGCCCGGGGCGACCGTCGTCTGCGGATAAGCGTACGAGTCCTGATTGTCGCTAGACGGCGGGGCCTGGGGCTGCCAGGTAGGGGCGGGGCGCGTCTGGTCTTGCTCGTTGGTGCGCCAGGAAGGTTCTTGCGGCTGACCGGCCAACGTCTGCTCCGTGGGGGGTGTTGATCCTCGGGCGGTAGCCCCGGGGTAAAAAGCGGGCATCGCGTTTGCTCCCGTTATCCTGCCACACTCCGCGACCCCCCACTCCGGAACGCCACGCCTGTTCCCGCTGTGTAAGAGTGGTGAGGTACCGGGCGCCGATGAGTTTGGCGGGCTCGCGCAGTCATATTCGAGATATCCGAAACCGGTCATGGAACACCGGTTCGAGTCCATTATATCCTACGAACGTCAGTTCCAAAACCACGGGAACCTCTGGAAGAGGGTGACGCGATGACGCAGGTACGTGTGCTGGCGGGGACGCGCAAGGGCGCGTTCGTGCTGACTTCCGACGCCAAGCGGGACAAGTGGTCGGTGAGCGGCCCGCACTTCGGCGGGTGGGAGATCTACCACATGAAGGGCTCCCCCGCCGACCCGAACCGGGTGTACGCATCGCAGAACACGGGGTGGTTCGGCCAGCTGGTGCAGCGCTCGGACGACGGAGGGCTGACCTGGCAGCCGGTCGGCAACGACTTCGGCTACGTCGGCGACGCGGGCACCCACCTGTGGTACGACGGCACGCAGCGGCCGTGGGAGTTCAAGCGGATCTGGCACCTCGAGCCCTCGCCGGCCGACCCTGACGTCGTGTACGCGGGCGGGGAGGACGCGGCGCTGTACAAGTCGGCCGACGGCGGAGTCACCTGGAGCGAGCTGACCGGGCTGCGGCTGCAAGACTCGGCGCCGGGCTGGCAGCCGGGCGCGGGCGGGCTCTGCCTGCACACGATCATCCTGCAGGGGTCGCGGATGTTCGCCGCGATCTCCGCGGCGGGAGCCTTCAGGTCCGACGATTCCGGTGCGACCTGGCGGCCGGTCAACCGCGGACTGCACTCCGAGGGCATCCCCGACGAGGACGCGGAAGTGGGGCACTGCGTGCACCACGTCGAGGCGCACCCGTCGCGCCCGGACACGCTGTTCATGCAGAAGCACTGGGACGTCATGCGGTCCGACGACGGCGGGCTGTCGTGGACGGAGGTCAGCGGGAACCTGCCGACGGACTTCGGCTTCCCGATCGCGGTGCACCCGCACGAGGAGGAGACGATCTATGTCGTGCCGATCACCAGCGATAGCCTGCACTACCCGCCGGACGGGCAGCTGCGGGTGTGGCGGTCGCGGTCCGGCGGGAACGAGTGGGAGCCGCTGACGAACGGGCTGCCGCAGCAGGACTGCTACGTGAACGTGTACCGCGACGCGATGGCGATGGACAGCCTCGACTCGGCCGGGCTGTACTTCGGCACGACCGGCGGGCAGGTGTACGCCTCGGCCGATTCCGGGGACTCGTGGGCGCCGATCGTCCGGGATCTGCCGGCGGTGCTGTCGGTCGAGGTCCAGGTCGTCCCGTGACAGTGGCCGCCGGGAGCGATGTGCGCGTGGTGCTGCCCGCGCACCTGCGGACCCTGGCGGGGGTGCACGGCGAGATCCTGGTGTCCGTCTCCGGCCCGCTCACCCAGCGGACGGTGGTCGACGCGATCGAGGCGCGCTTCCCGATGCTCGGCGGCACGATCAGGGACCGGCAGACCGGCAAGCGCCGGGCGTTCGTCCGGTTCTACGCGTGCGAGCAGGACCTGTCCAATGAGCCGCCGGACGCGCCGCTGCCGGAGGAGGTGGCGGACGCGATCAGGGCGGGCAAGGAGCCGTTCCTCGTCGTGGGGGCGATGGCCGGCGGATAATCGGCGGTATGAGCGACCTTCCCCGTCCCGGCGGCGCCGGCGGTTCCAGCTCCGACGGCGCCGCCGGGCGGACGTTCCTCGTTACCGGCGGCAACACCGGGATCGGCCATGCCACCGCCGTGGCGCTCGCGCGGGACGGCGGGCGGGTGTACATAACGAGTCGTTCGGCCGCGGCGGGTGAGACGGCCGTCTCGGCTATCAAGGCGGCCGCCGGCGCGGAGACCGTGTGGCCGCTGCCGCTCGACCTGGCCTCGCTCGCGTCGGTGCGCTCGTGCGCCGCTGCCTTTCTCGAGCGGGACGAGCCGCTGCACGTGCTGGTCAACAACGCGGGAGTGGGCGGGCAGCGGGGGCAGACCGAGGACGGGTTCGAGCAGCACTTCGGCGTCAACCACCTCGGCCACTACGCCCTGACGTCGCTGCTGCTCGAGCGGCTGAAGGCGAGCGGGCCTGGCGCGCGGATCGTGAACGTCTCCAGCGAGGCGCACTACGACGCGCCCGGCGTCGACTTCGACGCGCTCCGCCGCCGCACGCGGTCGTTCACCGGGATGCGCGAGTACGCCGTCTCCAAGCTGTGCAACGTGCTGTTCACGCAAGAGCTCGCGCGCCGGTTCACCGGGCTGGGCGTGACCTCGTACGCGCTGCACCCGGGCGTGGTCGCCTCCGACATCTGGCGCCGGGTGCCGTGGCCGGCGCGTGCCGTGATCAAACGGCGGATGCTCACCGTCGACCAGGGCGCGGTCACCTCGGTGTACTGCGCCACGTCCGGGGCCGTGCCGGCGGAAAGCGGGCTGTTCTACGACAAGTGCCAGGTGCGGGAGCCCAGCCCGGTCGCGACGCCGGAGCTGGCCGGGCAGCTGTGGACGCACAGCGCCGAATGGACAGGGCTGGGGTTATCGCCGGTTATCGCCGCTCGAGGCGGGCCTCGTCGCGCAGCGGCTCGAAAAGCTCGACCGGGTTTCCCGACGGGTCCTCGATCATCACCTGACGCACGCCCACTCCGGTGACGATCTCGTTGCGGAACCGGACTCCGGCGGCGCGCAGTTCCCCCGCGGCGGCCGCGAGGTCGGGCACCTGCAGCATGAACCGGTTCCAGCCGCCGGGCCGCTGCCGGGTGCCGTCCGGCATCGGCCGGGACCCGCCACCGGGGTGGTCGGCGGGGACGGGGGCGACGAGCACCAGCCGCAGGTCGCCGTGCGTGAGCATGGCGAAGGCGGGGTCGGGGTGCATCTGCTCGCGGAAGCCGAGCCGGTCGCGGTAGAAGGCGATGGCGGCGTCGACGTCGTCGACGATGTAGCGAACGCTGACGGTACTCACAGTTCACGACCTTTCGTGATATCCCGCGGCGGGTTCGTAGAGCTCGACCAGGTTCCCCGAGGGGTCCTCGATCAGCGCCTGCCGGACGGCGACGCCCTGGCTGACGTCGGCCCTGATGCGCACGCCGCCCTCGCGGAGCTCCCGGACGGCCGCGGTGAGATCCGGGACCTGAAGGGCGATCCGGTTCGATCCGCCGGCCGCCGGCACGGTGCCGTCCGGCAGCGGCCGGCCCGCGCCCGCCAGGCCGGAGACGCTCAGCAGCAGCCGGAGGCCGCCGCCGTAGAGCATGGCGAAGCCGGGCGCGGAGCGCAGTTCTTCCTCGAAGCCGAGGCGCTGGCGGTAGAACGCGACGGCCACGTCGAGGTCATGGACGAAATACCGGACGGTCGGGTTGTCGCGGTTTCCCGCCGGCCGCGGCCGTCCCTCGGCGGCGGGCGTGCCCGGGGCGGCGGACGTGCCCCCGGCGGCGGGCGTGCCCCCGGCGGCGGGCGTGCCCCCGGCGGCGGTGATCCGGCGCAGCAGCGCGGCGGCGAACTCCGGCCGCGTGTCGACCGGGACGACCGGCAGCCAGAGGGCGTCGAGCGGGTCAGCGGCCATGGCGCCCATCCTCCTGGTAGACCAGCCGGAGCGCGGCCCGCGACCTGGCCAGGAGCGTCTCGGTGGCGTGCACGCTCCGGCCGAGGTGCTCGGCTACCTCCGCCACCGGCAGCCCGTCGAGGTAGCGCAGGGTGAGCGCGGCCCGCTGGTGCGGGGAAAGGCAGCGCAGCGCCGCGTAGGCGGCCTCGGCGTCCAGCCACTCGTCCCACGGGTCATCGACCGCGCCGGCCGGCTGGGCGGCCACGGCCTGGTTCCGCTCCTCCCTGGCGCTGCGCCGCCAGTGGTCGGCCAGCTTGTGCCGGGCGACGCCGACAAGCCAGGCGACGGTGATCTCCGGCGCGCCAGGCTGCCGCGCCGCGGCGACCGCGGCCATGAACGTCTCCGCGGCCAGGTCCTCGGCGAGGCTGGCGCTCCCGCAGCGAGACAGCAGGTAACCGTAGACGTGGGGCAGCGACCGGTGGTAAATCGACGCCACCGGGTCTGGGTCGGGAAGCGCTTCCTGCATGCCCACGTTAATAACGTCGCCTGGCGCCGCCGGTTTCCGAACATCGTCCGGTGATTTTCCCGCGGCGGCGACGTCAAGCATGATCGTAGGCAGTAACGGGCACGGTAGTTCAGCGAGCACCCGCGATCATGGAAACTGGGGACATGGACCTTCCGGTGATGCCGCCGGTGGCGCCGATGCTGGCAAAGCCGGTCGACGCGATCCCTGACGGCGACTACGTGTTCGAGCCCAAGTGGGACGGGTTCCGCTCGATCATCTTCCGCGACGGCGATGAAGTGGAGATCGGCAGCCGCAACGAGCGGCCGATGACCCGGTACTTCCCGGAGCTGGTGGACGCCGTGCTGGCGCACCTGCCGCAGCGGTGCGTGATCGACGGCGAGATCGTGGTGCCGGACTTCAAGTCGGGGCGGCTCGACTTCGAGGCGCTGCAACTGCGGATCCACCCGGCGGCGAGCCGGGTCCGGCTGCTCGCGGAGCAGACCCCGGCTCACTTCGTCGCGTTCGACCTGCTGGCGCTCGACTCCACCAGCTACATGGATGTTCCGTTCGCGGAACGGCGCGCGGTCCTGGAGTCGGCGCTGGCCGGGGTCGCCTCGCCGATCCATCTCACGCCGACCACGTCCGACAAATCGGTCGCCGGACAGTGGTTCAGCCAGTTCGAGGGGGCTGGCCTGGACGGACTCATCGCGAAGTCCCCAGATGGTGTCTACGAGCCGGACAAGCGGGTCATGCGCAAGGTCAAGCACGAGCGGACCGCCGACTGCGTGGTGGCGGGCTACCGGCCGCACAAGAGCGGGCCGGACGCCGTAGGGTCGCTGCTGCTCGGCCTGTACCGGCCCGACGGCGCGCTGGCGAGCGTCGGCGTGGTGGGCGCGTTCCCGATGGAGATGCGCCGCGCGCTGCTGGTGGAACTCGAGCCGCTGCTGACGACGTTCGACGAGCACCCGTGGAACTGGGCCAAGGAAGAGGCCGGCACTCGCACCCCGCGCAGTTCCCAGTACAGCCGGTGGAATGTCGGCAAGGATTTGACGTTCATCCCGCTGCGGCCGGAACGGGTGCTCGAGGTCCGCTACGACCACATGGAAGGACCCCGCTTCCGGCATACCGCGCAGTTCGTCCGCTGGCGCCCTGACCGGGATCCGCGGTCGTGCACATACGAGCAGCTAGAGGAGCCGGTCAGCTTCGACCTGTCTGCTCTGCTCGGACAAAAACAAGTGCTCCCGAACGGACGGGGCTGACTGTCATGGCCGATCCCAAGACCGTGGTCGAGGTGGCCGGCCGTGCGGTGCCGGTCTCTAACCCGGGGAAGGTCTATTTTCCGCGCACCGGTCACACCAAGATGGACATGGTCAATTACTACCTCGCTGTCGCCGAAGGCGCGCTGGGCGGGGTGCGCGGGCGGCCCATGGCGCTCAAGCGGTTCGTGAACGGCGCGGAGAGCGAGCCGTTCTTCCAGAAGCGCGCGCCGGAGAAGCGGCCGGACTGGATCGAGACGGCGCAGCTGAGCTTCCCGTCGGGCCGGACCGCGGACGAGGTGGTGCTGCAAGACGCGGCGGGGCTGGTGTGGGTGGCCAACCTGGGCTGCATCGACCTTAACCCGCACCCGGTGCGCGCGCTCGACCTGGATCACCCGGACGAACTGCGGGTCGACCTCGACCCGGTGCCGGGCATCGAGTGGCCGCAGATCCGCGACGTCGCGTTGGTGGCCCGGTCGGTCCTGGCCGACTTCGGGCTGACCGGATGGGCGAAGACATCCGGATCGCGGGGCATGCATATCTACGCCCGGATCGAGCCGCGCTGGTCGTTCGGCGACGTGCGCCGGGCCGCGGTGGCGGTGGCGCGCGAGATCGAGCGGCGGGCGCCCGACCTGGCGACCTCCAAGTGGTGGAAGGAAGAGCGGCACGGCGTCTTCGTCGACTACAACCAGAACGCCAAGGACCGCACTGTCGCGTCCGCCTATTCGGTGCGCCCGCTGCCGGACGCCCGGGTATCGATGCCGCTGGCCTGGGACGAGGTTCCCTCCTGTGATCCCGCCGAGTTCACGATCGACACGGCTCCGGCCCGGTTCGCCTCGGCCGGTGATCCATGGGCGGAGATGGACGCCACCGCCGGGTCGCTGGAGCCGCTGCTCGAACTGGCGGCGCGGGACGAGGCGGCCGGCCTGCCCGACGCGCCCTGGCCGCCGCACTACGAGAAACAGACAGGCGAGCAGCCTCGGGTGCAGCCGTCCAAGCGCCGGGCGTCCGGCTCCGGGAGCGGGGCGAGCCCGACCGGGCGCCGCCAGTCGACCAAGCCGCTGATCGAGGTCGCGCGGGCGGCCACCAAGGCCGAGGCGATGGACGGGCTGGAGCGTTGGAAGGCGCGGCACGCCAACGTGTGGCCGCACCTGGAACCGGCCGACGTGCTCGTCGACGCGATGCGCGGGCGCAGTTCCGCGTGGTACCGGATCCGGCTGAACCTGGAGCACGTGCCGGAGGCCGCACGGCCGTCTCAGGAGCCTCTCGAGGTCGATTACGACCCATGGGGCGGTTTCGATCCCCGCCGAAACACGACGTGACGATTCGTCACGCCGCTAAGTCGACCGCCACCTCGCCGCGCAGGAACTGGATGTAGCGGGCGGCCGAGGTCTCGAGGACGTCGCGGGCGCCCGCCCGCAGCACCGGCTGCCACCACCCGCCGTAGATCCGGTCGAATCGGTACGGGCGCACGGCCTCAACCACCTTGCGGACCGCCTCTTCCGGCAGCGGCAGCCGGTTCGGAGCGCTCCAGACGAAGGTGACCCGTTCCTCGCCCGGCGTCACGAAGATCGTGTCACCGGTGAGCAAGGCGCCCGCGCCGTCGGCCCCGTCGGCCCAGTGCACGACCGCGCTGCCGGGAAAGTGCCCGCCGCACTGGATGAGGGTGACGCCTGGCAGCACCTCGAGCGAGCGCGACCAGGTGCGCACGGCCGGGTCAGGGCGCGTCAACCAGTGCGCGTCGGCCCGCGGGAGCAGGATCTCGGCGCCGAACGTGTGGCTCCATTCGACGATCGCCCCGTAGAAGTGCGGGTGGCTCGCCGTGACCGCTTGCAGCCCGCCGAGGTCCTTGACAAGCTCGATGGCCCGCTCATCAAGGAATCCGGGCGGATCCCACAGCAGATTGCCCTCGCCGGTCGTGACGACCAGCCCCCGCTGGCCGATCGCCACGGGCGGGTCTGCGCCGATCCCGATCAGCCCGCGCTCGACCTGGCGTAGCTCGCTCCGGTGCCCCGCCGCCGCCAGCTCGGTGAGCGTCGTCCATCGCTGGCCCGACGGCGGGACCCACTGACGCTCGTCGGCGCAGATGACGCACCGTTCCGGCGGCGAGTCCTGGTCGGGATAGTGATTCCCGCATGTGGCGCAGACCCATGGCTGCATGGTTGCCCCTTCCTGCCGGCAGCTTGCTGGCTCGATCACGACATAGTGTGAACGTAACGGGAAGAGAGGCTGCATAGATGCGACGACTCCTGGTTTTCCTCATCGCCGTGCTCGCGGTGGCCGGGCTGTCCAGCCGGCCGGCTAGCGCGAGCACGCTGGCAGAGTGCCTCACCACGCAGCACGTCTGCGTCGCCAGCGAAGCACGCGGCCTCATCTCGCAGAGCCAGCAGGATCAGCTCGAGCGGCAGATCGGCAACGATGACATCTACCTGGTGGCCGCCGCCTCTGGGTCGTCGGGCTACAACGCCGCGATGGATCAGATCATCAGCGAGCTGAGCAGCGGGAAGCAACAGTTCGTCGTGGGCTTCCTGGACAGCCGGCTAAGGCATTTCGGCGCGTACAACAAGGGCGTGCTGCCGCCGGGCGGCGCCGCGAGCATCGCGACCACCGTGGTGGACGAGCACAAGGCGGATCCGGATATCTTCGCCGCGATGCAGGACTTCGTCCGCGATGTGCAGCAGCAGGCAGGAGCGACGCCAGGTGCCAGTGCCACCCCGGCGCCGGCGTCGCATGGGCTGCGTAATGCCTTGATCGTCATCGGCGTGATCCTGCTCTTGGTGCTGCTCGGCGGCTTCCTGATCTGGCGGCCCCGCCGCATGCGCCAGCAGCGAGAGCTCGCCGAGGCCAAGGCCGCTGCCCAAGACGACCTGATCGCCCTCAGCAGCAAGATCACCGATCACCAAAACGACGTCTCCATTCAGAGCAGCCCCGAAGCGATTGCCGAGCAGGAGGCCGCGCTGGCCGCGTATGAGCGCGGCACCAGTGCCCTTGACGCGGCGCGGCGACCCGCGGACATGCGGGCCGTCAGCCGGGCCATCGCCGAGGGCCAGTACCGTCTGGCCTGCGCCGAAGCCCTCGCGAACGGCCAGCCCAAGCCCGGGCGGCGACCGATGTGCTTCTTCGATCCGCGGCACGGCATGTCGGTAGCCGACGTGTCCTGGGCGCCTCCGGACGGCGGTCCCAGCCGCGTGGTCCCGGCCTGCGTCGACTGCGAGCGCAAGATAGATCGAGGCGAACAGCCGGACATGCGCATGGTGCAGGACAGTTCCGGCTCCAGGGTCGTCTACGTCAACTCCGGGTTCGCTCCCGCGTACTGGGGCGGTTTCGGTTACGGCGGATCCATGCTCACCGGTTTCCTGCTCGGCGAGGCACTCGCGGCACCGCCGGTCTTCGTGACCAACGAATACGGCTACGGCGAACCGGGATACGCCGACGGCGGGAACAACTTCGGCGGCGGCGACTTCGGCGGCGGCGGGGACTACGGTGGCGGGGACTTCGGCGGAGGCGATTTCGGCGGTGGCGGGGACTTCGGTGGCGGAGACTTCGGCGGCGGCGGCGACAACTTCGGCGGCGGGGGCTTCTAGGCCCCGGCCGCGCCGGCCGGACAACGCGAAAGATCCTTGACTCCGGGGGGTACAGGATCTTACGCGGTAACCGCCGCGTCCGGAATGCCTCAGCCAGCGGTCCGGACATTTCGGGCATATCTCCTCTGGCAGCTTAGGTTCGCGTCGGGCCGTGCGGGCGGTGGTCCGGCTCAACGGGGTTAGTCCGCGAGGTCGGCGGTCAGCTTCGGCCAGGCGACAGGGTCGTGGCCTGGGATGAGCTGGTAGCGCCGTTCGGCGGCGAGGCGCTTGAGCCTGCGGATCTGCTCGGCGCCCTGTTCCAGGGTGGCGTTGATCAAGCCGCCGGGAACTTCCCGCTCGCAGCCGTCGAGTGTGTTGGCGGCGTCGAAGGCGAACACGTAGCCGCCGCTGTCGTCCCCGTCCAGGTCGACGACAAAGCTCTGGTGGCCGGGGGTGTGGCCCGGGGTGGCGATGGCGGTGACGCCCGGAGCGATCTCCGCGTCGCCGTCGGCGACCCGCCAGTCGATACGCGGGTCGTCGTAGTCCACCCGGAACATCCCTCGCCGCTCCGGTACCGGCCCCGGCTGGGTCGCGAACTCGAGCTCGGCGCGCTGTGCGTGCACCGGGACCCGGCCGGCGAAGTGCCGCAGCCCGCCGGCGTGGTCCCAGTGCAGGTGGCTGACCGCGACGGCGTGAATGTCCGCGATGTCGACGCCCGCCTTGTCCAGGGCCTCGGCTAGCGGCTCGCCAGGGCCGGGGATAACCGGCCGCAGCGCGGGATAGCGGTGGAACCGCCGGCGCAGCGCGGCGTCAGTGATCAGCGCGGTGTTGAAACCCGTGTCGAGCAGCAGCCAGCCGCCGTCCGACTGGAGCAGCACGCCGGGAACGGGGACCCGCACCTGCTCGTCGGAATCGTCCCGGACGAGCACGTGCCGCGGCAGGTCGACCCAGCCCAGCGTCAGCGGGATGACCCGTCGCACTCCGGCCATGCCCGCTAGCGTACGGGACCTGCCGCCGTCAGAACTGAGCCTTGAGCTCCTCGATCTGGCGGGTGTGCGCGCGGAGCTCCTCGTACGCGGGACGCTCGCGGATGCGGGCGAGGGCCCAGCGGACGGCTTCCGCGCGGCTGCTGGCGATACCCGCCGTGATCAGGGTGTCCAGCGTCTCCAGGTCGTCCTGGCCGAGCCGGGCCATCACCGGGGTGAGCTGGCCCCCTTCGCCGCCGCCAAGCCCGGCCCGCGGGCCGCCGGCCAGCCGCAGCCGCGGGCCCCTGCGTTCACCCTCGGTCGCCTCGCCGGCGACGGTGAACTCGAGAATCGCCGAGGCTGGCAGCTTGTCCAGCTCGCGCCGCAGCTCGCGGATCGCGGGACGGTGCGCGTCGTGGAACTCTTCGAGCCGCCGCCCGCGCTCCTCTTTGTCTTTCTTGTCTTCGCCTTCGGCGGCCGCCGTGCTCGGCGGCGCCTCGATGATGACCCGGCCGAACAGCTGACCCGGCTCGATCTCCGGGTCGTCGCCGTACTGCAGCACCTCGACCCGCTGGATCGGCGCGTCGGGGAAGCGCCTGCGCACCTCTTGGTCGAACTCCTGCGTGAGCCTTTCGATCTCCGCCTGTTCCATGGCCGCCCTCACCTCACCGTTAGTTTCGCGTGTAATCAGCGTAACTCACGTTTCGCGCGTACACCAACCTTCTTGGCATCTTTCAACTTCAGGTTGAGGCATCACCGCCCCCGGGGTTTATCTTTGCATTACTGGTGTACTTTGCATCGCCGATGACATGGCGGATTCAATCGGTTGTCGCAACAGTTGTCCTGTTTCAGGAGGATTGTTGTGGTTCGGAGGTACGGGCGTCCGCCGTTGCCGAGGGATGTGCGGGTGCGGTTCTGGGGCGGGATCAGGGCGGGGC
>Ga0306920_100012882_pt1 | contig 11369 bp, 9 predicted proteins | sample flu12Cox44000170_FD_204666 | JGI IMG/M metagenome (GOLD analysis project Ga0306920, IMG submission 204666) | Lab enrichment of tropical soil microbial communities from Luquillo Experimental Forest, Puerto Rico - flux4day.12C.oxic.44.000.170 (v2)... | ecosystem: Environmental > Terrestrial >...
TCAGTACTCGGTGAGAACAAACTACGCCGATATTGGATTCCAACTCGCCGCCGACGGAAAGCGAGCAGTAATCGTGAGCTGTCTCGACAATTTATTGAAGGGCGCGTCCGGACAGGCCGTGCAGAATATGAACGTTATGCTCGGCTGGAGAGAATCGGAGGGCCTCGAATGAGGTATGTCGTCAAATTAGGCGGGGCGGGCCTAGAGACTCCTTTGCTTCTGGAGGGCTGCACGCGCGCGATCGTTGAGTTGGTGCGCGACGGACATCAGGTCGCCGTAGTGCATGGCGGCGGAGTGCAGTTGACGCGCATGCTGCAGGCGTTGGGCAAGAAGAGCGAGTTCATTGATGGCCTTCGTGTCACCGATGCCGAGACTCGAAACATTGCGCTGATGGTCTTTGCGGGCAAAGTCAATAAAGGGCTGGTCGCGGCACTTGGCGCGTTGGGCCAGCCGGCTGTCGGAATGACGGGCGGCGACGGCCTCCTGTTTCGCGCGCGCAAAAAACGGACGGAACCGGATCTGGGCTTTGTGGGCGAGATTGCCGCCAGCGATCCTCGCTGGCTCGAGGCAATCTGGAAGCTGAACGGTGTACCCGTGATCTCGTCTGTCGCGCTTGGATTCGACGGCGAGTATTACAACATCAACGCCGACGAAATGGCCTCTGCATGTGCCGTGTCCTGTCACGCGGACGCGCTCGTCTTTCTTACGGACGTGCCGGGAGTCAGGGGCGCCAACGGCGAGGTTATGCGATGGCTCAGCATCGATCAGATCGCGGAAATGGCCAAGAGCGCCATCATAACGGGCGGAATGTTGCCAAAGCTGAGTGCTTGCCGGGAAGCTCTGCTGAACGGAGTCAAGCGCGTGAGGATTCTGCCCGCGGAGGCTGCAGGCTCCCTTCCCGACCTGTGCAGTTCCCGCGTGGCCCACGGCACGGAAGTCATGGTTGCTTGAGGAGAGACGAGAGTGACGAAACTCGATGAAATCCGCGCAGCTGAATCGAGGCTGCTTCTTCAGACTTACGATAGGAACCCGATCCTTTTCGTAGGTGGCGAAGGTGTGCACGTCATCGACGAGAACGGCGACAAGTACCTGGACCTGCTCAGCGGGATTGGTGTCAACGCGCTCGGCTACGGCCATCCTGCGATCGAGCAAGCTCTCGCGCAGCAGAGCCGCACACTTATTCACACGTCCAACCTCTTCTATCACGAGGGACAGGCTGAGCTTGCATTGCGCCTCACCGAACGTTGCGGCATGGACCGCATTTTCTTTTCGAACACAGGCACGGAAGCGATGGAGGGCGCGCTGAAACTGGCGCGCGCGCACGCCGGCCTGATTCGAACGGAGGGCAAGCAAATCGGAACGAAGTTCCTCGCGCTTGAACAGGGATTTCATGGACGCACCTTTGGCTCCATGTCGACAACATACAAAGAGAAATACCGAGAACCTTTTGCGCCGGGAGTCCCGGGCGTGGATTTCGTGCGGTTCAATGATGTGGCGGACCTGCGCTCGAAGTTCTCGCAGGAAGTCTGCGCGATCATTGTCGAGTCAATCCAGGGAGAAGGTGGAGTCCGCCCGCTGACACAGGAGTTCTTTGCGGAAGCGCGAGCGCTTGCGAGTTCTACAGGAGCGCTTCTCATTGTCGACGAAATTCAGTCGGGTATGGGCCGGACAGGCAAGTGGTGCGCATATCAGCACTACGGGATCCAGCCGGATATCACAACACTAGCCAAGCCTCTCGCCGGCGGGATCCCAATGGGAGCGGTGCTTTGCACGGAAGAAGTGGCACGCGCCATTCACGCAGGCATGCATGGCACCACCTTCGGAGGAGGTCCGCTCGCCTGCGCAGTCGCCCTCGCAGTGATTGATGTGATCGAGAAGGAGGGCCTGCTCGCACATGCAATCGAAGTTGGCGACTACTTCCAGACGCAATTACGGTCATTGGCGACACGTCACAAGGCAATTGTTGATGTGCGTGGCGAGGGACTGATGGTTGCGGCTGAACTGGACTCAGCTGATCTCGCGAAACTCACAGTGGCAGAGATGCTGAAACGCCACATCCTGATCAATTGCACGAGCGACACTGTCCTGCGCTTCCTGCCTCCTTACATCCTAGAGCGCGCGCATGTCGACACGGCCATTCAGGCATTAGACGAGATCTTCTCGCAACACGCGGCCTACGCGGCAGCCCAACTCGCAGGAGGAAACAATCGTGGCTAGCAAAACAATCGTTGAACGCAGAGAGCCCGCAGTTCCTGTTCAAAAAGACGATGACGTCCTGGCGGCAGCAGCGCGGCTTGCTGGGGAAGATCTTTGTTCCATCTCCGACCTGTCGAGCAGCGAGGTGCGGGCGATTCTCAAGCTTGGTCATGACGTGAAGCGCAACCCGCAGGAATACCGCCATGCTCTCGACGCAAAGCAGATGGTGCTGATGTTCGAGAAGGCCAGCCTGCGCACGCGACTCGCATTCGAGACGGGCATTAACACAATGGGCGGCAATGCGATTTTTGTGGATCAGACGAGTTCTCCGCTCGGCGAACGCGAGGCAATTGCCGATGTGGCGCGAAACGTTGAGCGCTGGGTCGACGTGATCGTGCTGCGGACTTATGCCCATGACACGATCACTGAGATGGCAGCCAATTCGCGCGTGCCGGTGATCAATGCACTCTCGGATTTTGAGCATCCGTGCCAGGCCCTTGCCGATTTCATGACGCTTGAGGAACACTTCGGCTCTGCTGCCGGCCTTAACTTTACGTATGTCGGCGACGGCAACAATGTCTGCCACTCCCTGATGCTGGCGGGCGCTCAGTTGGGAGCGAACGTCACGGTTGCGACACCGCGCGGTTATTCTCCGGATATCGAGATCGTGACCAAGGCACGGGAGATTGCAGAGGTAAATCACTGCGAGCTTCGCCTGTTGCAAGATCCGCACGCCGCGGTGGAAGGAGCGGATGCCGTCTACACGGACGTCTGCGTGAGCATGGGTTTCGAACACGAATCGACAAAGCGCGCACCCATCTTCCGGCCATTCCAGGTGAATGAAGCGCTGATGCAGAAGGCGCGTCCGGAGGGAGTATTCATGCATTGCCTTCCCGCGCGGCGCAATGCGGAGGTGACCGACGCGGTGCTTGATGGCCCGCAGTCCATCGTATTTGACCAGGCGGAGAATCGTATGCACGCGCAGAAGGCGTTGCTACTGCTCTTGCTCGGTGGACTGTCGAATACACCGAGCTTCCAGTAAGCAGGTTTACAAGGTGGCGCCGTGGCAAAGAAGTAGTGGTGGCCTAGACCGACAGGATAGACACCACCTTTATCATTCCTGGGCTCATTGCCTATGACTAGAAATCCGAGAGCTAACAATCATTTTTCTTGAGGTTCCGCAAGCATGTCCGTAATTCTCGAAACTCTGCCCACCGGCCAGAAAGTCGGCATCGCCTTTTCCGGCGGACTGGACACCTCGGCCGCGCTGCACTGGATGAAGCAGAAGGGCGCCATACCTTACGCCTACACGGCCAATCTTGGCCAGCCCGACGAAACAGATTACGAGGCTATTCCGCGCGCGGCCCTCGACTATGGCGCCGAAAAGGCCCGCCTCGTCGACTGCCGCGGTCCGCTCGTTCGCGAGGGTATCGCCGCGCTACAGGCGGGAGCCTTCCACATCACAACCGCCGGCGTCACCTACTTCAACACCACCCCCATCGGCCGCGCGGTCACGGGCACCATGCTGGTGGCCGCGATGAAAGAGGACGATGTCCACATCTGGGGGGACGGCTCCACTTTCAAAGGCAACGACATTGAGCGCTTTTACCGCTACGGACTGCTCGTCAACCCCAACCTTCAGGTCTACAAGCCCTGGCTTGATGCAGCTTTCATTGACGAATTAGGCGGTCGCGCCGAGATGTCTGCCTTTATGCAGCGCTCCGGCTTCGCTTACAAGATGTCGGCAGAAAAGGCCTACTCTACCGACTCCAACGTTCTTGGCGCAACCCATGAGGCCAAGGACCTGGAGCATCTTTCTTCTTCCGTCAGGATCGTTGACCCCATTATGGGCGCGGCGTTCTGGCGTGACGATATCGCGATCCAACGCGAAGAGGTCGCCGTTCGCTTCGAAGAGGGCTTCCCAGTCGCTCTAAACGGCAAGCACTTCGACGACCCCGTCGACCTTCTCCTCGAAGCCAACCGTATCGGCGGCCGCCACGGGCTCGGCATGTCCGACCAGATCGAGAACCGCATCATCGAGGCCAAGAGCCGCGGCATCTACGAGGCCCCGGGCCTCGCCCTGCTCTTTATCGCTTACGAGCGCCTCATCACCGGTATCCACAACGAGGACACCATCGAACAGTACCGCGACAATGGGCGCAAGCTAGGCCGTCTGCTTTATCAGGGTCGTTGGTTCGACTCACAGGCGATCATGCTCCGCGAATCTGCTCAACGCTGGGTCGCAAAAGCCATTACCGGTGAGGTCACGCTCGAGTTGCGCCGCGGCAACGACTACTCGATCCTCAACACAGAGTCGCCCAACCTTACGTTCCATCCTGAGCGCCTCAGTATGGAGAAGACTGAATCCGCCTTCTCGCCGCGCGACCGCATCGGACAACTAACGATGCGCAACCTCGACATCACCGACACCCGGGAGAAGCTCGTCACATACGCCAAAGCCGGTCTCCTTACTCTCAGCAAAGGCAGCGAGATGCCCCAGCTTAACAGCCGCAAGGAGAAGGAATAGCGTTGAGGTGCGCTTAGAGCAATGTCCAATGAACAACAATCCGGGAAGATGTGGTCGGGTCGCTTTCGCGAGCCACTGGATGGAGATTTCGAAAGATGGCAGCGCTCAATTGTCTTTGACTGGCAACTCCTTGAACAGGAAGTAGCTGCCAGCAAGGCTCACGCCTCTGCGCTTCGCGCAGCTGGAGTACTTAACGAGACTGAGACAGCCCAGCTGCGTGCAGCGCTCGACGCAATCGCAGCGGAGTACGCCTCTGAGCACGGCAAGGGGAAGGTTCGCGATCATACCAGCGCAGAAGACATTCATCACTTCGTCGAATTGTCGCTGGTAGAGCGCGTCGGATCGCTAGGACTGAAACTCCACACCGGGCGCAGCCGCAACGAACAGATCGCGACCGATCTGCGGCTGCACATCCGTGGCCAGATCGCGCTGGTTGTCGAAGAGCTTGGTGCATGGGCTCTTGCATTGCTCAATCAGGCCAATGCAGCTGGTGAAGCGGTGATGCCGAGCTATACGCACCTGCAGAGAGCCGAGCCGGTGCTCGTGGCTCACTGGCTGCTTGCGTATGTGCAGATGATTCTTCGCGACGCATCGAGACTGCGTGACTGCGCTGAGCGCTTAAATTTTTGTCCCCTCGGCTCGGGTGCAGTTGCCGGGGCAACTCTGGCACTCGATCGCACCATTGCGGCCCGCGAGCTGGGATTTGATGCGCCCACGGCAAACTCGATGGATGCAACCAGTGATCGAGATTTCATTCTCGAGTATCTTCAGGGGCTTACTTTCGTTGGGCTCCATCTGAGCCGCTTTGCAGAAGAGGTCACCCTCTTCGCAACTGCCGAGTTCGGCTTTGTGTCCTTGCCGGAGGCCTTTTCGACAGGTTCGAGTGCGATGCCTCAGAAGAAAAATCCGGACTTAACTGAACTGATTCGGGCAAAGGTTGGGCGCATTCACGGCGCCGCCGAAGCCGTTACACTTCAGTTGAAAGGACTTCCCCTGGCCTACAACAAGGACATGCAGGAGACTCAGGAGCCGGCGTTTTCAGCAGACTTTGTCCCGCAGATGCTGGCGCTCGTGGCCCGCTTCACTGCAGCCCTGCAGTTCAACCGTGACCGGATGCGCGAGGCAGCACAGTCGGGCTACCTTAACGCCATGGCCGCGGCGACGTACCTTGTTCACAAAGGCGTTCCCTTCCGCACGGCTCACGAAAAAATCGGAAATGCGGTGCGCTTTGCGCTCGAAAAGGGCGTTGAACTCGGCGACCTGCAGCTCGATGAACTGCGGCAGTTTGGGAATGAGTTTGGCGATGACTTCTATTCTGCTGTCGACCTCACAGCGACGCTCGATTGCCACGACGTAATCGGCGGTACCGCGCGCAATCGTGTGCGAGATGCACTTTCTGCCGCAGCTGAAAAGGTCTCGGCGATCACGGGTATCCATTGTGCGGAGGCGGTCGATGCTGGTGCGTAAGGCACGGCTCCAGGATGCCTCAAATGTCTACGACCTGGTAAATTCTCTCTCGGGCGATGGCACTCTGTTGAAGCGTCCATTTGCGGAGATCTGCGAGAACATTCGCGACTTTACCATTGCCGAATCCGACGCCGGCGTTTTTCTCGGGTGTGGGGCCCTGCACCTATATGGACCACACCTCTCAGAAGTGCGCTCCATCGTTGTAAAGCCAGAGGCAAAGGGTCAAGGCGCGGGCGGCCGTATCCTCGGCGCGCTCATTGAAGAAGCGGAAGAACATGGAATCCAGTCAGTGTGCCTGTTCACGCGCATTCCCGACTTCTTCTTCAAGTACGGCTTCCGCACAGTCGAAGACAAGGCCGAACTGCCGGACAAGATCTTCAAAGACTGCCAGAGCTGTCCGAGGCTTCACCGGTGCGATGAAGTAGCCATGGTCCGCGGGCGGGTACCACGCATGTCGATTCTCGGCCCACGCATCGAGGCGGAGCAGTTGGTGCGGCTGTCTGGCTGACCGAAAGCTGTCAGGGCTCAACACTGCGTGCAGCGTCCCATTATTCTGAACGGACGGGGGTACCCCCACCCATACTCTGCAAGGAAGTTCCTTATTTTCACAACGTTACAGAGCGGGTCTATCGCCAAAGTCTTCTTATTATTAGACTTAGCCGCAGAGTCCTCTCATTAAAAGAGTTACGGGCAACTCTCAGGAGCCATGGATGTCCATATCATGGTCATCGATCTGCTTCCCCTGATTCCATTCCCGTCTTCATTGTGCGCCGAGCAAGTCTAATTTTCTGCAAGCAGAGGAGAAAGGAGGCAATCCTGAGATGGGTAACGGGTCGACTGGCTTTTTGAAACTTCCGAGTAGCCGGTAATACGTCCAGAACCAAATCTCGGGAGTCTCGGCGCATGGCATTTCTCTGAGAAGACCCGCGACTTGATACGGACGATCTCGCTGTGTTCGAGGTCACAGCAACTTCTCCAGCACCGCTCTAGGCTCGTGGGCAAGCAAAGGGGAAATTCACGTCGCCGTTCGACCCTAAACACAGCGAAAGATGAAAAATATGCGGAAAGTGATTCTTGGTGCGCTTGCCGCTCTCCTCGGCATCGGCTTGGTGTTCTTCTTATTCACCTATCCTCCTTACCTTCGGGAAATGACGACGGTGAAAGCCCGCCTTCTTGCCGGGAGTCAAATCCTAAATACGAGGCACGGGCAGATTGAATATGCAGTCAGAGGAGAAGGAACTCCTGTCCTCGTCCTCCACGGAGCGGGAGGTGGCTACGACCAGGGACTCTGGATCGCAAAGATGTCGTTCGGCCCCGGCCACAAGATTATCTCGGTGTCGCGGTTTGGCTATCTGCATACGCCTATCCCTGAAAGGGTATCGATCAAAGGGCAAGCAGCCATCTACAAGGATCTCCTGGATAGCTTAAACATCGAAAAGGTTATCGTTCTGGGAGCTTCGGCCGGCGGGCCATCGGCCATGCAGTTTGCCAACGACTATCCTGACAGGACCTCCGCACTCGTATTACTTTCGGCGGTGAGTGAAGCGAGTGTTACAGGCGACAAGCCTGCGTTTTACATTGGCGTCATCAATGCGATTCAGAAATCTGATTATGCCTACTGGGTCGTAGCCAGGTTCATGCAGAGTGCGATATTGAACCTGATGGGCGTGCCCGGCGACGTCTATGCGCAATTCTCCGGTGCCCAGAAAGAATTAGCCCACGAAATGCTTGACACCATGCATCCTATGAGTCAGCGACTTGCCGGAACCATAAACGATGGACAAATGATCGAACATGATTCGATAGCGACGGACAGCATTGCCGCTCCTACCCTTATTCTTCACGCCAAAGACGATGCATTAGTGAGCTTTCACCATGCCGAACATGCCCACGAGGCGATCAAGGGTTCGCAATTAACCGCCTTCGCAACGGGCGGCCACGGTCTGTTGCCCCAGATGGACGCTGTCAGAAGCCAAATCGCCCAATTCCTGGCTTCATCCGGAAAATGAATTGTCCGGCCAACGCACTCATCGACGCACTTGTGTCTGTATTGTCAGCTATTCGGAAATAACCACCTGGTACTTGAAAATCTTAAACTTTTGATTCAGAGTCAGCGGATCCGATTTCTCTGATTAAGGTGGAGGCTGCGGTTCTCGATCGTGGCTGCGACAAACGAAATGGCTGCCACACCGAAGAAGGCGAGAACCCAGAAGGTTTGCAGTGTCTCCAGAACAGTTGAAGCCAAACTCGCGCAATAGCCCAGTTCGGCACACGTTCTCCAATTGAGCGCAGAGTATGCGCCAAGGAACGCTAACGCAAGGAGCGCGAGCAGCACCGCTGATTTGCGATGGGACCGCACGAGAAAGAATACGGGGAAGCAGAGAATCGGCGAAAGGCAATAAACCCATGTCAAGACCGGGTCTTGTCGCTTATCGACCGCCCACGCTTCGTATATTCCATTTAGCGTGACTCCAACTCCCAGGATGAAGCCAACGGTCATCAGTAAGTTCCGCGTTGCATTTCGGGCCGTCATTTACTCGAACTCCGGAGGATTGCCGCCGCGACAACTGCCTGCCCAAAACTGAGACCGCCATCGCCAGGGCTGACAACGCGATGCTGGTATACGCGGAAGCCCTCTGCTTCGAGACCTTCTCTCAATAGCCGTGCGAGCCGGCGGTTGTGCATGCAGCCACCGCTGAGGGCAACTTGCTCGATTCCGGTAGCCGCGCGCGCCTTGGTTGCAGCGTGCACGAAGCAATACGCAATTGAAGCGTGGAATCGTGCGGCGATTTCAGACTGCGCGACTCCACTGCGAAGATCATCGATCAATCCTCGCCATAGCGGCGCCGCGCGGATGGATGAGGGTTCGCGTCCGGACCAGTCGCCATCACTCCACTCCACTTCATATCGGAGCCCGGAGCCATTCTCATCGGGCTCATCTACTGCAATACCTTCCAATTCGATGGCCGCCTGTGCTTCATAGTCAACTTCTGAACGCTGCAAAACGACTGCCGCAGCAGCATCGAAAAGACGGCCGAGGCTCGATGTGAGGGGAGAATTTATGCCGCGGTCAATCATGCGCACCAGCACGCGTGCCTCTTGTTCTTTCGCACCCAGGAGCTTCAGAGTCGCAGGCTCGGTCACGTCAAATCCCGCGGCCTGCATATGCCCAAGCGCCATGCGCCAGGGCTCTCGGATCGCCGCTTCACCGCCCGGCATGGACACATAATCCAGATGCGCGAAGCGTTCAAAGCTCTCAAGGCGGCATATCAGCACTTCCCCGCCCCAAATGCGTCCATCGATGCCATAGCCTGTGCCGTCGAGAGCGAGGCCGATTACCGGACCATCCAGCGCGTGCTCCGCCATGCACGCTGCGATGTGCGCGTGATGATGCTGAACAGCGATCAATGGCAGATTGCGTTCTTCTGCCCAGCTTCTGGCCCACGAGGTAGAAAGATAGCCAGGATGCAAATCGTGCACGACGGCTGTCGGTTCAATTTCAAAGGTGTGCATCAGGTGCGCCAGAGACTCCCTGAAAAATTCGACACCAGTCAAATTTTCGAGATCGCCGAGATGCTGGCTTTGGTAAGCGAAGCTGCCTCGCGCCAGCGCAAAGACGCTCTTGAGATGCCCGCCGACCGCCAACAGAGGTGGACTATCAAGGGGAAGGGGTACGGCAAGTGGCACAAAGCCGCGAGCTCTGCGAATCAACTGCGGCGCGCCATCGACGACCGCAGTGACGGAATCATCACATCTTTGCAGAATTTCGCGATCGTGCATCAGGAAGGTGTCGGCGATGGCGCCGAGACGGATACGAGCTTCATCGTTGTCGATGGCAATGGGCTCTTCACTCAGGTTTGCCGAAGTCATCACGAGCGCCTTCACACGATCATCAGCAAAGAGTAGATGCTGCAACGGCGCGTATGGCAAGAAGACGCCGAGCCAGGGAATACCCGGAGCAACCGAAGGTGCGATTCTGCTGAGGGTGAGTGAACGCGCAATCACGATGGGACGCGCCTGTGTTTGCAGGAGCGATTCTTCCTCAGGGGTCAGAACACACAATGCCCGCGCCGCGTGAAGATCACGTACCATGATGGCGAGGGGCTTACCGTAGCGATGCTTCCGATCACGAAGCCGCAAGACTGCCTCCTGGCTGGTTGCATCTGCGGCAAGATGAAATCCGCCCACTCCCTTGATTGCCAGGACCTCACCTGAGAGCAGCCTATCGATGGCTGACGTCACTGGATCACTTGAGGCAATCGGCTGCCCGTCAGCGGACTCGAGCCAGACCCGCGGACCACATTCCCAACACGCGTTAGGCTGCGCGTGAAAACGCCGGTTCAACGGGTCATCGTACTCTGCCTGACAAGCTGAGCACATCTTGAATCTCGCCATCGAGGTCTGAGGGCGGTCGTAAGGAATGCGGCGCGTGATCGTGAATCGCGGACCACAGTTGGTGCAATTCAGAAACGGATACCGAAAGCGGCGGTCGGCTGGATCGAGCAGCTCGCGCAGACAATCCGCACAGGTCGCAGCATCTGCTGGAATTCCGGTGCTGACGCATCCGAGAACTTCACTCGCGACAATGTGGAATCCGCGTTCGCCGGTGATGGCCAGGTTGTGCTCGATAATCGAGTCGATGCGGGCGAGGGGTGGCAATTCGAGACGGAGGCGCTTCAAAAACGCCGCGATGCGGTCGGCTTCTCCTTCGACCTCGATGGTGACTCCATCTGTGTCGTTGCCGATCGAACCCGTGAGCTGCTCTTCGGTCGCAAGGCGGTAGACAAAGGGTCGGAATCCCACACCCTGAACCACGCCGCGCACGAGTACACCGCGTCGCTGAGGTGAACAGATCTTATTGCTTTCTGGAAATGGACTCTCCGTCAAACGGCTACGCCTCACACCGCAGTGAAAGAATAGCGCAAGCGGACGTCAATCCCATTGCCACATATCCCGGCCACCCTCGGCTGCTGGTGTAACGTCAAATGAGCGGCACGACTTTATCTTCAGTTTGAAAGAGTGGCCGGTTGAATCTCAAACGTCACGTCATCGCCGTCGGGTTCTTTGCGTTTCTCACGTGCGACCGCGCGATCTACCTTTCCGCCCAGCAGCCTGACAATTCGGCCGTTGCCAAAGGAGTCGACGCCTCAGTCAGGGCCCGAATCGATACCCTGGAAAG
>Ga0306920_100012883_pt1 | contig 11368 bp, 11 predicted proteins | sample flu12Cox44000170_FD_204666 | JGI IMG/M metagenome (GOLD analysis project Ga0306920, IMG submission 204666) | Lab enrichment of tropical soil microbial communities from Luquillo Experimental Forest, Puerto Rico - flux4day.12C.oxic.44.000.170 (v2)... | ecosystem: Environmental > Terrestrial >...
ACTCCGGTCCGACGGAACATGGAGAGGGTTACCGCACTACACGCCCAGTGCCCCCACTTTTCGACAGAAACTGTTCTGGTGGCGGCAAGGCTACGATGTACGCAGCGAGCCGCAGCCGAAACTAACGGTCACAGGGATGCGACTGGACTCCGCTGCACCACCTGTTCTCCTCGCCGACCGTGCAAGCAACGGATGGCAGCAAGAAGACCTGCCATTTATGGTGGTCGGTATCAACTTGTCGACTCTCGGTTGCTGGAAGATCACCGCACGCTATCAGGATGTGCAAGTGAGCTACGTCGTCTGGGTCACGCAGTAGACGGGCGCGGAGGCGGTCAGCGAATCCTCCGACATTCTGATGTAGAGAGACGACACAGCATTACATCGTGTTAGGAATCAGCAAAGGTCCCGAAAAAGGCGATGAAGCGATTCTCGAATGCGTTGAAGGGTTGAAAAGTGTCCGGCCATGACGCCCGCAAGAATGGGGACACATGGATGACAACCTCTCCTAGTGGGAATTCAACCCAGTGCTGCTGAACGGAGAGGCGGTCGAGGTCGAAACAACCGTTAACGTTGATTTCCGGTTGCCAAAAGTCCAAGCGAATCCTACCTCCCGAAGCCGAGTACCCGTTTAACCCTAGTTCTCTATAACGCTAGTTCTCTATCGGAAGTGTTCCGGCAGATGAAGTTAGAGTGGGGCGTAAGCCTGATTCCGGAGCACTTTCGATAGAGCCGTTTGGAGTGAGCCGCTGGCGCGGTGGGTAGGGCGTTATGTGTTTTCAATGCTGTTTTTCTGTTGCAGGGCGACGGAGAGGCGCGGGTGTCGGAGATCGGAGAGGGCTGAAAATGCGCATTGGTGATGGGCGGAGGTCGCCCAGAGAGAATCATCAAGGTGCAAGATGAAAACTTTCAGGGCGCCGGGGCACACCTCCAGCGGGTGAATAGAACGATGAGCCGAAATTGCCAGGGGTGTTCTTCTTCTACGAACTATCAAGGATGCGTTCGTGCCTCCCTTCGGTGTCGAGAAGCTCTACGGCGGTGAGTCGTTCCAGCACAGCCATTGGTCCACGGCAACGCGGGCATCGCCAAAGTGCGGGCTCAGGCTCGGCGGAAGCTTGTTGTGCCACCGGCGGAAGGAGGTCGCGACAGACCGGAAGCAGTCTGTTCCGTCGGCGATTGGCCAGCCAGCCGAAGTAGCGAATGCGTAGAAATTCTTTCGGCAAGATGTGCTGCAAGAAGCGGTGCAGAAATTCCTCGCAGGTCAGAGGCAAAGTGCGTTGCTTGTTGTGGTGTGCGTAATCTTTCCATCGGAAGATCACCTGGGACTCGTTGACCGAGAGAATGCGATGGTTGGAAATGGCCACGCGGTGCGTATAGCGAGCCAAATAATGCAGGACGTGCTCGGGTCCGCCGAACGGTGGCTTGGCGTAAACGACCCAATCTTCTCGAAACAGGGAGTCCAAGAAGGCCGCAAAGGCATTTTCGTTGGTCAAAGGCAGGCACTCTCCGTAAAACGCCAACTGCTTGGCGCGGAAAGCGCGCCGCAATCCGGCAACGAATTTTCCACAAGTTCCTTTAACAATTCCTCGCTCGAGGGCTCGCATTGCCTGAACGCAGAGCGAGTACTGGTAAGAACCTTTCCGATCACGCGACTAGCGACGCGTCGAAGACGCAGTTGGGGCTAATCAGGAGCTCGAGCTGTTCAGGAAAGGAGCCTGAATTTTGGCGACCAACAGGGTTTACGACACAACTAATTTAATACGGACAGATAGCTCTTCGAGGGTATCGCTTTCAAGAATGCCAACTGTAGGTTTCTTTAATGCAACATCCGGCGCAGACCGACCAGCTGAGAAAAGATAGCCGACATATGATTTGCCTTTCTCTAGCTTATTCACGTCCTTACTCCAGACCCCATCTCTATCCACTTCGTGTGTAGCTACGAAGAGCTGGCCGGTTTCCCTGACCTTTGCTTGAAAAGACATCTGGCACCCCCTTCGCTGATACGACGAGCCATGCTATCACACGACTCCAACTGTCATGGGCCATCTCTTGGTCCACTCAATTTCGTGCACCTCCAAATGACACGCTTCTTAACCGAGTGTTGGTACGCCCGCACGAAGCGGTCAGTCCTGGTTAACGGGCATACAAAGTAGTCCCATGCGATTTGTTGCACCGCTTATTGCGGAAACACGAGGACGCCTCTCGGGCGACAGGCTCACCATGGCCGAACCCGGCAGCGTCGAATGAAAGACCGGCAAGCTTTCTCTGGCTCGCACGACCTTCCTCTAAACTCTCGAAGCCAATAGGATCACCGAGGCCCATGATGTTCATGCAGACATCGCCCGCGAATAGCATTCGTCCCGCGTTTGCCATCCCCATCGGGATGACGTGCACACTTTTGATCACGCGCTTCATGGCCATGATTAGAACCATCTCGCTGCGGAGCCTTGAAGAGTCGTGGCCCCTTGGCCTCCCAGGGAACCAACCCAAGGGCGGGCGTAAACCGGTACTGCAGGAAGCATTTGTATGCCCAAGAACTGGCTTCGTCGCTGAATCGGCTATCTGCACTATTTTCAACCAAGACGACCTGCAAGCAACAATCGCGGGAACTACAATGCCAATGGCTTGACGTTCTGCCGAAACGTTGCGATTCACTCTTTGACGTAGTCGGGTCACAGGGACCTCCTCTCTGTGACCCCGACGCTAACGCGCCACCGACACTACGACCACTACGCTCCTCTAGGCGCCGCGACAGCGGCTTAGTCCTAACGAGGGAACCGGTGAGCGGTTATCGGTAACTTGGGCGCCGTCCAGCAAACCGGACGAGGGGGCTGGCAGAACCTTGCACTTTACTCCGTAGGAGGGTACATTCCATCGCGTGCCAGCCAAGAAGCCGGGTGACCAAGCGTTTCGCGTGGACGATAAAATCCGTGTGAATTTGAATCGCGGCAAAATTGAGGACGCCTTGCGTTTGCTCCGTTTCTGTCTACTCGCGCTTTTTCCGTTTGCATTGCTGTGCGCAGCGGCGCTCGCACAGACTTCCGTTTTTACCTCGCCTCTACCGACCGGTGTCCGTCTCGATGGCGTTGGTGATACGGTCGAGCTAGGCAGCATGCCTCTGAACGTAGTGCCAGCGCGCAGCGGCGACAAGGCTGTGGTGGTGCTCAGCGGCTGGCGTGAGCAAGGTATCCAGGTCGTCGATCTGAAGACACGGCAGGTTACGCAGACACTCCTCCAGGACGGTGCATTCTATGGCGCTGCGTTCTCGCCCGATGGCAACACGCTCTACGTCTCCGGCGGCAACACCGATATGCTCTTGATTTACGCGTGGAAAGATGGCAAGGCGACGCTCGCGAGTAAATTAGAGCTGGCCAAGGTGAAGACGGCCGACGGCACGGGCACGAGCTATCCCGGCGGCGTTGCGGTTGCACCGAGCGGCAAGTTCGTTTATGTGGCGGAGAACGTAGGCGATCGCCTCGCGGTTGTAGACCCAGAGACAGGCGAGATCGTTCAGCGCTTTCCCACCGATCACTATCCCTACTGCGTCATCCTCAGCGGCGACGGCCATCTCTTCGTCTCCGCCTGGGGTGGCACCACCATCTCCGACTTTCATGTTCTCGCTGACGGTAGGCTCGCTTATCTTGGCCGCATTGAAGTTGGCCGCCATCCATCGGCATTGGGACTCAGCGGCTCGCGGTTATACGTCGCGCTCGCCGGTTGCGACCGCATCGCGATCGTCGACGTCCGCTCCCGCAAAGTGACCGGTTTTTTTCACGACTCCGCACCCCGGGCTCCGCCGGAAGGCAGCACGCCGGACGCGCTTGCTGTCAGCGCTGATCGCCAGCGGCTCTTCGTCGCGGAAGCCGATAACAACGCTGTCGTCGTCTTCGATCTTGCCACCGGCAAGCTGGTCGGACGCATCCCAACCGATTGGTATCCGACCGCGATCGCGCAAGTTGGCTCACAAATTCTGATCCTTTCGGGCAAAGGCCATGGCACGCATGCCAACCCCGACGGGCCCGTCCCGCTCACGAACTGGCCACTTGAGAAACCACTTTCCTACACACTGGGACAGTTGAATGGCAGCCTGCGATTGATGCCGTCAACCATCACTCCGGCCCAATTGTCCGCCTTCACCCAGCGCGTCGGGGTCGCCAACAACTGGCAGCAGAGCCTCGCGGCACGACGCTATCCGCCGTTCAGGCACGTCATCTACGTCATCAAAGAGAATCGCACCTACGATCAGGTGCTTGGTGACTTGAAGGAAGGCGACGGAGAGGCCAGCCTCGTTTACTTCCCCGACATTACCATCACGCCGAACCATCATGCGCTGGCACGGCACTTTGGACTATTCGACCGGTTCTTCGTAAACGCCGAGGTCAGCTCGCAGGGACATATCTGGTCCACGGCCGCATACGTAACCGACTATGGCGAGAAGACCGTCCCTTCGGCGTACGCGGGAAAACGCGGCGACATCGACGGCGAAGATAGCGACGAGCCGGAGCGTGGCTTTCTTTGGACACTCGCAAAGCGCTCCGGCATCACCTTCCGCGACTACGGAGAAATGGTCAAAGGGAACCCGGGCTGGCCGGTCACACAACATGGCCTCGGGGCCGATGTGAATCCTGATTACGTTCCTTTCGATCTGGTCACCCAAGATCAAAAGCGCGCCGACGTTTGGATCGCCGAGCTCCAGAGCTTCGTGCGCGATGGCAACATGCCGCAGCTCGAGCTCATGTGGCTGCCGATGGACCACCTCACTGCGGCTCGTCCGGGCAAATGCACGCCGTATGCCTGCATGGCCGACAACGATCTCGCGCTTGGGCGCATTGTGCAGGCGCTCTCGCACAGTCCATACTGGAAAGACACGGTGATTTTCGTGGTCGAAGACGATGCGCAGGCCGGCCCCGATCACGTCGATTCGCACCGCGCACCGTTCTATGCGATCTCGGCCTATAGCCGGATGGGCACGGTGCATCGCTTCATCAACACGACCGATGTAATCGCCGCGATCGAAGATATCCTCGGCTTGGGACGGCTGTCAAAGTTTGATTATTTCAGCCGCTCGCTGGCCGATATCTTCGCCCCGACGCCCGACCTCACGCCCTTCGATGCGATAACGCCCAAGCAGGATTTGAACGAAAAGAATCCACAGAACACGGCGGCCGCGCGCATGTCAGAAGGGTTGGACCTGAGCGCTCCTGATCGCGTGGACGACCAGGTGTACAACCGCATTTTGTGGCTTATGTTGAAGGGCGACGCACCGCAGCCGGTCGTGCGCAATTCGGCGCCGCTGCATGCGCTCGAAACGAGCCGGTGATCAAGTGCTCTCGAGTCGCTCTTCCCACTTTTGTGCCTACCTTGTGACATCCAGACCCGGCAGTCAGAGGAGTTCGTTTATCGGCAAGGCTGACGTTCGTCTCCAATGCCCTGCGATTCGTGGGCATCCTCACCGCCTCTACGGGCTTCGGCTGACCGAAACGTCTGATTCTGGGTCCAGCGCAGCCCTTTTCGCTGGTGATTTTTAAAGGATTTGCAGATACCTGCCTGGAAGGGTTTTTGGGCAACTAAGCGAGGACTCGCCGGGATGGTCTTCTCAAATCCAGACACCATTCCGCGCTCCACGAAACTCGCATGCTACGCCTAAGATGAGTCCAGCGACTGAGACAGGGGGCTCGTCAGGTCAAAGCGATCACCCTAGGGAATCTGCTCTAGGGGAATCGCGGTCCGCACTCGCTAGGCTAAAACGATTCACCAATTGGTGAAGGTCGGTCGGGACGGGCATCCTTTGTGGGAAGGACGCGCCCTCGTCCCGTGCTATTTGCTGCACCGCTGTCGAGTCAAAGTCTGTCACTTGGAATTTTGCTGCTTCTCAATCCGTTTCCTCAGTTCGAATCCGCAAGACTTCATAAGAGTGAGCTGAGTTTAACTGGTAAAGGGACTAGCCCAAGCGATCATCTCTCTACACCACAGCGAACCATCTCATTCCATCGGCGGACAGCGTCCGTTCCACCTTTTCTGCGTGGCTCATCGGTTTCAATGGAGAACACGAATTGTAGTAATACGTTTTGCTTTTGCGGTTGTATTCGTATTAATGTATATCTCGCTGCGACTGAAGCACGAGCAATTCAGTTGGGCGGACTGAATTGTTCAAAGTTGAAGTCGCAAAACGTGGCTCCTCTCAAAAGGAGGAGCCATTCTTTTTTGAGAAAATGCAGAGGCAGGTCGCCACGCTAGCAAAGAAGCAACTGAGCGTGTGACCTCTTGCTGGCTGGCTGGCTTAAGGTTCTTTTCCCGATTGAATTAGGTAGTTGCGGCCTTTCCATAGCCTTTTACGGCTCGCTCAATGCCAGGAGCGGCGCTGGCTAGGTCCGCTGGGTTCATCGCCGGGCGGACCGTAAGCCTGGCGTTAAAAGCGAGGAACCATGGCTCAGCGATGGCGGGCAACTGCGACGACTCCTTCATGTCGAAAAAGATGTAACCAGTGCGCTCCCCATTGTCTTCGGCGAAGTACGCCGCCTCCGGCTTGAGGTCATCGAGGATTCGTTGAATTGTGGCTCCCAGACTGCCACTGCGGGCGGCGGTGTTGCCAGCTTCGACCGGGATAGAGACTTTCAGCATCATGCGCATGTCAACTGCCCCTCCAAAGGCGTGAGCGATTCTACACGCTCGTCATGAAACGTGGAACGCCTTTCCAAACACTATTCGCTTGGCGCGGCCTGCAACTGATCGACAAGCTGGTCTCGCAATACGGGCTGCAGCTATCTCGGCCGCTACACCCATCGTGTGGCTATTTGCAACCACCGCCTGGTCTCTTTTGCCGATGGCCAAGTCACCTTTCGCTGGCGCGACTCCACTCACCACAACGAACAGAAGTTGCTCATCCTCTCGCTCGATGAAATCTTGCGTCGCTTTCTACTGCACATCCTTCCGCAAAGCTTCGTGCGCATCCGCCATTTCGGCTTCCTAGCCGACCGCAAGCGTGCCACCACCTTGCCCCTCTGTTTTCAGTTGCTGACCTCAACCCCCACAACCGTCTACCGAGTCAGAGCGTTGCAACCCCTCTTCCCGTGACATTTGGCTCTGCCCCAATTGCGATGGGCCATGGTAGTGGTCGAAAGGTTCAACGCTGTCGAGATCCAACTTCGCTCCCCACCGGAGGTCGCCGCTGCAGCATGAAAACACTCTCTCCAACTAGAAAATTCGATGTGTTTTGGCACGCTCCGCACACTTTTGCCCTGCCGACGAGCAAATCTCTTCTTTCCGCCCCTTCAATGACATTCTTTGTCACACTCGCTCGCGCAACCCAATTTCGACACGCACAGGCTCATGTGCGTGCTCGCGCGCAGCCTCGCCACACCTCAATCCCACCCTTTCCCTCATGGGGCTTCGCGGTCGAGATATTGACTGCACTACCTCGCGGATAACACTCCCAGTTTCATCGGGACGTAGTCGCGCCAAGTGCGGCAAGTGTAACGACTTCCCCATTTGGAACAGCTTGATACAGAACATAGCTGTGCCCCTGATCCTGAACGACTGGCACCACTTGACTCCGTCCGCCTTGACGTACCGCAACTCGCTCCCATCCCGAAGGCACTGAGGTTTTTAATGTCAGCGGTAGGTCATAACTCAGATCGGTCAAAGATTGACGCAAAACGACCGAAATCGCGTCGCCATCAGCGTACCAATGCACGTCAGCATGCATGCGCTCGCGCATGTATTTCGCAACGTCTTGAAATGTGGCGATCCACAATTTGTTTTCTTTGGATTTCATGTAAGCCAAATACTCGTTAATCTCCGAGTGTGTTTTTGGCTCCCAGCCAATGCCATCCACCCCGTGGGAAACCATTACCAGCCAAACGTTCCCGGCAGCCAGACTCTTGTCTACCCACGACTTGATTAGCTCGATCGGTGTCTTTGTCACCGGTCCTCGTTGCCAGCGGACGTATTCTTTCCTAGAAGCAGTGGGGTCGGCTGTGCTTCCGCGATCAAGGTCCTCGACGAATGAATCCGGCATGTAATTACGCGCAAGTTGATAACGTTGCAGCGCCAAGTTGACAGCCCGACGATCCTCAGTGCCAAAGGGACACTCTACGGAAAAGGTTTGTTTGTACCCCAGGTGGTCCAGAATATCCTGACGGCTTTTTTCTAGTTCGTAAATCAGATTGGCATCATCGAGAACCGCCAGACGCGGATGGGTCACGGTATGACTGGCAAATTCATAGCCGCGGTTTGCAAGTGCTGCCAGTTCTTCCCAGGTAATGCGATCCGGTTGGTTTCTGGTAGTTGCTCCTCTGGCCTCAAGTGTGAAGGCACCCTGCCGGACTCTGGCATATGCATCGTCAATTACTTGGTAAGCCTTTGAAAGGTCCTTGCCTCATCGTAGACCTCGCCGGCTTGAGTCTGGAAGCTGGCGGTTCCGGAATAACCGAGATACGGGATCGCGGAGGCTCGTTCAAAGAAATTATCCTTGTTCGTTGGTGTCTTGGCCGTCTCTTCGAGGATCGTTTTTGTAGGTCTGCCGATGAAGGTGCCCTGGTACTGCGAGCTTGGAATCTGACTGGTGATGATGAAGAAGGTCGCCGGGAAGCCGAAGCGATCCATGATCGGAACGGCCACGCGAAATTGGTTGATGCTGCCGTCGTCGTAGGTTAGTGAAATGGCCGCCGCTTTTCCATGCTGCCACTTGGTGATTTCCGTTGCGCCGATTTGTGCAGAGGTCACTCGAGAAACAGATAGCAGCAGTCCGCAGATCGCAAGAATCCTATTGTTCAACATCATCTCCGCTTTCCCGCAACGCCCGCTCGCAATTCGAAGTCCGGCGTTTGTGCCATTTTACAGGCGCAAAAATCACAAGTGCCACCCACGCATAGCTGCGGGCTGGTTCCCAAGTAATCTTCCTTTCTGTCACTTGTCAACTCCCGATTAGTCCGCATGCTGAACCATATTTTCATCACAGCGGACAAATCAGGCACAAAGCGACTCCTCTCAAGCATTCGAGCGTTTCTCACGAGCATTTCAGTGGGCACCCTGGTGTCTAGCCACATAAATGGTTCATTCATCGTGCAGCCCGCCCGATAAGGAGATGACGATGGAATCGACGCCGGAGCTAAAGGTAGTTCGATGGCAACCATCAACGTCGTTCCAACAGCGCCTAGTCTAGTCTAGGCCAACGCGGTGTGAAGATCCTTAAAGCGGGGATCATCGCGCAGGGGATCGAAGAACGGATGCACCTTGGTGTATTGCAAAATCATGGATTGTTCCGGGTAAGCGTGCTCGAGCTAGGCGAATGCCTGCTCTTTGTCACCGAGTCAAAAGTACGCGTTCACAAACGCCGCGGCAGGAATATAGCCGTGTTGCTGACGCTGCTTTAACTCCCGCGGCCTATGCGATTCTGATGAAGCTCTATGGAGCGCAGCAGGGCGCGACGCTCACTCGTCAGCATGACGCATCGCTCGCGGCCCTCGCCTTAACCGAAAAACCCGAATCCATCGCTGCGGGAGTCGCGCGGGGACAAAGCGTGGCCGACGCCATCTGGGCCTGGAGGCTCACGGACGGGTTCAACCCGACTCCACCGCCATTCTTTGGCGTCCAGACCATCGCCGGAACAGCGAATTCCCTCGGCTTTTGGCGTCCGACGCCGCCGGCGAACGCATCCGGCGCGACACCGCAGATTGCCACAATGACGCCCTGGGTACTGACTCGACCCTCGCAGTTCCGGTTGCCGCCGCCACTGGCCCTCGATAGCCCGGAGAATACGGCCGATCTCAACGAAGTAAGAGAAATGGGTAGCCTAGCCAGCACAAGCCGCTCCAGTGAACAGACAGAAGTCGCTTTGTTTTGGGCACTGAACACACCGCTTGCGTGGAACCGTATTGCGGCGCAGCTTTCGCTGGCGCACGACCGAAGTCTGACCGAGAATGCGCATTTATTTGCGGTGCTGAATGTAGCTCTGGCCGACGCGATAATTGCGTGCTGGGATAGCAAGTACCGCTACATCTCTTGGCGGCCGGTCACGGCGATCCGAGCAGATGCCGCACCGGGAGACCCCGACGCCAATTGGAGGCCGTTGCTGGCGGCGCATTCCACCTACAGTGGTGCCGCCGCGTTCATCCTTGCCGACGCGTTTGGAGAGAACACTGCCTTCGGCGCCACCTCCGAGATACGCCCAGGGACTCGTACTTACACGAGTTTCTCCGAAGCGATACCGGAAATCGCCGATGCGCGCGTCTTTGGCGGCATTCACCTCCGAAGCAGTTGCGCCCTGGCAATTCGCTGGGTCGAACTGTTGCGGATTACGTGTCAAGACACGCCATGAGGCCGCGAGGTGACGATCAAGACGGCGATCGCGACTAGCCCGAATAGCTTTGCGTCATTGTGACCCGGCGCTCTACGCGGCGGGTTGCAGCGGGATGACAGAAGAGCGCACATGAGAGGAATAACCTCAATGCTCGCGGCATAGCGGGCTGCTCATTTGTAGGTAACGCGTCAAACTCTCCGGCATCAGAGGGTTAGGGGCGCAGGTAACGGGTGGCGGCTAGAAACATCCGCACGGGAAACACGTATGTAACTGATAGGACCGGTCGAAGGGGAAATTGGGCATGCTCAAGAAGGCGAGCTCCGTCCGTTTCGGCTTATTCGAAGCTGATTTGCAAAGCGGGGAACTTTCGCGCCAAGGGACCAAAGTTCGTCTGCAGGAGCAACCCTTCCAGATCCTTACCCTGCTTCTTGAGAAGCCGGGAGAAGTTGTTACCCGCGAAGAATTACGAGCCCGCCTCTGGCCCGCTGACACCTTCGTGGATTTTGATCACGGCCTGAACGCGGGCATGAAGCGCCTGCGGGACGCCCTCGGTGACTCTGCCGAGAATCCGCGCTTTATCGAGACGCTTGCGCGGCGAGGCTATCGCTTCATTGCTCCGGTGCATCGGACGTTGCCCGAGCCGCCCAAAGAGGAATCGGAGCCCAAAGAGAAAGCGCAGAACCTTACGGCCTCTCGCGTACCCACACGACGGTGGCTGGTTTTGAGCGCGGTTGTGGTTGTTGTTGCCGTAGGCGTCGCCGCTGGGTGGCATGCCGGGCGTCGCTCTGCCGCGGCGGCGCTTCCCGCAGAGAGACGATTGACCAGCAGCCCAGAGAACGATCCGATCTGGAGCGCAGCGTTGTCGCCCGATGGTAAATTCCTCGCCTTTACCGATAAGAGCGGTGCGTACCTTGAGCTGCTCAGTTCCGGGGAGATACACGCAGTTTCCGTCGCCGACGATTTGCGGACCGCGAGTGTGAGCTGGTTTCCGGACGGAGGTCACTTGCTGGCGATGAGGAGACGCTGGCCGGAAGGCAAGCCAGGCCTGTGGTCGCTGCCCGCGCTCGGGGG
>Ga0306920_100012884_pt1 | contig 11368 bp, 12 predicted proteins | sample flu12Cox44000170_FD_204666 | JGI IMG/M metagenome (GOLD analysis project Ga0306920, IMG submission 204666) | Lab enrichment of tropical soil microbial communities from Luquillo Experimental Forest, Puerto Rico - flux4day.12C.oxic.44.000.170 (v2)... | ecosystem: Environmental > Terrestrial >...
GGCCCGCCGAGCCGCAGGGACGCGCAGTGCCACCCGCGGCCAATCTCCACCGCTCTGCTGCGGCCTCCCTACATCTTGGCCTGGCCGACTTCGATCAGGTGACCATCCGGATCCCGGATATAGGCGCGGAATTCGCGAGCATGGTCCTTGGGCTCAGTCAGGAACTCGGCACCCTTGGCCGACCATTCCGCGTAGGCCGCAGCAATGTCGGCGACCCTGATGTTCAGGAACGCGCTGACGCGGCTGGGGTCAGCCGGCAGAGCGAGCGTCACCGCGGGCTTATCGTCGGTGGGGCCGCCCCCCACGTTGAGGATCAGCCAGCTGTTAGCGATCTTCAAGATGACCGGATCGCGTTCCAGCACCACCGTCGCCCCGAACACCGACCGGTAGAACTCACGGGAGCGGTCCTGGTCGGCGACCACCAGGAAATGGGTGACGACGAACCCGGTCTGCGGAGCCGGGAACTCGTTATCGGCCATCGGATCTCCTTGCATCTCGGCGAGCACTGCCGGCTGACGACGGCACGGTCAGCCGCATGCACTTCCTGGGTACATCCTCCCGCAAGCCGAAGGCCGGCCGGGGCCGGCCCTGGACGGCGCGGATGGATAGCGGTGCGCGACCGGGCCGTGATCGTCACCCAGGCAGCGGCGCCCGGCCGGTTCGCGGGCGGCTAACCGACCGGCTCAGGTCGTTTCAGCGAGGGCCGCGAGCCGGTCCAGCGAGGCCCGGAGCCTGTCGGCGGTGGTCGCCCGGGCGCGCGGCAAGCGGTTCTGGTCCCGCAGCTGAGTCCAGTCGTAGGTGTGGGTGACCCGGGTGCGCGACGCACCGGCCGGCTCGAGTTCCCACCGCCACAGGTGCCCGGGTGGCCGCTTCTCCATCTCGGCGGGCAGCCAGGCGATCCGGTGGCCCTCCTCGAACTCGACCACGTGATTTTCCCGGATGGCGCCCTTGGTCGTGGTCATCGTGAACACCGCACCCACGCGGCGGACACGCTGGCCCGCGGGCGCTCCGGCCAGGTTGTCGTTGCCGTCCCAGCGCGGCTGCTGAGCCGGATCCGCGATCAGCTCGAAGATCCGCCCCGCCGGCGCCGCGATCTCGCGGCTGGCGCTGACCACGCGCGGCGCATCCTGCGCAGCTGTCATGCACCCCATCCAAACACCTGCCAAGGCGGCGTCCGGCGCGGCAGGTGTCAGTGACGCCGGAACTGCGGTGGGGGGCGCCTCGGTTCGGGTGGCGGCAGGTCGTGTGGGGCGGCGTCGAGGGCGGCGTTGGCGTCGCGCAGGGCATGCAGCAGGGTGTGCAGTGCCTGCTCGCCGAGCGGGCTGAGGGTGGCGGTGACGACCTGCTGGACCTCGGGCAGCACCTGGTTGAGCAGGGCCTGGGCGGCCGGGGTGATGTCGACAAGGACCCGGCGCCGGTCGGCTGGGTCGGGCTGGCGGCGGATGTGACCGTTGCGTTCGAGTGTGTCCAGGACGCTGGTCATGGTCGCGGTGCTGATGTGCATCTGGGTGCTGACCTGGCCCGCCGGGACCGGGCCGCCGGCTTCTTCGATCACGGCCAGGGCGTTGAGCGCGGCGTGGGAGAGCCCATGGCGGCGGGCGACCCTGGTGATGAGGGCATCGACCTTCGCGCCCGCCCGCTGCAGCTGCCGCATCACCTGCGTGTCGAGCCAGCGCGCGCCCGGGTATTCGTGCTCAAAGGCCTCGGCATCGGATGGGTACGCCAGGGTGGCGCCCGGTCCCCGGGTGCCACCCTGGCGGTGCTGCGGTGGAGTGGTCAGCTCACACCTCGGTCGCGATCTCGACCCGTGGTGCCCCATTCACCCCGGCGCGGCCCATCGCCTGCTTGAGCTCCCCGCTGCCAGCGAACTCTTGCGCGGTCTCGAGGGCGGGGAAGCGGTGGATGACGAATACGTCGTTCTTGTCGCCCGGGTTGGTCATCACCTCCGCACCGGTGCAGCCGTACTGCTGGCGCAGGTCCTCGACGCTGTCGTAGACCTCCCGCCAGGCGCTGTAGTCCTGGACCTGGTGCCGGATGATCAAGGTTGCTGTGGCCATGGTGTCCTCCCCATGTTCCCGGGCCACCATAACCTAGTGGCCTATTAACTAGAGAACAAGATACTTGTTTCCTAGCTGAAGTCAAGAGGGCCGGACTGATCATTCAAAACGCATCTCGTCGGGGACGGTGATGCGTCTGAGCAGAGGCAGCGTGGCCACCAGTAGGGCGAGCGACACCGCCAGCGCGCAGCCGAGAGTCAGGAAGTAGACCTGGCCTGGCAGGGTCACCGAGCCGATCTTTGGCCCGAGCAGCCGCATGATGGAGGCAGCCGTGACCAGCCCGGCCGCCGCCGCCACCACCGCGGTCAGGGTTAGCGGCAGGACCGATTCCAGGAGGACGACCCGGTACAGGACGCGCAGCTGGGCACCCGTCACCCGCAGCAGCGTGAACGGCCGCTTGCGCTCCATCAGCCCGCCGCCAGCCGCTACCGCAACACTGCATGCCGCGACCACCAGCGTCACGGCGACCACGGCCAGGGCGATCGTTTCGATCTCGGAATACGCGGCCGCCCTGGTGCGGGAGGCTTCGCCGAACGTCTCGGGCACGTTGGAGGACCCTGCCGCCGCGGTATAGGCAGCCATGAAGGTGCGGATCTTCTCCAGCGTGCCTGGATTGTTCGTCATTACCAGGACTTCGCCCATACGCAGGCTGCGAAGGCTTCCCCCCGCCCCGGCAGGAGCGGCGGACGTGCTGAGCGGCAGGGGCGTGAAGAGGAGATTACTGGTAATGAGGAAGACGCCGAACTGCACCTGCACCGCCGCCACATGGGGCGGGCATCGGACAATGAAGCGGAAAGCTCTCCCGATGTCATGGCAGTTCACGATGCCGATGCCCGGTGCGCAGTCATAAAAGCCCTCGCAGGTCGTATAGCCAGCTTGCGGTCCATACAGATACACCGGCAGGGCGGAGGTTCCAGGGTACGACCGCACTCTTCGCAGCATCCGGGCGGAGAGTTGCGGGGGAAGCCCTTTGCCTGCTGCTGAGCCGTAGCTCGGCGGTGAGAAGGAAACCCGCAGCACGTCGTTGAGCTTCCCGCCGTGGGTCAACCGCAGGCCTGAATTGACCGCGGGCACCACGCCGGCAATGGCCGTGCCAACGAAGAGGGCGAGCACCAGGCCGCCGACCGAGCGGAACGCGGCCTTCGGGCTGTCAGCCAGCCGTCGCGCTGCCAGCAGGCCAGCTGCCCCGTTCGCCGTCCGCGCGACGAGGCGTGCTGCCTGCATTGTCAGCCACGACCCGCTCAGGAAAAGACCGGTCATGATCAGCACCTCGCCGAGGAGCATCACGGGGAACAAGAGCGGGCTCGGCCCGGAGCTTGCCAGGCCCAGCGGGCCCGCCCGCTCGTGCCCGGCAAGCAGGAACGGGGCCACGGTGAATACCACCAATCCCAGCGCCAGCGGCACGACCCGGAGCGCGCTGGGAGGAGATGGAGTGGTCTTCCGGCTGGCACCCAGCGGGGATATCCGTACCCGTTGCAGTGACCACACCGCCGCACCCATCGCTGCGATCGGCACGCCGAGCAGCACCGCGATGTACTCCCCGCCGGTGGGGACGACCGTGGCCGGGAAGTAGCGGGAACCGGTGACCGCGACCCGCGCGACGACGGGCTGCAGCGGCTGGAAGATGGCGATGCCCGCCAGGGTGCCGATCGCGGCTCCCATGAATGCCTCTACCGAGGCGATCACGCCAACCTGCCGTGGCGTTGCTCCTACCAGCCGGAATGCCGCGAACCGCTCCTCACGGCGGGCCGCCGCCAGCCGGGTTGCCGTCCCGATGAGAGTCAGCAGCGGGAAGACCAGGCCGACGGCGACCATGCCGAATCCGTACTTGTAGAGGGTTGTCGTGCCATTGACGCGGGGCGTGGCCGCGATGGCGCTGACACGCTCGGTGGCAGGCAGGTGTGCCAGCTCGGCCGCGGGCCTGCCGATGATGATCACCAGATCACCCGGCCCGGTCATGGCGGCCGGGCCGACCAGCCCGGCCAGAGAGCCCGGGAATCGCGCTCCCAGTTCGTCACGAGGGACCGACGTCAGCAGCCTGATCAGCGCGGGCGACGCGTAGTAGTGCCCTGCAGCAGGCAGCCGGGGGATCCCTGGCACCACCGGAGCATGCGGTCCCAGCGCCGCGACTTCGAGCCTCTCGATGGGCTGGCCCGCGAAATAGTCCTCGCTGTAGTTCCATAGTTCCGCATGCGCGGCAGGCTTGAGCGTGCCACTGATCAGATAGGGCCCGGTCGTGCACTCCCAGCATCGCTGGCTGTTCGCCGTCTGAAAGGCGTGGAAATCAGCCAGCACCACCAGCAGCAACGCCACACCGATCGCCACGGCCGCCGCGATCAGGACCAGCCTGGCTAGTGACTCCTTGCCGGTGCGCAGCACCAGCCGCAGGCCGAGCAGGAACATCACCGCCCCACCTCCGCTGCGCGGGGGTCGAACACCCTGCCATCGCGCACCAGGATCTCGCGGTCCGTGCAGGCCGCCACCCGGGCCTCGTGCGTGACAAGAACGACCGTCGTTTCCTCTTCGCGCGCCAGGGCCACCATCAGATCCATGACCATCTCGCCGGAGAGGGAGTCCAGCGAGCCGGTCGGCTCATCCGCGAACAGAACCCGGGGGCGAATCACGAGGGCCCGGGCGAGCGCGACCCGCTGAGCCTCGCCACCCGACAGCTCCCCGGTGCGCCGCCCACCGAGCCCCTTCAGCTGCAACCGGTCCAGCCACGCAGCAGCCTTCTCGTAGGCGTCCTTGCGCTTGACGCGGTCAAGGAGCAGCGGCAGCGCGACATTATCCGCGGCAGTGAGCTCTGGCACTAGCTGGCCGAACTGGAACACGAAACCGAACGCCGTCCGGCGCAGTTTGGTCCGCTGCGGCTCACTGAGCGTATCCAGCCGGCGCCCGTCGAACCGGATCTCACCACGATCCGGCGTGAAGATCCCGGCGAGGCAGTGCAGCAGCGTGGACTTGCCAGACCCGCTCGGACCCATGACCGCGAGGATCTCCCCGGCGCGCACGGAGACGCTGGCCTGGCGCAGCGCCGGGGTATGGCCGAACGACTTGACCACGTCCCGTGCCTCGATCATTGGCGGTGCCGGTACCGGCGTCCCGGCACCTGCGGCGGTCACCGGCGCACCTCCTTGGCCAGCGCATCGAGCCGGGCCGCGGTCATCTCGATCCAGCGCAGGTCGGCTTCCAGATGGAACAGCCCGTAGTCGGCGCGGAGCACATCCAGCAGGTCGCCGCCGCGCTTGAGTTCGGTCAGCTCCCGCATCCGGGCCAGGTGCGCCGTTCGCTGGGTGTCCAGGTACCGGTCGGCCGGGTGGCCCAGCATCTGCGCCAGTACCACCTTGGTAAACAGCACCGTCTGCAGGTGCGGCTCGGGCTCGGTGGGCTCGGCCAGCCAGGTCTCGACCTCGGTGGCACCGGCTTCGGTGATCACATAACGCTTGCGCTCGGGGCCTGCCCCCGGCTCCGCTCCACCGGCTATCACCTTGCCATCCCGGGCCAGCCGGGCCAGCGTGGCATAGACCTGGCCGAACGGCAGCGGCCTGTCACGGCCGAAGTAGGCGTCGTAGTCACGTTTCAGCTCATAACCGTGGCTCGGCTCGCGCTCGAGCAGGCCCAGCATCGTCAGCGGAACACTCATAACCTCAGAGCATACATTAGATGTATACACTAAGTATATAGTTACGGCAGAACAGCCTGCGGCGCCGTCCCGTCACCAGCGAGGTGCGGGAGGAGATGCCGGGTGGTGCTCGTTTCCGGGCGCTCCGGACTCAGCGCGCAGGGTGGCCTCCCGCTTTCTTACCAGCCCGGCATGTTCGCCAGCTTGACGATCTGATCGGCAGGTGGTTTGCGGCCCGGCCCGCGGTTACGGCCGGTCAGGAGACCGCAGCCTTCACCAGCTCGGCGACCCTTTTCTCGACCACGGCGCTCCACTTCTGCAGCGCGTATGTCACCGGCCACAGGTCCCCGTCGTCGAGGTGGGCTGCGTCCTGGAAGCCCAGGGTTGAGTACCGGTATTTGAACTTTCCCGAGTTCTGGAAGAAGACGACGACCTTGCCGTCCGCGTCCGCGTAGGCGGGCATCCCGTACCAGGTCGTGGGCGACAGGTCCGGGGCGGCAGCAGTCACCGTCATGTGCACGCGCTCGGCGAGCGCGCGGTCCTCCGGCGCCATCTTCGCGATGCTGTCAAGGGCCGCTTGCAGCCCATCGGCCCGTTTGGCTCCGCTCTTGCCCTCAGCGCGCAGTTCGGCGGCGCGTGCCTTCATCGCAGCACGCTCCTCAGCGCTGAAGCTGTCCGTCCCGGTCTTGGCATCGTTCGCAGGCATTCCCGGGTCTCCCTTCCGGCGGCAAGGCCCGGCCTGATGCCGGCCATCTGAGGGAAGGCTAGGCCCGGCGACACCCCTGACGCTTCTCCATTCCTGACCGGATCGGGGCCAGCCGGGGCTTCTTGAGCAGCGGCGCTCTTCCCGCAGTGATCGCCCGGATCTTACGCTGGGCGCGGTCAAGGCTGGCGGCGGTCCCTGGCGGCGAGGATGATCTGGGTTGCCGTGTAGGTGTTGACGCCGAGCTTGGCCGCGATCTCAGCTGGCCGCAGTCCCTGCTGGTTGTACAGCAGCGCGAGCCTTTCCTGCCGAGGCGTCCACGAGGGGCGGGCTGGCGCCGAATCCGCTGCAGGGCGCGGCTGCGTACGGCGGATCGGCCGCCCGGCCGCCGCGGTGGATGCAGCCACGGGCGGCCTGGCCGCCGCGGTGGATGTGTCTCGCCGCTGGTCACGGTACTTGCCGCTGGCCAGGTCCGTACGGGTGTGCTCATCCAGGATCAGCAGTTCATCGGCTGCCTTGTTCATCCCCACGGCCACCATGGTCAGGCCCTCGGCGTTCTTGTCCTGGCACGCACGCGCCATGCAGTAGTTGTACTTGCGGGCTCTGCCGGGAGGCAGCGCGGCCCCGCACGTGACACACTTCGCCATCATCACTCTCACCAGCACAAACGTCTGGGAGAAGAACACCAGCGGCGGGCTGGCTGTTCCCCTTGGGCACCCGTTCATGGATCGCGTGTTGCCACCGGGTGCGCCTGGCCTTCGCTCCGGTGCTGGGCGACTCCCAGGCTTCTCCCTCAGTGCCCGCTGGGGGCGATGTTGTGGTTGAGGTGGAAGGTGTTGTCCGGGTCGTAGGCGTCCTTGACTGCGGTCAGGCGCATACGCTTCGCCTCGGAGTAGGCGCGGCGGACACCTGATGCGCCTTCGTCGCTGAGCGCGTTGACATACGCGCCCGCGGCGAACGGATCGAGCTTGGCGGCTGTTTGCCGGGTGGCTCCCATCCGCAAGCTGTCCTCACGGGGGTCACTCCATTTCACGGCGGCCACGTACTCAAACCGCGTGCGGCGATGGCTGAACGCGGTCGCGTCGTCGTCGACATCGGCAATCGCGCCACCGTATGCCTGGAGGCTGACGCCCGGAAGGGAGGCGTCCGCCGGGTCGCGGTCCACGACCGCCCCGATGGCGCCGTCGGACAGCTCGGGCAGGTAGTGGCCCTTCCAGTAGCGCCGGTACGCATGGCCCTCGATGCTGTCGTCGCGGGTCTGGAGTTCGGTGTAGGAGAGCTCGCGCACGACCTCGCCGTCCGGCACGCCGATGGAGCGCAGCGCGGGCAGCATCGCCCGGCCGGCCTCCGGGTCGCCCACCCACACGTATCCGAGGGTGACGGCGTCGCCGGCGATCTCAGCGGTCAGGGTGGCCGGGCGGGCGGCCTCCTCGGCCAGGTCGCGCCAGCCGCGAAGCGCAGCGGCGGCCCGTTCCAGCGGGAAGGTGAGGCCCGCGACCAGGGCCCGCGTGCCGACGCGGTTCAGCCGGAACTCGAACTCAACAACGATCCCGAAGTTGCCGCCCCCGCCGCGCAAGCCCCAGAACAGATCGGGGTGCTCGTCGGCGGACGCACGCACGATGCCGCCATCGGCGGTGACCACCGTGCAGGACACGATGTTGTCGCAGGCGAGACCCTGCTGGCGCGCTAGCCAGCCCATGCCGCCGCCAAGCGTCAAGCCGCCGACGCCAGTGTGCGAGACGTTGCCGGCCGTGGTTGCCAGGCCGAAGGGCTGCGTAGCCTGATCCAGCGCGCCGAGCGGTGCGCCGCCCTGCACCCAGGCGCGCTGCGCTGCCGGATCGACGGTGACACGGCTCATGCTGGTGAGGTCGATCATGAGCCCGCCGTGCGGGACAGCGAGACCGGCGATGTTGTGGCCGCCGGACCGGACGCCGATCTCCAGGCTGCAATCGCGGGCGGTGCGCACCGCGGTGACGACGTCACCGACCGAGGCGCACTGGACGATCAGCTTCGGGCGGTGGTCGATCATCCCATTCCAGACCAACCGGGCGGAGTCGTACCCGCGGGTGCCGGGAGTGAGAACCTGGCCGTCGAAATGCGAAGAGCGGACGATGGTGGCGGGGTGCTGTGCGGAAGTGGTCATGGCCCCAGGTTCCCAAGGAATCGGTCCCCTTGATAAGGTCCGTTTCTGTGCCGGATTTGAGGACCAATTTGTCGCCGGTCTCTGAGCTGGCGATCGACCTGGACCGCAACGGCGGGGACGCGCTGCACCGACAGATCGAGGCGTCGATCCGCCAGCGGATCCGCTCGGGGGCCCTGCCGGCCGGCGTTGCGCTGCCGCCGACCCGCCCCTTGGCGGCTGAGCTGGGTGTCACCCGCGGGGTTGTGGTCGAGGCCTATGCACAGCTCGTGGCTGAGGGATACCTGACCAGCCGCGGCGGCGGCTACACGCAGGTGGCGTCCACGGCCGCAGCATCCGCCGCAGCACCGCGGGTGAGGCGGCCGGGCCCGTCGCGCCTACCCCGCCCGGTGGTCGACTTCGGCTACGGCCGCTGCAACCTCGCGGCCTTCCCGCGGTCCGCCTGGCTGCGCTCGGTGCGCCGCGTTCTCACGGAGGCACCCGACGAGCGTCTTGGCTACCTCGACGGCCGTGGGGCGGTAGAGCTTCGGTCCGCGCTCGCCGCTTACCTCAACCGTGTGCGGGGGACCAGCGCCGATCCCGAGCGGGTCGTTATCACCAGCGGCTACGCGCAGGCGGTGTCGCTGCTGATGGGTGTGCTGGCCGCCCGCGGCGCCCGGACGGTGGCCGTTGAGGACCCGTCGGCCTCCGATGATGCCCGGCCCATCGCGCAGTCGCTGGGCCTGAACCTGGTGAGCGTACCGGTGGGCGACGATGGCGTGCGGGTGGACGCCGTAGCGGAGCTTGCCGCCGACGTCCTGATCCTCACCCCATCCCACCAATGGCCGACGGGGGGCGTGCTATCCCCCCAGGCGCGGGCCGCGGTACTCACGTGGGCGCAGCGGACCGGGGCGCTGGTACTCGAGGACGACTATGACGCCGAATACCGCTACGACCGCGCCCCGATCGGCGCCATGCAGGGCCTGAACCCCGACCGGGTCGCCTACGCGGGGACCGCGAGCAAGACCCTGGCACCCGGATTCCGGCTCGGCTGGCTCATCCTGCCAAGGGAACTCGTCGAGCCATTTGCCGAGGCCAAGCTTCTGGCCGACCGCGGCTCCCCCATCCTGGACCAGCTGACCTTCGCTGACTTCCTGTCCCGGGGCGAATTCGACCGCCATCTGCGGCGCATGCGCCCCATGTATCGCTCGCGCCGCGATGCGCTCCTGACCGCGCTAGCCCGGCAGCTGCCCGAATTCCAGCCCGCCGGGATCGCCGCTGGCCTGCATCTGGTCGCGTGGCTGCCCCCGGATCTCAAGGAGGCGACGGTGATCGCGGCGGCAGCCCGCGAAGGGGTCGCCGTCGCCGGCGTGTCGCCGTATCGGCTGTCGCCAGCACCGCGTGGCGGCCTCATCTTCGGGTACTCGAACCTCAGCGAGCGGGCGATCGCAGACGGCATCACCCGCCTGGCCCGAGCCGTTTCGGGCCTGCTGGAGGGCAGGACTCACTGGGAAGACGGCGAGCACCGCCAGGAATGAGAAATCTCCTCGATTGCCGCTGCGCGCAGGTCCGGCCGGAGTCAGCGGACGTGTTGCGCGCATAAGCAGCGGGGCGTTTGATGCAGGCCATGGGGATACGCGTGGTCGCGGTGGATGTCGGATCGGTGCGGCCGCCTTCGAGATTCGCCTGGGCGGCGTTTGCGCCGCCTGCCCGTGAAGCCATCATGTCCGGCAACGATCCGCGATCTGCGGTGTCCGCAGTGGTTGGTGGCCTGGCCTGGGGTGGGCAGGCGGCCTTGCTGCTGGAGTCGCCGCTGGCGGTCCCTGTGCCGGCCGGCCAGCCCGATGGCTGGCGGCTGCTCGGCAAGGCCCGTGCCGGTGAGGGCAACCGCGCCTGGTCGGCCGGCGCTGGTGCTGGCGTCCTGGCCACCGGCCTGGCCCAGGGTGCATGGATGTTGTCACAGCTCGCCGCCGATATCCCCGGCCTGGCCGCGACGACACAGCCTGACCAATGGCAGGCAGGCGCTGCGCCGCTGCTGCTAGCCGAGGCATTCGTCTCGGGCTCAGGCAAGCCCGCACCGGGATCAGCGGGCCAGGATGCCGCTGACGCCGAGGCAGCTGGGCTCGCGCTGGTCGACCTGCTGAACGCCAGCGCGCCGCTCGCCTCCAGCATCTGCTGCTCACCGCACGCACCGTTCAACCTGCTCGCCGCGATGGCAGTGTGGGCAGGCCTGGGCATTGACCCCAGCGAGCTGAGCCAGGACGTCCTGGTCATCACTGCCCAACCCAGGTGACCGGCTGATCTCTAGACTTGCGGTCGTGGGGGAAACGGCCGGCATGGCGGGTGTGGTCGCGGCGCTGTCGGTGGTGAGCGACCTGACCCGGGGGCATCCTCCGGGCGAGGCAATGCGCGCGTGCTTGCTCGCGACGGAACTGGCCCGGCGGGCAGGGCTCGATGAGCTTCGTCAGGCCGACGTCTACTACGGGACGTTGCTGCGGTTCGCGGGCTGCGCGGCGACGTCACATGAGATCGCCGCCGCGTTCGGCGGCGATGACATCGTGGTGCGCGCCCGGGGTGACCTGATCGACCCGGCGGAGCCTGGCGAGGCGATGGAGTTCCTGGCGGGCCTGGGCGTGGATGCCGCACGGCTGCGGGCGCTGGGCGGCCCGGCAGGGGTGGCGAGGCTGAAGGCTGCGGGGGCACGGGCAGACTGCGAGGTCGGCGCGGACTTGACCGCGCGGCTGGGGCTGCCGGAGGCGGTCCGGCGCGCGGTCCTGGACAGCTTCGAGCGCTTCGATGGCCATGGTTTCCCGGCCGGCCGGGCTGGCGGGGAAGTCGCTGAGGCGGCCCGGTTCGCCGCCGTCGGC
>Ga0306920_100012887_pt1 | contig 11366 bp, 11 predicted proteins | sample flu12Cox44000170_FD_204666 | JGI IMG/M metagenome (GOLD analysis project Ga0306920, IMG submission 204666) | Lab enrichment of tropical soil microbial communities from Luquillo Experimental Forest, Puerto Rico - flux4day.12C.oxic.44.000.170 (v2)... | ecosystem: Environmental > Terrestrial >...
CTGCCTCGCAGTATCCGCCCCCGCGATCTCGCGACACAATCTTGATCCCCGGATGATTTGAGAGCCACGCCTGAACGGTCGCCGTATCCCGGTCGGGCAACAGGGCAACAATCCTCCGCCGCTCAAGATCGCAGACGATTGTCCCGTACCGATAGTTTTTCCGGAATGCCCAGTCATCGATACCGACAAACGAGCAGAGGATCGGTCGGCATCGCCGTCCGCCGGCGGACTACCCGGAGCAAGGTATCGTTGCTCACAGGCAGCATGAGCCGCTTAGCGAAGACGGCCGCTGGCCGGCCTCCGAGCACTAACCCCAGGTGATGGACGATGTATTCCAGCCGAGCCGTCCGGCGACGTCGCAGCGGGACAACATCCTCCCCGAACCGCTCCGCGAAGATCCGCCGACGGCAATGCGGTGTCTCACACGAGAACCGCCGCGTGAGCAATCGGAGGTGCACCTTTCTGCCCGCTGATGGTAGATCGGCAACGTGCCGGACGTACCGGCTGTGAATGCGCCGGGAGACCGCCGCGCACAAGAGGCACTCCGCCTCCGGTTCGGCTACCGTCGTTTGCTGGTGCTGATGCGCCGCGAGGGTTTGGTCATGAACCACAAGAAGTTCCGACGTCTCTATCGCGAGGAACGGCTGCAAGTCCGCCGGCGTGGCGGACGCAAACGGGCACTCGGCACCAGAGCGCCGCTGGCGATCCCACAAGGAGCCGATCAGCGCTGGAGTCTCGACTTCCTGTCGGATGCGTTCGCCGACGGTCGACGTTTCCGCATTCTGGCCGTAGTCGACGACTTCACCCGCGAATGTCTGGCGCTCGTCGCCGATACCTCGCTACCGGGCCTGCGGGTCGTACGTGAGCTCGATGTCATCATGGCCTGGCGCGGGCGGCCGGCGATGTGCCTGTCCGACAATGGCACTGAACTGACCGGAATGGCCGTGCTGCGCTTCAGCCAGGAAAGGCAGATCGAGTGGCACTACATCGCGCCCGGCAAGCCGACCCAGAATGCCTTCATCGAGAGCCTCAACGCACGCCTGCGCGACGAACTCCTCAATGAGACGCTGTTTACTTCGCTTGCGCAGGCTCGCGCGGCGCTGACGACTTGGAAAGACGATTACAACAACGCCCGGCCGCACAGTGCCCTGGGCAATCTCACCCCGACCGAATACGCCAATCGCAACGCTCCTGGGCCGCAACGGGGCGGGACGCTGCGCTATGCCGAGGGCTTCGCGCCCCGCCCCGTTGCTCCACCGAGCCCGATGGGCTCATATGCAACCCGGATTCTTCCCATCGCTGGATGAAGCGAGGGGCTCAGACCAGATGGATGACTTTGCGCAGGAATAGTTCCATACACGGTCGCCTCGCGACAGCGGTTTACTCAAGCGATAATCGCAACTCCGCATCCTTCAACTCCAGTTCATCTCGCGTCGTCACCGTGCTTTTTTCTTCGCCGAATTAACAAACACGTATTTCTTGTTGAATCGCGTGAATGACGTCCTCTGACCTTCGCGTTGCCATTGAGGCGACAGATCACCTTTCGTCCAATGTCCGATTTATTTGGTTTGATCATGGTTGCTCGCGCATGGCTCGAGCGAAAAACTCGCGGGCCAGCCTTAGGGCTTGGTCGCTCGTGAGCTGTTCTGGCCGAAGGCGGCCCGGCTCGTCGTCCCAGTAGAAGAATTGCGAGACCCTGCCGTCCGAGAATCGGACCTCGAAGCTGCCGCAGTTGGGGCTGGTTTCGTGCCTTATTATCCGGATCGGCATGCCACGCTATTTCTTCGCCTTGAGGCCGATCTCGACCAGGTAGCAAATCATTTGTTCTTATGATCGCTGCGAAGGTCTAGGAATTCTTCAGGACCTCTGAGCAGACGGCGCTTTCGTTCAGCCCGTTCCTCGGTTGACGCTCGCTGATCGGCCAAAGCGTCAATCGCTTGGCCGGCCAGATCCTTGGCCTTAGCTGAGGTCTTTGCGGAAGTTTTTGCGATAGGCTTGGCAGAACTCAGCCCGATCTCGACTAGCCGGCGGACTGCTGTAGCAAGCTGAGGCTTGTCCGGCTGCGCCTTTGCCCAAGCTTTGATTTCGTTCTGAAATTCCTCGGTCATGCGCACGCCGACCAGCGGCGCGGTGCCGGTGGCTGGTCGGCCACGGCCTTTTTTACGATTATCTTTTATTGACTTCTTCATGATTTTACGATTATCATAAAAGCAGCCCCGAGAGAAGAGGCAACTTCTCCCAGGGCCTAACCCACAACATGAGGATGCTTCATGTCACAGGCTGATTCTCTAAATACCACAGGTGCGTCCGGTTTCAGCCGGCGCCAACATCTTGGAAACACGCTGAGCGGCGCTGTCGCGGCATCCCTTGCCGGCGGCACCGCCGTGTCGGCTGCAGCCATCGCTCAGGCCGTGACGGCTGATCCGATCTTTGCGGCCATTGAGGCCCATGCAAAGGCGCAGGCAGCTTTTAAGGCACACGAGCAACGTTACGACGAAGCCGCCGAAGCAGCCAAAGCGGCCGGCTATGGCCATTCGGTTTATGTCCGTGGTGCCGATGGCGAGTGGCATGAGGCGGCCGGCATTTCGCAGATCAACTCGCTGGTCGAAGATAAAGTCCTGCGCCAGTATTACGCCGCTCGGTTTCGCGAGCGGGGCAACGCGCGGTCGGATTTCATGGCCAACCGGCTAGGGTGCAACGAGGGCGATATTTTCGGCGATCTCGGGACCGCCGCCTACGAGGCGTTGCTGGCGTTCGCGGAATGCGTCCCGGTCACGTTGCAGGGCTTGACTGCGAAGTTGCTGCATGTCGGCAAGATCGTCGATGAGCCGGGTATCGAGCTGTCCGACGACACCGACATGGTGGGCATGCTGTTGTGGTCGCTGGGCGAGAGCGCTTCCAGCCTTGCTGGAGCGCAGCATGAACAAGCTTAGCCCGAGGGAAGTGTTAGCCGACTTGCTCACAAGCGGCGATTTTCCTGTCGAGATCACCGCAGACGCGGACCGCGTGGCCCAGATCATAATCGACTGGTTGGAAGACGCCGGCTTCAAGATCGTGCCGGCCGACTGAGCCGCTAAGACATTGGCGAGATTGAGGAAGGCCGCCCGGTTTGCAGGCCTTTTCTTTTACGTGGAGAGGATGTCATCTGACATTGACGGGATGAAACAAAAGACGTGCGAAAATCTGCCCGCGAAATATTTCAGAGCGACGTAGTCATCGTCTTGCATGCGGGCCGGATGCTCGATCGCTTGGCGGGGGAAATGCGCCAGATCGTGCAGTCCAGGCAGGCGCCGAAGAAGGAAAAGAAAAAAAGCCGCCTGATGCCGAAGGGGCTTCCCGATATCGATCTATCTGCGATTGGTCCGACAACGCCGCTGCGTCTCAAGCTTGCGGCGTGTCTCGCCTATCCGGACGGTTCGATGACTGCCAGCGGGCTGCGGCGAGAAATCGCTCGCGGCCGGCTGGAGTGCGAGCATGTTGCCGGGAAGCAGTATGTCACGTTGGCCGGCGTCGAACGAATGAGGGCACTATGCCGCGTAAGTCCAAAGGTCCCCGCCTCTATCTCCGAAGGCGTCGCGGCCGTTGCGCGACCATGGCGGCGCGATCAATGTAACGAGCGCGCCCGGCGAAGGCAGTCGTTTCACCGCGGCGGAACCTCGCTTGGCGAAATGTCGGTGGGGCGATTGGCCTTATTCAGGGCGATGACGTTGTTGTCGCTCCGTTCCTGGCCGATGTGGATCGGGGTGCTGATTTCCGGCCTGTGTTCGAGGCTCAGGCGCCGGCTCGCAATCCTCGCCATCGCGTAGGAACGGCGCCAGCTTCGGCGTTCGACGGCGCCCAGGAAGGTTTCGAGGTGGGCATTGAAGGCCGCGGGCTCTTCGAGGTTGATGGTGTGGCCGGTGTTGGGCGATATCCAAAGGCCGGCGTTGGGCAGCGTCGCCTTCAGCATGAGGTTGGTCTCGAGACAGGCCGCATCCTCGTCACCAACAATGAGCAGAACCGGGGTGATCATGGTGGCTAACTGATCACGCAGATCGTGCAAGGATGGTCGTAGGGCCTGGCAACGGATGACTGTGTTCGACAGTCCCTGCCCAGACTGATGGTGGAGCTGCTTGGTAAATTCCTGCCAGCGCTTCGGATCCTTGTATTTGAGCTGGATGCGGGCCGCGCTGGTCGCGATCTTTTCGGCGATCGTGGCCGGACCGCGCTCGGCGAACGCGCGCGCCAGGATCGACGTCTCTCGCAGCCAGGCGTGACGACCGGAGGGCGATGAGCCCGATCCTGCGGCCGCGGCGACGATCGCGCTGACGCGTTGGGGATGGCGCAGCCCGAATTGCAACGCCGCATAGGCCCCCATGCTCAGGCCGACGACATGCGCGTGGTCGACACCAAGCCCGTTCATGACGGCAGCGATGTCATCGACTGAACGTTCCCAGCCGTAGGCGGTCGGATCCTCGGGAACGTCGCTCGGCGGATAGCCGCGGGCGTTGTAGGCGATGCAACGATAAGCGCGCGAGAAGTAGCGAACCTGATCTTCCCATTGCCGGAGATCGGACCCCAGCTCATGTACGAAAATGATCGGATAACCGTCGCCGTGTTCTTCAACATGCAGCCTCGCGCCTGCGGCCTCAATGTATGGCATTGTTGCTTCTCTGTCCCCATGAATTGATTTCAGAAAAAGAACAGGCAAACGATCAGGACGCAACGCCTCGCGCGCCGGGTTCGTGCAATCGCGTAGGATCGCGCATAATTACTGGCGCGGCAGCAGCTCCACTGCTCACTCCGCGTTTTCTGGTGAGGAGGCGATTCACAGCTTACGTCGTACCTCAGGCGCGCAAGCAACTGGGCAGCTTCGCCGATCGCAAGTTTCTCTGCGCGGTTCTTCGCCCAGCTCAAGTCCCTTGTTGCAGCAGTTGCGATCATGCCTTTTCTATCCGTCCCCAACATTCGGCGAGATCGCGCTGGACATCTTGGGGGATGGGAATGGTTGGGACCGAGCGCTACAAGGAGACCGCTTCGCGCGGCGCACGCATGTTGCGCACGGCGCTCGGTCCCGCCATCGCGTCGTTTCTCCAGGACGCCTCCGTCGCCGAGGTGATGCTCAACCCGGACGGCCGGCTCTGGATCGATCGTCTGAAGGGTGGGCTCGAGGATACCGGCGAGCGGCTGTTGCCGGCCGACGGCGAGCGCATCGTCCGGCTGGTCGCGCACCATGTCGGTGCCGAGGTGCATCCTGCTTCGCCGCGCGTATCGGCCGAGCTGCCGGAGACCGGTGAACGCTTCGAAGGCTTGATCCCGCCGGTCGTCGCAGCTCCAACCTTTGCAATCCGCAAGCCGGCAGTCGCCGTGTTCACACTCGATGATTACGTCGCCTCGGGCATTATGCAGCCTGGCCAGGCCGAGGTGCTGCGTCTTGCTGTCGAAAGGCGCCGCAACGTGCTGGTTGCGGGCGGCACGTCGAGCGGCAAGACGACCCTGGTCAATGCCCTGCTCGCCGAGGTCGCAAAGACGTCCGACCGCGTGGTCCTGATCGAGGACACCCGCGAGCTGCAATGCGCCGTGCCGAACTTGGTTGCCCTCCGAACCAAAGACGGCGTGGCCTCGCTGTCAGACCTGGTGCGCTCGTCCTTGCGGCTGCGGCCGGACCGCATTCCGGTCGGCGAAGTGCGAGGCGCCGAGGCGCTTGAACTGTTGAAGGCCTGGGGCACCGGCCATCCCGGCGGAATCGGCACCATCCATGCGGGCTCCGCGCTCGGCGCGCTGCGGCGGCTGGAGCAACTGATCCAGGAAGCGGTCATCACCGTTCCCCGCCCGCTTATCGCCGAAACCATCAACGTCATCGTCGTGCTCGCCGGTCGTGGCTCGGAGCGCCGCCTCGCTGAGCTTGCGACCGTGCGCGAGCTTGCGCCCAACGGCGACTACGTCCTCGACCCCGCCGATCCCGAAACCCCGTCAGCAGGTGACCCTTCATGATCCGACGCGCTTTTCGACCGCTAAGTTTCACAATCGCTGTTGTTGCGGCCCAACCCGCTTATGCCGCCGGCTCGAACATGCCGTGGGAGCAGCCGCTGCAGCAAATTCTCGATTCCGTGCAGGGCCCCGTCTCCAAGATCATCGCGGTGATCATCATCATCACCACCGGCCTGTCGCTCGCCTTTGGCGACACCTCGGGAGGCTTCCGGCGCCTGATCCAGATCGTGTTCGGGCTATCGATCGCGTTCGCGGCGAGCTCGTTCTTCCTAAGCTTCTTTTCCTTCGGTGGCGGCGCGGTGATCGGATGAGCGAGACCTCGGACAACGTCGCCGGCTTCTATGCGCCGGTCCATCGGTCGCTCAGCGACCCGATCCTGCTCGGCGGCGCGCCGCGGACCGTCGCCATCGCCAACGGCACGTTCGCGGCGGCGATCTCACTGGGCTTAAGGCTCTGGATTCCTGGTCTTCTGCTGTGGGTGGCCGGCCACGCCGCCGCGGTCTGGGCCGCCAAGCGCGACGCCCAGTTCGTCGACGTGGTGCGACGGCACCTGCGCTACCCGGCCCATCTTGGATCATGAGGAGGCAAGCGATGATGAATCTCGCCGAATACCGCAAGCGCCCTGCTCTCCTCGCCGACTATCTGCCCTGGGCGGCGCTGGTCGCCAAGGGCGTCGTGCTCAACAAGGACGGCAGCTTCCAAAGAACCGCGCGCTTCCGCGGACCTGACCTCGATTCCGCGACACCGGCTGAATTGGTCGGCACCACGGCGCGGCTCAACAACGCGCTGCGCCGGCTCGGCTCCGGCTGGGCGATCTTCGTCGAGGCGCAGCGCGACGCCGCCAACCGCTATCCGGAGAGCCGCTTTCCCGATGCGGTGTCGGCGCTGGTCGATGCCGAGCGCAAGGCGCAGTTCGAGGAGGAAGGCGCGCATTTCGAGAGCGCGTATTATTTGACGCTGTGCTGGCTGCCGCCCGCGGAAGATGCCGCGCGCGCCGAGGCTTGGCTCTATGAAGGCCGCGCCAAGGGTGGCGTCGATGGCCGCGAAGTGCTGCGCGGCTTCATCGACCGAACCTCGCGCGTGCTCCAGCTCGTCGAAGGGTTCGTGCCCGACGCCGCGTGGCTCGATGATGCCGAGACCCTGACCTACCTGCATTCCTGCATCTCGACCAAGCGCCATCGGGTGCGCCTGCCCGAAGTGCCGATGCACCTCGATGCGCTGCTGGTCGACGAGCCGCTGGCCGGCGGGCTCGAACCGCGGCTCGGCCATCGGCATCTGCGCACGCTTTCGGTGATCGGGTTTCCGACGGCGACCTTCCCTGGCGTGCTCGATGAGCTCAACCAGTTCGCCTTTGCCTACCGCTGGTCGACGCGGGCGATCATGCTCGACAAGCTAGAGGCCACCCGGCTGCTGACCAAAATCCGGCGGCAATGGTTCGCCAAGCGCAAGTCAATCGCATCGGTTCTCAAGGAAGTGATGACCAATGAAACCTCGGCGCTTCTGGACACCGACGCAGCGAACAAGGCGCTCGACGCCGATGCTGCCTTGCAGGAGCTCGGCAGCGATACGATTGGCGAGGCCTACGTCACGGCGAGCCTCACGGTGTGGGACGCCGATCCGCGGACCGCAGACGAGAAGCTGCGGCTGGTGGAGAAGGTGATCCAGGGCCGCGACTTCACCTGCATCGTCGAGACCGTCAATGCGATCGAGGCGTGGCTCGGCTCGCTGCCCGGCCAGACCTACGCCAATGTCCGGCAGCCGCCGATCTCGACGCTTAATCTCGCCCACATGATCCCGCTATCTGCGGTGTGGGCGGGGCCGGGACGGGACGAGCATCTCGGTGCGCCCCCGTTGTTCGTTGCCAAGACCGAGGGCTCGACCCCGTTCCGGTTCTCGCTTCATGTCGGCGATGTAGGCCATACCTTGATCATCGGTCCGACCGGCGCCGGCAAGTCGGTACTGCTGGCGTTGATGGCGCTGCAATTCCGGCGCTACGCGAATTCCCAGGTGTTCGCCTTCGATTTCGGCGGCAGCATTCGCGCCGCGGCGATCGCCATGGGCGGTGACTGGCACGATCTCGGCGGCGCGCTGTCCGACGACGGTGCCCACAGTGTCGCCCTGCAGCCGCTCGCGCTCATCGACGATGCTGCGGAACGCGCTTGGGCCGCGGAATGGATCGCAGCCATCCTGACCCGCGAAGGCCTCACCGTCACGCCGGACGCTAAGGAGCATCTGTGGACGGCGCTGAGCTCGCTTGCGTCTGCACCGGCGGGCGAACGCACCCTGACGGGTCTCGCCGTGCTCCTGCAATCCTCAGCGCTGAAACAGGCGCTGCGCCCCTATTGCATCGGCGGGCCGTTCGGCCGGCTGCTCGACGCCGAAGCCGAGCGGCTGGGCGAAGCTGACGTGCAGGCCTTCGAAACCGAAGGCTTGATCGGCAGCAGCGCGGCGCCGGCCGTGTTGTCCTATCTGTTCCACCGGATCGAGGGACGGCTTTCTGGTGCGCCGACGCTCCTTATCATCGACGAGGGCTGGCTCGCGCTCGACGACACCGGCTTTGCCGAGCAGTTGCGCGAGTGGCTCAAGACCCTCCGCAAGAAGAATGCGTCGGTGGTGTTCGCGACGCAGTCGCTCGCCGACGTCGCCGGCAGCGCCATTGCGGCCGCGCTGATCGAGAGCTGTCCGACCCGGCTGTTCCTGCCGAACGAGCGCGCCATCGAGCCGCAGATTACGGCGGTCTACCGGCAGTTCGGACTCAACGACCGCCAGATCGAGATCATCGCGCGCGCCACGCCGAAGCGGGATTATTACTGCCAGTCGCGGCGCGGCAACCGCCTGTTCGAGCTCGGCCTTGGCGAGGCCACGCTGGCCTTCACTGCGGCTTCCTCCCAATCCGACCAAGCCACCATCGCGGATCTCCTGGCCGCCCATGGCGCGGACGGATTCGCCGCAGCCTGGCTCAGGCACAAGGAGGTCGCCTGGGCCGCCGAACTCCTTCCCACCCTCGCACCGGAGGCTTCCCTATGACTCGAATCCGCTCGATCGTGGCGATCCTGTCGATCGCTCTTCTCCTGACCATGGGCTCGACCACGGCCCAGATCCAGGTCTTCGACCCGTCGAATTACGCGCAGAACCTGCAAACCGCGGCCAACACGTTAAAGCAGATCAACAACCAGTTGACCGCGCTGCAGAACCAGACGCAGATGCTGCTCAACCAGGCGAAACATCTGGTGAGCCTGCCGACTTCCCTGGTCAGCGCGATCGACCAGACCTTCACCCAGACGCAGAACATCCTGCGCAATGTCGACCGGATTGCCTATGACGTGCAGGCGATCGGCCAGGCGTTTGCGAGCTACCAGCATTTCAATGGGTCGCAAAGCGACCAGCAGCTCATTGCGCTCGCCCAGGGGCGATGGCAGACTTCGATCGACGCCTTCCAGCATTCGCTCAGTGTCGGCGCCACCACCGTCAACAACCTGTCCGCCACCCAGACCCAGACCGGCACACTGGTCAGCGCCAGCCAGTCGGCCGTCGGCCAGTTGCAGGCGACACAGGCCGGCAACCAGCTCCTTGGCGTGCAGTCGCGGCAGTTGTCGGACCTGACCGCGCTACTGGCGGCACAGAGCCGCGCGGCCGCGCTGGAATTGGCGCGCAAGGCGGCTGCAGAGGACCAGGCCCGCGAGCAGACCAGCCGCTTCCTCAACAACGGCCAGAGCTATCAGCCGCAGACCGCGCAGATGTTCCATTGAGGATGGCGACCATGCGTCGGTGTGGTGCGATTTCAACCCTGTTGCTGTTCGGGGCCTTAAACGGCTGCACCGTCCCGCTTTCGAGCTGGAGCAGCCGTCCCGCGGTCTTGCCCGACGACGGCACGGCGCTCGATGCGCGCCTCGCCCGATGCGCCGCGCTCGGTGCCAACGCGTCCACCGATGCCGATTGCCAAGGCGCCTGGGCGGAGGCGCGCCGCCGCATCCTGCCCGTGCCAGCGGAGAAGTGAGCCATGAACAACACCGCCGTCATCGACCAGTTTCTCAATGTCTTCACGCAATACATTGATTCCGGCTTCGGTCTGGTCGGTGGTGACGTGCGCTGGCTGAGCACCACGCTGATCGTGATCGACATGACGCTGGCCGGCTTGTTCTGGGCGATGGCGGGCGAGGAGGACATCCTCGCGCGGCTGATCAAGAAGACGCTGTATGTCGGTTTCTTCGCCTTCGTGATCGGCAACTTCAACGGCCTGTGTAAGGTCGTCTACGAGAGCTTTTCGGGACTTGGCCTGGAAGCCTCTGGCTCCACATTATCGGCTCAAACACTGCTACAGCCGGGCAAGCTTGCACAGGTCGGCATCGATGCCGGCAAGCCGATCCTTGCCGCTGCCTCCAGCCTGACGGGCTATGTCTCGATCGTCACGAACGCCATCCCGATCTTCGTCCTGCTGGTCGCCTGGGTGGTCGTGGTACTGTCCTTCTTCGTGCTGGCGATCCAGCTGTTCATCGTCTTGATCGAATTCAAATTGACCACGCTGGCGGGCTTCATGCTGATCCCGTTCGCGCTGTTCAACAAGACCGCGTTCCTGGCCGAGAAGGTGCTCGGCAATGTCGTCGCGTCCGGCGTCAAGATCCTGGTGCTGGCCGTGATCGTCGGCATCGGCTCGACGTTGTTCAGCCAGTTCACGCAAGGATTCGGTAGCAACCAGCCGACGATCGAGGACGCGCTGTCGATCATGCTCGGCGCGCTGTCACTGTTCGGTCTCGGCATCTTTGGCCCGTCGATCGCGACCGGCCTTGTCTCCGGCGCGCCGCAGCTCGGCGCCGGCACCGCCGTCGGCACCGCGCTCACGGCCAGCGGGTTCGGGGCTGCGGCAGCCCTTGGCGCCGGCGCGGCCATTGGCGCAGCAGGCTCCGGCCTCGGCGCCGCGGCGCGAGGCGTATCACGGCTTTCCGGTTCGGCCGCGGCACCCGCCACAACGGCGGCTTCGAATTCGACGTCGCCATCGGGTCCTCCCGCCTGGGCGCAGCGGCTGCAGCGCGGCGCGCGCCATGCCGGTCGGGCCGCGCTCCATGTCGTCCGCTCCGAAGGCCAGGGCGGCGCGAATTCCGTGTCCCTGGATCAGGAGGAACGCAGATGAATCCGTTCCGCCGGCCGAGCGTCCGCTACGGCAAAACTCCCGCCCCCGAGACGCCGTACCAGAAGGCAGCCCAAGTCTGGGACGAACGCATCGGCTCGGCGCGGGTTCAGGCGCGCAACTGGCGGCTGATCGCATTCGGCAATCTCGGCCTCGCCGCGGGCCTTGCCGCAGCTCTGGTGTGGCAGGCGACGCGCGGCACGATTGTGCCGTGGGTGGTGCAGGTCGACAAGCTCGGCGAGGCGAAGGTCGTGGCGCCAGCGAGCGTCGA
>Ga0306920_100012888_pt1 | contig 11366 bp, 11 predicted proteins | sample flu12Cox44000170_FD_204666 | JGI IMG/M metagenome (GOLD analysis project Ga0306920, IMG submission 204666) | Lab enrichment of tropical soil microbial communities from Luquillo Experimental Forest, Puerto Rico - flux4day.12C.oxic.44.000.170 (v2)... | ecosystem: Environmental > Terrestrial >...
GCTGTCGGGGAGGGCTCGCCATGTGTGGTGAACGCCGCCGTCTCAGAATACGGTCCTGCTCCTGCAGGGAAAAACCAGGTCGGCATCTGAATCATGATTTTTTCGCCGACGTAGAGCGTCGTCACTGTGTTGTAAATGAATCTGCCGATGAGTGTCCCGGCGCCGTTGTTGGGATGGATTTGCGCTTTCGGCGGCTGTTTCAGTTCCGGCTTGATGGTCTCGATGATCGCTTCGATATCGGAGAAATGGAGCCAGATCACGCCGTTGAGATCGACCACATCCTGCGCAGAAACGGTGTTGGAAGGGTCGCCGTGGTAAACCGTGAAATCCTCGTCGACCACAAGAGGAGCGTAGCCGTCTTTATCTGCCCTCGCTTCCCTCAACAGGTCCATAAGACGGTCAAGGCCAATTTTGAAGCTGGCCAGGATCTGCTCCGCGTCCGCCGGCGCATCAGTGCCAATTCGGCTCGGTTCGGTTGAATCGATGATTTTGTTGTTATCATCGACGATGCCAATGGCTTCCGGAGTTACGCCGTCCTGGGGCAAAAAGAAAAAACCATTGTCATCGAAATCGGAAACGGGTTCATCCTCGTCTTCCACCTTCAGATCATCCGGGAACTCCGGCGGAAGGTCGCTGATCACCACCCTCATGGCCCGGGCTTCGAAGGTGTTGTAATGGGGCAGAAGCGAAGCCGACTGGAGGTTGGTCTCCAGTTTGGTCTTGCCTTGCACGTTGATGAAGAATTTCAGAATGCTTGTGGTTTCCGCGTCGCGCAGTTTTTTTTCCGGTTCCACGGTGAGCGAATCATAAATCGGCAGGTGAACTTTTTCTTTTACGCCTTGTACGAGCGCCATGGTAATCCCTCCTTGTTTGAATCAGAGGTCAGAGGTCAGATGTCGGAGATTTTTCGCGATCCTCGATCCTCCATCTTCCATCCTCGGATCTCATTGCACATAGGTCCTTTCAACAGTCTCCTATCAAATCGATTCACCAGAGCGGCTTGAAAGTTTCTGGCATCGACGGCTCCGCGGCGGGTTGCAGATTGATCTGGCCGCAGCTGGCGTTCACAGTCGAAGGCCGGACATATCCCTGAAGCGGCTCTTCTTCACCGAAGCCGGAGACGTTGGTCGGGATCGGACAACCAGCATTGAATGAGGGCGGCGACTGTCTTACGTATCCGGACGTGCCCGGCTCTGGATAATATTCCTGCAATGGTTCGTACTGATCATAGCCGACCATTTCCGGCATCTGGCCGTAGCCCTCCAGCGGTTCGTACTCGCCGTAGGGATATTCCGGCTCGGCGTAGTAACCGTAGCTGTAGGGATCGACCGCGGCGTATGGATATTGCTGGGAGAGGTAGGGATCTTCAGCGTAATAGCCGACCGGGCCGTATCCCGGATCATATTGTCCGTACATCTGTTCCGGCTCGCCATAGTAGCCGTAGTAGCCCATTCCCGGCGTGTAACCATTATGAAATCGCATAAGTCTTCTTCCTCCATCCGGTTCAGTTGGATTAACGATCATCACCTCGTCAAAATCTGGCTTCCGCCGCATTCGTCCTCTCATAGTTTCGCTGCTAGCCGTGTCGCGATCCGCCTGCGCGTTTCCATCGCCGTCGCGTTTCTATCCTTCGATGCCGCGCGCCGTGACTCGATAGCGGCCGCCAAGGATGTAGCGCTGGTCCCCGCGTGAATTGCACGCGAGCCGCGGAGGCCTTTCCATGAAGTGGATATAGGTTTTTTGCTGTCCGTCGCCCTTCTCGGAGGAGTAGATCAATCCCTTCAGACGGCCGACGTGAACCAAAACCCGTGGAATCAGCCGGGAGCAGCGCTGATGCACCATTTGTTTTGGAGGAAAACAACGAAACAGACGAAACCGTTCTCTCGCCTTGCGCAGGTCGCGTGGGCAGGCTGAGCCGCGGCGGCTGATTTTGACACGCGTCGTCGCCCCGATGTAACTCACTCTTTCTTTTCCTCCCCATTTTTCGAATCCTTTCGTTCGGTCAGCGGCGGTGGTGCCGTGGCCGATAAGTTCTGACCGCCGGCACAACTACGGGCGGCACGACTGTCGGCGGCACGATGCCCGGCGTCATAGTTGCGGCCGCGCTTGGAACGAGGCCTCGCGGTCCGGGCCAGGCGGCGCAGCGCATGTAGAATCTTCGTGGTTGAAGGCCCGTGTAGGGAAGGGTCGGGTGCACCCAACCCGGCGGAATCGGCGCCGGAAAAGGGACAGAAGGCGGGTAGGGCATGGGACCGGTTGTGGGACCGAGGGCCGTCTGGACGGCGCCGGCTGGAACCGAAGGCATCGCTGCCGGCATTGGGGGACGCGCTGGTGCCGACGGGCTCAGTAAGTTACTTACTAGTGGTGCGGCTGCCGCAATAGCTGGTCCGATTCCGGGGATTGCCGAAGCAACGGCTGGCACCAACGCCTTCGCAGCCGAGGTAATCGTGTCCCAAAATCCAGCAACTGGGTTCCCAAGCCCGTCGTAGAGGATCAGTGGGGCTTGCGCATATCCTATTCCATAGGGATCGTGGTCAGGCACATCGTACAATTGTCCCGTTACGGGATCTTGGGCGAACATAGAATGTCCTCCTTCTGAATTTCACAAACACATTTCCAAATCGCCGGTGGCGCCCATCCCATCGGATGGTCGACGGTGGCATCGATGGCGATCCATCGGCCGCGCACATTCACTTCCGGATAGATGTGGCTGTAAGCATGGGGCTTGTCGCGGCGAAAACCGGCGAGAATCAATCGTACGGGATGGCCGGTGGCCACCAGCATCGATCCCAGCAGAATAGTCATGTCGTCGCAGTCGCCGGCGCGCAGTTCCAGCATGCGGCGCGCGGAATGCAGAAGCTCCACCCGAAAGATATCTCTCGTGTAGCGAATGTTCCGCCGCACGAAATCGAACAATGCGCTGACCTCGCCGAAGCGGTCTTTCGGCCGCACCTGGTAAGCGCGAAAGATTTGAATCGCTTTCTGCCGGACATAAAAATCCTTGGCGCCCTCGCGAATCATCTGTGCGATGAGCCTGGCAGTCACCAGCGTGCCCCGCCTTCCTTTGGGGACGCGGTAAATTCGAATGTGCGGTATGACGAATCGGCTGCATAGCTGCATCATTCACAACACACCCAGAATTCTCTCTAGAGGAACAATGACTGGCTGATCGATGCCTTCCAACTCGACGACGACAAAGACGCCGTCCGTGCTGCCGCTGTCGGACAGATCAGCCACTCTACCTTGAAGAAGATCGTCACCGTACATATCAAACAGAACCTTTGCCGGATCTGGAATGTAGACGTCGCGAATTTTGAAGTGCACCCATCGATTCCTGAGCTCCATGTGATTCCTGTTTACGTTCGTCTAGCATTCCGCGTGAATCTGGCGGATGACAACGCAACGCCGGTGTCAGTCGGTTGAACAAAATCTCAGGCGCGGCTTGCGCCGCTTAACTAAGTAGTTAACGCTTGTGCGGCTGCCATGGGACGAAAGGCGATCGAGTTAAACGGAAAAGGATTTCCGAGACACGGAACGGGAGTTCCGGAAAGCAACTTCTTAGATCTGCGGCGAGAGGATGGACTTCGCGGCGCGTGCCACGATGCTTAAAGTTTTCGCGGCTTGCGCGAACACATCAGCCGGTAAAGAGACAGGTGAGGCGACCGGGATTTAGTCAGAGCGGCCTCTAAGAATAATTTTTCACAATGATCCAGGGACCGCGAAAGACTCCAGCCGTTCGCGTCGAGAAGTTTGAGCGCGTGAGCAGCCAGATCCGCCGACTCGTTTCGTTCTCGCAGTTCCGGACAAAACTCGCGCGTCTCTGGCGTGGGGGAGGGGCGATTCTCTAAATCGATCTGCGCTGCGGTTTGGCGCGAGGAATTGGCAGAGGCCGAAAGCTCCCGCCACACGTCCAACGGCAGATCGCTCAAGTTGAGCGGACCATAATCGTTCTTCCCGATAATTGCCTGGCGCACCAGATTCTCTAATTGTCTGACATTACCTGGAAGGGTTAGCTCCATAAGCGCTTGAAAGAAATCCTCTCGCGCGAATTTAGCCTTTGGATTAAGCGAACCGTATTTCCGGAGAAAGTACTCAGCGAGTGGTTTTATGTCGGCGCGGTGCTCTCGCAGGGGAGGAATGTGAATTGAAAGAACGTTAAGCCGGTGAAAAAGATCGCCGCGGAATTTTCGTTCCTGCAACATGCTATCGAGATCTTGATTGGTGGCCGCAATGACTCTCATATCGACGTCAGTCTCGCGATCTTCGCCAACTCCGAGCACGCGTTTTTCCTGCAGGGTTCGTAGCAACTTCGACTGTAACTCCGGCTCTAGCTCGCCAATTTCATCAAGAAACAGGATTCCCTTGTGAGCGGATCGGATCAGGCCTTTCCGATCCCGATCGGCCCCGGTAAACGCGCCACGCCGATGGCCAAATAGTTCGCTTTCGGCGAACGCGGGACTAATCGCACCGCAATTCACCGCGATGAAGGGGCCGTTACACCGCTTTGGATCTAAATGATAGATCGCGTTTGCCAGAATCTGCTTGCCAGTTCCTGTTTCTCCAGTGATTAAGACCGGAAGGTCACTCAAGACACTGACTCGCGCAATCCAGCGCCATATATCAATCATCGCTTGACTTTCCCCCACGATGCCAAGCTCATTCATGGTGATCTTGAGTTTTTCGTCTTCTCCGTGGCTAAGAGTCTCTGCCTGCAACAATTGCTCAATTAACCGCTGCAAGTCGGCAACGAATTCGTTTTTCGCGCTATCGAGCAACTTCGACGAACCGGCAAGCAATGGCAAACATTGCGTACCCAAAGCCCAGGAATGTGCACCATCTTCATATGTAACGATCTTTAATCCCGCCGCTTTCAGCATGCCGATCTGATGCAGTGCCAAATCTCCGTTGCATGGTTCGTTGCCGAGGCCAATGAGAGCGATGCTGCAACCAGATGAAAATTGAAGTCCTCGAAGTGCTGAAACCATTTTGATACGGCGTGGTCTGGCGCGGCACTCCGCTATTATGCGACTAACAACGTCGAAACGTCCGTCGTGAGACTCGCATACCAGCACAGTTGGCGGGGCGTCGTTCACGGTTGATGGTCCCCTACCTAACGCACCTGAAATAATCCGTTAGATCAGCGGATGAGGGTGCCACTGGTCTTCACCAGGGTCCGTAAAAGGCAACTACTTAGATTCTCGTCGTTAAAATCTGTACGTTACCTGGCTCATGGATACCTTCTCTTCGCGATTGGCATCAAAGTTCGTATTGCTGCCGCTCGCCCCTCGAAACCGTGTGCAAGACATAATGTTTTCACTGAGAAACTTGCTTCAAACAATTCGTGACAAGAATGCCGCCAAAAAATCTTTAATGCTACATTGAGTACATCAATCGACGAAAATAACCTGTTGTAGGGACTTCCTAAATCCTGTGCGTCCCATTCGCTCTCATTGTCTTGTTACAATGCTCTCACGTTTGCGAGGACCGGTCCTGATACGCATGTGAAACTTGGCCGCTGATTTTTTGCCGAACGTGTGGACGTAAACCCAGCTTAGCCAAGCGATCAGAAATGGGCGCGGCTGGACGTGAATTTCAAATATCCCTCGCAGACGAACAGTTTTCTTTTAGTTGTTTGGCCTCAGTAAGACTTAGAAGCGTCTCGCTGATGGGGAGGCTGTTTACGATGCGAGAGATATCATCTGCGAAATGTGTGTCAAGAAATGATTCGTTAAAAAATGTACGAGATACCAATCACAAATACAGCTCAATGATTTTGCCTCATGTGAAAAAACAGCCAAACTGTCAATTTTTTGTCACTTCCTTGCACATTCTTGTAAAAACGCGCCTTAGCCATGAAGAATAAAGTTAACGATTCGCGCACGCTTGACGCAAATGACCAAATGAGAGGAATCGATTGTGGCAGATTCTTGCCCCAAAGAATCGCCGTTTCGGATGACGGATTGTCGATTGCCGATGATTCGACGCTGTTCCAGAAATTCGGCAACCCATCTTAGGGTCACTCATGAAAAGCTTGTCAATATCGTGTTGAAAGACGCACCTTTTTTGTTGGGACTGAGGTTGAGGTTCTCAACCGGATCGGCCCCTTCGTTTTTAACCAGAGCCCTGCTTGTGGCAGCGGAAAAGTTCAAAGCGCAGCAAAGGGTCGAAGCCGCCTCTGACCGATACCAGCGAAGCTCGATACCGCAACAACTCCCGGACGCAAGAGGCATCGGGCAACCGGCAACAACTCAGAAACGATCGCGGTCGAGAGGTTTGGCCTTCATTAAGCATAAGCGCGGAAGTTCTACCGGGGAAGCGCGGACATACGCTGTGGGACGAAGCGAAGGCTTAAATGCGCAAATTCTGCCGCGGAAATGAAGTCTAAGGCCGGAAAACCTACGCCTGCGAAGGTTAAGAGCCAGAGGGTTTCGAACGCCAGTTATTGCGCTCACTGCGGCAGCCATGGTGGGCGATCGCGAGAAATGTCTTCTGGCGGGATGCGATGGATACCTGACAAAACCGATCGATCGCGTCGAACTGGTGCGGCTCCTTGCAGAGGTCGTCAAGCGCAACGGGTTCGCTTCGCTAGCGAGCGATCATCGGACGAAGATTCTCTTGGTTGACGATCACGATGCGGCACGCGAGCTCATGGTTCGAATACTGAAAAAACAGGGCCACGACATTCGATCGGCGCTGGGTGCAGAATCGGCCATCGCCGTAGCAAAAAAACTTCCGACCCGACCTTGTTTTTCTAGATATCAGATTACCGGATATGACCGGTTACGAGCTGTTGCGCCGTCTTAAGGAGATCGATGGTGGAAGCCGCGCCAAGTTCGTCGGCTTGAGCGGCTTTCGAGCCGTGGACACTCCGGAGTCGGTGGAGTTCGATCACTTTCTGGAGAAGCCGGTGCAAAGGGAAAAGCTCGATGCGATCTTAGCCTCATTGTACGTAGACACTCCGAAAATCCGCTAGTGCTGTAACCAAACGCGTTCGACAAACCATCCCATGTTTGGCCGTCACGCCGGCGAAGCCGGTATCCATATGGATTTGAACTTCATGGATTTCGGGGCGCGCTAGCTGCGCCAGGTTGCCGGAATGACGATATATTTTTGTTGCGTTCTTTGCTTACAGGACGTAAGTAAACGCGCTCAATTGTGTGTTCGAAACGGTTTAGAACTTCACGCGGGAACATAGCTTGGTCCGACCCTAAGATCGGCCCTCGCTTAGATCGGCTCCCGATCAAGAATGTGCTGGGGGCCGGCTTCCGGCTTGATCAGTCATGCACCATCAAAATTCCAAGAATAATTCCGGCTACGACTCCCGCAGAGAAGATTAAAAGCATCTCATTCATCAGCATTGCCTTCGAGTAGAATTTCTTGTGTGGCTGACTCACGGGTGTAACACAAGTCGAGGTGAGTGCCGCGGTGATCTCCTGTCGTCGAAAAGGCAAGCAAAACGCACACCAAAATAACGACCTGGCAACGGAATAGTTCTCAAGGGGTTGTCACGAGATTGTGGCCGTCGGTCGTCCAAAAATGTGAATTCTTATCAAATAGCGGTACAGCTAATGCCTCAAGCGACAAAGGCAAAGGGATAACGAATCAAATGAGGGCGCAGGGAGTGGTTACTGAATAGGCAATACGCAACGAAAATAGGCAATAGACATGAGGCAATAGACAACAGTAAGAAAGAGGCAATAAACCAACACGCCCCATGTTCGTCGATCAATCACCTTGCGCGCTCGACTGCTTCCCTCACCCATCCCTCCCATAGGGCGAGGGTGCAAACACATCTGAGATACGCAGCGGGCAGAGGCAACAGCCGCGAGGCAACAGCAACAGTTCCCTCACTAGTTGTGTTGTGACTATTCTTAGGTTGCGTCCACTAATAGCACTTCATTGTAATAAGAAAGATCGATGAATCTCTCCGCGGGCGGAACCGGCCGCGCTAGGTGGCCCAGATCGGCACGCAAGCCGAGAGCAGCCGCAACTCCGGAAACGTTTAGAGCGGCCTTCGGATAGAGTCCATGCGCCCGATCGAGCAAACCGTCCAGAGTGTGCTCCGCAGTGGGCCTATCCATTGAGGTGTGTCGAACCAAAATATCGAGGCAATCTCCGCGATTTTCGCTTCTAAAACACCAGTCCGTGGCTTCCACATAGGCGCGAATGTAGCGCGCCAGCACGTCCCGATGTCGCTCAGCCCACAGCCGACTCGCTGCACCGCACGTCCCTTGGTAGGATGGAATCATTTCAAAATCTCTGGCGAGCAAATGACACCCTGCTTCCAGACTGTGCGTGATAAAGGGTTCGGTCAGCAGGGGCGCAGCTATCTTTCTATCCGTGAGTGCTCCGTATCGGCTTTCCCACCCGCCGATCTCGATCATCCGGTAATCGTCTCTCGCCAAGCCTCTGGCAAGAAGGGTCCTTTCGAGCACCAGTGCGAAACCGCTGTTTTCGCTGTCGACGCCGATCGGTTTTCCGAGCAGTGATTCGACAGAATTGCACTCCGAAGCCGTGATCAGGCTGAAGAGACCGCTATGGAGGCCCATGAAGAGAAAAAGATCCGAGCTCGCATCGCTGCCAACGTCTGCGATGACATCATCCGCAGCGGTATGGCCTATTTCAAAGCGCCCTTGCTTCAGAAATTGGATCAGATATGACGCGCTTGGCGTGTAAGCGATCTCGAGCGCGAGTCCGTGACGGGGAAAAATTCCTGTTTCTACCCCTGCGTGGATGGGGAGATTATAAGCGGCTCGAAACTGCAGCAGTCTAACGGTTTCCAAAGAGCTCATCGAAATTGGTCCCGAGTTTCTATCATGCGGCGCAGGAAAGTTTAATGCGACTGATCAAAGTCCCGCCTTAAGCTAACTTGACAAGCTGTCGCATTTTCAATTACAGCTCGCCTGTTAATTGCGTTCTGTAGCTAGTGTCAGTAACTGAAACGCGTTCAACAATCATCCGGTGTTTTGCCGTCATACCGCTGAAAACTTGTCCCGGATCTGACGCGGGACCGGCACTCGGGCGCACGCCGTGGCGCCCCTACACCTGGATTGCGGGGCGCGCTAGCTACCGTCAGCTTGCCCGGAATGACGATTGAAATATGTAGCGACTTCAGAGATACCACACTAAACGCTCATAAAATTAGTGCAAAAAAAATTTCAGTTAACAACTTAAACAATCGGAGGTTTATTATGCCAGTGAAGGTGATGCGCATCGAAGACGCACCGGTACGAGTCATGCGCTGGGACCGGGGTAAAGCGCTCCGTCTGGTGGATGAGGCGGACGGTGCGAAGAACGTCGACGTGCATATCAATCTGATCAACGTCGATTCCGGACCCGGGCCGACGCATTATCATGCGAAAGCAGAAAATATTTACGTCGTCCTGGAGGGAACCGTCGAGGCAATCGTCGAGGGAAAAAAATATCGCTTGGGTCCGGGCGAGGTTGCTTTCATTCCGCCCGGTGTGCGCCACCAGGCCGGTAACTGCGGCGATAAAGTCGCGCGTGTTCTCGAGATTTACGCTCCGGTCGGCGAGGATTTCCACATCGTGGACGATTCAGAAAACAGAGAGCGCAGCTAAGCCGGCATTTAACGATCATGCAATTCGGCGTTTTGTTGCCGCACTTCGGCAAGGAAGCCTCGCCATCGCGGATCATCGATGGTTCGAAAATGTGCGAGGAATTGGGATTTCACTCTCTTTGGGTGAGAGACCACCTCCTATGGCATCCGCACGGCATGGAAGGGGCGGCTCTCAGGTTCGTCGAACCGATTGTCACATTATCCGCAATCGCGGCAGTGACCAAGAAAATTATCTTGGGCATCGCTGTGCTGGTGCCTGTGCGCTGGCCGCTCAAAATGAGTCAGGACCTCGCGAGCCTTTCTTATATTGCCGGCGGACGGTTGATCGCCGGAATGGGGTTGGGTTTTAACCCTGCGGAGCTTGCGAACGTCGGATTGCGCATCGAAGATCGCGTTGAGATCCTGCGCGAAACCGTCGAGATTGCGCGCTTGATCTGGAAAGAGAACAACACGTCCTATCGGGGGAAAATATTCTCATTTGAAAATGTTACGATCGAGCCCAAGCCCGTCCAACCGATTCCGATCTTCTGCGGCGGCAGTACTCGCGCCGCGATCAGGCGCGCGGCCGAATATTGCGATGGCTGGATTCCCGGGCGAGTTCCCTTGGCGACCTTCGACGATCGAATAAAGTATTTGCGACGACTGACCGACAGAAAAATTACTCTGGGAAATATTCCTATCACACGGATCGAGACGGACCGCAAAAAAGCGCGGGCCAGTATCGATGTCACGGCGCTTGCGGAGAGCTCGGAGGGGAGCGCTCATTGGATCAAACCACCGTCGGGAAAATTTCAGACCATCGAGGATCTCGAAGGGCTGTTGATCGTGGGTAACCCGGATGATTGCGCGAGCGAGATCGAAAAATTTCGCGCGCGCGGAGTGGAACACCTTGTCTTTGATTTGAGACTTCAATACGACCGGTTCGAAGAGAGCTTGGAATTGATCAGTAAAGAATTGTTGCCGCGGTTTGATTAATAGGCAACAGGCATTAGGCAACAGGCAACAGTAGGAAAAATCAGCAGGCTATTAGGCATTGGGCAATAGTGAAAGGAATAAAGGCAGTAGAGGGTCTTTAATTAGGGAGGAAAGTTTATGAGCGCCAAATCGCTTTATGAACGACTCGGCGGCTATGACGGCATCACCGCTTTTGCAAACGACCTGCTGCCGCGCTTGCAGGCCGACCCCCAGTTGGGTCGGTTTTGGCAGAACCGCGGCGATGATGGAATCGCCAGGGAGAAACAGCTACTCATCGACTATCTATGCTCGTGCGCTGGCGGGGGCGTGTACTACACCGGGCGAGACATGAAATTGTCGCACAAGGGCATGAAGATCAGTGAAAGCGATTGGTCACTATTCCTTCAACATGCCGGCGCGACGATGAAGGCTTTGTTCCCGAGCGAGAGTGTCAGGAAGTGACCGCGTTTGTCTTGAGCCTGAAAAAGGACATTGTCGAAGCATAGTCGGAAAGATTATCGGCACCGCGCGCAGTTGCGTCGAACACTCTTTCTGGGGATACGCTCACCAATCAGCGCTGGACGCCTGGCGAAGACGGAAAGCGCTGCGTCATGGAGCTGAAAACATCGCCGGAGCGTACTTGCCGCGCCGATGAAGTGATAGGCCATAATCAACTTTCCAAATCAAAGTGTTGACTCATTTTGAGCCACCGGAATTGAATTGAGCTGTGCAGTGACATTCTTCGCAGCCGCTTCAGAATCATAGACGTCATGCTGAACGAAGTGAAGGATCTAATCGCAAATTGATTCACTAGACAAATCTGCACAGACGA
>Ga0306920_100012889_pt1 | contig 11365 bp, 6 predicted proteins | sample flu12Cox44000170_FD_204666 | JGI IMG/M metagenome (GOLD analysis project Ga0306920, IMG submission 204666) | Lab enrichment of tropical soil microbial communities from Luquillo Experimental Forest, Puerto Rico - flux4day.12C.oxic.44.000.170 (v2)... | ecosystem: Environmental > Terrestrial >...
CGCTGTGGGACCCGAGCTACAACGAAAACTCCTGGCTGACCCAGGATGCGTTCAACGGGCCGCTCCACCTCCTGCCGCGGATGCAGGCCTGGATCAACGCCAACCGCCCCGGCACCGGCATCTGCATCAGCGAGTACCAGTACTACCCGCCGGGGCCCACCGGCGCCGCCGGTGACCCGTCGTCCGGCGTGGCCGAGGCCGATGCTCTTGGCGTGTTCGGCAAGTACGGCGTCAAGGAGGCGACCTACTGGACGACGCTGCTGGCAGACAACGGCGACGTCTCCCCGACCTACAACGCGTTCGCGATGTACCGGAGCTACGACGGCAACGGCGGCCACTTCGGCGACTACGCCGTCGGCGCCACCACGACCAACGTCGACCTCTCGATCTACGCCGCCGTCGACTCGCCGTCGGCGCCGACGACCCTCTGGATCATGCTCATCAACAAGACCGCCGCAGCCCAGAACAACCTGTCCCTGTCGATCGCGAACTTCTCGCCCGGCGCGGCCGGGAAGGCCTACCAGTCGATCGGCACGACCTCGCCGCACGCGCTGACCGACGTCGCCGTCACGAACGGTGGTCTCACCGTGTCCCTGCCCGCACGTTCGATCAACCTGCTCGTCATCCCGAAAGGTTAGGGGACGGAGAACGACAAGCCGGCCGTGTCGCAGTAGCTGATCCCGGTCGAGGCGCGCGACGGGGCGGGGCCGAGGCCAACCGGCCGACACGAGACTTTCGCGAAGCCGTCACGCTGACGGCGTCCTGGAAGGTCTAGAGCGGTTCGATGGCGCGGCGGACAGGGACAGGCTTGCGGGCAGCTTTCGCGGGATCGATCGCGCTGCTCGCGTTGGTGAATTCGGTTGCGCGCGCGGTCACGCCGTACGACTGGCCACAATTCAACGGCGACGCGCGGCACAGCGGCTCGAACACCAGGGAGACCGTTCTCTCGACGGCCAACGTGGGGCAACTTCAGCAGCTCTTTCAGGTGACCCTCCCCGCGGTGGCCGACGGCGCGCCTGCGGTGCTGACGTCGGTGTCGACGGGCGGTGGCATGAAGGACCTGTTGTTCGTGAACACGAAGCAAGGGCGCCTCATCGCGCTCGACGCGCACACCGGGGCGTTGGTCTGGACTTTTCAGCACGGGAACACCACCTGCAGCGGCGGCGGTGGCCCTTGCGTGACGCCGTCGTCGCCCGCTGTCGATCCGGGACGCAGCTTCGTCTACGCCTACGGGCTCGACGGGAACGTTCACAAGCATGACGTCGGAACCGGGGCCGAAACGACGGGGGGCGGCTGGCCCGAGACGGCGACCGTCAAGCCAGACGTCGAGAAGGGCTCCTCGGCGCTGACCGTGGCGACCGCCCACAGCGGCACGAGCTACCTCTACGTCGCGAACAGTGGCTACCTCGGCGACGGCGGGAACCTGGCGAGCGGAGCGCAGAACGTCTTCAACGCCGTGTGCAGCAACCAGACGGTCCACTTCGTCGAGTCGGGGAGTCCCGACTGCTCGTCGGTCCAGTCGGGCATCTGGGCGCGCGCCGGCGCCGTGTACGACTCCGACATCGACAAGATCTTCGCAGTGACCGGCAATGGCGACTTCAATCCGTCCAGCTTCTTCTGGGGGGATTCCGTCTTCGAGCTGAACCCGGACGGCACGGGCTCTGCCGGTCAGCCGCTCGACAGCTACACGCCCACGAACTTTCAGGCGCTCCAGAACGCCGATGTGGACCTGGGGAGTACGGCTCCGCTCATCCTGCCGACACCGGGAGGCTTCCCCTTTTCGCACGTCGGCGTCCAATCCGGGAAGGACGGGGTCCTGCGGCTCCTGAACCTGGACAACCTGAGCAACCAGGGCGTCGGACCGGCGCCTGGTCGCACGGGCGGGGAGCTGGCGACGGTCTCACTGCCTTCGACGCCGCAGGTGCTCACGGCTCCTGCCGCGTGGGTCAACCCCGTCGACGGCAGCACCTGGGCGTTCGTGGCCACGGGCGCCAGCATCTCAGGCTACAGACTCACGGCGAACGGCTCGAACGTCACGCTCACCAGCCAATGGGTGAGCGCCACGGGCGGCACGTCGCCGATCGTGGCCAACAACGTGGTCTACCTCGCGGGATCTGCCACCATTCGGGCCTTCTCCGCCGTCAGCGGGGTGCAACTGTGGCAAGCGTCGATCGGCGGCATCCACTGGGAGAGCCCCGTCGTGGCCAACGGCGTGCTCTACATCATGGACGAGGCCGCGCATCTGACGGCCTTCACCGTGCCCGCCCCGGTGGCGGCCGTCCCGGCGATTCCGAAGGTGGGCCTCTGGCTCGCTGCGGCGAGTCTCATGTTGCTCGGCCTCTTCGCTGCTCGTGGTCGGACCCGTGCCTCGGAGGGCCGGGCATTTGGTGCGAAGATATCCTCGTGAGTCGCCTCGCCGGCCGGATCAAGTGGATCTTGCTGGTGCCACTCTGGCTCAGCCTACTTGCGGTCGACGTCGCGATCGCGCGTAGAGCCATCATCGGTCGTCGCAATCGAGCAGAGTACGACGGGGAGCTGGCGCGCTTGAACGAGCACTTCAAGGCAGCCCGGCCGAGAGCGCCTCTCTACGAACCGGCGGACTTGACGTTGTTCTGATGCGCCGAACCGGGCGCCGCTCCGACGCGTCGCCGTCCAACGTGGTCGGAAGCGACGATCGAAGGTGGCGCCCGGTTCGGGGTCTCTTCACTGGTGATGCAGGATCAGCGCGGCGTTGTTGCCGTCGGTGTTCGTCGTCAGCCCCACGGCCCACAGACCGCCGCCCGGGATTCGCGCGACGCTGGAGAGGCCGTTGTCGCCGAGGCTCTGGTTGGGGTTGGGGCTGTCGACCACTGTCCAGAAGCCGTGGACGCCGTGCTCGACGAGGGTGTTGTGGTTGCCGGTGCTCGGATCGATGAGCCAGCCGACGGCCCAGGTGGACCCGTCGGCCGCCGTCGCCGCGGCGAAGAGGTCGTTCTCGCCGGCGCCGACGTTCGGGGACGCGACCGCGTGGACGCCACTCGCGTCGCCCGCGGCGACGAAGGTGGTGTACGGCGAGACGCTGCTCTCACGGTCACCCACGATGGTGGCGAAGGGGCCGGCCACGGTGAGGCCCAGGGAGATGTCGGTGCCGCCGGCATCGGTCGGGGTGGACACGACCTGCCACGCGTGACCATCCCAGCGCTCGACGAGCGCCTTGCCGGGGAAGTGGGTCCCCGCCTGCTGGCCGGTGGCGAAGATGCCGCCGCCGGAGGCGGAGACCGCGTACAGCACGTTGCCGGTGGCCCCGGGTTCGGCCCCGGGCACCTGGGTCCAGGCGCTGCCGTCCCAGTGCAGCGCCAAAGGGTGCCAGGTGCCCTTGCCGTCCTGGAAGCCCCCGACCGCCCAGACGTCGCAGTGGGAGAGGGCCGTGACGCCGTAGAGGATGTTTTGGCGCGCGCCGGGGCTCGGGGCCGGGACGACCGTCCACGTCGAGCCGTCGAAGTGCTCGACCAGCGTCTCCTCGTGGAACGAGGCGTTCACGAAGTAGCCCACCGTCCACGCCTCTCCGTCGGGGAGCATGGAGACGGCGAACAACGAGTTGATGTTCGGGCCGACGTTGGGGAGGGGGAACGCCGTCCAGCGCTTGCCGTCGAAGTGCTCGCCCAGCGCCTGCAAGATTGTCCCGTCGCCCGACGGCGGCAGGAACGAGCCGACCGCCCACGCGTCCGTGGTGGAGGCCGCGGCGACGGCGGCGAGGTTGTGGTCCATCGTTCCGATCGACGCGCTCGGCACGACCGTCCATCCCGAGCCACCGAGGTCGACCATGGCCCCGTGGGTGCCGTGACCGGTCGGCGACACCGTATCCGTCCCGTCCGGCGGGATGACGAGCGGCGGGGGGAGCGCCGGGACGTCGTTCGCGCCTGTGATCTGGAAGAGGGGGGTCATGGCGTTGGCGGTGCAGCTGTTGAGCAGGCACCCGAGCCCGAAGGTCTGCTGCAGCGACGCGAGCAGCGAGTAGTGGCTGTACGACGTCGGGTCCTGCACGCCGCGGGGGCCGTGGTTCGTCACGACGATGGTGGTGATGAAGTCGGACGGTTGGTCGCCTTCATCCCAGGTCAGCACGATGGCGTTGTGGCCGGTCTCCCAGGAGGAGGACGAGGTGATCTTGTTGACGATGTCTCCGATGAACCGATCGCCCTGGGCCACGAGCCAGTTGTCGGCGACGTCGCCGGGGTTGCCCGAGTCCACGCAGTAGGGCGGCGCACCGTGCATGTCGTTGCACTCGTCGGCCACGATGTAGCCGAGGTTCGGCAGGATGCCGGCCGCCAGATCGTCCGAGAGCTGCTCGAGGGGCATCTGCTTCCCGAAGTCCGTGGGGTTCTGCATGTTCGCGAAGTTCACGATGCCGTTGTGCTTGGCGACGTACTGGGTGTCGCTGTCCGGTATTCCGTTGCACTTGCCCGGGAAGCACCAGCCGCGGTAGCCGGCGTACGGCATATCCTGGAAGTAGCCCCGCCAGGTCTTGCCCGCGGCCTCGAGCTGCGACATGAGGTTGTCGGCGTCGACCGTCATGCCGGGGAAGAAGTAGGGGTCGTCGCTGGCGATCCCGAAGTCGCTGCCCCCGAGCATCGCGACGTAGTTCGGCTCGCTCGGGTCCGACACGCCCGTGTACTGCGTGGCCAGCCCGTAGCTGCCGGCGAGCGCGTTGATGATCGGCGCGGCGGGGTTGCCGATGATCTGGTCGAAGCGGTGATTTTCGCTGATGACCACGAAGACGTGGTCATACTGGGGGAAGCCGGTCGTCACGGCCTGGGTCGTCGTCGCGACGCTCCCGATGTCCCCGGCGATGTTGTCGGAGCTGCAACCTCCGGTCAGGGTCGACATTGCCAACGCGGTCATTCCCGCGACACTGATTGCATTCACTCGGCGCATGGTGGGTTCCTCCTCGCGCGCGCTACGCTACGCCGCAGCCATCGAGTCAAAGCGACATCAGCGCAAGAAGCTCGCGACGGACGTCTGACGGTTCGATTGATGCGGATATCCGGATCGGATCGCGGTTCAGCGCTTCCGTGCAGTTGGAACCGATTTCGGAAACCCATCGTGCGCGCGCGCACAACGTTGGCTGTCGGCCCGTTCGCATCGCAAAGCGGCGGGCGGCGTCGGCACGCGCGAAGGTCGCCCTCGAGAAGGCAACATCTCGGAGGGTGCAATGCCTGAATCGTGCCATCGGCTGTCGGGGCTCGTGGTCGTCGTGCTCGTGGTGGTGACCGCGCGCTTGGCGTTCGCCGCGAAACTACGGCCGGGCGAGTTCTGTACCTGGAGCGACCAATGCCCGACCTTCGAGGTCTGCACCGTCGAGCTCGGAGGGTGTGGTAACGGAGCGAAGCCGTTCTTGGTCTGCACGGGCTCCTGCCGCGATCCGAAAACCTGGCACCTCGCTGTACGAGGCGGGGGTCTGGCGTCCCTAGCGCCGCGTGTATCGAGGACGACCTGGCCTCCATCTACACGGGCCGCCCGAGACGATCGGGCGGTCCCGCTAGCCGCCGAGCAGGCGGTGCACGCTCGCGTCCATCCGGCTCATGATCTGTTGGAGCAGGCTCCGCACCTCGGCGGCGGTCGCCCCGAGGCGGGCTTGGAGCGCGCGCTCGGTCGCGCGGGCCAGATCGGCGCGGGCCTGCTCGACCCAGCGCGCGGCGGTGGCGCGGTGGACACCGTGCAGGGCGCCGATCTGATCGATGCTGAGGTCGTCGACGCCGTGCTGGCGGAGGACGAGGCGGTCGCGGGGCGGCAAGGCGCGGATCGCCTCCTCGAACGCCGCGCGGAACGCAGCGCGCAACTGGCCGCCGATGAGCTCGCGCTCGCCGTCGATCGCAGGGAGGAAGGCCTCGAGCAGGCGCGTGTCGTCGATCAGCTGGTCGCGCCCGCGCTCGGCGAGGACGCGGACGGCTTCGCGCACGGCGACCACGCGCAGCCAGGCCCGCAGCTCGCCCACGCCGCGGTAGCTGGCGATGCCCGGTGGGTCGCCGACCAGCATCTGGACGCGCAGGCGCTGCAGCACCTCGTCCACGTCGGCGGGCTCGGCGCCCAGCGTCGCGACCGCCGGCCGGACCGCGGCGAGCGTCTTTTCGAAGTCCGCGAGGGCGGCGGCCTGGTTCTCGGCGCAAGCCTTCGCCAGGCACAGGTCGGCGGCCGAGGCGGCCGCGATCGCCGCCGGATCGGCGGTCCCGACGCGCGCCGCGACCCAGGCGATGAACGGTGCGGGCTCGACCGGCCCGTGCGGCCAGGCGGCGGCGCGGCGCAGGAGATCGGCGAGCGCGGCCTCGAGCTCGGGGGAGGGCGCAGCCCCTGGCCAATGATCGCTGAGCACCGGCGGCCAGTGTGGCAGGTTTGACAGCGTCGTGCACGGCGTCTACGGTCGGGAGCGGTGGGCTGTCCGTCCGTCGACGAGCTCGGCGATTACGGCGCCGGTCGGCTGACCCCCGACGCGCAGGCGTCCATCCAGCGCCATGCCGCCGACTGCGCCGCCTGCCGGTTGGCGCTCGCGGAGATCGCCCGCGCGCAGGGGCCGTCGGGCGAGCCCGACGGCCCGAGCGACGTGGTCCTCGAGCGGTATGCGATCCGGAGCCGGCTCGGGAGCGGCGCGATGGGGAGCGTCTACCTCGCGCACGACGCGCAGCTGGATCGGCCGGTGGCGCTCAAGATCCTGCACCGGCGGTCGGTCGCGGGCGACGGCCCGCTGCTCGACGAGGCGCGGCAGCTCGCGCGCGTCCGGCACCCCAACGTCGTCACCGTGTTCGACGCCACCCTCCACCGCGGGCGGCTCTGCATCGTGATGGAGTACGTCGACGGCGAGACGCTCCGGGCCTGGGTGGCCTCACGCCCCCGGACCTGGAAGCAGATCCTGGGCGTGCTCCTCGAGGCGGCTCGGGGGCTGGCCGCGGCGCACGCCGCCGGGCTCGTTCACGGCGATTTCAAGCCCGACAACGTCCTCATCGGGCGGGACGGGCGCGTGCAGGTCAGCGACTTCGGGCTGGCGAGACCGCTCGGACCCGCAGGGGAGGGCGGCGAGGGGGCGCTGCTCGGGACACCGGCCTACATGGCGCCCGAGCAGCTGGAGGGGCGGGGGGCCGACGCGCGCAGCGACCAGTTCAGCTTCTGCGTCGCGCTCTACGAGATGCTGTTCGGCCGCCGCCCGTTCACCGGGGGCGATCTCGCGGCGCTGCGAGGGGAGATGCGCCGCCCGCCGACGTTCGAGCGAGCGCCGCGCCTCCCCCGGGCGGTGGAGCGCGGGCTCGGTCGCGGCCTGGCCCTCGCGCCGGACGCGCGCTACCCGTCGGTCGAGGCGCTGCGGGTCGAGCTCGAGGGGTGGCCCCGGCGCCGGCGAACCTTCGCGCTGTCGCTCGCCGCGCTGGCGCTGGCCGCGCTCGTCGCACGCGCCGCGCGCTACGAGAAGACGCCCCTCAACCGGATCTGCCGCGTCGACTCCCGCGCCGCCGGCGCGGCGCTCAACGAACGGCGGCGCGCCACCGGCGGGGGAGACGAGCTCGAGGCCTATGTCCGTCGCTGGGTCACCGCCCGGGTGGGGGCGTGCGAGGACGCCGACGCGACCGAGACGACGGACCCGATCGCGCACGCGCGCTACCTCGGCCGGATGCGCTGCTTCGACGATCTCCGCCGGCGCGCGGAGGCCGCCATGCCGGCGCCCTCCGCTCCGGCCGGGGACCTCCCGGCTCCCGAGAGCTGCCTCGCCCGCTGACCCCGCCGCCGATCTCGGACTTTTCGTGCGACTTCGGGCGCCCCGGCGCCTCCAGGAGCTGGGTCCTCACATGCTCGGGAGACGTCTCTACGCGCGCGGCGGCTTGGTGACGTGTCTGGCGGTGGTCGCGGCGATGCTTCCGTTCGCTCCGATACCTGCGCTCCCGCGCGGGGATCCGCGGTGGGCCGGCGCCGGGGCGGCCCACGTCCGGCCGCGCCCTTTGACGGCCGGCGACGCGGACGGTGACTCGCTCGCGGACGACGAGGAGCTGGCGCTGGCGGCCCGTTACGCGCCCATCGTCGTGCTCGATCCCATGGATCGCTACCGGCCGGCGTCGGTCGACTGGCTGCTCGCGCGTCTCCCGGTGCGCGACGGCTCACCGCGGGCGCGGTTGGCGGCGGCCCTCGGCGCGCCGCGCGCTGCGCTCCCGGACGTGCTCCGCGCGGGGAGCTCGGACCCGCGGGAGTGGGTCACCTACCTGCACGTCTACCCGAGGGCCGACGGCGGGATAAACGTCCAGTACTGGTTCTTCTATCCCTACAACGACGGCTTCCTGTTCTTCGATCACGAAGGGGACTGGGAGCACGTCACCGTCCACCTCGACGAGGAGCGCCGCCCGCGCGAGCTGATGTTTGCGCAGCACGGGAACAATCGTCCGGGGGAGAGCCGCAGCTGGGAGGCGGCGCGGCGTGACGGCGACCACCCGATCGTCTTCGCCGCGCGCGGCGACCACGCGAGCTACCCCGATCGCGCCTCGGCCCCCTGGTTCGAGCGGGTCAGCCCCTGCGCCGCGCTCTCCGGCTGCGGGAGCCCGATCTGGCGGACCTGGGAGGCGGGCGGCCTGGTGAACATCGGCGAGCGCGGAGCCCTGCTCGTGACGGAGGGGGCGTTCGCTTACGACGGCCGCTGGGGCGGGGCCGGCTCGTGGTTCGGAATCGGTAGCGCGCCGCGCAGCCCGCCCCACCAGCCGCGGAGCTTCCAGAGCGCCGGATTCGATTGAACCGCGTCGATTCCGTGCGACTTGGGCCCGGCGGACCCCTCTAGGTGACGGGCCCATGATGACGTCGCCGAGCCCGATCGAAGCGCGCTGCGCCGGCAAGCTGGCGTTGGCGGCGCTGACCCTCGCGCTCGGCGGTTGCGGCGGCGGACCCGAGGGTGCCTCCCTCGATCCGAGCCCCGGTCCCGGAAGCTGGCGCGCGGCGGCGCCGCTGCCGAGCGCGCGCTTCGAGGGCTACGCCGCGGCCGCCGGCGGCCGGATCACCTTCCTCGGGGGGATCACCGACGTCTGCGCCGACGGCAGCGCCGCCTGCGAGAGCGATCGCGTGGACGTCTACGACCCCGCCGCGGATGCCTGGACGGCGGGCCCGGCCTTGCCGCCCGGCGGCCCCCGGCATCACCTGGCCGTCGCTGTCGTCGACGATCGCATCTACCTCCTGGGCGGGTTCGTGGGGATCTTGGACGGCAGCGCCAACTTCGGGCCGGTGGCGGCGACGTTCGTGCTCGACGCCGGCGGCTGGCGGCAGCTGGCCGACCAGCCGATCGCGCGCGGCGCGGCCACCGCGCAGGCGATCGCTGGCCTCGTCTACGTGGTGGGCGGGGGGACGCGGGAGCCGGACGCGCGGTCCGATCTCTACGTCTACGATCCGGTCGCCGATGCCTGGCGGGCGGGCCGCGCCATGCCGACGGCGCGCGAGCACCTCGCCTCCTGCGTCGTCGGCGGGAAGCTGCTGGCGGTCGGCGGCTGGGACGGCGACAAGCAGACGCTCGGCGCGGCGGAGCTCTACGACCCCGCGAGCGACGTCTGGACGACGCTGCCGCCGCTCGGCAAGCCGCGCGGCGGCCTCGGCGCCGCGGCGCTCGGCGGCGTGTGCTACGCCGTCGGAGGGGAGCAGTGGGTCGGCCCGCTCCCCGGGACGTTCGCCGACACCGAAGGCTACGACCCCGCGGTCGGGCGGTGGGCGAGCTTCGCGCCGATGCCGACCCGCCGCCACGGGCTCGGGCTCGCGGCGCTGGGGGCGGAGATCTTCGCGGTCGCCGGAGGCCCGGTCCGCGGCAACAGCTACGACGCCGCCGTCGAGGTGTTCGCGCCGTGACGGGCCCGGCGTGGGCCGCCTCGCTCGCGACCCTCGGCGCCGCGCTCGCGGCGCTCGGCCTGGCTGCCTGCGGGGGAGCCGATCTGCGCCTGCCGCCGATCAATCCCCGCTGCCCGGCCCTCGCCGCGGCCGTCGACACGGTCACGTTTCACGGCGACCGGGCGCGGACGGGGTGGAACCCGTCGGAGGACGTGCTCACGCCGGCCAGCGTCTCGAGCGGGTCGTTCGGATGGCTGTGGGACTCGGAGCCGCTCGACAGGGCGTGGATCAACGGGCTCGGCTACGCGCCGCACATCTACGCCTCGCCGCTGTACGTCGACGGCGTGACCCTCTCCGGCGGCGTCAACGACGGGATCACGGCCAGCGTGGTCGTGGTGGCGACCAGCAACGCCTGGGTCTACGCGGTCAACGCCTGCGATCCCGGGCCCGCGGGGGGCGACATCCCGGCCGGGGTCGTCCTCTGGCGCACGCGCCTCGGGACGCCGGTCGTCGTCGCGCGGCTCGACGGGGGCGTCCCCCTCGGTGTCCTCGGCACGCCGTTCATCGACCGCGCCGCCTCACCGCCGCGGATCTACGTCGCCTCGGCCAGCGCCGAGCGGGGCTGGCAGGTCCACGCCCTCGGGCTCGCCGACGGCGCGGCCCTGCCGGGCTGGCCAATCACCATCGACGACGCCGCGCTCGGCCGACTGAACCGGAACGGCCCGTCGACGTTTCGGGGAGCGGCCGAGATGTCGCAGCGCGGGGCGCTCAACCTCTCGCCCGACGGGAACACGCTCTACGTGCCGTTCGGCAGCTACGACGACGGCGGCCCCGGCTGGCTGGTGGCCGTCGACACGCGCGCGGCGCGAATCCTGAGCGCGTTCTCCGGCGCGCCCTCGAGCGCGCCGACGGCCAACGGTGGCATCTGGGGGCCGGGCGGCCCGGCGGTCGACGGCGACGGCCACGTGTTCGCCACGACCGGCAACTCGCCGGACGGCTCGGCGAGCGCGCCGGGTGTCTGGGGGAACTCACTCTTGCGGTGGGGGCCGGATCTGGTCCTCGACGGCACGTACACGCCGTTCAACTACTGCCAGCTCGACGCGGCGGACATCGACCTCGGCGGCGCCTCGCCGCTGCTCGTTCCGGACGCCGGCGAGACCGACGCCACCGCCACGCGCCTGGTGGCCTTCGGCAGCAAGCAGGGGAACGTCTACCTCGTCGACCGCGATCGCCTGCCGGGCCGGACGGATGCCCGCCCCGCGTGCAGCGACGACGCCGGCGCCGACGGCTCGCTGCTCCCGCCCGGCCCGCAGCCGCAGTTCGACGCCGCAGGGCCGCTCAACGTCTTCGGTCCGTACACCGACAGCTACGGCAACGCCGACTACGGGAAGATGCGCAGCACGCCCGCCTTCTTCCGGGAGGCGTCGGGCGCGCGCGATCTCTTCGTCACGGGGGCGACCAAGGCGGGCCCGAGCTCGCCGGTGAGCGTCCCGCCCGGTCTCGTCCGGCTCCGGATCGCGTCGCCGGCGGGCGAGGCGCCTTACCTGGCGATCGACGC
>Ga0306920_100012891_pt1 | contig 11365 bp, 12 predicted proteins | sample flu12Cox44000170_FD_204666 | JGI IMG/M metagenome (GOLD analysis project Ga0306920, IMG submission 204666) | Lab enrichment of tropical soil microbial communities from Luquillo Experimental Forest, Puerto Rico - flux4day.12C.oxic.44.000.170 (v2)... | ecosystem: Environmental > Terrestrial >...
CGGAGGCCGCTCGTATGCGACGAAAGAAGATCAAGCGCAGCTATCGGAAAGTTATTTTTCGGCTTCCAGATCTCGACCATTCCAAGTCCTCCGGCCTCAAAAGTCTCGGTTCACCAGGCTCACACAGAGCGTATGGTTTTGCCATCGACCGGTTCATCGCCTGGTATTGCTTCCGAACTACGTCTCGCACTCAATCGAGTGGTCGTGCTTCGACTCCGGCTTCATTGGAGAGCCTCGGCTTGGCGGCCTCGACCGTCAAGTAGTCGGAGAAAGACACATCTACTGTCTTCTCGGTGGCGTTCGCAAACCGTTCTCCTCAGCGGATGCTCACTATCCTGGGTTCTATTCCTCTGTCCTCTATCTCAAGAATTCCGACCGAGATGGGCAGCCTGAATCGGCGTGGTCCCGCGCTGCCAGGGTTGAAGTAGAGAACTCCTTCGCGCCAGCGGATGCTTGGTCTATGAGAGTGTCCGCTAATGATGGCTGCAATTCCAGCGGCTACAGGGTTACGGTCGAGTTCGTTGATGTCGTGGAGCATGTAAAGCCTGTGTCCCGCCAGTTCGATGCATTCGGTGGCTGGTAACTGAGCGCACGCGCCGCTGCGGTCTATATTGCCGCGAATCGCCGTAAGCGGAGCCAATCGGCGAAGCTGGTCGAGTATAGCGGGGTCACCGATGTCGCCCGCGTGGAGGATGTGATCGAAGCCGCGCATGGCGACGATAGCTTCGGGGCGAAGAAGCCCGTGAGTGTCGGAAATAACGCCGACTCGCATAGGTGCAGTTTGAGTCTAACGGACCAAAAATAGGTCAAAAATACTGGACCACAAACGTGACCGCGATGAGAATCCAGCTGGATTGAGGCAACACCCAATCCGCAAGCACGACAATGGCGGCAGAGGGCGCAATCGCCGATTCGCTTTGTCTCGCACGCGGTCGTGGGGATTCCGGTGGATTGTTAAGAGAAGCCCTGTTTACAACAGTTAACTTCCGTGTTGTCCGTTATCAGCTCGAAACCAGCGGTGACGGCTCGGGCTTGGCATTACATCGTGAGGACAGCGCGGAAACGGGTCTTGCCCTCCGCAACGCGCTCGTAGGCCTTCGCCGCTTCGACCAACGGGTAGGTTTCAATTATCGATTTGACTTTTCCTTGGGCTACATAATCCAGCGCTTCGAAGAGATATTCGGGGCCATTCTGCTGGCTGCCGATGATTTTGATGCGCTTGAAGAGCAACTCGATCAGCGAGATCGAAAGCGGTTCCGCGTCGGCGCCCATAACGATGAATCTACCGTCCGGGCGCAGACCCTGAATGCTGTCCACCATGGAATTGGTCGAGTTGGAGGTGCTGAGGATGATGTCGGCGCCGCCCGCTGCGGTAAGGCTCTTTCCGTCACGGACAATTTCATCCGCGCCCAGCTCGCGAATCATCTTGTCCTTATCGGGGGAATGCGAAATCGCGATGGTCTCAAAGCCCGCAGCCTTCGCGTATTGCACCGCCAGGTGCCCAAGCCCGCCGATTCCAAGTACGGCCACGCGCTCGTGCGGCTGCGGATCGGCCCAGCGGAGCCCGCTATAAACGGTATACCCAGCGCAAAAGATCGGTGCGGCTTGCTCGTAGGAAACCTTGTCGGGAATCAGGTATGTAGCGTCAGCATTCATCAGCATGTACTCGGCGTGACCGCCTTGCGCATCGCCCCCCGTACCCTTTAGATAAGGGCAGAACATCCTGCGGCCGCGCTGGCACCACTCGCAGCGTCCGCAGGTGGACTGAATCCATGCCGAGCCGACGCGGTCTCCTACGCTACGAGTGATCACATCAGGAGCCACGGCGACGATCTCGCCCACCGGCTCGTGGCCGAGGATTCGTGGAAACTGTCCAGGAAGGTTCCCAAGCGTTTGGTGCACATCGGTGTAGCAGATGCCGCTTGCGTGCATCTTCACCAGTATTTGACCTGTTCCCGGTTGAGGCTGAGGAACATCTTTGATCTGCCAGGAACTGCTCACGGCGGGTACGACTGCGGCTTTCATACATTGCCTCCTGGCGCGATTCGATGCGAGTGCCTTTGTGGCCGGTGCATGATTTTTGGATGCGCGAATTGCCGATCGTATGCCTCAAGCCACGTTTCTCGGATTAGTCCTGATTAACGGCGCAGTGTTTACGAATCATGTCTTATTGGTCGGCCGACTGGAAGATAAAAGGAGCCAAGCATTCTCACATGACGAAAAATCGCCAACTCGTGAACGGATCGTCGACATTGGCAGCTATCTCGTTGTGGTGTCGTAATGCCTCGGCATGGAGGCCGCTCGTATGCGTAGAAAGAAGGTCAAGCCCAACTATAGGAAAACCATCCTTCGGCTTCCAGATCTCGACCATTCCAAGTCCTCCGTCCTCAACAGTCTGAGTTCGCCAGGCTCACGGAGAGCGTATGGTTTTGCCATCGACCAGTTCATCGCCTGGTATTGCTCGGAACCACGTCTCGCCTTTAATCGCACCGTGGTGGTTCGTTATCGCATTCACCTGGAAACTCGCAACCTGGCGGCGGCGACCATCAATCAGAGACTGGCGGCAGCTTGGGCGTTGAACGCTGAAGCGAGCCGCAGGCAGCTAGGGCAACTTTCGGCCGACCTGCAGGTCTTCTGGGCTGCCGAGCAAGCTTTTGAGCAACGTCTCCCGACCGAGTCAATGCAGAGAGTTCAACCTCAATTCAGTGCCATTCACCAGCTTTTCCAGCATCTTCAAGCGGATACGCGCAATCTGGATGAAGAACTTTCCAAGGGAATGCCGACACGATGGCATGTGAACCGGGATGTGTTGGACATGCAGAAGGAGATTCAACGCTGGCGCAAGCTGCAACAGGCCATTGCAGCAACACTCGGCTGAGCCAAGAAGAGGAAAGCTGCACTTCCGGACCCGTAAGGTGTTGCGAGTAAGGAGTGAGAGACGATATGACTGGACATTACAATGTGTTGTTCCTCCGCACTGGTAACTGAAATTGGTATGCCACTGGTTCGACCAGTGAGACTCGAAGAGGTTCGACCGTTCCGGGAGTAGGATCCTCCCCCAGGTGGTTTGATGAAATCCTTGAGGGAGGATCAATGTCAGAACTGTATCAGAGCCTAGCCGGGCCACCGTTGAACCGGATTGAATAACCTGTGACTTGCGGCTCCCCTGTGCTATCCGGGTGATTCTCCTAGAAGTGAAATGCCAACTGAGCTGTCACGGTTCGCGGAGCGACGTAGTGCGTCCCGCTGAACGTGGAGAGGAAGTTATACAGCACATAATTGTTCGTTAGATTGATCAGGTTGACCTGCGCGCTCCACTGGTATCGATCGCCCTTGAAGATGTTGTCAGCTCCAAGGCCAATGTCGAACAGGCTACGAGGTTTAATCCGTTGCGGATTGTGATCATCGTTTTCCGTTCCCGGAGCCGGCACGCTGATGAGTGTGGACCCGAACTGTGACGCGAGGCACGGGCTGGGCAGGGGTACGGTCGGCGTTGCGTGCATGCCGGCGCAGGTGAATCCCGCCTGAAATTCCTGATCGGCCGTCAAGGGCAACCCAGAGATGGTGTTAATCATACTGACTGCCGGAATGCCATTGATGGTCGTGGAGACCCCGCGCAGGTTGCTGTCAGGGGGTTGTAGCATAGGACGGCGCCTGCCACCAGTCCACTATCGCACCGCCAGTTGAAACCGACCCACGGCTTGCGGCTGAAGGGGAGTTGATATTGCAGGTGCGCGGTCATGTTGTACAGCTCGTCGTGGTCGATGCGGAACACCCCAGTGGATGGCGGAATAATCGGCAAGCCTGCGACTTGCGGCAGGAAGAACCGTGCGGCCACGCTCGACATTACTACCAGCGCACTGAAGCCGTGGTATACCGGGACGCTGGCGCGCAGCGCCCATCCGGGAATCTTGGAGTTGTGCCACTCGATAGGCAAATAGATTGGTGTCGGGCCAACGTCACCAAAGTCGAATCCATTGTGCGTATACTTCCACATATATTCGCCGTCAATCACAAGGTACTTGCCAATCGCCTGCTGCAAGCCGGCATGGAATTCGTTGCGGAAGCTACACGTCCAAGTGGATTGCTTCCGGCCTGCTGACAACTTGCTCAGTGAGCTGCTGATTCTGCCGCACCTCGTCTGCACCAAAATTTGCAGACTCTTTATCTCTCAGTGACAACTCAGTGACACCCAACAGCGACGCCAGCTATAAGCTAACAAATGATCGCCTAGGAGGCTGTATGGCGAATCTCTCCTCTTTTTTTCGGCCCAGGCATGCTGCGCTGCTCCTGACATTCTTCTTGATCCTTACTCACGTCGCCAGAGCGCAGGCGCAAACTATCGAGATCCTGCATAACTTTGGTGTAAACGGTGGGGACGGAGACGTCCCCTATTCGGGGCTTGTCGAGGATGGTGCCGGAAATTTTTATGGCACTACAGCGGCAGGCGGGGCACATGGGTTCGGGACCGTTTACCGCTTGTCACCCGACGGCTCTGGTGGATTTACAGAAACAATCCTTTACAGCTTCAAAGGAGGTAGCACCGACGGAAATTTCCCTCACGCTTCTCTGTTCCGTGACAGCGCTGGCGATTTGTATGGCACGACCGTGACCGGCGGCATTGTTGCGCCTGGATGTAATGTAGGTGGTCTTTCCTCGCCAGAAGGTTGCGGGATCGTTTTTAAGTTGACGCCCATTCCAACCGGTCAGTGGACTGAAACTGTGCTCCACCGTTTCTCAGGAAGCGATGGCGGCAACGCTTTCTCCGGCTTGATTCGCGATGCCGCAGGAAACTTTTATGGCGCGACCGTTTCGGGCGGCAGCAAAGGGCTGGGCACGGTTTACAAACTGAGCCCAACTCCCACTGGATGGAAGGAGACTGTCTTGCACAGCTTCATGGGTAATCCGGACGGAGCTCTACCGTTCGTTGATTGCGCGACGTTAGCGATGGATGATCGTGGCAATATCTTTGGCAGCACCTATGTGGGCGGTGCAGACAACGCCGGAACCGTTTTCAAACTTTCGCCCCAAACTACGGGTGCATGGACAGAAAAAATCTTGTACGCCTTCAAGGGAGGTAGCGACGGGAAACAGGCGTTCAGTGGTGTCATCCTCGACAAGAATGGCAATGTTTATGGGACCACATCGCAGGGCGGAGCCGGAGGCGCAAATGGAGGCACCGTTTTCAAACTGAGTGCAGCTAATAATTACGCTAAGACCACCCTGCACAACTTCACACTGAAAGATCCCGCCAAGACATTCCCGAATGCCTTGATCATGGATGGCAAGGGAAATCTATACGGCACAACAGGTTACGCCCTCTACAAACTGGCTCCTGGGATCACCGCCTGGACGGAAACTGTCTTCTGGAAGTGGGATAGTCTGGAAGTTCAAAACGGCCTGAATCTCTTTGCTCCAGTGTTAATGGACTCCCACGGCAACTTCTATGGAACCACTACCTGGGGCGGGCAAGCAGGGTCGACTACTGGCGGCGTAGCTTTCAAAGTCGCCCCCTGATTAATGTCCTCAGTTCACCTCGCTGCGCAACCGACCAAATCCGCGGTGAATTCCCGTAGGTGTTGACGTCAAGTTTCGGGGCCGAGCCGATACCCGTACGTGCCTTCCAAGGTAGTGGCGGTCGCGGCGTGAAGCCTCTCGGCAGTGCTGGTACTCAGAATTCGGCCAGTGTTTACGAATGCGTTCCTTTCATCATGCCGTATAACGCCCATCCCGGACTTCTGGCGCAGCCGTATATGTCTGGTAAACGGGGCAGCGTTTACGAACCGTGTCTTGTCAGTCCGGCGACTGGAAGATTAGAGGGGCCGAACATTCTCACATGATGAAAAATCCCCTTCGCTGAAACTGAAGTCATCGGCGACTTACGGACGCGACGTGCGTTTAGTTGCTGCATCGTGGGCATAGGTTGCCTATTCCCACGCTCGCACAGCTTTGCGCATAAGGTCGTCATGTCCTCACCGCAGCTCGAATCCTCGTGGCGTACTGTCGCGTACACGTTCAGCGTCCAAGGAAGCCACTGCTATGCACGATTCGTTGCTTCCTTCGCACAAGCGCGCGCAATTCTTGCGCAACCCTTTGCGCGACTGCAACAACATCTGATCCGAGAGCAACACATGATAAAAATACGAGCGGCTTCACCACGTCTGAGTGAACGCGCCGCAACCGTGCGCCCAACTCATCCAGCAGCTCCGTCGTTTTTGAGCCGAAACACTCGGACGTACAGGATAATCAGAAGATTTCAGAAGATAAGAGACTGACACGCTGGCACTTACTGCAGGTTCGCAAACCGCAATGGCACGCAATCGCACGGCAATAACATTACAATCCGTTCGAAACTGGCAGCGGCTGGCCGCGTAGCCCTACCGAAGCACATCCCGCAACGTGATCATCGCTCCCGGCCTTGCGCTGCGCAGAGGCATGTCAAACAGCTTGTCCAAGAAATCCCCGGCGAGGCCGAAGTATATTGGCCGTCTCAAAGTTGCAAAACAGCTAACCAGGAAGAAAAGGAGGTCATAGTTGGCGGCCAGATAAAGGAACCGGTCCACGGCTCTCTCTGCTGCGATATCAGCACAGATCTGCTCGTACTGTCGGCGAGCCTTTGGAGTGCGCTCGTACTCCAGAGCAAAGTTTCGCTCGCCTGTATCCATCCTTACGGTCACGAGCGCGTCGTAGTCCTTGCGATAACCCCACTCGGTCAGCTCATTTCTGGAACGGATCTCCGTTTCGGGCATCCAGCGCACCAGTTGCTGCGAGCGTTTGAGCGCCAGGTGAATTTCGTTGAACTCGATTGCGTGGTAAACGGCCTTGGGAAGCCGTCCATCTTTTGGGCGGCTTGCTGCCCCTGTGTAGTACTCACCCGAGGCAATCAGCGCTGACGCTGCCTTTTCTGAAATCGAATACACGTAGCCGTCGATTCCATAGGGCGTCTCATCTCGAACCAGATATTGGTTCCTGACCAGCCGAAGAACGCGATTGTTAAAGGAGTTGCGCGAACGGGTGTGAGAGTCGAGCTTCAGCAGATCGTAAAGCTGGCGGTGAGTGATGAAGGTTGAGCGCAGGACCTGGCGCAGCAGGGGGTAATCTTGCGTTGCACTGAGGGCAATCGATCCCTTCCAGTACCGCATTCGCCCACCTACCTCTGGTCCGCCAGCACAAGTCGCCCAATCCAGGGACGGCCGGTAAGTGGTTCCAACACAAACCTACCAAACGCGGTTTGCACCCAGCCGTAGGGAGGCATAAGCAACATCGCTTCCTGTTTATTGCGGCATTCGCTGAAAGCGATTAGCCAACTTCGTCTGATCGCCATTCGGTGCTGCCGACCTTCAGTATCCCAGTCAGCTCCGTGCGCACCACCACTAGGAAGCCATCTGGCTTTTCCGGCGCATTCAGCATGCGCTTGAACAGCAGTTTGTTGTGTCCCTGCCACACACAAGGATCGGCACATTCGAAAACGCGATTGATCATTCTGGCGGGATGATTCGGGTCAAAACCGCCACGCCCGTTGAAACGGGCGTATCCGGGGATCTGCGGCCGCTGGCGTATGCTGCCTGATACTCTTACTCCGGTCGTGTTGTAATATGCCGACTCGGCCAAGCGCTGCGCGTAGCCGGGAGCTTTTCGCAAGCGCCAGCGCCACACACTCCCGAAGGCGGTAACCGTGACCAGCATGTCTACGTTTATGCTCCCTTCAGGCGCTTGTTGGCTTCGCGCTCGGCGTAAATCTGCTCTTGCAGGTTGTTGATGTGTCTGACGACAGTCGGGTCGGCGGAGTTGAGCTCAGTAGACGAGGAAGTCTTCCCGTTGCCTCCCGGCTTTGCTGACATCTTGTCCAGGCGTAATGACAGCTCAGCCAACGTGCGTCGATTTGTATCTAACTCCTTCTGGGCACAGTCCCGCTCGCGCAGGTAGCGGTCTCGTTCCTCAGTGACCTGTTCCAGTTTTACGCTCCATGAGGTGTGATCCAAGTCTGAATCCTCCACGACAGGTCCATGCTGGCCCGCTTCGATCGCGCGGTTACAGCGTTCTATGTGGTCGTTGTACTTCCGGATTGCCCTTTCGGCCACATCGCGAGAGTGGAGATCGTGGTTGTACGAGTCCGCCATCATCTCTGCCGTGATCCGCAGGGTGCGATGTTGGTCGATCCACTGTTTTGCCGAGAACATCGTCATCAGCATCAGGGCAAGCGTGACACCAGCGCTGTACTTGAAGTATGGGTTGCACACACTTTCGTTCAAGAACACCTGCCGGCGTTCTTTCATCCACGCCCCGTAATCGAAGCTGTTGGGATTGAACTGCTTGAGCAGGAACTCGTACCACGTATCACGCCGTTGATAGGTGGAATTTAGAGCCTGCGCTCGGCGCGCTGGCTTGGCTCGCTGTTCGTTGGTCGTCTGTGTAGTTCCCCGAGGATGCTGTTCCAGCTGTGTGGATGCCCCAAGTGTTGTCGTCAGCCCGACTAACCCGAGGGTAACAATGGCAAGTGTCCTATTCATGGTGGCCTCAGCGTCGAGCAAATCGCCTTGCTGCTTCGAGTTCTGGTGTTTTGAACCGCAGGTTTGCGCCGGCGGAATCCTCCACCGACTCCATAAGCCGCGGGTACAGCTTTGGCTAGAACCCTGGAATCGTGACGTCCTGTGGGGGTCGGACGTGCAGCAACTGGTGCAGCGTCCCACGGGTGTCGTCCGTCATCAGAATCTCCATCTGCCCTTTGGGAAGGTTCTTGATGTGCTCATCCAGAGCGCGCGTCTCGCGGTCCTCCCGGTCTGTAGCGCGGTCAGTTGCCTCATATCTCTCGTAACCAAACATTCGCCAGCGGTGCATGGACACGCTGCGCCTTATGACGGTGTGCTCGGCGGAAGCCCGCAAAAAGTATCGGGCTGTCTCTTCGTCGCGGGTCCGTAAAGTCATGGTTGTGTTCGGTGCCGAAGTGAAGTCTTCCTTAAATCCCCGGCCCACCTGCATGAGTTGTGGCAGGCTCTGCATGGAGAAGAGGAATGCCGTGCGTTTGCCGCGGGCCGTCTGCAGGATCTGTGCAAAATTGCGGTAGCCAAATGGCGCGAACTCGTCCAGGATCACACTGAACATCGGACGGTTGGTGCGTCGCCTCTGCTCCTCGCTCTCGTATCGCTTGTCAACCACCAGTTGCAGGTTCTGTAATAACATCTTCCCCAGGGCGCGCACCGGTTCCGTGTTCTTGTTGACATTCAGCGTGACAAATAGAATCAACTCCTGCTCGATTACTTCGTCGAGCGATAATAATTCCTCGTAAGGGCCAGTAATGACACTCAACTCATCGTCGAGAAAAGTCATGCACTCGTTTACCAGGCCCTGAATCTTCGGCACACGCTCACGGTCAGCAAATGACTGGAATAGGTTCTTGACCGACATCTCGAAGTTGAGGCGGCGCTGAACGGGGACGGACGAGTCATGTTCCATGCGCTTGCGGGCCTTCTCGACCTGCTCCCGCAGTACCTGTTCGTCGATCGCCATAACCAACACGTCATAGAAATTGAATTTCTGACCGGTATGCACCAGCACACGAACAATGTCCGCCAGATAGTTCAGCTGGTGCTTGGCGAAGAACTCGTCATGCAGATTGAAGGAGCCAAAGACCATGTTGACGACGGACATGTAGCCCTCGTCGCTGCAGTAGAACGGGTTGTAACGCACCGAGATATCCGGGCGGGCAGGATTCAGAACGCGGAGCTGATGCAGGCGCCCGGCGCGGTGCACGTGAGGCAGGAGATCATAGAAGAACTCAAGATCGCCCTTGCCATCGAAGATCACCATCGGCAGGCGATGGGGATCGTTTGGGGTGCCGACCACTCGTGCCAGGTCCTGCGTAATGATGTTCTTGAGAAGCGTGGTCTTGCCGGAGCCGGTCATGCCCAGCACGATGCCCTGCATCACACGTACTCGGTCGGGCCAGTACCATGGCTTGCCGTGGATGTCTTAACCCAAGACCACGGCATCCTGTTTCCACGCGTCGGCCGTAAACTTCTCGTCCCGTGGGCGAGATACAACCATCGGAGGATGGGGCCACTGTCTCTCCCGCCGCGATCGCGCGGTAATAATAAGGATAGTGGCCCCGGTGACCGTCAGTCCGATCAGGGCCAGGTAGGCACGCTAGTTCGGCGATTTGGCGGTTTTCCAGATAGAAACGCTCGCGCGCTACGTACCAGGCGAACCAGCACACCGCCATCACGATCAGAGCAACCACGATTTCCATGCTCTCTAGCAATGGCGGATTCAGCTGCCGGCGGGGGTACGAGTCGCGCATCATTATTTATAGGTTCTCACAGACATTTGTATGACTCGTAGTTTTGGTCCTAAACAACACGAACTCCCAGTCATGAATCAATTCTTTTGCTTCGATCCTGAAGGTGGGTGGGGGAGGAGCGGTCAATCCATTCGGGTCAGGTTGGTCATACATAGTCTTTCCTCAGATCAGATCGTTGAAATAAACAAGGCAGCCCAGCAGCGTTCCGCCGACGAGAATGAAAAACACAAACCAACATCTAGGTGCTCTTCTTACTCGGGAATCGAACGGGTTGGCTGGATCAAGGACTGTATGAAGCACGGCCTTGGCCATCCCCAAGTCCGGCCGGTTGCGCGGGTGTCTCCGCAGGATGCTGTAAACCCATTTGCTGGTCATTCGCTCTCTCATCGCCTGATGTACCGGATTGCCAATAATGGCTAGTACATCGTCCAGATAGTTATTTATATTATCGGGATTTTGCGCTACAGTGGGAGTCATGCCCAGAGTTGCTCCCGCTGTCTCCCTTGATGCAACGATGAAGGCGGCGCTGAACCAGTTGGTGCGATCCTCTTCCACTCCACAGGGCGTGGTGCAGCGAAGCCGGATTGTCCTGGCGGCCGCCGCCGGCAAGAGCAATCAGCAAATTGCCGGCGAATTGCACATTCCGGAAGTGACTGTCGGCAAGTGGCGCCGTTCTTTTGCTCAACAAGGACTGCAAGGTCTCGGGGATGCGCCCCGTTCTGGCCGGCCAGTCATGCATGGCCCGGAGATCGTACAGCGGGTGCAGACTCGAGTCTGCGAGCAACCGGAACACTACAGCCGCTGGAGTGTGCGAACCCTGGCCGAGGACTTAAGGCTGCCACGCAGCACCGTACACCAGATTTTGGTGGCCTCCAACCTACAACCTCATCGCATTCGCACCTTTACCTTCAGTCCGGATCCCGATTTCGAAGCCAAGCTGCTGGATGTGGTCGGCCTGTATTTGAATCCCCCAGAGAATGCATTGGTGTTGTGTGTGGATGAAAAAACCGGCATTCAGGCGCTGGATCGCACCCAACCGCTTCTGCCCTTAAGTGCCAAGAAACCGCG
>Ga0306920_100012892_pt1 | contig 11365 bp, 9 predicted proteins | sample flu12Cox44000170_FD_204666 | JGI IMG/M metagenome (GOLD analysis project Ga0306920, IMG submission 204666) | Lab enrichment of tropical soil microbial communities from Luquillo Experimental Forest, Puerto Rico - flux4day.12C.oxic.44.000.170 (v2)... | ecosystem: Environmental > Terrestrial >...
AGCGCTGTTGATTTCGCGACTCGACGAAATACCCGTGAAGGCTGGCAGATGCGCCGGGCCCGCGCGCCCGTGCGCGGTGCAAGCTGGACTGCGAAGTCACGTGCTCCATGAAGTGCCCGCTCCGTGATTGCCGAGCGGGAATAAAACGGGCACCTGGGTGGTATTGCACCTGATGCCCGCCCTTGAGACGCTCCGGAACGAGCCAGATATAGTCCACGCCGTTGTGATCGAAGCTGTAATAGCCTCTGTTGCCTTCGGCGCGACAGGAATACACCGGCGACGCGACGCGTTTATGCCTATGTCGACGCCTGCGTTCGCGAAAGCCGTGCGGGGCATCCGCAATACACTGGAAGTCGGCATCGGGAATTCTGAACTGAATGCCTCACTGGATATCTCGCCAAGGGACATCCTGTGAGCTTCCCCAACTGGGAGATCACCATGAAGCGGATCTGGATTGTTCTTGCCTGGCTGTGCTGCCTCGGCATGGCCGCGGTCTCAGGATCTGCGGTCGCAGGCAGCGATATGAATCGGGGCGCCGATAGCGCGTCGAGTAGTTCAGGAAATTCATCAGGCGGTGGTTACTGAACGTCGCAAGCCGTATGAAGATATAGATCGTAGTCCAGAGTAATCGGGACGTGGGATCGGCCGCATTTTTCAGACTTCTACCTGTGTTGCCCCCAAGGCAAGATGGCCTTATCGACAGGGCTGCGCTCTTTGCCGCCGTCCACGGAGACGGGCGCCGGCAGATGACTAATGACAGTTGAAGCCAAAGACGCTTGACGACCCAATCCAGCCGGTCGCAAAGCCACAAAGGAGTGGCTGTTGCAGGAAGGTTGGCGGGCACTCACCCTTCGCCGTTACGTAGTCCGGTTGATCGTGTTTCGTTTTACGAGGCATTCGCTGGTATCGAGACATCCGGCAACGACCGGTGAGCGATTTCTTCAGCCTCAGCGCGTGAGAGTCCGAGCGCCTGGAGCAGCACGGTAGCGGCGCGCTCCGGGAAGTCTTCATTACCGAACCCGAGTGCCGCGAATCCATACGCCATAGGGCTGGCCGGTGTGGCGAACTGCAAGTCCGCGGCAATCGCTGCGAGGACCGTGCCGCCTACTGAAAGGACAGACATTAGCGGATCCGCGACGCCGAACCGTCCGGCCGCGGCACCTTTCTGCACATCCCGCAGGAGCCGCTGGCCGAGCCCGTGGCTCAGCGCACGCGCGGACAGGCCTTCCCGGATCAGGAATTGTGCCCATACAGGTTCGCGTTGCGCACGCAGCAACGTGTGCCGAACCGACACCGAAATGACTTCGGCCGGATCCGACAAGTCTGCTGCGCAGCGGTCGAGCGTATCGGCGAAATCCTCGAACACCCAATCCACGAGCGCCTCGTAAATCGCTTCCTTCGATTCGAAGTGGTTGTAGAACGAGCCGAAGCCGACGTCCGCAGCCTCGGTGATCTCGTTGATCGCCACACCTTCCGCCCCTTTTTCGGCCATCAGCCTGAGTGCGGCCTCGAGCAGCCGTGCACGTGTTTCGCGCTTGCGGCGGGCACCGCGCGGCTCGCGCTCTGGAGCAACGGTGTCAGGGGTGCCCTCTGGAGGGCGCTTGTCCACGCGGGACTTCGGCGAATTCGGCATGGCATCTCGGTCGTGCAGCGAACCTCGAGTATAGACTCGAACATCATCATTGACAAAATTATCAGTTATGAGTTGAATGTCACATATCGGCCGAACCGAGCCGGATGAATCGATCAATGGAGTGCTTGTGGAGACAAATGCGCAGATGGGCGGCCAGCCCGACGGTCAGCACCGTCCCGGTCGGAAGGTTGCCGAAGAGCTGCCTTCGAGCGTCGACGTGCTGATTGTCGGCTTCGGTCCGGTCGGCGCCGCGGCAGCCAACCTGCTCGCGCGCTACGGCGTGAACGTGCTCGTCGTTGACAAGGCGCCCGACATTTACATGGCGCCCCGGGCCATTGCGCTTGACAACGAAGCGCTGCGCATTCTTCAGCTCGTGGGCGTGACGGAGCAAGAACTGGAAACCGTGGCGATCCCCTGCGTGAGGATGCGTTCGCCGCTGCTGGGGGAGTTCGGCAAGGCCAACACGCTGGGCAGCATCGATGGGCATCCGAAGCTCGTGACGTTTTATCAACCGGACCTCGAGCGGTGTCTGCGCCGCCGCCTGCGGCACTACGACTGCGCGCGAGTTGCGCTCGGCGTCTCGTTGCGGGGCATTGAATCGGGACCGGAGTCGATTGCGGCCACGCTGGATCTCGGGCTGGGGCGTACCCATGGCGTCCGGGCCCGTTACCTGATCGGCGCCGACGGCGCGAGCTCGCTCGTCCGTCAATTGATCGGGCAGGAATTCAAGGGCAAGACCTTCGTCGAGGACTGGCTCATCGTAGACGCCCGTAACGTGCCGCACCCGATCGACCACATTGAATTCATTTGCGATCACCGGCGGCCAACGCCGCACATGACGGCACCCGGGGCGCGCGAGCGCTGGGAATTCATGCTGCGGCCCGGCGAGGCGCGTGAGGAGATGGAGTCCGAGGCGCGCATCCGCGAGCTGCTCGCGCCGTGGGGCAATGTCGACAAGATGGTCATCGAGCGCAAGGCGGTCTATCGCTTTCACGCGAGGACGGTCAAAGCGTTCAGCCAGGGACGCGTGTTCCTCGCAGGCGATGCAGCGCATATCACGCCGCCCTTTGTTGGGCAGGGGCTCGTCGCAGGGCTGCGCGACGCCGCCAATTTGACGTGGAAGCTCGCGTCCGTCATTCATGGGCACGCAGCGCCGCGGATTCTCGCCACTTACGATCAGGAACGTCGGCCGCATGCGAGGGCAATGATTCGCTTCGCACAGCTCATGGGGAGGCTAGTGATGCCGCGCAACGCCGCAGTCGCGCTTTTCACCCACGGTCTGATGCGTGCAATGCGGCTCGTGCCGAAGTGGCGCGCCTATTTCGAAGAACTGGAGATCAAGCCCAGGAATGTCTGCCGGCGTGGGCTTTTCGTCGCGGGCAGCACGCAATCCGGATTGGTGCGTGGCGCGCTCGTGCCGCAGGGCTGGGTTCGGGGCACCGACGACCGGATCTGCCTGAGCGACGACGTGCTCGGCCCGGGCCTCACCTTGATCGGATTCGGTCGCGACGCAGGCGCGGCGCTCGATGTCGGGACGGCCGCAGCATTTGCCGCCGCGGGCGGAACGGTTATCCAGATCGCGCATCGTGGGCAGCGGCTGCATCTTGCGGCGAACGGCGGTTGGGAAGATCTCGAGGGCGCATTTCTGCCGCGCGCCGCACCGTTCGGCTGGGCCGCCGTTGTACGACCCGACCGAGTGGTCATTCACGACGGGCCGGCGGGCGAAGCGAATCGTCTGATCGCCGAGAGCATGGCTTTGCTTGGAACGCCGATCGGCGCAATGCCACCCATCACCGAACCTGCGCAATCTTTCGTCTGAGGCCCTCGTCATGCAACTGACCACACCGCAACCGGCTCGCCATCCGCACCCCACGACAAAAGCGTCCGCGCTGGCGTATCTGATCATTGATCGCCCGGATCTCGTCAAAGCCGAGCGATTCCTGAACGACTTCGGGCTGCGTACCGTTTCGCGTGACAGCGAGCAGATGTTTCTGCGCGGCACGGGGCCGACGCCATTCTGTTATGTCGTCCGGCAGGCGCCCAAAGCCCGCTTCGTCGGCTTCGGCTTACGCGTGAATCGCATCGAAGATCTACATGCGCTGGCGCGCGTGCCCGGTGCGTCGGACGTCGAGGCATCGGACTGCCCGGGTGGCGGCCACCGCGTGCGCCTCGTCGATCCGTCCGGTTTCCGCGTCGATGCCGTGTTCGGGCAAGCGCCGGCCGGCACGTTGCCGCATCGGGCGCCTCTGGCGTTCAACACGGCAGAAGTCGCCGCCCGCATCAACGATACGCAGCGCCCGCCGTCTGGACCGCCCGAGGTGATCAAGCTCGGGCATGTGGTGCTGGAGCTGGCAGATTTCCAGAAAACCTGCGCGTGGTACACGCAGCATTTCGGGTTCATCCCAAGCGACGTACAGCTACTGCCCGACGGCTCACCCGCGGTGACGTTCATGCGGCTCGATCTCGGCGCGACGCCGGCGGATCATCACACGCTCGCGCTGGCTCAGGGTTTCGCGCCGCTCTACAGTCATAGCGCTTACGAAGTCGTGGACGCCGATGCAGTCGGCATGGGCCAGCGCGTATTGCGTGACCGGGGCTGGACGCATGCATGGGGTATTGGACGGCACATCCTCGGCAGTCAGATCTTCGACTATTGGCAAGACCCATGGGGCGACAAGCACGAGCATTACTGCGACGGCGATCTGTTCACATCCGAGGTGCCCTTGGGGGTGCACGGAGTCAGCCGCGAAGCGATGTCCCAGTGGGGGCCGACGATGCCGCGCAGTTTTACCAAACCTAAATTCACGCCGGCCAGTGTGGCCGCGCTCATCCGCAGTCTCTGGCGCAGTCCCGACGTGACGGTAGGCAAGCTGAAAACGCTCGCCAGGCTGTTCGCGTGACGCGGCGCCAATCCGTCCAGTCATTCGAGGCACACTCATGTCATTGCATGTCCTGCATTACAAACATCAAGGCCACGCCCAATGGGGCGTCATCCGGCAAGGTGCGATCTCGCCGATTCCGGGCGAATTTGAGACGACAGCCGCCTTCGTTCGTTCGAATCAGATCGAGAATTTGTCCGCTCTATCCGGGCCGACGATTCCGGAGTCGGAGGTGGAGTGGCTCTCGCCTGTCACGCGCAATCAGCAATTCGTGTGTCAGGGCGCGAACTACCGGCAACACATGATCGAATCCGGAATGAACCCGGATGCGAAGACGTTCAACATGATCTTCACGAAGGCGACGGGTTGCATCGTGCCCGCCGATTCACACATCGTGCGGCCGCGACAGGTGCGCTTTCTCGATTACGAAATCGAATTGGGACTGGTGATGAAGCGCGACATCACTGCCCGCCAACAGATCACCGACGCCAATCTGCATGAGTACCTCGCCGGCGTCGTCATCGTGAATGATTACTCGGCACGGGACGTGCAGATCCCGCAGATGCAGTTTTACAAAGGCAAGAGCTACCGGACGTTCGGGCCGGTCGGCCCTTACTTGTGCATGCTGGATGCACGCGACATCGCGAAGCTGCGCAGTCTGGACCTGACGCTGACGGTCAATGGACAGGTCCGGCAGACGGATTCGACGGCCAACCTCGTCTACGGACCCGCCGAGACGCTGACCGAACTGTCGGGCTTGCATGACTTGCATGTCGGCGACCTGATTGCAACCGGCACGCCATCCGGCTGCGCGTTGAGCGTTCCGTCGCCGGCGAAGCAGCGAATCGCCGGGCTGCTGCCCGAGGCCGCCAAATGGCGCATGTTCATGAAAATTCAGGCGGGCAGGAGCCAGTATCTGCAGACCGGTGACATCGTCGAAGCGCGCATCGCCAGCGCGGACGGACTGATTGATCTCGGCGTACAACGCAATTGCGTCGTGGATGAAATCGCATGAACGGGATCGCCAATCAGACGGACGTCATCGCAATCGAGGCGAGCGGTCCGCCGGCGGATTTGCCGGCCAGCACATACGAGATGATCTGCCGCGGCGCGGCACTCGATCCGTCCGCGCCTGCGCTGTCGTTTTTCCTGCGCACCGACGATCATCGCAACGTGGCGCGCTGGACCTATCGCGAACTGGTCCGCGACATTACGCGCACTGCGAATCTCTTCACGCGCCTAGGCGTGCGCCGGGACACGGTGATCGCCTATATCCTGCCGAACTTGCCGGAAACGCATTTCGTGATCTGGGGCGGCGAGGCGGCGGGAGTGGTCTGCGCGATCAATCCGCTTCTCGAGTCGGCCGCAATCGCGGAATTGCTGAACGCGGCGAAGGTGGAAGTGCTGGTGACGCTGGCGCCGTTTCCTGGCACCGATCTGTGGTCGAAAGTGCAGCCGGTGCTCGATCGGATCGAAACGCTCCGGCATCTGGTGCTCGTCAATCTGGCCGATCGCGTGCGGGCACCGAAGCGGTTCGTGGCACGCCTGCTACAGCGTCGGGAATGCGCGAGGCTGCACGGCCCAGGCGGTGCGCGCAGCGTGGTGCCCGGGCGAATCCAGATCCACGATTTCGGCCGATCCGTCGCGCGGGAGTCGGGGGCAGCGCTCGATAGCCGTCGTCGCTTCCATCCCGAGGACCATTCGTCGTATTTCTGCACCGGCGGTACGACCGGCTTGCCGAAGATCGCGATGCGCCGCCATGGCAACGAAGTCGCCAACGCCTGGAGCGTCGGCCAGTTCTTCGGTGCCGGCATCGGGCCAGGCAAGACAGTCTTCTGCGGACTGCCGTTGTTTCACGTCAATGCCGTCCTGGCGACCGGGCTCGTGCCGTTCTCGCGCGGCGCCCATGTCGTGCTGGGCACGCCGCAGGGCTACCGGGGCGAAGGCGTCGTCAAGCGCTTCTGGGAATTGGTAGAACACCATCGCATCAACTTCTTCAGCGGCGTGCCGACGCTCTATGCGTCGCTGCTCGACGTCCCGATCGGCGGCAGGAACATCGATTCGCTTGAATATGGCTTGTGCGGTGCAGCTCCGATGCCGATCGAGGTGTTCCGGACGTTCCAGGAACGCACCGGGATCCGGATTCTGGAAGGTTATGGACTGACCGAGGGCGCGTGCGTCAGCAGCATCAACCCGCCGCTTGGCGAGCGTCGCCTCGGATCGATCGGATTGCGCATCCCGGGGCAGGCGATGAAGGCGATCGTCGTCGACGGCGACGGCCGATATGTGCGCGACTGCGTTGCGAACGAAGTCGGCCTGCTCGTGATTGCGGGCCCGAACGTCTTCGCCGGCTATGTACAGCCGGAACAGAACAGGGAACTCTGGCTGCAGTTGGGCGACGGTCTGCGCTGGCTCAACACGGGCGATCTCGGTTGTTACGACAACGATGGCTATTTCTGGCTCACTGGCCGCCAAAAGGATCTGATTATCCGAGGCGGCCACAATATCGATCCGGCAACGATCGAGGAGCCGCTACATCGTCATCCGGCGGTTCAGATCGCGGCTGCCATCGGGCGACCGGATGCGCATGCCGGAGAGTTGCCGGTGGCATACGTGCAGCTCAAGGCGGGCGCGCATGCCACTGAGGATGAACTCGCAGAATTCATGCGCGGAGAAATCGGCGAGCGCGCCGCGCTACCGAGGCAGATCCGGATCGTGGACGCGATGCCATTGACAGCCGTCGGGAAGATCTTCAAGCCGGAGTTGAAGCGACGTGAAACGGACGACGCGCTTCGCTCCGCACTCTACGAAGCCGGCATGACCAACGCCCGTGTCACGGTCGAAAGCGATGCATCGCGTGGTGTATCAGCGCATGTCGCACTTGCCGATCCTGCGCTAGAGGCGCAGGCACGTGCGGTGATGGGACGCTTCCCGTTTGCATTCACGATCAATACGGCAATGCAATCTCCCGTAGATGCACAAGCGGATGACGGACAGGCCGAACGTCCGCGGAACGGATAAAGCCGACATCGCGCGTGCTCGCAACCGCTGATTGAACGGCGACACTGCCGCGTCCCGGATGTCGACGGTGTCGCCTTTGAGGGCCAAGGCCGGCTAATCATAGGTGCGATTGCCTTGGCCTCTCGATCATTAATTTAGTAGTTCGAATTGAATACGCAAGGCGGAAACGTATCGTCTGAAACGCTTGAATTCGCAACAAAACCAAAGACCGCCGACAGCGGAGATCCGATAAGGACATTCCGCCAGGCAGGTCGATTCACCAACGGAAGGAGACAAGATGGGATTCAGGAAAACATTCGGAACGGTTGGCACGGCGGCGCTTGTGTGCGCCGCGTCGTTTGCCGGTCACGCGAACGCGCAGTCGAGCGGCAGTATGCAGCTGGGAATCGGCTGGCTGCATGTCATGCCGCAGGGGAACGCAGATCCCATTGTCGTCGAAAGTGTCGCCGGTGCGCCGGTGAATCAGCAGCTGGCCGGGACGGGCGCGCACGCCGGGGCATCGGACGCCGCAAGCTTGATGGCGGAGTACTTCGTTACCGACAGTGTCGGCATCGCGTTCCTGGCTGGCACGCCGTTTACGACCGACCTGATTGGTAACAGCTCGTTGGCCTCGTTCGGGGTGATCGGCGAAACGAAACCGCTGGCGCCCGTCCTCGAAGTTAGATATCACTTCCTTGCAGCCAACGCCAGGTTCAGGCCATTCGTCGGATTGGGCGTCAACTACACGTGGTACTCGGACACACGCATCGTCAACAAGTCGTTCCTCGACGCCACGTGCGGGCCCGGCTGCTCGACGCGCGCGTCGTTGAGTTCTTCGTGGAACCCGACGTTCGAGCTCGGTGCGAACTATGCGCTCAGCAAGCATTGGTCGATCAACGCGTCCCTGTCCTATATCCCATTGTCGACCACGTTGACGACGAATGCCACGACCGCAACCGGTGTCGATATCGTGACGAAGATGCGCATCAGGGTGAATCCGCTCGTTACGCATCTCGACATCACTTATACGTTCTAGCGTTCGCGGAAGCGCTTCGGCCAGTAGATGAATCTTCCTTGCATTCCATAGGATTGGATCGTTGGCGGACTGTTCACTGTCGCGCGCCCACAAGACGCTTGAATGTCCATTCCAGCGACTCTAATCCTCTCGCATGCGATCAACTAACGCGAGCAAGCGAGCACGCATTTCCTCGGCCGGCAAATGCGCGGGCCAGCCGTGACCAGGAAGCAACCAGTCGAAGCGATACGCGGACAGCCTGCCAAGCGACTCGGTGAGCTCAGCCCACGAATACCAGCACGCATCCCTGAACGCGATGAGGTCCCGCGCACGCGGGCTCCAGGCAAGCGAATCACCCGAGAACAACACGCAATCATCGAGCAGGTACACGACGCTACCCCGCGTGTGCCCGGGCATAGGGATCGCGCGCACGCCGGCCGCAACGTGCGTCTCCGGTCCATCGTCGAGCACATCCGTCGCATAGGGCGCAGCCGACAAGTCTTCCCGGTGAATCCAGACGCGCGCGCCGAATTGACGGGCATATTTATCTGCGTCCGCGACGTCGTCACGATGCGACAGAAGGATGTGCGCAATACCACCGTTGTCATCAAACCATTTCACGAGTTCCGCCGCATAGCGCGGTGAGTCGAACAGCAGATTGCCGTCCGGACGCCCCGCAAAGTAAGAGTGCGCGCCAAACGACGACCGTGCGTTGAATCCGCAGCGCCACACACCCGATGTGATCGGCTGCGGAAAGATCGCGTCGCCCGGACGAGGCTGTTTCGTTTCGCTGCGTACCGACGCCGTAGGACACACGAGCCGCGCACGCCAGGCAGCGACTTGCTCTTCCGGCGTTACCGGCTGCCGCACGAAGACACTCTTGCCGTTTCGTTCGACAATCAGTCCAGGGGCGACGTGGCGCGATGCACCGCAGTTGATGCACGCTGTATCTATGAACCACTCGCCTGGGACCGAGTTGGGGTTGCGTGTTGGCTTCATACGATGCTCCTGGTCCGGAAAACCACGGCCGCAACGCAACGGGAAGGCCGAGCCGGGTTCCCTTCGGCACCGTTATTCGGTCGGGAGGGCGAAGGGCGTCGGCGAGGTTTGCGTGCGCAAGGTCGCATCAGTAACTATAGCGCTACGGAAGCGAGACAATAGCTATTCGGAGACAGGGGTGCCGGGCATCTATTCGCCCGCGAGATGGCCTGTCAGCCAGGTGTGCTCGCATCAAAATGCTGCAGGAGCTGGTATCCCTCAGCCCAATCATCCAGTTGGCTGGCGGCATTCAAATGTCCGCGTGCTCCGACGTCGAGAAATTCGCTACCCCATGTACTGGCACAGGACTGTGCATAACTGATTGCCGCATAGGGATCGTCGTTGCTTGCAACCACGATACTGCGAAATGGCAGTCTCGCCGACGGTACGGGTGAGAACCCGACGCTAGAGGCGCTGGGAAAGGCCGGTGCCGATGGGTCTGGAACAGCTACGAGCAGTGCCCCTCGAATGGTGACCGCGTGACGCGCGGCCCAATGCGCAACCGCGAGGCACCCGAGACTATGAGCGACGATGATCGTATTGGGACCGATGGCAGCCACTTCGCGATCGATTGCCGCTACCCATTCGTCGCAGATGGCGTGATCCCAGTCTTCGATCTTCATGCGACACCAGTGTCCCGGCTTTGCAACCTCCCAGACACTTTGCCAGTGTGTTGCTCCCGAATTGCCGTGACCGGGCACGGTCAGAACTTGTCGACTCATGTTTAGCCTCCCTGAAAGAGTATCCAGTGTAAAAGCCGATGGTCTCTGTCAGAATAGCTGGACCATTGAAATCGTTACCAACGGCCTTCGAATACACGGAATTGAAGGGTATAGACGAATGAAACCTAAGCAGGTGGATCTGGATCGCCTCGACTGGCGCATTCTCGAGGTGCTGCAAACTCATGCGCGCGTGACGAATACCGAGCTAGGCAAGCAGATCGGATTGTCGCAACCCGCTGTCAGCGCCCGGATCAGGCGACTCGAGGAGCAAGGTGTGATCGAAGGTTACTCGGCAAGAATCAACCCCGAACTGATCGGTCGCGACATCTCCGCACTAGTCCGCTTACAAACGAGTCACGCGCAGATCACGAAGTGCCTGAAGGTCTTCGCGACGATGCCTGAGATCATCGAGGCGCATCGCATCACGGGTGACGATTGCTTCATTGTGCGAGTGGTAGTCCAAAGAATGAAGCAGCTCGAAACCGTCATCGACGCGCTGGCCAGATTCGGACCGGTGACGACTTCGATCGTACTGGCAAGCTATCCGCCCAAGGCGATTGGCGAAATCAGGTAGTCGACCCTGAACGATCCGCAGAGTCGATCCCGACGAATGAATAACGTGTTGCGAACACAATCTACCGATGCCCCAGGCAAGCTACAAGACGGAAACCTATTGGGAGCAGTACCAGGCATTTTTTCCCGCACATGCACGAGTCACCGCCGCCAGCGGCCCGAATGAAGAGTGGCTCCCCTGGAGAGGAGCATCGATCCATGTTGATCGATTTCCCTGCGCGGCATCGCCGCTGACGGTGATCGTTGTGCATGGAGGTGGAGGATACGGCCGGCTGTTCGCGCCGATTGGCAAGTTGCTGCACGGCGCCGGCTACGAGGTGGTAGCCCCGGATCTACCGGGGTATGGATTGAGTCAGGCGTCCCCTTCACTGGTTACCTATCAGGCCTGGACCGACCTGCTATGCGATCTGGCGTTGATCGAGTACCAGAACACTGGGCGACGCGTCGTATTGTGCGGCGGCAGCCTTGGTGGCTATCTGGCCTACCTGTGCGCCGCGCGGATGGG
>Ga0306920_100012893_pt1 | contig 11364 bp, 7 predicted proteins | sample flu12Cox44000170_FD_204666 | JGI IMG/M metagenome (GOLD analysis project Ga0306920, IMG submission 204666) | Lab enrichment of tropical soil microbial communities from Luquillo Experimental Forest, Puerto Rico - flux4day.12C.oxic.44.000.170 (v2)... | ecosystem: Environmental > Terrestrial >...
CGCGGCAGCCCGCGGACCGGCCGGCCGTGACCGTCCACGAGACCGGTCTGGCGGGCCAGGCTGTCGCCGTCCTTGTGCACCCGTACCACGTACCGGTTGCCCTTGCGCAGGCCGCCGGGGGCCAGCACGATCAGCTCCGAGGAGTGGCCGAAGACCTCGGCTATGTCCTTACGGAGCCTGCGCGCCGCCGCGCCGGTGTCGAGCTCGGCCTCCACCACGATCCGGCCCGCGGCCAGGTGCAGGCCGCCCGCGAACCGCAGCAGCGTGGATACCTCGGCCTTCCGGCAGCACGGCTTCAGCACCGTGATCCGGCTGAGTTCGTCCTTGACCAGACTGGTCATGGCCATCGGCGTCATTCCCCCTCGAATATCTGTGCGAACGCGCCAGCCAGCAGCCGCGGGTCGTGGCGCGGCGTTCCGTCCCCCATGGCCAGGTCGGCCAGCACCAGCCTGGCCCCGAGGATGGCGGTCGTCTTCTCCAGCTCGGCCAGGGCGGCGCTGGCCGCGCCGCGGTCGGCGAGCACCACGTCAACGGTCAGCTCCGGAGCATGGTTGGCCAGCACCTCCAGGTGCGTGTGCGGCGAGAACCCTTCGGTCTCGCCCGGCTGCGGCGCCAGGTTCAGGGCGACCAGCCTGCGCGCCCTGGTGGTCAAGAGCGCCTTGGCCAGCCCGGGTACCAGCAGGTGCGGCAGCACGCTGGTAAACCAGGACCCGGGTCCCAGCACCACCCAGTCCGCCGCCCCGACCGCGGCCACGGCCTCGGGACACGCGGGAGGGTCGGCGGGTACCAGTGAGATCGACCGTACCCGCCCGGTCGTCGTCGCGCACGCGGCCTGGCCCCGGACCGTGCTGATCTCGTCGGGGCGGGCAGGATCGGCCCCCTCGACCTCGGCGGCCAGGTCGAGCGGGACGGCGGCCATCGGCAGCACCCGCCCGTGCGCCCCGAGCAGGCGCCCGACCCAGTCCAGGCCCTGCACGGTGTCACCGAGCAGCTCCCAGAGCGCGACGATCAAGACGTTGCCCACCGCGTGCCCGCCCAGCTCGGCCTCCCCGGCGAACCGGTGCTGCACGACGCGGCTCCAGGTCGTGCCCCACGCGTCGTCTCCGCACAGCGCGGCCAGCGCCATCCGCAGGTCGCCCGGGGGCAGCACGCCATACTGCCTGCGCAGCCTGCCGCTGGAGCCGCCGTCGTCGGCCACCGTCACCACGGCGGTCAGCTGGCGGGTGACCCGGCGCAGCGCGGACAGCGAGGCGAACAGGCCATGACCCCCGCCGAACGCGACCACCTTGCGGCTCAGCGGGCGCCCGGCGTGGACCGTCGCCAGCACCTCCGGCCCGGTAGCTTCCGCTCCCATCGTGACCCTCACTCGCGCCCGAGGTCTCGGTGCACCACCCGGATGCCCGTCGGGGAGCCGGCCAGCCGGGCGGCGATCTGCTCGGCTATCACGACGCTGCGGTGCTTCCCCCCGGTGCAGCCCACGGCCAGCATCACGAAGTGCTTGCCCTCGCGCTGGAAGCCGTCCAGCGTCACGCGCACCGCCTGGACGTAGGCGTCGAGGAACTCCGCCGCCCCGGGCTGGCGCAGGACGTAGTCCTTGACGTCCTGGTCCTGGCCGGTCAGCGCGGCGAGCTCGTCCACCCAGCGCGGGTTCGGCAGGAACCGGCAGTCCGCCACCATGTCGGCGTCGACCGGCAGCCCGTACTTGAACCCGAACGACACGATGTTCACGCGCAGGGCGGTGTCGGTGTCGCCGCCGAAGGTGTCGCGCATCCGGGCCCGCAGCTGGTGCACGTTGAGCCGCGAGCTGTCCAGCACGAGGTCGGCCTCGCCGCGGACGTCCTGCAGCAGTTCCCGCTCGGCGGCGATGCCGTCGACCACCCGGCCGCCTTCCTGCAGCGGATGCGGGCGGCGGACGCTCTCGAACCTGCGGACCAGCGTGTCGTCGCTGGCCTCGAGGAACACGACGTATGGCCGGGTGCCCCTGGCCTCGAGGTCGCCGACGACGGACTTCAGGTCGGTGGAGAACGCGCGGCTGCGCACGTCGACCACGGCCGCCAGCCTCGGCACCGCGCCGCTGGAGCGCCGGGCGAGGTCCAGCATGGTCGGCAGCAGGTCCGGCGGCAAGTTGTCGGCCACGAACCAGTCAAGATCCTCCAGCGACTTGGCCGCGGTGCTCCGGCCCGCTCCCGACATGCCGGTGATGATGACGATGTCCGGCACGGCGCGCTCCGGCTCCTCGGGACCGTCCGGCCTCATGACGCACCTCCTCCGTTTCCGGCCGAGGGCGCGGGGCTCTCCGCGCCCGCCGGGCCGCCCGTGCCGTCTGGGTGCAGGGCCGCTGCGACCGTCTCCGCGATGCGCGGCCCGATGCCGGGCAGGCCGGCGATCTCGGCCACGCTGGCCCCCGCGATCCGCCGGACGGACCCGAAGTGGCGCAGCAGCGTGGCCTTGCGCGCCGGGCCGAGCCCGGGAACGTCATCCAGCTCGCTGGCCATGAGCGCCGCGGACCTCTTCTTCCTGTGATAAGTGATCGCAAACCGGTGGGCCTCGTCCCGCACGCGCTGCAGCAGATAGAGACCCTCGCTGGTCCGCGGCATGATGACCGGGCCGTCCTCGCCGGGCAGCCAGACCTCCTCCAGGCGCTTGGCCAGGCCGCAGACGGAGACGTCGTCGATGCCGAGCTCGTCCAGCGCCCGCGCCGCCGCCGCCACCTGGGCCGGCCCGCCGTCGATGACCACCAGGTTCGGCGGGTAGGCGAACTTGCGCCGCGCGGGCGGGCCCGCTGTCTGACTCCCGCCCTCGCCCGCCCTCGGCTCATCTTCGGACCGGTCACCGAGGACGTCGAGCTCGCCGGTGGCTTCCCGCTCCTCCAGGTAGCGCCGGAACCTGCGGGAGATGACCTCGTGGATGGACGCGACGTCGTCGGTGCCGTCCAGCCCGCGGATGCTGAACCTGCGGTACTCCGACTTGCGCGCCAGGCCGTCCTCAAAGACGATCATGGATGCCACGACGTGCGTTCCCTGCAGGTTCGACACGTCGTAGCACTCGATCCGCAACGGCGCCTCGTCGAGCCCGAGCGCTTCCTGGATCTCGTGCAGCGCGCGGCTGCGGGTGGTCAGGTCGCTGGCGCGCTTGGTCTTGTGCAGCGCCAGCGCCTCGGCCGCGTTCCTGGCCACGGTCTCCAGCAGCGCCTTCTTGTCGCCCCGCTGCGGGACCCGGAGGCTGACCCGCCCGCCGCGCCGCTCGGCCAGCCATTCCTCGAGCGCCTCCGCGCCGGGCGGCAGCACCGGCACCAGGACCTCGCGCGGCACCGGCGCGTCCGGCCGCCGCGTGTCGCCGATCGCCCGCCGCTGTCCCCCGCGCTGAGCGCGCTGCTCCGTGCCGCCGCCGGACGCCCCGTTCTCGCCGGCCACCGGGTCTTCGCCGTAGACCTGGCCGAGGAACTGCTCGAGGAGTTCGCCCGTCGTAATCTCCTCGACCTTGTCCACGACCCAGCCCCGCTGTCCGCGAACCCGCCCGCCGCGCACGTAGAACACCTGGACCGCCGCCTCGAGCTGGTCTTCGGCCAGCGCGACGACGTCGCAGTCGGTGCCGCCGCCCAGCACCACGGCCTGCTTCTCCAGGGCCCGGTACAGGGCCTGGATGTCGTCGCGCAGGCGCGCGGCGCGCTCGTACTCCTCGGCGTCGGCGGCGCGGCGCATCTCGTTCTCGAGCCGCCGGATGAACTTCGCGGTCTGCCCGGCCATGAAGTCGCAGAACTCCTCGGCCAGATGCCGGTGGCTCGCGGCATCGACCCGACCCACGCAGGGCGCGGAGCACTTGCCGATGTAGCCGAGCAGGCAGGGTCGGCCGATCTGCCCGGCGCGCTTGAACACCCCGGCCGAGCAGGTTCGGACCGGGAACACGCGCAGCAGCGTGTCCACCGTCTCCCGGATCGCCCAGGCGTGCGAGTAGGGACCGAAGTACCGTACCCCGCGGCGCCGCGCCCCGCGCATCACCATGACCCTGGGGTACTCCTCGTCCATGGTGACGGCCAGGTAGGGATAGCTCTTGTCGTCGCGGTACCTGACGTTGAACCGCGGGTCGAACTCCTTGATCCAGGAGTACTCCAGCTGGAGCGCCTCCACCTCGGTCCCGACCACGGTCCAGTCCACCCCGGCCGCGGACCGCAGCATGGACTGGGTGCGCGGGTGCAGCCCGCTGAAGTCGGCGAAGTACGAGTTGAGCCGGGACCGGAGGTTCTTGGCCTTCCCGACGTAGATGACGCGTCCCCGCTCGTCGCGGAACCGGTAGACCCCCGGTGACTCCGGAATCGAGCCGGGGGCCGGCCGGTAGGCGTGCGGATCTGCCACGCAGCAACTCTATGCGCGTCCGCGCCGCCGGCCGTCCTCATCCCGCGGCGGTTCACCGTTTGCTTCGCGGTGTATGCCAGGCTGTGCCGGTGCCCGTAGCCGCCTGCCTGCTCGCCGCGGTCGCCTGCGCGATCACCTGGGTGTACCTGCTGGCCGGTCACGGCGGTTACTGGCGCACCGACCAGCGGCTGCCTCTCCCCGGCCGAGAAGCGCCCGCCCGGGGGGGTCGGGGGGGGGTCGCCCCCCCGAGCTGGCACGGCCCGGAGGGGTCTGGGGGGGCGCCCCCCGAGGCCAGCACGGCGGGCGACCCGGCGGCCTGGCCGGGCGTGACGGCGATCGTGCCCGCCAGGAACGAGTCCGCGGCCCTTCCCGGCACGCTGCCGACGCTGCTCGGCCAGGATTACCCGGGCGACTTCCGCGTCGTGCTCGTCGACGACGACAGCTCCGACGGGACGTCCGAGGTCGCCACGTCGATCGGCCGCCGGGCCCGGCCAGGGCGGCTGCGCGTTCTGCCGGGGAGCCCCAGCCCGCCCGGCTGGGCCGGGAAGGTCTGGGCCATGCAGCAGGGACTGTGCGCCGCGGACGGCGCCCCGGGCGACGCGGGGTACATCCTGTTCACCGACGCTGACATCGGCTACGCGCCCGGGGTCGTCGCCGCCCTGGTCCGCGCGGCCGAGGACGACGACCGCGGGCTGGTGTCGCAGATGGCGCTGCTGCGGGCGGACGCGTTCTGGGAGCGGCTGATCGTGCCCGCGTTCGTCTACTTCTTTGCCCAGCTTTACCCGTTCCGCCGGGTCAACCGGCCCAGCGCGCGGACCGCGGCGGCCGCGGGCGGGTGCATGCTGGTGCGCCGCAGCGCCCTGGCGGCCGTCGGCGGCCTGGAGCCTATCCGCGGCGCCCGCATCGACGACGTGGCGCTCGGCCGCCTGTTGAAGAGCCCGCCCGCGCGAGTGCGCTGCTGGCTCGGGTTCACCACGGACGTCACCAGCCGGCGCCCGTACCCGAGACTGCCGGACCTGTGGGACATGGTCGCCCGGAGCGCCTACACCCAGCTGCGCTACTCGCCCGCCGTGCTCGCCGCGACGCTCGCCGGCCTGGTGTGGCTCTACGCCCTGCCGCCGGCCGCCGCGCTGGGCGGGCTGGGCTGGCTGGCCGCGGGCGGCGGCCCCGCGGCGGGCTGGCTGGCCGCGACGGGACTGGCCGGCTGGGCCATCATGTCGGTCAGCTACATCCCGGTCCTGCGGCTGTACCGGCTCTCGGCGTGGCGGGCACCGGCGCTGCCGCTGATCGCCCTGCTGTACGCGGGGATGACCGCCGACTCCGCGCGCCGCTATCACCTCGGCCGGGGCGGGCAGTGGAAGGGGCGGACGATCCCGGCTAGCCGGGCAGGCCGCGCCGGAGGGCGATGATCCGTGTGACCGCGGCCCGGAAGGCCGCCCTGTTCAGCGCGCCGTCACCGTAGGCGGCCCGCAGCCCGTCCATCGCGGCGGTGCCCTCGGTGTCGCTCCCGTCCGCGCAGAGGATGAGGTCCATGCCGGCGCCGGCCGCCAGCACCGCGCGGTGGCCGAAGCCGCCGAATGCCCTGAGCGCGCCCGCTTCGAGGGCGTCGGTGATCGTCACGCCGGTGAAGCCGAGGCGGGCCCGCAGTTCCCGGCCGACGATGACGGAGGACAGCCCGGCCGGGCGCTCGCGGTCCAGCGACGGGTAAACGGCCCATGACATCATGACGAGCTTGACGCCGGCCGCGATCGCCGCCCGGTACGGGAACTCGTCGACGCGGCGGATCATGGCGGCGGGCAGGTGCAGCGTCACCGGCCCGGTGTCGGTGTCCTGGGACGCGGCGGCCGCGCCCAGGCCGGGAAAGTGCTTGGCGGTGGCCGCGACGCCGGTCTTCTGCTGCGCCCGGATGAAGTCGGCGCCCAGCCGGGAGACGACACGCGGATTCCGGCTGTACGAGCGCTGGAACTGGTCGTCGAAATCACCTGCCTTGCGGTATACGTCGAGCACCGGAGCCAGGTTGACGTTCATGCCGACACCGAGGAGGTTCGCCCCGGCCCTCGAGCCGGCGGCGGTCGCCGCGGCCCCGGGGTGGGCGGACTCGCCGATCTGCTTCTCCGACAGATCCGGCGCGCCCGGGAGGCGGCGGACCTCGCCGCCCTCCTGATCGGTCATCAGCAGCAGCGGCGCGCGCACCGGGTTAGCCCGGCTGGCGTCAGCCGCCTCCAGCTTCTTGATCACCCCCCTGATCTGCGCCTCGCTGGAAATGTTGTCCCCGAAGAAGATGACGCCGGCCGCCTCGCCGTGCCTGATCAGCGCGAGCAGGCTGGCCGGCGGGGTGAGGCCGGTGTAGCTGTAGATCACCCGCTGGCCGGCCAGCTGCAGCGGAGTCAGCCCCGACAGCGGCGATGCGGCCGGGGCAGATACCGGATCCGCCGCGGCGCACGCGGCTACGGCCCCCGTCCCCAGGGTCACGGCCAGGCCCAGGGCGACGGCGGCCGCGGCCGTGACGCGGCGGGGCGCGTGGCGGTTTTTCATGATACTTCGCTTTCAAGAATTTAGTCACTATTGTGCAGAGATGACGTTACCGCTCCGCGAGCGGGCCGGGAGTCAAAATCCGTGTTCTCCCAGCCAGCCGGCGAGCTTGCCGGCCCGGCCGACCGCGCGCAGCCGGCGCTCGGTCTGCTCCCGCACCGCGGCGGAGGCCACGATGAGCAGCCGGTCGCCGGATCGCAGCGTGGTGGTGGGCCCGGGGACGAAGCCCTTTCCGTCGCGGACGATCAGGGCCAGGTTCGCCTGGGCGGGGAGCCGGAGCTCGAAGATCTCCACGCCGTGCAGCCGCGAACCGTCCGGGATCTGCGCCTGGAGCAGGTCGGCGTGCAGCGCCTCCAGCGGCGCCGCCTCGACCGCGACGTCGAGCGGCTCCGCCGGCGTGATCACCCGCAGCCGCCGGGCGGCGAGCGGCAGGGTGGGCCCCTGCAGCGCGACGTTGATCGTGACGACGATGAACACCACGTCGAACAGCCGGGTCGCGCCCGGTACCCGGGCGTTCATCGGGATCGTGGCCAGCACGATGGGCACCGCGCCGCGCAGCCCGGCCCAGGACAGGAACGCCTGCTGGCGCCACGGCACCCGCAACGGCAGCGTCGCCACGAGCACCGAGGCGGGCCGGGCCAGCAGCATGAGCGCCGCCGCGGCGGCGATCGCGGGCAGGATCTGGCCGGGCAGCCGGACCGGGGAGGCCAGCAGCCCGAGCATCACGAAAAGCCCGATCTGGGCGAGCCAGGCGACCCCCTCGGCGAAGCCGCGGATGGCCGGGCCGTGCGGGAGCCGGGCGTTGCCGAGCACCAGCGCGGAGACATAGACGGCGAGGAAGCCGCTCGCGTGGGCCACGGACGCGGCCCCGTAGCCCGCGACGATGAGCGCCAGGATGGCGATCGGGTACAGCCCGGAGGCCGGCAGGGCCATCCGCCGCAGCCCGAGCGCGCCGAGCAGCCCGGCGGCCAGGCCGATCGCGGCGCCGGCCGCCAGCTGGTAGGCCACCTCCCCGGCGATCAGCGCCAGCGACGGTGCGTGGCGGCCCGCCTCGCTGAGGATGGTCACCACCAGCACCGCTGGCGCGTCGTTCAGCCCGGACTCGCCCTCGAGCATGCCGGACAGCGCCGGCGGGAGCGGCAGCTTGCGCAGCACCGAGAAGACCGCGGCCGCGTCGGTCGGGGCCAGCACCGCGCCGAGCAGCACCGCGTCCCGCCACTCCAGGTGCAACAGCCAGCGGGTGACCACCGCGACGACCAGGATGCTCACCACCTCCCCCACCGTGGCCAGGCTGAGCGCGGCGGGCGCGGCGGCGCGGGCGTGGGCCCAGCTGGTGGTCAGACCGCCTTCGGCGAGGATCAGCACCAGCGCGCTGAGCCCCAGCGCCTGGGCCAGTGCGGCGTTGTCGAACCGGATGCCGAGCCCGGCCTCACCCAGCGCGAGGCCGAGGCCGAGGAAGACGAGCAGGCCGGGCAGCCCGATCCCGTGCGCGACCCGGGCCGCGATGATCGCGGCCAGCACCACGGCCGCGCCGATGAGCAGCGTCAGCCCGAGATTGGTCATTGACGTCTCCGCATGCCCCGCTCCAAGGCCCGGCGCTGGTGGCTACCCGGGGCTGCGGGCGCCCTCCGCGGGCGCGAACACCACGATGGCCGCCAGGTCCTGGGTGACGCCGGTAAACCGGTGCTCCTCGCCGGCGGCCACGTAAACGACCGACCCCGGGCCCACCGGAACGCTGTCCCCGCCGGCCTCCAGCACCGCCCGCCCGGCGGTGATCACGTAGATCTCGTCCTCGGTGTGCGGTACCTGGTCGTCGATCCCGTCACAGGGGATCGAATAGGTGCCGACGCTCAGGTCGGTGACCCGCAGCTGCTCCACCCAGTGGTTCGCGTCCGAGCCGGCCGGCGGCGTGAACCGGCCGGCCTCGCTGATCACCTTCATGCCCGCCTCTCTCAGTCCTCGAAGGCCTCCGGCGGCGGGCAGGCGCACATCAGGTTCCGGTCGCCGTAGGCCTGGTCGATCCGGCGCACCGGGGGCCAGTACTTGCCCCGCCGGTCGCCCGGCATCGGATAGCCTCCCACGGCGCGCTCGTAGGGGTGCGCCCAGTCGGCGGACACCAGCATGCTCGCCGTGTGCGGGGCGTTCTTCAGCGGGTTGTCCCGCGCGTCGAACTCGCCGGAGGCGACCTTCGCGATCTCCCGCCTGATCGCGATCATGGCGTCGCAGAACCGGTCCAGCTCGGCCAGGTCCTCGCTCTCGGTCGGCTCGACCATCAGCGTGCCGGCCACGGGGAACGACATCGTGGGCGCGTGGAAGCCGTAGTCGATCAGGCGCTTGGCCACGTCCTCGGCGGTGATCCCGGTCTGGTTGGCCAGCGGCCGCAAGTCCAGGATGCACTCGTGAGCGACCAGCCCGTCGCGGCCGGTGTACAGCACGGGGAAGTGCGGGTCCAGGCGCCGGGCCACGTAGTTGGCGGACAGGATGGCCACGCCGGTGGCGCAGCGCAAGCCCTCAGCTCCCATCATCCGGATGTAGGCCCAGGAGATCGGCAGGATCCCGGCCGAGCCGTACGGGGCGGCCGCCACCGGGCCGACCGGGCCGGCCGAGGTGCCCGGCCGGAACGGGGAGGGCAGGAACTCGGCCAGGTGCGACCGGACCGCGACCGGGCCGACGCCGGGGCCGCCGCCGCCGTGCGGGATGCAGAACGTCTTGTGCAGGTTCAGGTGCGAGACGTCGGCGCCGAACGTGCCCGGCCGGGCCAGGCCGACCAGCGCGTTCAGGTTCGCCCCGTCCACGTACACCTGCCCGCCGGCCGCGTGCACCTCCGCGCACACCTGGCCGATGGTCTCCTCGAACACGCCGTTGGTGGACGGGTACGTCAGCATGATCGCGGCGACGCTGCCAGCGTGCGCGTCCAGCTTGGCGTGCAGGTCGCCCACGTCGATGGCGCCGTCCGAGCCGCACTTCACCACGACCACGCGCAGCCCGGCGAGCACCGCGCTGGCCGCGTTGGTGCCGTGGGCGGACTCGGGGATCAGGCACACGTCGCGCCCCGGCTCGCCGCGGGACGCGTGGTAGTGCCGGATCGCGAGCAGCCCGGCCAGCTCGCCCTGGGACCCGGCGTTCGGCTGCAGCGACACCGCGTCGTACCCGGTGATCTCGGCCAGGGCGTCCTGCAGCCCGCGGATCAGCTCCAGGTAGCCCGCGGCCTGCTCGGCCGGGGCGAACGGGTGCAGCTGGGCGAACTCCGGCCAGGTGATCGGCTCCATCTCGGCGGCCGCGTTCAGCTTCATCGTGCAGGAGCCGAGCGGGATCATCGACCGGTCGAGCGCGATGTCGAAGTCGGCCAGCCGGCGCAGGTACCGCAGCATCGAGGTCTCGCTGCGGTGGGCGTGGAACACCGGGTGGGCGAGGAACTCGCCGTGCCGCCGCAGCCCGTCGGGCAGCGCGTCCGCAGCATCCGCGGCCAGCTCGACCTCCCGGCCGGCCAGCGCCGCCGCCACCTCCCGCAGCTGCGCCTCGGTCGTGGTCTCGTCACAGGCGATCTGCACCACGTCCGCCCCGGCCTGGTAGAGGTTGTACCCGGCCGCGCGGGCCCGGGCCGCCGCCTCGGCGGCCCCCCCGGGGATGAGCACCCGGACCGTGTCGAAGAAGGCACGGGAGTCCGTTGCGAACCCTTGCTCGTGCAGGGTCGCGGCCAGGACCGCGGCCCGGCGGTGCACACGCCGGGCGATCGCGGTCAGCCCGTCCGGGCCGTGGTAGGCCGCGTACATCGCCGCGATCACGGCCAGCAGCACCTGTGCCGTGCAGATGTTGCTGGTCGCCTTCTCCCGGCGGATGTGCTGCTCGCGGGCCTGCAGCGCGAGCCGGTACGCCGGATGGCCGTCCGCGTCGACCGATACGCCGACCAGCCGGCCCGGCAGCTGGCGCTTGAGCGCGTCGCGGACGCAGATGTAACCCGCGTGCGGCCCGCCGAAGCCCATCGGCACGCCGAACCGCTGCGTGCTGCCGACCGCGATGTCCGCGCCGAACTCCCCCGGCGGCCGGAGCAGCGTCAGCGCCAGCAGGTCGGCGGCCACCGCGGTCAGGGCGCCGCGGGCGCGGGCCGCCTCGATCACGGGCGCCGGGTCGCGGACCGCGCCGCTGGCCGCCGGGTACTGCAGCAGCACGCCGAACAGCTCGCCGTCCGGCTGCGCGGCGATCAGCTCGGGGGTGACCTCCGCGGTGACCAGCTCGATGCCGAGCGGCTCGGCCCGGGTGGCCAGCACCGCCAGCGTCTGCGGCAGGCAGTCGGCGTCGGCCAGGAAGACCCGGCCCTTCCCCGCGGCCCGCCGGGCCAGGGTCATCGCCTCGACGGCCGCGGTCGCCTCGTCCAGCATGGACGCGCCGGCCACCGGCAGCCCGGTCAGGTCCTCGACCATGGTCTGGAAGTTGAGCAGCGCCTCCAGGCGGCCCTGGGATATCTCCGGCTGGTACGGCG
>Ga0306920_100012894_pt1 | contig 11363 bp, 8 predicted proteins | sample flu12Cox44000170_FD_204666 | JGI IMG/M metagenome (GOLD analysis project Ga0306920, IMG submission 204666) | Lab enrichment of tropical soil microbial communities from Luquillo Experimental Forest, Puerto Rico - flux4day.12C.oxic.44.000.170 (v2)... | ecosystem: Environmental > Terrestrial >...
TCCCGAGGTTGGCTAGCCGCGACGCCGAAAAAATCCTCAAAAAGCTTAGGAAAGGCTCACGCGCGAACCTGTCTCGTCTGATTGACGAGATCGGCGAGGACTTCTTGTGGCAGAGGGCGGGCGCCGAATCGCGCCTCTCGGCTGCCAGGCGCGCAACCACCGAAACCGATTTCCATCGCATCCGCCGCGCCACCAACGGGCGATTGTGGCTGATCCTTGATGAGATCGACTGCCGTGCCATTCGCCGCCGCAACGCCGAATGCCGCCGTCAAGAGAGAATAGGTGAGGAGCCCGAGCCGCCGCTCGTCTGCGAACCGGCCGAGGATGACCCAATGCCGTCGCGTAAGGCCGCGCGGTGGTTTTCGGAGAAGGTCTCTGGTCCGCCGCCCCAAAACGCGAAGAGCCCCGGAAATGTGACGATTTCCGAGGGCTCACGTCGCGAAATTCTTCTTAAGAAAACCCATGGTAATTTAACCGAATCGCCAGCGCAAGCGCCAAAAAGCGCATTCGTTGCGCAGGGCGATTTCGGCGCGTTTCCAGCGCGCACATCTCTACCGCAATCTGACCTCGGTTCAACGCTATCTCGCGATCGAGTGCCTCCGCTCCGGGACGGACCTCGAGACGCTCGCCTTTGTCCGCTCCCGGATCATCGGGAGAGGCAGGGCGTGAGCAATACCTGGAACAGGCTGAACAAGGCCGAGGGTCAAATTCATTATCAGGTTGAGGCGGAGAGGCGCTCACCACCGGCTGTGCCTCGACCTCGCCCGCCGAAGCCACGCATCGAAACCGTGTGGCGCGCGCCCGAGGAGCCGAGCGCTCGGGAGGCTGCTCGTCAACGCACCGTGGTCTTCGCGAAGAAGCCAAAAGAGCCCGAAGGGATATCCCTCACAGCCAAGGCGCTGAAGGTGACCTGCATCCTCGACCCAGCCGAGGTCGCGGCGATCACCGTGCCCAACGGCCAGGCACGCTTTCCGATCGTGATCGAGATCGGCGACGAGTCTTACCGCGCCGAGCTTAACGCCAAGAGCCTTCGGCGCGTCGTCAAAGCGGCGGGCGAAGGCGAGTGCACCATCCTGGTCCAAGGCAAGCTTGTCGGGGAGTTAATCGAGGAAGCCGGGATCGCCGCTCAGGCAAAGGCGCCGAAGACGGAGTCGGGGCAATGATCGCCGCCTTTCCCGACTCCATTGTCGCTGAATCCGATCACGATGACGATTCCTATTGGTTCGCCGACCATCCCAAGCGGCGCTTTCGGGCGAAAGAGGATCGCCAAGGTCGCCTGTGGCTCGTCCGCCGCGTTTTGCAGGGCGGGGATGCCGATGTGTTCCTGCGCACGCCGGTCGCGCGGCGGCCGATCGATTCCGAGTTCACGATCGGCGTTGCGTGGTTCCAGACAGCGCTCAGGGTCTCTCCCGAGCATGCCCTTAAAGCTACGCGCAAGATCATGCGGGGAGTCAGGCGATGAGCGCCTTCGATGTCCTCGCCGATGATGTCCGCTGGGTCGCCTGGCGCAACGAGATCCGCGGCGGTAAGCCGACAAAAGTGCCGTATTGCACCCTGCGCCGCAAAGCCGAGGCTAACGATCCAACGACATGGCTAACCCGCGCGGCGGCCGAGACGCTCGCACTACAATTGGTCAACGGACATGGCGGAGGGACCGGCCCCCAGCTCGGAGACCTCGGCAGCGATCAGTATCTCTGTGGTGCCGATCTCGATAGCTGCATCGACGAGAAGGGCTGCCTCGCCCCGTGGGCCGAAAAGATTCTCGTCGAGCTCGATACCTACGCCGAGCGAAGCCCATCAGGGACGGGGGTTAAGTCGTTCTTTTATATCACGGCCGAGCACGTCAGGCCGTTCCTCGACCTCATCGGGGTCGAAGCAGATAAGTGGGGAACCAAGCGCGGCATCCCTGGTCATAACGGCGCCGCTCATGGCCCAGGTGTTGAGATCTACACCTCGCTGCGCTTTTTCGCGGTCACCGAACAGCAGTTTCCCGGAAAGCCAGATCAGATCCAGACATTAAGTTGGGATCAGCTACAGCGGCTCGCGGCGGTCATTCCGAAGGCGGGAAAAAGAGAAGATGGACCGGACACCTCGCGATCGCGAGACGCGGCCAGTGTCGCGGGCAAGCTCTATCACGCGGGCAAGATCAAGACCCTGGAAGAGATGATCGAGGCGCTGAAGAACGATCCCGATCCGGGAATTCAAGCCTGGATCCACGAGAAGGCCGACACCGACGGCGGGCGCCAGTTCCGCAAGATTTGGGAACTGATCACTAAGAACAAACCTAGTTCGTCGCCGTCATCGGGCAAGCCCACAATCCATGTCGAGCCCGGTAAGCGCCACGAGGCCGCCGACGCAGGCATCGCCGCTTTGGTCGCGGCGGGCGTGCCGTTCTATCAGCGTGCCCAAGGCCTCCATCGCATCGCCTCGGTCAAAGCCAAAGACGCTTCAGGCCGGGAGATATGGGTTCCAGGCATCATCCCAGTAAACCAGCCCAGCATGCTGCGCGCCCTTGGCCGCAATGCGAACTGGACAGCATTCAAATACAAAAAGATTGTCGAGATCGATCCGCCGGGTGCCGTTGCCGAGCAGATCTTAAACATGATCGGCGAATGGCCGTTCGCGCCGCTCACCGGCATCATCCAATGCCCAACCCTGCGGCGTGACGGCTCATTGCTTGATGTAGAAGGATATGACGAGGCAACCGGGTTCGTCCTCACCTCCTCGGTCGACACGCCTGCGATACCCAGAGCGCCAAGCCAGGAAGATGCAGAACGCGCCCTGGTGCTGTTGTTAGAGCTTCTCGACGAGTTCCCATTTGACGGCGAGGACAGCAAGTCGGTCGCGCTCTCCATGCTCCTTACACCGGTTTGTCGCGCCGCTATGTCGGTCGCACCGATGCACCTGGTGAATAAGCCAACACCCGGTACCGGCGCCTCATATCTCGCCGATGTCGCCTCAATGATCGCCACCGGCGAGACACTCCCCGTCGAAGCGATGGGTGCCCGGTATGAAGAAACCGAAAAGCGCCTCGTCGGCTCAATCATCGCCGGCTATCCGATCGTCGGTATCGATAATTGCCGCGGCATCATCGAAGGCGAGATCTTCTGCCAGATGACCGAACGGCCAAGGATGAGTCTCCGTAAGCTCGGCGGAAGCGAGAAGTTCCGTATCGCAAACAGCATCACGACCTTCGCCAATGGCATCAACGCCACGGTCGCCAAAGACATGGTGCGGCGGACCCTGCTCTGCCGCATCGACGCAAACCTCGAACATCCCGAAAACCGTCAGTTCCAGCGTGATCCTCTGGCCATGGTCGCCGCCGACCGCGGAAAGTATGTCGCCGCCTGCCTCACTATCCCGCTGGCCTACCTCGCAGCCGATCGACCTCGCAGATTGCACACCCTCGCCTCCTACGGCGATTGGTGCCGCATCGTTCGCGAACCCTTGGTCTGGCTCGGCTGCGCTGATCCCGTCGCAACGCAAGAAATGCTGCGCGGGTCCGATCCCCGCAAAGCCGAAGCCGCAGCCGTGTTCGAAGCCTGGCGAATGCTCATCGGTGTCGGCAAGCAACATCAGAGACAGACCAAAGAACTCATTAAATTCGCCGCCGAACATCACGATCGAAGCCTGACCGAAGCGTTTCTCGCCGTCGCGGTCACCCGAGGGCAAAATACCGTAGATCCCCGCAGGCTCGGTCACTGGCTCGCCCAGCACGAAGGCGCTATCGTCGGTAAATCAAAGCTCTACTGCGACACAAGCGATGTTTCGAGGCTGCGCTGGTACCTCGATTGGCTAAATGAAAATGCTGGTTAAGCTGGTTATGCGGGTTAGGTCATACTCGTTTCCTATATATTCTTCTTTCTTCTTTTCTTTCCTTTCACGTTTACGCGCGTAGCAGGGTGAAGTTAACCCGCATAACCCCCACAACCCGCACTTCTGGGCGACGGACCGATTAAAGGATTGCGCGCCCGCAATAGGCTGCCAGCTCGCGCGCGTGCCGGCGTTCGAGTACACGATCAAACAATGTCGGCGGTGCGGCGGCCTCTTTGATGAGGAGGCAGGGTTTCGACGGCATGTACTAGATGCATCTAGTCCTAGGCGGCGGCGGCACCCAGTATGTGTTGGTTGCGAAATCAAAGCTCGTACCGCCGCGGACATTGCAACCTCGCGCGTGTGGCAGATGCGTTTGCCACCACCTCGCGATCCAGGGAGGTGGGGTGACTGTCCATTAGGGTATACCCTACCGATCCGGGAGAGTGAGACACTAAAACCGTCTCATTTACGGTTGATTGCCGAATTCCGAGACGGCGCGCTCGCTGGGTCTAGACGCTAACGAGACAATTCCGGCGCTCGGTGGCTGAGCTTCGCATGTTATATCGTTGCGATTCCGCTCTTGCATGGTGCCGCGGTTAGGTATATCGGGCGGCATGGAAGTCGCGGCTCCAAATATCATGCCATCTCGCGAAATATCGCGGCGTTCGACCTACCATCGGCAGTTAGGTCGGATGCAGCCGGTTCGTTTTAGTCCGCATTCGCGGTGGCGCTTCCAGGCTGACCGCGCTGCGATCCTGCTTCGCCGGGTCGGTGGTCAGCCGGACGAGCGGCAGGCACACTTGATCGATCAGATGATCCATGCCGAGTGGCAGGCGCTTATGCTCGGACACGAAGCTAAGACGGCGGCCAGCGAGCAACTAAAGTATCGCCGGATCGATCTGGCGCAAGAGGCACGGCGTCAACTTCTGTTACTCGACCGCGAATTGGCTGCGACGACACGGCAGGCACGGGCTGCGCCACCTCCGAAAACCGCTCGACCGCTCTCCGATATCGTGGCTGACCTCGACGAGGGTGAGCCGTGAGCAACCGCGGTGGTGCAAAGGGAGCGATCCCGAACAGGCCATCAGGCGGCCCTGAGAGAGGGCGGCTTTGAACGTCTTGCAAGCGATGGATCACCCGGAATTGTGGGCTGGCTTCTTCCGCAACCCCGAGACATGGAGCGCCTGGCGGACGTTCCTCAAAGCCCTGTTCGGGCTGCAGCTCGACGATACTGACCTCGACCTCTACCGCCGCTGCACCGGTCGCAGCACCGTCAACGCGCTGGGTCACACTGAGGCATGGCTTGTCGTAGGCCGCCGTGGTGGTAAGAGCAGGATCTTGGCGACGACGGCATGTTTCCTGGCGTGCTTCAAGGATTGGCGCCCATATCTGGCGCCAGGCGAGGTTAGACGGATTGCGATCATCGCCACGGACAAGCGGCAGGCCAAGGTTATCTTTCGCTATTGCAGGGCATTGCTCACCAAGGTTCCGGCATTCGAGGAATTGATCGACCGTGAGACCGACGACGAGATCTATCTCACGAACGGGATAGCGATCGAGGTACAGAGCGCCAGCTTTCGCTCTGTTCGCGGTCATACGGTGATTGCGGCATTGTGCGATGAGCTCGCTTATTGGTTCAGTTCTGAGGACAGTTCCAGCCCTGACATTGAAATCATCAACGCGCTCAGGCCGGCGATGGCCACCGTTCCTGGCGCATTCTTCCTGGCGGCATCCTCGCCCTACGCGCGCCGCGGAGAACTGTGGCGAGCCTATCGCCAGCATTGGGCAAACGACAACAGCGAAGTATTGTGCTGGCACGCGGCCACCAGGACCATGAACCCGACAGTAAACCAGCGCTTGATCGACAATGCACTCGAAGAAGATCCGGCGCGCGGAGCGGCGGAGTATCTGGCGGAATTCAGAAGCGACCTCCAAGCCTTCGTCAGCCGCGAGGTAGTGGAAGCTGCGATCGTCTCCGGCCGCCGCGAATTGCCGTACCGCGACGGCATCAGATACGCCGCCTTTGTCGATCCGTCTGGCGCCAGTGCCGACAGCATGACATTGGCGATTGGGCACAAGCAAGACGGTGCGGTTGTCATTGACGCGATCCGCGAGCGCACTCCACCATTCTCCCCCGAGAGTGTGGTCAACGAGTTCTGCGGGCTCATCAAGCAGTACAAAATCCGGGAAATTACTGGAGACCGCTATGCGGGTGAGTGGCCCAGAGAACAATTTAGGAAGAACGGCATAGAATACAAGACATCGGAGCACAGTAAATCTGGAATATATGTGGAGTTTCTACCACTCCTGAACAGTGGCCGGGTGGAATTACTGGATCACCCGAAGCTTACCACGCAATTATGTGCATTAGAGCGGCGGACGGGGCGAGGGACGGGCCGCGACAGCATCGACCATGCGCCTGGCGGGCATGATGACATCGTCAATGCCGTCGCGGGCTGTGCGGTGATCTGTGAGACGGTAGCGCCGGCGCTGAAGGTGACGGATGCGGTGATCAACATGTTCAGGCGGCCGCTCGGCTCCTCGATGCCGTATGTGCCGATGTCGGCGTCAGGTGTGCCGCTGGGCCCGCACTCGGTGAGTTTTGACCAGCTGTATGGGCCGGCTAACGGCAAGGCGAAGGTGATTTAAACACAGGAGGCAGGGTATGGGTCAGGCGGCTGATGTTGAGAAGATGATGCGCGACCTGAAGGGGTATTTTGGCGACAACGCGCGGGGCTCGTCGATGGCGACGAATTGGTTGCGTGGTCAGATTTCGGGTTTGACGGGCGACCAGGCGACGATGCCGAGTTCCTCGGTTCCGGTTGCTGGGACGCGTGACTTGGCGCGCAGTGCGGGCTCTGGTGCGGCCAGTCGCGATCGGCGCCCGAGGATGAGCCGCGATCAGGCTGAGGGGTTGCTTAATGTGATCGCAGAACTCCTGGAGGAGAAGGAGACTGGCGCGATGGATGCGCTGCGGCGGCGGTTTGCTCGCGACTACGCGCCGGAGGGTGGTGGCTGGCCGGAGATTGGTGCGGGCGCTTCTCCTTCTCCGTCTGGTGGCGAGGGCAATCACGGGCCGAGCAACGAGGGACCTGGCGGTTGCAGCGAGGCATACGATCGGCGGGCGCATGACCGTGCGCTTGAATCGGCGAGGATGGGCGGTCGCAGCTGGGATGTTGCCGCGTTGTCCTACCGTGGTGCGGCGGATCAGGCGGCGCCGCGGGGCATGGGTTTCACCGAGATGTTCAAGGGTGCGGCGCGTATCCGCCACAGCTTCTAACGATGGCGTCCTCGTCGACAACGCGCTCGCCCGAGCGCCAGGCGTTGGCCGATGCTCTGGCGCATCGCCAGCGATTGCAGGACGAGCAGGGCCGTCTCAATGCTGCGATCGATGCGTGGGAAGGTCGGGCTGCTGCACGCCAGCATGTCGAGGAAGCTGAGGCGCGTCTCGACGAGCTACATGGTGAGGCCCGTGATCGACGGGTACAGGCGGCACTCAATCCCGATGCCGGCATTGCGCAGATCGGTCGGGACAAGATCGACGATGCTGAACAGGCCGTCGATCGTGCTCGGCGCGAGCTTGCCGATCTTGAGGAGACCGCGGCGGCAATGAAGAAGCTTGCCGCTGACCCGGATCGCCGGGCGCAGCTGCAAATGGCCGAGACGGATGTTGAGAACGCGGTAGCTGATGTGATCATGGCCGAATTGCCAGTACAAACCTACCTCAATGGAAGACTTGCCATAGCGGCTTATCAGGGCGCTCGTCGGGCACCGCCCGCACCCGCGGCCGAGGATTTGGAGCGCCAGCACTTGGCGTGGGAGAACTTCGAGCGACAACTGCTCCGCGGCGAGGTTGATGCGCCAGCGCCAAATCTACACTCGGACGGCACGTGACTGATGGCTTCCTCTACGGCCAGATTTTCTGAGGGTGGCAGTCTCTATCCTGACTGAGATTTGGGGCAGTCCGGGCGGTTGGGCGCGGGCGCTTTACCGCAAGACCGAGCGGGCCGAAGCACAATACCGGGAAGTGATGACGGCACGGCTGCGGCCGTGGGTGGAACGCAACAACAAGCGGCCGGATCCGCGATTGATGGTGTTGGCGGCGGGCTGGAAGACGCCAGCCTTCAACCGGGTGGAAAGCTTAGTCGACTACTGGCCGGGTAGGCTGCGGCTCACCGACTATCGGCTGGTGGCGACGGATGAGCATGCCTTTCCTGGGTGGACGGCGGCGGGCCCGGTTTTTCAATTGGCGCGGCGGGACATCGCGATTGGGCCGGGGTACAAGGATGCCGACACTGGCTGGTCGGTGCTGGTCTCACTCCATGCGGTTGAGCAGTTCTACCGGCGCTCGCCTGGTGTCCCGACAGACCTGACGGCGCTTAAGAGTCTGCTCGACCTTTGGGTTGAGGCGGGCAAGGGTGGTCTTGCGGAGCGCAATTTCACGGTACCGGGTCCGGGTGGATTGTGGCGCTGTGAGCTTGCGGAGATTGGCGCGGTTGACGCGCTGATTGTGCGCACGTTTGTTCCGGCAAAGCCGTCGGGGTGACATTTCTCAGCACCAGTCCCGCCCTGTTTGTGCCGCTCGCCCCGCGCCTTCATCTTGCGCATAGCCTGCCCCTGCGAAGGCAGGGGTGATACACTCTTCCTTGCCCGCTTCCCCCGCGGGCGCAGAGGACGAAAGAGGGACACCGCTGCGGTGCTGGTTTCTCTCGGGACCAAAACCCCGCGGCGGCGAAATGGGGGAAGCATGGAAACCGGGAATGGTGGGGTTACGCGTTACACCTTGGGCGAGGCGGCGCGTGCGGTTTCTCGTACCAAGCCAACGATCCTGCGGGCGATCCGGGCCGGGAAGATCAGTGCTGTGAAGGATGAGGCAACCGGCGCTTGGTCAATTCAGGTTGCTGAGTCTCCATCGCGTCTACCCCCCCGAAACGGTAGAGGAAACCCAGGAGTGTAACGACGCGTTGCCCCATTCTAACGGGTCTCTCGAACGGGAAAACCAGCTGTTACGGGAAACCGTTGACGATCTGCGTCGACGCGTCGATTCGCTCGACGCCGAACGCCGTGAACTACACGAGGAACGGCGGCGGTTGACGGCATTGTTGACGGGTCCAGATCTACATCGGCCGCGACGGCGCTGGTGGTGGTTCCGCGCGCTCGGGGGGTGAGGTGTCGCACCGTTTAGGAACAGTCACTCAGAGGTGGGTCGAGTTTTGATATCGCTGTACCACGGCGCCAGCTCCGTCGTCGCTGGGATTGGCCGCCCGTTCTCGTCCAATTCGACGAAACGGCGGTGCCACTCAGGATTTCTTCGACAACGCTCCTGTACCTCTTTGTCGAGCTCACGCAGGAGGCAAAGGGCGCCCCCTAGCTCTGGTTCTGTCCGCTTAGCACATTCGTCGCACAGCTGGTTCCAGTCACCTTCTTGAAAAATTGCGTATCCGCCGCCAGACGGATCAACAAAGTTGACGCCGCAAATCGGGCAGTCGCCGTTTTCCTCTGGGTAGGACTCAGTAGGCTTTATGCACGCGCCGAGGTCGGGCGACCAATCACCACCGAGTTTCTTAGCCCGTCTGCGTTGTTCAAGGTCGATAACATCATCAACCATCGCTCAGGCCCTCCTAACCCTGCTGGCGTACAACGATGCGGCCACGGCCATCGCGCTGTACCTGGGGTCACCGGACGATTTGTTAAAAACTGCACGCTAAGCTGCCTGAGGAAGGAACGCGGTACGAACATCGCGTAGCGGCCGAAAGCCAGGCTCAGGCGTGACGGCAGACCAAACGTAATCGCCGGTCAACGCAATGTGCTCCCACCCGAGCGGGGCGACATGGGCCAACAAGTCATCAGAAACGGTGGCGCCCTGTGCCCGAAGCTGCCCAACAGCGCGGTCGAGATAGATGGTGTTCCAGTGCACGATAGCCGCAGTGATGAGGCTGAGGCCCGAGGCGCGGAAGCTTTGGTTTTCGAATGTGCGGTCGCGGATCTCGCCCTGGCGATGGAAAAACACGGCGCGGCGCAGCGAATTGCTGGCCTCGCCCTTGTTCAGCCCGGCGTGGCTGCGCTGGCGCAAGTCGGGGTCAGACAGCCATTGCAGCGTGAACAGCGTGCGCTCGATCCGCCCGAGCATCCGTAGGGCGCGCGACAGGCCATTGCCGGGACCGGCCGCGGCAAGCTTGCGCAGGATCGTTGACGGCAGCACCGCGCCAGCCTCGATCGAGGCCTTGAGACGCATGAGTTCGTGCCACTGGCCGATGATCGCGGCGGGGTCAAGCACTCCGCCGATCAAAGGCTCCAGCAGTGGATACGTGCCCGGCTTCTCGATCGTGTAGAGCTTGCGATCCTTGAGGTCTTTGATCCTCGGCGCGAAAAGGAACCCAAGTAGATAACAGAGGCCGAACACGTGATCGGTCGCGCCGGCTGTGTCCGTGTAATGCTCGCGGATGCGCAGATCGGTCTGGTGCACATGATACATCAGGCCGTCGAGGACGTATGGTGCCTCGCTCACCGTCGCCGCGATCACTTGCGTATGGAACGGGCCGAAGCGACCGGAGACGTGCGTGTAGAACACGAACCCTGGGTCGATGCCGTATTTCGCGTTGATCGCACCGCGTGCGCCGGCGCGCCCGCCGGCCCGGAAATACTGGCCGTCCGACGAGGCGGCCGTGCCATCATCCCAGATCGCTGCCATCGGATGCTTGTGATGCGCGTTGACGATGGCGGCCCGTGCGGCGACGTAATTGTCGTCGCTGACGTGCCACTGCGCCACATTCAGGAGGTGGTGGTAGCTGATGCCGCGAGAGGCGTCGGCCATGCGGGTCAAGCCGAGATTGGTGCCGTCCGCGAGCACCGCGGCCAGGAGTGCCGGCTTGTCCGCCGCCGGGTTGCCCGCGCGCAGATGCGTGAAGCGATCGGCGAAGCCGGCCCAGGCATCGACGTCGCTCAGGAGCTCGGTGATGCGCACCCGCGGCAGCATGCCGTTGAGGCGGATCGCCAGGGCGCGCGCCGCTTCTGGGACCACCGCCTTCATGCGCGCGATATAGAGCGCGCCGTCTTCGATCTCGACGCCGTCGAGCTCGCCGCGCGCGGCCCGCGCCATCACGACGTTCAGCTGATCATGCAGCTTTGCAGCTCGGAGCTGCATGAACCGGGCAGGATCGGTCTCCTGGCCGATGCCGAGGTTCGGCCCCGCGTCGGCGGGCAGCAAATAATCTTCGAAGGCGCGGTAATCGCGGCTGCCGGCAACCCAGATGTCGCTGCCGCGCAGCCGCTCGCGTAACGTGGCGAGCACGGCGACCTCGTACAGCCGACGGTCAGCTGCGCCGTTGGCGAAGATCAGCTTGCGCCACTTCGTCGGCAGGAACGACGCCGGCGGCCGCTTCGGCATGGCGCGGGTGCCATCGCGGTCCATCGCCTTCAAGATCTCGATTGCAGTCAGCACCGGGTCTCGCAGCACGTTCGACTCGAAACGGAACGCCGCCAGGAAGCGCGGGCTGAAGCGGCGCAGCACGGAATAGCGCTCGGCTGCGGTGACCAGGATATCTTGA
>Ga0306920_100012895_pt1 | contig 11363 bp, 6 predicted proteins | sample flu12Cox44000170_FD_204666 | JGI IMG/M metagenome (GOLD analysis project Ga0306920, IMG submission 204666) | Lab enrichment of tropical soil microbial communities from Luquillo Experimental Forest, Puerto Rico - flux4day.12C.oxic.44.000.170 (v2)... | ecosystem: Environmental > Terrestrial >...
TCGACGCCAGCTCGGCCAGCGCATCGCACAGCAGTTCAATTCCGGGAATAACCGCCGGCGAACCCCGCAGCAGCTGCTCGGCCATCGGCGACAGCTGGGTGTCGATCTGCCCGACACCCCCGGCGAAAACCTTGGGTAGATTCTCGACTGCAGCGGCGACCAGAGCCAGTTCCGCCACCAAATCAGGCGCCTCAGACAGCAGCAGGCGCCAGACTTCCGACACCTCAGGCAGATCGTGCGCGGGCTCGAGACGCCACTCCGAGCCAGTTTCGCTGGCGGCCCCGAACCGTTTGAGCAGCTGCAGCAACCACTCGACGATGCCAGCCGACTCGGACGCGATCTGCCCCGATTGGGTAAGCTCGCTCAATGCGAACGCACGCCCGGGCTCGATGATTTCTGCCAACGACCGTAACGCTACCGAGCCGACCAAGGCGTCGAGCAGCAACGCCTGTTCCTGTCGCACTCGGCTCGGCTCGCGGGCGGCGGCAAGCCGGGACAAGATCGCCGGAAAATCGGCCAGCGCGCCTGGCGGGTCGAGCTCAGAAAGCGGGGCCGGGACGAGATCGACCCGAAGCGCGCGTTCATCGACCGGACGTCGCCGGGTCAGCTCGACGCGGCGAAACCAGCAATCGGCGAGCTCGGCGACGGTTTCGCCGGCGTCGTCGGAGACCACGATATCAGCGGATATCGATCTGACCCCGATCCGGGTGAGCCGCAGCCGCGCTTGGCGGGGGACCCGCCCGAGCGGAGCCGAAAGCCGAACCCGTCCAAAGCGCCAGGGCAGAAAGCCGACACCCTGGATCTGATGCTGGTGGTCGGCCAACAGTCCGAAAAGCCCCTGCAATGCCCCGTCGAGCAAGGCTGGATGAAGCAGATAGGAGTCGAGTTCCTGATCGACGGGCGAGGGGTCTAGGTAGGCGATGGCGGTGTGCGAACCGGTGATTTCGACAGATGTGACGGTCTTGAAACGGGGGCCGTAATCGAGCCCGGCGAGATGGGCTTGGCGATAGAGCCTCTCGCCGTCGATCCGGCGCTCGGCCGCCATATTGCCGACCCATGAGGTGCCATGCCGGGAGTCGGTCGCCGCCGAGACGCGCGCGACGGCGTAGACGGCCAGGGGCTCGCTAGATAAGCGCGCACGGCTTGCAAGCTCCCAGTCCCCTTCGTCCGATTGGAGCACGGTGCGCAGCTCACGCATCCGACCCTTGTCGAACGGCATCGGGCGGCGCAGTTCGACGTCGAAAACCTCGAGCGCCGGCGCATCCGGCCAGCGCCGCCGCGCAGTCGCGAGCGCCATCTCGAGAATTGCCGCCGCCGGCAAGACTGCCACTCCCTCGACCGCATGATCGGCAATCCACGGCAGCACCTGCTCGTCGAGGTGGTTGAGCCAGCTTGCCGTTGCACCGCGCTGGCGGAATCCGAGAAGCGGGTGGTCGAAGGGCGGATTGACGAGATCGGGAGCTTCGGCGGTTACGGAAAACCAAAAGCGCTCCCGGTTCCAGGGATAAAGCGGTAGTCCGCGGGGGTTGGAAGGCCCCTCGAATGAGGGCGACGACGTCCAGTCGTATCCGGCCGCGTGACAGTGCGCCGCAACCGCCGGAAATGGATCGTGGTCGTCCGGCTCCCTAGAGAGAGTGGCGAGCACGCGGCCTTGGACCTCGCCGGAGCGAAGGCCGTCCGTTAGGTAAGATTGGAGAATGGCCCGGGGGCCGATCTCGAGAAAGATGCGATGCCCTTCGCCGATAAGTCGGGCAGTCGCGTCGGCGAAGCGCACTGGGTGGCGCACATTGCGCCACCAATGGTCGGCGTCGAGCATTGCGGCTTCGACGATGTCGCCGGTCACCGTGGATACCAGCCGCGCTTTCGGCGGGCGCGAAGCCAGGCCCCCGAGATCGGCCAAGAGATCGTCATGGAAGGGGTCCATGGCCCGCGAGTGGAAGGCGAAATCCAGGTCGAGAGAGCGGAAGCCTATGTCGCGGTCCCGCAGTTCGGCTTCCAGTCGTCGGATTTCCGCGCTTGCACCCGAGATTGTCACCGATCGGGTGGCATTGACCGCAGCGACTTCGGCCGAGCTGTTCAATTCGGAGAGGATACCGCAGGCGCCCTCATGCGTTAGTGCGACCGCCATCATCCGGCCCGCACCCTGGGTTTGCTGCTGGTGATGGCTGCGTACGACGACGACCCTTCCGGCATCGGCAAGCGACAGCACGCCTGAGGCCCAGGCTGCGGTGATCTCTCCGACGCTGTGCCCGACATAAGCGGCGCCGCGGATGCCGATGGCTGCCAACGCCCGGACAATGCCGACCTGGACAGCAAACAAAAGCGGCTGGGCGACGTCGGCACGCGCCAGTGCCCCCTCGTCGACACCGCTTTCCAGACGTCCGGTAACAGACCAGCCGAGCGCAGGCCGAAGCAGTCCGTCGACTTCTTCGACAGCAGCGCGAAAGACCGCATTGGTACGCAGCGCGTCGCGTCCCATTCCCGGGAATTGCGCGCCGTTGCCTGAGAATACGAATGCTATGTTGTCCTCGCGAACCCCCGTCCCCGTGATCACCCCGGGCGCCGGGGCGCCCGCGAGAAACTCCGCGAGCATCTCGACGGTCGTCGCCTGATCCTTCCCCAGGGCGACGAGCCGGTGGGCATGGTGGTCGCGATTCCGAGCGGCCGCGCGCAGTAACGGCGGTAGTTGCTCGCTGGGCGTCGTGGGGAGGGTGCGATGCCAGCTCCGCACGAGCTCGCGCAGCGATGCCTCGGTGCGCGCCGAAACGACCAGGGGCGGAATATCTCCCGCCGCCGGCTTCGCCTCGTTGCGTGACGGCGGCGCGGCGAGCACGGCGTGGGCGTTTGTTCCGCCGAAGCCAAAGGAATTGACCCCCGCGAACCGCCGCTCGCGGGGCGCGTCGATCGGCTCCGCGTCGCGTGTCAGCCTAAGGTTCAATTCGTCGAAGGCGATGTTGGGGTTCGGCGTCTCGCAGTGCAAAGTCCGCGGCACGAAGCCGCGGTCGAGGGCGAGCGCCGCCTTTAGCAACCCGGCCATTCCCGATGCGGGCTCGAGATGACCGATGTTGGTCTTTACCGATCCGATCGGGAGCGGGTTAGGCCGGCTCTGGCCGAGCGAGTGCCCGACGGCGGCGGCCTCGATCGGATCTCCGGCGGGGGTGCCGGTGCCGTGCATTTCGAAAAAAGTGAGTTGCTCTGGCGCGACGCCCGCACGCGCATAGACCGAACGCAGCAGGGACGCCTGCGCCGTCTCGCTCGGCAACGACAATCCGATCGTCCGGCCGTCGGAGTTGACCCCGGTGCCGAGAATTATGGCGCGGATCGCGTTCCCGTCGGCGAGCGCCTCTTCGAGGGGTTTGAGAATTACTACCCCGCCGCCCTCGCCGCGGACATAACCATCGGCCCGCTCGTCGAACGCGAAGCATCGTCCGCGCCGGGACAGCATCGAGGCCGAGCAAAACCCGAGATAGGGGTACGGGGCGAGCAGCAAGTTGATGCCGCCGACGATCGCCGTCGGTACTCGCCTGCCGCGGATTGCCTCGCAGGCGTGGTGGAGAGCGACAAGCGAAGACGAGCAGGCCGTGTCGATGGTCAGGCTCGGCCCGCGGAGATCGAATACATAAGAAATACGATTGGCGAAGACACTCAGCGTGGTTCCGGTCATCGAGTAAGAATCGGCGCTCGCTGGATCTCCGAGCCGCAAATCGGAATAGTCGGTTGTGGATGCCCCGATGTAGACGCCAGTGGTACTTCCCGAAATTTTGGTCGACGGGATTCCGGCATCTTCGATGGCGTGCCAGACGAGCTCCAACAGCAATCGCTGCTGGGGATCCATTTGCGCGGCCTCGCGAGGGGAGATGCCGAAGAAGGACGGCTCGAAGAGATCGATGCCGTCGATCAGCCCGGCAGCCCAAGTGTAGCTCTTGCCGGGTTCGCTGCGGTCCGGATGATAAAAAAATTTGGTAGACCAGCGCCGCGGATCGACCTCCGAGACGGCATCGCCTCCTGAAGCGAGCAGCCGCCAGAATCCTTCCAGATCCTCCGCCCCAGGAAACCGGCAGGATGCTCCGACGATCGCGATCGATCCGTCACTCATACGCTAGAGCTGGATTTAGGGCCCGTGGGGTAAGGTCGGCGACGCGTGGCAACGCCACATAAGTTTCATTACACACAAGAAGAGCCAATTGCTAGGTTTGCCGTGATCCCCTGTTGTCGCGGGGAACGCGGGTCTTGGAACGGGTGATCGGGAGCGAGTAGCGCCATCCCGGGCCAGCTCCGTGGCGCCGGGTCGTGCGGCGCGACGATCGCGAATGAGGCGCGCTCTGGCACTGTGGCTCGGACTGGCGGAGGTTATTCCTACCCGGGAGTCAGGCGTGAAGCCTGGCGAGCGCCTCGTACACCAACCGGTCGATCCCGATCCCGTCGCGCAACCCTTTCTCCCGGCTACGAAACGCCCGCTCTCCGGGCATCCGGATTTCGCTCACCCCGGGTTGACGTGGCGTCGCCTTGATCCGGTCGATGAGCACGCTGAGCTGCTGCTTGAAGCCGTCCAGGCCGGCGAGCAGATCGGGTTTGAACACCAGAAACAAGTACCCGTCGTCGTTATCAGGGTCGAACGCTGGGCCGGCGAGCAGCCCTAGGGCTTGCACGACAAAGGCCAGCCCAAACCCCTTGTAGCCGCCAAACGGCAACAGGGCGCCAGCCCGCGCCAAAGTGGGATCGCACGTCGGTTGGCCTTCGGGATCGATTGCCACTCCTTTAGGCAACAGCTCTCCCATCCGCTCGCGGTACGCCAGGTCTGTGCCCATAAACGCCGAGGTGCCCATGTCAAAGACGATCGGTCCGCGGGACGACGGCAAGCCAAAGGCGATCGGGTTGGTGCCGAGCGCCGGGCGCTTGCCCCCGGGCGGTGCGACGGCACGTCCGGAGCCGGCCGTGTGGATCCCGACCAGGTCGGCTTTGGCGATCATCTCGACATAATACGCGCTGCGGCCGCTCATCCAGCTATCGGTGACCCCGACAACCGCGAAACCGTGGGTTGCCACCTTTGCGATCGCAGCCCGCGCGGCATAGTACATCGCCACCATGCCGACGTTGTTGCCGCCGTCGTAGAGTGCCGACACGTCGGTCTCGCGTAGCAGCCGCATCGGCCGGCGCGGCTGTTTGAAGCGCCGGTGCTCGGGAATGTTGAGAAGCTTTGCCAGCCCCGAATACTCGTAGCCGCAGAGCGCCGCGTCGATCGCATGATCGGCCAGGATGTAGGCTTCCTCGGCGTCGTAGCCGATGCCCCGCATTGCACGCTCGGCATGGTCACGCGCCTCGGCAACGCTCATACGAATTCGGTCGGACGACATGCTCTCGCGACTCCCCCGGTCTGCGATGCGGCGTCTTGCGGCTACCCCTCCGCTTCCGGGTCCACTGCCTGCGGATCCCAGCGCAAGATTGGTTTACGCGCGGCTGCAGTCTCATCCAAGCGACGGCGCGGCGTCCAGCGTGGTGACGCGTGAAAACCTGCCGCATCGCCCGAGCGCGCTTTAGCGGCGAGGGCTTTCAGCGTGTCGGCGAATTGGTCGAGCGAGGCCTTGCTCTCGGTCTCGGTGGGCTCGATTAGCAGTGCCCCGTGGACGACCAGCGGGAAATACATCGTCATCGGATGATATCCCTCGTCGATCAGCGCTTTGGCCAAGTCGAGCGTGGTGATGCCGGTGTCCTTCAAAAAGCCGTCGTCGAATAACGCTTCGTGCATGCACGGACCCGGAAACGAAGCGCTCAGATCGTTCTCTAACCGGACCCGAAGGTAATTGGCATTCAGCACCGCGTCCTCGGCCACCTGCCGCAGTCCGTCGGCCCCATGGCTCATCATATAGGCGAGCGCGCGCACGAACATGCCCATCTGCCCGTGAAACCCCTTCAGCCTGCCGATCGCCCGGCGAGCCTGGCTCGTTTTATGCTCGACCAGCTCCAGTCCGTCCGGGCCGTGCACCAACCACGGCAAGGGTGCATATGCGGCAAGGCTGGCGGCTAGCGCCACCGGGCCGCTTCCCGGCCCGCCGCCGCCATGCGGGGTCGAGAAGGTCTTATGCAAGTTCAAGTGCATGCAGTCGATGCCGAGATCGGCGGGCCGCACCCGGCCGACGATCGCGTTGAAGTTCGCCCCATCGCAATAAAAAAACGCGCCGGCCTCATGCACCGCCGCGGCGATTTCGAGGATTTGGTCCTCGAACAATCCGCAGGTGTTGGGATTGGTCAGCATCAGCGCCGCGACATCGGCGTCGAGCTTGGCTTTCAGCGTCGTGACATCGACTCGTCCCCGTCGGTTGCCGGCCACCGGGTCGACGCCGTAGCCGCACGCGGCGGCCGTCGCGGGGTTGGTCCCGTGCGCCGACTCCGGCACCAGCACCCGGCTGCGCCGCTCGCCGCGCGCTTCCAGGGCGGCGCGGATCGACATGATGCCGCACAGCTCGCCATGCGCGCCCGCGCCCGGGCTCAGCGCGATGGCCGGCATTCCGGTCAGAATCTTGAGCCAGTGGGCCAGGGTGTCGATCAGCGCGAGCGCCCCCGGTACGGTCGATCCCGGTTGCAGCGGGTGGATATCGGCGAAGCCCGGAAGCCGCGCGAGCTTCTCGTTGATCCGCGGGTTGTGCTTCATCGTGCACGACCCGAGTGGGTAAATCCCACTGTCGATGGCGTAGTTCTTTTGCGACAATCGGGTGAAATGGCGCACCACCTGCGGCTCGCTGAGGCCGGGGAGGCCGATCGCTCCCTGCCTTTCGAGCCCGCCGAGACGGGCTCGGAACGATGGCGGCTCGACCAGGTCGACGCCGCATCGTCCCGGCGAATCCTGTTCGAAGATCAGCTTCTCTTCGATTTGCAGCCCGCGATTGCCGCTGGCTGTTACCGCTGGGGTCGCAACGTCTTCGGCGGCGCGGTTGCTCACGGCTCGGCTCCAGTCGTTCACGACAGCGCCTCCCCGATCGCTCGCTCGAAACGGTCCATAGCGTCGGCCGTCACCGTCTCCGTCACTGCTACCAGGAGGATGTTCGCCAACTCCGTCCGGTCAGGATAGAGGCGGCTCAACGGGATGCCGGCAAGCACGCCTTTCTCGGCGAGAGCGTCGACGGCCGCCGCTGCCGGACTCGGTAGCTGCAGCGCGAACTCGTTGAAGAAGGCCCGGTTGAGCAGGCGCACACCCGGGATTCGCGTGAGCCGTTCGGCGAGTGTCACGGCAGCGGCGTGGTTCAGACGCGCGAGCCCGGTCAGCCCGGTCTCTCCGAGCAGCGCCAGGTGGATCGTAAAGGCGAGGGCGCAGAGCCCCGAATTGGTGCAGATATTGCTGGTTGCTTTCTCGCGGCGGATGTGCTGCTCGCGGGTCGACAGGGTCAGCACCCAGCCGCGCCGGCCATCCGCGTCGACGGTTTGGCCGGCGAGACGGCCCGGCATCTGGCGGACGAATTTGTCCCGGCTAGCGAACAGTCCGAGGTGGGGCCCGCCGAAATTGAGCGCGTTGCCTAGTGATTGGCCTTCGGCCGCGACAATGTCGGCGCCCATCGCGCCCGGCGGGCGAATGGCGCCGAGAGACAGGATCTCCGTCACGACGACGACGAGCAGCGCGCCGGAATCGTGGCAAGTGCGCGCGAGATCGGAATAGTCGCGAATTTCTCCGAAAAAATCCGGGTTCTGAACGACGATGCATGAAATGTCGCGACCGAGGAGTCCGGCGAGATCCTCATCGGCGACAGGAACCGGGTCCTGCGCAGCGAGCTCGAAGCCGACAAAGCGCGCATAGGTCTCGCACACCTCGCGGTAATGCGGGTGCAGGCCGCCCGACAGCACCGCCTTGCCCCGTCGGGTCAAACGATTGGCCATCATGACCGCCTCGGCGCAGGCCGTCGCTCCGTCGTAGAGCGAGGCGTTCGCTACCTCCATGCCGGTCAGCAGCGCAACTTGGGTCTGGAATTCGAACAGGTACTGCAACGTTCCCTGCGCCAGCTCGGGCTGGTAGGGGGTATAGGAGGTCAGAAACTCGCCGCGTTGGATGAGATGGTCGACCGCGGCCGGGATGTGATGCCGATAAGCGCCGCCGCCGACGAAGAACGGTACCGAGCCGGCCGGGACATTGCGCGAGGCCATTTGCGAGATCAGGCGCTCGACTTCGAGCTCCCCTTTTGCCGTGGGGAGGTCGACGAGATCGTGAAGTCGAGCTGCACCGGGCACATCGGCGAATAGTGCATCGATCGAATCGACGCCGATCGCCGCCAGCATATCGCGCCGATCGCGATCGGTTAGCGGCAGATAACGCATCAGTGTTGCTCCTCGATAAAGCGCTTGTAGCCCTCTTCGTCCATCAGGTCATCGAGCTCCCTCGCGTCGTCGAGTCGGAGCTTGATGAACCAGCCGGCGCCCATCGGGTCGGCATTGACCTTGGCCGGTTCTGCGGTGAGAGTGTCGTTGATCTCCGTGACCTCGCCGGAAACCGGGGCATAGACTTCGCTCGCCGCCTTGACCGATTCGACCACCGCGGCTTCCTTGCCTTTCTCGACCCGGTGTCCGATTTCCGGCAGCTCGACATAAACGACATCGCCGAGCTGTGACTGCGCGTAGTCGGTGATGCCGACGACCGCGAGATCGCCGTCGAGCCGCACCCATTCATGGTCTCTGGTGAAGCGAAAAGTGCTCATTCGGCAATTTCCTTTTGCGGGCTCAACCGGGGTAATAGCGGTGCGGCACAAACGGCAGGCGTACGACCCGCGCCGGGCGGGCGGTGCCGCGCACAAGCAGGGCGAGCGCGGTGCCTTCCGCGGCATGGCGGCGATCGACATAACCCATCGCGATGGGGCCGCCGACCGAAGGGCCGAAGCCGCCGCTCGTCACTCGCCCAATCGTCACCCCGGCGGGGTCGACGATCGGGGTATCCTCGCGTGCCGGCGCGCGTCCGTCCGGCCGGATGCCGACGCGGATGCGCGGCGCCCCTTCAGCGAGCTGGCGCAATACGATTTCGGTGCCGGGAAACCCGCCCTCGGCACGCCGCCGCTTGCCGATGGTCCAGGCGAGGGCGGCCTCGACCGGGCTCGTCGTCTCGTCGATGTCGTGCCCATAGAGGCAGAGCCCGGCCTCGAGGCGCAGCGAATCGCGGGCGCCGAGCCCGACCGGCCGAACTTCGGGCCGCGCGAGCAACGTCTCGGCGACCGCCGCCGCACTGGCCGCCGGCACCGAGATCTCGAACCCGTCCTCACCGGTGTAGCCGGAACGGGTAACCAGGCATTTGCAGCCGCAGAGCAACGCCTCGGTTGCGGTCATAAAGCCGAGCCGCTCGATGCCGTCGCAAAAACCGGACAGGACGGTTGCGGCGGCCGGTCCCTGAAGCGCCAGCAGTGCCCGGTCTTCGATCATCTCGACCGTCGCATCGCGGCCGAGACGAGCCCGCAGATGGGCGAGATCGGCCTCTTTGCGCGCCGCATTGATGACGAGAAAGAGCCCGTCCTCGAGCCGGGTCGCCATCAGATCATCAAGGATGCCGCCAGCTTCGTTCAGCAGCAGCGTGTAGCGCATGCGCCGCGGCCCCAGCGCCATGAGATCGCCCGGGACGAGCGCTTCGAGCGCCTTGACCGGGTCTCGCCCGGCGAGCCGCAGCTGGCCCATATGTGAGACGTCGAAGAGCCCCGCCTGCGAGCGCGTGTGGAGGTGCTCGGCGAGGATGCCCGAGGAATATTGCACCGGCATCTCGTATCCGACGAAGGGCACCATCTTGGCGCCGCGGGCGACATGCAGAGAGTGGAGCGGGGTCCGCTTGAGCGGCGCCGCAGGGGCAGCAAGGGCCACAAGACCTCCGACAGAGCGGACGCCGAAAGCATCCGACCGCTGCCCCCTCTGTCGTGGACCCTGAGAGATTCACCCAGCCCCGCGCTGGCCTCCGCGTGGGGCGGAGGAGGGTAGGGCGGGCTTACTCCTTCGGTGAGCGGGAGATCACCCGCTGCTTTCCAGAGCGCCCTTCCGCCCGCGGTCCTTTTGCCTGAGAGTTTCCGGGGCGGTTGCTCCTTCGGCGCCGCGCTGCGCGCGATCTCTCCTGCGGGCGTGCATACAGCGCAGCTTGTTTAGCACCAGTCGGGGATGGAGGCTAGCCCATTGCCACAGCGGTTCTCTTGTGCCAGAGCGGCTCGTCTCCCTCAGAGCAGGGAGAAAAACCAATTCGCCCACCGCAATCGCCGGCTTCGGATCCGATAATTGTGGTGTAGCAATAACTTAATAATTCGACCGGGTTTTCTGCTGAGGGAGGCGAAACGACCCTTTGAGGGAGCCAGCAGGGAGCACCAGGGAGAGGCATCCGAGCCGACACGGCGGCGAAGCGGCAATCTCAGGAAACGCCCGACCCGACACGAGATCATACGAGTCGATCTTGGCGCCAAGATGGCGAGGAGGACGCCGCAGCGGTTTCGCAAGCATCTCGGGCTCGACAGCCGCGTTGGAGGGACTCTTCCGCGTTTCTTGCTTCACTCGCGCTAATGGCTCTGGAGGTCGGCCAATATCAGGTTCTGCCCGATCATGTCGCTGCGCGTGCGAAGTCGCGGAGCCGAAGGACGCAGCGCTCCAGGCTCCCCGATGCGTGGAGAGCATGATCTGGCCGCCAGCCCTCGGTCTCGTCCTGAACAAACTCGATCAAACGGGTCGTGTATAGCGGGCCGACTGGGCGACCGCTTCCCTCTCGGGGTACGAGCTCATCGCGAATGACGCGCCGATGCGATCCTCGGGCCAAATCAACGAGCTCCCGCTTTGGGTCATCAAGCCGGTCGGGGTCCCTCGGCAGCAACGCCGTTCTAATTCCCAGCAGCCGGGCCAAGCGCTCGCGGTCCGCGAGCAACCACGCCTCCGCCGCCCGAACAGCCACCCGGAAACACATTTGAGCTGACGGTTTTGGGAGCCATTTCTCGATACAAGGCGGAGGACAGTCGCAATCTCGATCCAAATCGACGAGAACGACCCAGGGCGCGTGTCGCGCTGCCTGATTGTAGCCGTCGACCGACTGAAGCAGGAGCCGTTTCCCCTTCCGTCCGTGGACCATGCCCAGGGAGATGCCGACGTGATCCAGGATTCGGCGGAGTAAGGCCTCGTCCAGATCCCCTTCCACGGCGCCGGTGACCACTGGCTGCGCGCTCGACGGCAGGGGTCAAACTCCAAAAAGTGCGAGCTGTTGCGGCTTGGGTGGCCGGGTCTCGGGGAGTAATGCGTCTGGCAACGGCACTCCTCCCTCGACCAGGAGCTTCGCTTGAATCAGGTCATTAGCCACCTCGACACGAGTGCCTTCCGGATCTGGCTTGAGCAGCAACACCTCGTCCAAGCCAATTCCTTCGTCCCGCAACAGGTCAGTG
>Ga0306920_100012896_pt1 | contig 11362 bp, 34 predicted proteins | sample flu12Cox44000170_FD_204666 | JGI IMG/M metagenome (GOLD analysis project Ga0306920, IMG submission 204666) | Lab enrichment of tropical soil microbial communities from Luquillo Experimental Forest, Puerto Rico - flux4day.12C.oxic.44.000.170 (v2)... | ecosystem: Environmental > Terrestrial >...
GTATGATGAGCTACCCCGAATCGACTCGTGTCGACTGGTACCGCACAGAGGCGGACCGCGACCACTACGCCGCACAGCTGCGCCGTCTTGGTGATATTGTTATCCCGGTTAGCCGATAGGTGTGCGAGATGACATACCTCATGCTCTTCACAGCCTTTGCCCTAGCCCTAGCCTTTATGGCCATGTTTCTCTACATCGAGGGATGACTGTTGACCTTACCCGCGAAAACCTAATCGCATGATTGACCTTGATACCCTGCAACGTCGACAAGACGAACGCATACAACACTTACAGACATTACAGGCGTTGATTGACCGGGAACAGCGCAAGATAGACAACCTACGTGCTAACCAGCGCATAGGACGGACAGTGCATAGGTTTGCACTGGTACACGAATACGAGAGGTAACAGAAACAATGGTGTGGTACCGGATAGACGACGAGACACAAGGGCAGACCGTGCTAATTGAGGCACCCAATAAGGAAGAGGCAATGCACATCTATCTAGATGAGTATGGGCCTAATCTCTACGTTTCCGAAGCAGAACCTAGTTTGGTAGACCAATCGGCAATTTGGTTCCACTGATCGGAGAGGATTGACCCAATGCAAATTAACGTTCATCACCCAACAGTCGCTAACATCTACACCCTAAACCACGGCGATGATGACAAACCATTTCACATCATTCAGTTAGCGGACCTCCACGGCGGAGGGATACTGAAGCTATTCATCCGCGGCGACTGGTCAGATTGGGACCAACTAGTTACTGACGTAGCGGCATATCGCAGCTTACAAAAGTGGGCAGAAGACTGATCGGGAGCCATGACAGGGAACTGGGTCAAACTGTCATGGTACGCACCAACCAACCAACCAACCAACCAAGGGAGAGAGAATGATATGGCTTGGGATAGTCTTCATCGCCGTATCAATGGGGCTAATGATCAATGCCCTCATGCACTACGATGATGTACCCAACTATGATTGGGCGACAATGGAACGTATCAGCAATGGAAGGAAATGGAACCAATGAGTATCGAGTATTGGTATTGGGACATCTATTCCGGCGAGGGCCTATCGGACTATGACCTCCATGAGAGGTATGACGACATGCTAGACGAATGCTGCGACGAGGTACGTATCGGTTCGCTCTCATACATGCCTAGCCGAGCCCTAAAAGAAGTGGACCCTATCGCTTACCGAGTCGGATTCTCCGATTGGCTTGACTCGGAGCTGGGCGAGACCATCACAGATGTAGACCCAAACGAAGGAGAGACGGAAGAATGATCAAAGCACTGGCACTAGCGGGCATCGCGGCAGCACTCGCAACACCGGCATTCATCCCACCGGCCCACCAAGATCAGTGGTCATGTGTTGACGACGGAAACCGTGTGTGCAGCCCAGAGAACAACGAAGGGAAGCAAGCGGGGTGTTACGACGACGGGGGAGTTTTGTTCGCTCCCTGGCCATGTGAGGCTTGGCAACCTAGCTTTGGTTGGCATCACGCGGACGGTACGACCACATACCCCAATGACTCCTACGGCATTGGGTCGGGATGCATAGACGGTACGGTTCCCGTACCCGCGGGTAAAACATTCCAGTGTGTCGACCCGCAGGACCCGGACATTGACCCCGACATACCAGACGCTATCGTGGATGCTGGACGTCACCACGGACACGGACATAGGCGACGCTGATCGGCAGTACATCAGACACAACACTGTTTGTGTCTGGTCTAGTGCTATCAGAATAGGTAGCAAGGAGAGAGGGCACGGTGTCAATCAACACACGCGTACGGTTCCTAGAACCAATAGACCCGCGGGCAGTGTTCACGTTCGCCAGCGGACTAGTCGACGCGAGCAGGAGTCAACACTTCACGGCAGGTTCTGAACCTATGTATCCCGGCGACCATTGGCCACTTAACCCAAGAATTAGAACCACGGGCGATTCAGAGGCATCCATTAAGGTCGAATACGGCGCAGAGGGTAGCGCGCTAATCGAGGAGTGGGAGGCCTACCCACAGTATGCGGAGGACTACCCGCTAGAGCAGCGGGGCCCGCGCGCGTATGTTCTGTTAGATATCGAGAGTTCCGGCGGTTACCGCTATGAAGACCATCCAGCATGGTTAGCGGCTATCGTGGAGTGGTCGCCCGTGCCCGTGTCTATCGAGACCGACTAAGGGTAGGGTTACCCTGTCGCACACCTGTTCGATCGAACGCGTGTTCGAGCAGGGCTCGTCGAACACCTGTTCGACCCGGCCGCCCACCCCCAGCCAGCCGGCCAGGGCGCTCGGCTAATAAAAATTTTCTCAGCGCCACAAAAAAATTTCTACCACCACAAAAAATTTTTCAGGCCCCAGGAAAAAATAAAAAACTACACCCTACTGTAAGATGTAGACATGCAAGACAGAATCCAAGTCCCAGACCGCATCTCATGGAGAACCGACAACAGCAGACGAACCTTCGGCCATGTCGATCACATGATCCCCGGCTTCATCGTGGCAATATCAGACAACGGAGTGCGATACGCCCTCCGACCAGCTGATGTAACCAAGGAGTGCGGATGAGCAAAGCCCGAGACCCAGACCTCGAACTCATGTCCAGGCTACGGGCCAGGGTACGCATATGGCGCAGTGCCGAAAGGGCCGCCAACGACGAACGCGCCGCCGTGAACGCACTGATCGTGGAGGCCAAAGAGACAGGGCACTCCTACGCACAGATCAAGGAAGCGACAGAGTTCGGCACGGCAACCATCCAGATGATCCTGGCGAAGGCCGGGTTCCTCGGGGACTAACCCCGGCGTTCTCCGAGCGTTCGCGCCGAAATTTCGGAATCCTGGGGTAATTGGCCAACTTACTTTGAGTCTGCCAAACATTTTTGAGTCTGGCATTGCCAGACACAGTTGGGTATGCTTATGGCATACCGTAACCCGTAACAGGAGGGAAGCATGGAAAGAAACAAAGAACTGATCGAGCGGACGATGCAGCACATCGTTGACCACCCCGAGGAGCACGACCAGCGCACCTGGATAAGTAACGCCTGCGGCACCGTTGCCTGCTTCGCAGGGTGGGCGTTGCTGCTGGACGACGTCGAGGCACGGGACGTCCTGGCGTGGTCATGGGAATTCACAGGCGTAGCAGCCGCCGAACACCTGGGGCTCACCATTGACGAAGCCGGAGTGCTATTCCGGGGCAAAAACAGCCGCGACATGCTTCAACTCATGGTCAAAGACCTGCTCAACGGGGAGGAACTACGCTCAAGATACCAGTACGAATTGGAAGCACGCAGATGATGAACGGAGACCTCAACAAACTTGAAGCCAAGCTTGAACGCATATACGACCTGAGGGCGGCATGGGAGGAAATCGTAACCCAGCAGCACGACGCAGAGTATCACTACCGTATGGCCATCCGCGCCTGCCTGGTCGATCTACGGAAGGCACTGGAAGACTGATGGCCAAATACCGATTCCTGGGCCGCCTCGGCATCGACTACATCTGGCAATCAGTCGACAAACCCGACGAACTCATCCACCAACACGCATGGGCATTCTGGGGAGACTGCAACATCTCCGATGCCCTCTTCAAAGAACTGATGACAACGATCACGAGTGGGATGACATGACCCTTCAGTGCGACCGCTGCTGCGCACGGGCCCAAGTAGAAGCCATCCTCGCGGTGGGTGCCATATACCTCTGCACCCACCACTACAACCGGCACCGCAACAAACTCGACCCAGTCAGCTACATACGCATGCTCGAAGAGGTGACGGCGTGACCGATCTGGTTCCCGCTAAGGATATTGAACGCATCGTCGGAGTAGCACGGCACCCCATCGAACACTGGGGCCGCGCCGTTTCCACTGAACAAACAGTCTATATCCTGCACTCAAAAGAGTGCCTAGACAAGGGTGGCGAACTCCGCGATTGTCCATATTCGATAGCCCTCGGCCTAGGCATCGCAATGGGCCGTTGGGCCGGCTACGAAGACCGGCCGGTACCACTATGGGTATCGGCAGCCACCGGGCGCCTGGTTCCGCTCAGGAGCGCGTGACGGCGTGACACACTTAATGACCTAAATGATGCTATTGATAGATCGTGGCATCATTTAGGTCGAAGGGGATGGGCTCCCCGTTCAATTGCATCCTGAACACCACCGGGCCACCCTGAACACGCATCTGGTTTAAGTTCATGAGATCCCGCAACTTCTCCTCAAGAAGATCCTCACAACCATCCTCGGAATACTGAAACCAGACATCAGCCCGATAGTTAGGCATCGTCGTCCTCATCAGACTTCGGTACAGCGATCACAACAGACAACTCATCCAACCGATCACACAAAGCAAGCAGAGCATGGGCGAGAGCCGACTGCAACGCTGCATCAGGATTACCTATAGTGTGCGGGTCCGCCTGAAACAACTGTTGCTCAGCGATATCTCTATGATCGTCCATTCGGCACCCCGCGCAGGCAGTCGGTCGAGACGACCCGGTAATCATGATGGCCAGCGATAACGTAGGTTCGATTAGCCGCCTCCACCAACACGGTGACCGGCTCCCCATCGACATAAAGCTTAGTGCCGGGCGAATTAAGCGACATATCGTGCAGTTTCGGTAGCGTCGTAACGACCTCGCGCAGCCACCGGGGCGCTTCAGGGTGGGCGTTCAGCCATGCAACCGGATCGTTCACGTTCCCCGACTGGTCAAGTCCATCCATCATGCACACCACTGCTCAGCTATATCCCTGTGATCCACTACGAGAAGTCCAATCATTCCGGTAAAGCCAATAACTACCCTCGCGGGCATGAAACAACCTCGGCGCGTCCAAGCTCCGACACTTCGCCAGGTGCCAGTCGTCGCGCCGGCCACAGTCACACTGATTCATATCAACCGCACCCGCTCCTCGCCACACGTACGGCAACGCCGCCGCGTACGCCAAGACAGGTCATAACGTTGATAGGCGGGGGACCACGGTGACCAACAATGCCAATGGAAACGAATCACACCTGGTCACCTCCCACCACCTTGAGTAGCTGGCGCTTCTCTAGGGCCGCGACCAGGTAATCAGCGGCCTCGGGCAACACGATCGGTAATGCGTGCAATTTTGCACTTAACCACTCAATCTTCTTGTTTAGCGCCGATCTGGTGGCAACAAAATCCGCCGTGTTTGGAATATCCAACTTAACGACGTTCTCTTGAACGACTTCGTGAATCACCGCCTTGGGAACCTTTGTCCCGGTCGCAACATACTCCACCACGATTGTTTTTCGGCCGACAATGGCGCGAATCTCCTTACGCAGGCTAGCGTTGGTGGAATACAGATGGAGAACCCGGACATCCGGTTTCCCTTCAAGGTGTGGCGCGAAACGCCTAACCGCGAAGTCTATGAGGTCTTGTTTACGCTGCTCAGCTTCCAGTAGAAGCCGGTCGTTCTCTTCCTGATCGATCGCAAAGAGTGTCATCGTCTTCCAAAACATAATCGTGAATCTTGTCTATCCAAACCTCTGGCAACTCATGCCAGTACAGGCAGGCGGAATTGACCCATTCGGAATCATCGAGGATCGCGTTGCATGGTTCGCCCCGCAAGTGGGCGACAACGCTATTACGCGGGCCGATCATTTCTCGCCAAACACTCCTGACAATGCCAACCCAGCCAACAGCCCTCACACTCACACCGACAAGAGCTCTTAACCCAGCAGTCAGCGCACACGATCACGCATCCGCTCGAAATTCTCGGGAGAGACATTGTTCGCCAACGTGTCCTCTTTGTTCTGTTCGACATGCGCCCAGATCGAAGGCCACAAACTAGCTAGCAACAGCGGTATCCACAAGCCGGTGCAATTCAGCAACCTGCCTCTTCAATTCCTCAACCTCGTCCTGAAGTCGACGCACCTTGTAAACTAAATCCCAATCCTGATAAAGGGGGTTCACGCCGGCCTCACCCGGCCGGAACGCACCGCAACAGTCTGCTCAGGCATCACGCGAGCAGATGAGCTACCAAAATCCCAAAGCGGATCAGTGTGGATGTTACAAATCACGTAACCACTGTTCTCCACCCGGAGCACCTCACCCGGCCATTCATGGCCCTCGAAGTCAACGAGGACGTCATCACCGGGCTTCATGGTTTCCGAAGTCCCATCGACCTCGCCCAACTACGTTTTGGCCTGGCAGGTGGATCGGGCGGCATCGTATACAAAGTCATGGTCAGCTCGTAACGGGAGGGACCATGTGCGAAGAAGCCATCGCGATCAAATCGGGGGTAATCGGCATTCAGGCGCATATTCGCGAGCTGAAACGTACAACCATACGCCGTCACGCGATAGTCTTTCTCGCCGCGATGCTCAACGCTCAGAAACTCTTCAGGCTTCACGCGACCGGCCTCAACTCAGTGGTGTAAACACTACGCCGGCCGCGGGACCACGAACCACAATCCATACACCTGTACCTTTGAAAAGCGTAAGCCGTCGTAAAGAACAGGCCCCTCTTATGGATGTTCGAGGACTCACATTTCGGACACGCCGATAGTTCGGCATTGTCTCGATCGTAGATCGAGAAATTGATACCGGTCCAGGGGAGGAAGCGCTCAAACAACTGCTCCGTAAGCCTGACATCCTTGATGTTGTAACGCGTCATAGTCCGCTGGGCCTTAAGCTTCTCCGCAGCCGTTCCGCGGCGTATCTGCTGCCACAGCTCGATTCCGTCATGTTTAACCTTGCGGTCATCGAGCCACTGGCGGGCAAACCAATCCAGCTTCATGGACATCTCGCCACGCTTGAAATGTTTCTTCGCCAACTTTTGTAAATCAAGGCTGCGGTAGGGCGCCGGGGGGCCAAGCCCCAACCGGCCGAACGCAGCGTTTAGGTGCTGCAAATCAAATCGATCAGAGTTGACCCCCACGACCACATCGGCAGCATCCAGCAGGCCCCATGCCGCCCTAATCATGGCGGCATGGGAGTCGGCGTCGTCATCGTCCCACGCGGCATGAAAGATAACTGGCTTCTTTTCGTACCACTTGGCCGAGAAACAAAGGATGCGGGTGGGCACTAGGACCATGTCAATAGGCAGGTAGTTAGGGTAGAGATCCCACGTTTCAACAATTGCTGGCATCGTTTCAATGTCCAGCGTGAGAATAGCGGCCACCTATGCGGCGCTCCGGCGCTCATTGCGAGCCCGGTAAAGGTAGCCACCCCGATGATTGTGAGGCTTGCGAATCACGCCCCGATAAAAACGGCGTGCCCCACTGCGATCAATCGAATGTCTATCCAGGCTGCGCACACGCCCCTGGTCCGAGACTTCGTAGTGCCCCTCATACCCCGGCACAGGTAGCCAGGTTTCAGCCACGCGCATGCGCCTCAAGTCGGGCTATTTCCCTATCCAAATACCAGCGGCCCTTCTTGAGGTCCTTAAGTTCGGTCTCTTTAGACTTCCGACCAGCCCTAGCGCAGTACTTGATACAGTTACCCCTATTGAAATTGAGGTTCTCCACAATATCGATAACCTCGGCGCCGTTGGACCAGCCATCGGCATAGTGAGGTGGGGAATTAACCATGTCGACCTCATCCGCCTGCGGCGGCACATAACGAACATAATCATGAGGACTAAGCCAAGTCGGATCACTCACCGATTCCTCCGCCAAAAGTTCATAGACATAACGTCATACTTCTCACTCACCAGATTCGCGAGATGACAGATGATGATCTCACCAGCCGCGACAATAAAGACACGACCCCAAAAGGGGAAACGTCCAACCAACCTGTCAGCACCCTCGGACAACAGTTGGCCATCGCCGGTATGCTCAAGCTGGTAGAACAAAACATCCAAACTTAATTGCAGCCATTTTTGGCCTGCACTCATGAGTTCCCTCTAAAAGTTGTAAGCCGATATTTCGGGGGCGTCGGCGAAGCGCCCTGATAGGCGCATCAACCACTCAACTCCGGGCTAGGGATAGTCAAAGAGAAAATGCCGGCCGGGGAGCGCCTAGAAGTGGGCTCTACCCGATTTTGGGTAGAGTTGTCTTCCCCCCTAGCCTAGCGTGCTATCGGTAGCATTTTTAATAGCATGCTTTTGCCAAAGCCAACGCAATGTTGTCGAGACCTTTCCATCACGTTTGCGATGGCAAGTGTCGCAGAGCGGTTCATAATGGTCGGCATTGGCGCAGTTGCAAAACGCCAGTCGGTAAACTCCTTCGACCTTCTCGTTAGGGCAGTCATACACGTAGCTCCACTCAGTTGCCATATCATCACAGTTCATACATGGATACAACTTGGCGCTACCATACCTCTTTTTGACACGCTGATGAGCGGCACGATAAGTACCGCCCTCAATACGCCGCACCCTCCTAGGCACGATAGGCCAAAACTTCCCTAAGCAAATACAGCGCCTTTTCACCGCGTTTATGGGTGGTGATCTTTTCTGGATGCCGCCTAGCCCAGTCACGCACATTCTGTTGACTTAGGCCAAACCTCTCGGCTATCTCCCTGGCCGTCATCAGGGAATCCAGATCAAATGGCCTATCATCCGAAACCCACTCCTCGCCCGCCGCCCACAACTCATCATCAACCGCATGACACGCCTTCGGATTCACCTCCATGAGCTTCATCCGATACGCGTCTATGATCCTCCGGTAACGGGTATTCCAGTCAGCCATCAGCCTCTGAAGAAATCAGGTCCGGCCAGTGGGTGGCGATGAGGTAGTCCAAGACGCGATCCCATCCGCACCAGAGTTCGCACATCTCTTCGGATAGCGGGCATTCGTGATGCCAGTCGGCCTTGCTCATCTGTTGCGTTCATTGAAGGCACGAACCTTCTCGTACCACTCACCCTCAGTGAGATGCCTAGAGGTGTTGGGGTGGCCGCGGTATGAGCCGCAAATCCCGCCGCTGACGGCCTCGCGGCACGACTCACCAACACAACCGTGCCGGCAGTGGTCGTAGATTGGGGAATTGCATATCCCCAGGTGTTGGCATCCGCATAGGTCGCATACCACGCGGTACCCGCAGTCACTCATGGGTAATCCAATCCGCGAGGGCCTCGTCGCGCTCGGCGCGTGCGGCCGAACCGTCACCAGACGCGAATAACTTCAGCGTCCGCTCCTCATCCTGGCGGGAAAACTCCCACGCATCGGCGAAAAACTCCTTAGAGATGCCCTTCTGAACGATGACGACGCGGGTTAAATTCTGCAACCTTCTCATTTGTTCTTCCACCCCATCTGCATCATCTCGGGCCAGGTGGGGACAGTAAGCCCCTGCCCCCGCATGAACCACTCAAGGGCTTCGATCCACAACAGCGCCTCACACAGTGGCGCCTCAGCGTACTGCATCTCAACGTAGTGCATCTCAGCTTCACTCATGTGTGTATCTCCCTACTACTCTTGGTTATTCAGGAAATACGCATATTCACAGTCATTGTGAATATGGCCTGCGTAGTGAATAACGGCAGTATCTCAATTTGTACTGTTCATTTAATTTCCGCTGAGCGTAACGAATTTCCGAGGTGTCTCGGTTCTACGCGGCGCCACAGGGGCAGCCAGCCCCCTGACAGCCCTCCTTGAGGGCACCGGCCTCATGGAATAGGTCGAACGGGCACGGTGCCTCATCCCACTTCCGGCTTAGCGCCTCGAACATCTCTTGGATGCTGTAGATGCCGGGATTCTGTTCAAATCCGGGGTCCATTTAAGGGTCAGCCGTAGCCATGTGGCCTGCGGTGTGTCCGTGCGTGCTCTTGCGCCGCCTTTTCGTCGCTGTAGCAGGCCACCCTATAGTGCGGGTACATGCTATTCGGGTGTGGACACATGACCTCGTACAGGGTGTATTCCGTGCCCGTCTCGGGGTCGGTGTAAGGGCGCGGTTGCACATGCCACTCGCTCATTGTGTATCCCATCTCCGAGGTGTTAGTGGACATGCAGCAGATATGCGTCCACAAGTACGCCGCCGCCGAAACCGACCCAAAACCCCCACCAGGCACCGGCCCAGTACATCAAAGATAAATCCCTTCCAGTTCATCGGCAAGATCATCATAGACGTAACTCACCTCAGCGCTGTCTTCATAAAGTAGCTCAGACGTGCGGCGCCACTTGCCCACCAACTCCTTTAGGTCATCGGCGCTGACGTAAACAGTCAACTATCTCCCTACCCCGGCCTGAACCTACCAACCCCGCAAAATGCTAATCATCTCTTTTAAGATGCTCAAGGATACGATCCGTAGCCCTACGCTTCTCCGCCCTGTAATCATCAACCGCCGAAACAAGCTCCTCGGGCATACCGGCCACCATCAGGTTAGCGATCCCACCCAAAAGATTAGCCCACATCAACGGCTCCTCAACCGTCAACTTACTGGCAAGCTTCAAACACTTGGCAGCCTCAAGATAAGCACTGACCCGAAAATCGGGCTCGGGCATGAAAGACACTAGCCGATTTCGTCCACAAACCCGTAAGACAAAGCATCAGAAGCGGTCAACCAAACATCCTTACGATCCCACAGCTTCTTAAACCTCGCCGGAGTGATCTTCCCCCCCGACCGGCGCACAAAGACGTCGACAACATTCTCGCCGATCTTGTCAACAAACTCGACCTCATCCTTAATCTCACCGATCTTTCCACGGGCGAACGTCGCAACCTCGTGGATCATCAGGAAAGACTGCGGGCCAATCACCCGATGATCAGCCGCCTGTAAGAGGATGCCGGCCATCGACGCTGCATAACCACGCACGGTCATCGTCGTGTGATGCGTACCCTTGGGGCCCTTGATCAACCCCTTAGTGTCCCAACTCCGCTTGGAGTAGGTGATAATCTGGTCAAACAGATGCATGCCATCAATCACCGAACCCCCAGGCGAATCCATAACAATGGACATATCGCAGTTCTTATCCAGGCGGTGCCACACGTCCATTTGGGCTAGGCATGTCTGCACAGGCTCCTCATACACCGAGGATGCGAACTGGAAGACGTGATGATAGTGGTTGCCGGCCAGGGAAATAGCCTCATTGCGAAGAGTGGAGTCCCGCGAAACACGCGCCTGCTCGGCGTGATACCCCGCAGCAAGAGCCTCGGCCTCCCGCTTACGTGCCTCAGCCGACTTGAGAGCTGCGTCGGCGGCGAAGAACTCGCCCTCCATGCGAAACTTTTCGGCTTCGGCCAGAATCTTCATAACCTCAGCCTGATCCTTAGTCAATGCCTGCTTAGCGGTACTCAAGCCATCTCCTTAGCAACAATTTTCAATTTCTGGGTTTTTCCCGGGTGCGGTTTTTCGACTTCTAAGTCCGATTTCTCAGAATGGAACATCATTGGGGTCACCCCACGCATCGGCCACCGGCTTCTTCACGCCGAAACGCAGGCTGGGGCCGATCTCCTCGATCTCAAGCTCAATCGACGATCGC
>Ga0306920_100012898_pt1 | contig 11361 bp, 10 predicted proteins | sample flu12Cox44000170_FD_204666 | JGI IMG/M metagenome (GOLD analysis project Ga0306920, IMG submission 204666) | Lab enrichment of tropical soil microbial communities from Luquillo Experimental Forest, Puerto Rico - flux4day.12C.oxic.44.000.170 (v2)... | ecosystem: Environmental > Terrestrial >...
TTGAGATGTTCCCTTACCTAGAATTGGAGGGCGAACCTCTTCTGGATTTATTTCACGATGCCGGCCTGTATCCAGTGCTGCACAATATCACTTCAGATCTGGGCATCCCAACCGTGTTTGCGGCCGTCCCAGACGACTATCTGCCAGGGTTTCCCATGGTTCATTGTGGCCTGGGTACCCATCCTGACGCGCGTGTGGCCGCCCGCCGCGCATTGGCCGAAGCTGCGCAGTCCCGGTGCGTCGACATTCAGGGTGTTCGTGAAGACATCATTCCGGCCGATTCAGTGGCTACGAGCTTCAATTTGCACACCCGCCGCATATCGAGCATTAACTGGCAGGCGTGGTTTCTCGGTAGGTCCACAAAGTGCCATACCCTTGCGGATCTTCCCTCCTTAGTTCACGCAGACATTTGTCTGGATATAGGGCATATAACGGACCGACTTGTCTCACATGGTCTGAGCCAGATTATTGTAGTGGACTTCACGACACCGGACTGCGATTTCGCTGTTGTAAGGGTGATAGTTCCTGGACTGGAATCCTGGTCCATACACCTGGAAACGGTCGGGAAACGTGCTCTCGATTACTGGCGTGCACATGCCTAGACTTGTCGTCTATCTCGGTCCCAGCCTGTCAATTGAGCAGGCGAACGCGGTCGTAGATGCAGACTATCTTCCTCCTATTAAGAGGGGTGACCTTGCCCAGGTGCCCGCGGATACCTGCGTAATCGCAATAATCGATGGCGAGTTCTACCAGAGTCTCGCGGTCACTCCGAAAGAGATTCTTGAACTTCTGGCACGGGGTGTGGTGGTCTATGGAGCATCCAGTATGGGAGCGCTGCGGGCCGCTGAACTTCACCCTTACGGGATGATCGGAGTCGGCGAGATATTTCGCATGTATAGAGACGGGATTCTGGATGCGGATGATGAGGTCGCGCAACTTTATACGCCGGACACGTTCGTCTCCTGTTCCGAGCCGCTGGTGAACATTCGGTTTGCCTTGGATTCGGCTACGCGTGCAGGTATCATAAGCAGCTATCGGGCTGACGAGTTGGTTCGAAGATTGAAGTCCTTATACTTTCCTGATCGGTCATATCGATTGGTTTCTCAGCTTTGTCCTGAGCTGACGTCGTTCTTGCAAAACACTGTTAGCCTGAAGGCTAATGACGCTAAGTTGCTTCTAAGTCTTCTTGCGACAAGAGTGCGGGCGAAGCACGCTGAAGACAACTAATCGATATTTTCTTAGAAGATCTAAAGGGCATAATTCGCAGCACCTTATAGGTTAGGACCCAGGAGGTATCACCATGGCGTCACAAGCTCTCACCCTTCCCTACTACCGTTATAGCGGGAGAATCCGTGATGACGATCCTCGCCACGCCCCCGTGCTGGTTAAGGCCAAAAAACCCGCAAACGCTGTGACCCTCGCTGGAGTCGCAGCCAAGCGGCCGGCGAAAGCCAGGCGTATCACTGCGCCATTGCAGGTTAAAGTGCCCGGAATGACCATACCGCAGTGGGGAAAGACCGTTGAGGGGTTGGTGCGAGGATTCAATCCAGCGAAAGACTGCAGAGGCAACTTCATGCCGTTCAAAAACCAGCCCAACAATAATTGCTATAACTACGCCTGCAACGTCGCCACCAATACATGTGCCCAGCCGGGCAGGAAGCATGCAATCTCTGCCGTTAACTCTCAGAAACAGATAGATACCCGTAGGGTTATCGAAGGCGCGTTGAAGGACGGCTTGAGGATGATCAGCAGAAAGCCTTTATCGATGAAAGAGCTGGCGAAACGCAGGCCTGATGGAATACCTGGTCACTTCGTTGCTCTACTGATTGCTCCTCCCAATAGCCGTCTCAGATGGCCCGGAGATTTCCATTGGGTCAGATGCGACAAAAAGGATTGCACTTCTTGGTCGCAAAAAACCGGCTCTCAACACGTCGTGAATTTCGACTTTAGCGGCAAGCCACTTGTCGATCCACTCAAGTCAAGCTGGGGATTCAATGCAGGTCTCCGCAAGGATGGGAAAGAACTCTTCGTCACCTATCGTTTCAAAGCCTGGATGTACGTACCCTTTGGCGAGGTGGACATAATCTAGTGAACATAATCTAGAATGCCCTCCCTGGCGCCGCATGTAGTCGGCACCAATATACGACACATTCGAGATCCAAGCTTGCCCGGAAACTGGCAGTGTCGACACCATACTACCGTGTCCAAAACCCAGAGTTCTTGAGACGCGCGAAATCAGGTCCAGCGGTCCCGTGCTTTGTGAGGGTTTGAGGAGCGCGGAGCAGGAGCCAGGCGGCGGAGATGCGCTCGACGAAATGCATAGCTCCGCCACACCTGGGGCAGCGCCACAGTGGCTGTTGCTGACTGGAAGATCGCAGTGTGGCAGTGGGGCTATCTTCCGCTGAGACAGGAAGCAGTTGTCGGCAGAGGGGCAGCAGGGTGGCGCGGCGGCGGTTGGCGAGGAAACCGAAGTTGCGGATGCGGACAAAGCCGCGGGGCAGCAGGTGGAGAAGGAAGCGGCGCAGGAACTCATCGGCGGGCAGCGTCATGAGTCTTTTCCTGTTGCCGTGAATCAGCGGAAGACGAACCACCTTCTTCGGATAAGGTGTCTCGGCAACGCTCCAGCTTCTCTTCAGTACATGGATGTAGAAGAAGCGCAGCGACGCCAGCTGTAGTATCACAATGTTGGGGCTGTACTTCAGCTTGCTGAACAGCATCGCCTGGTACTGGCGAATATGTTCCGGGCTAAGCTGATCGGGACGGCGATGGAAGTACTGGCTGAAGTGCTCGACACCATGGACATGAGAAACAGCCTCTCCGATCTGAAGACCTGGTCATCCCACTTCTGACCAACTTCGGGATCGGCGACTATCCATGCTTTCGGCTCCTCTACCGGGCTAGAACCTTGCGTTGCGGATCGCCTGCGATCTTCCTGAGTTCATTCATCACGTAGCGCGGCAATCGGATTGACGCTAGCGGCCCACCGAGCGGGGAAGTAGCTTGCGACCATGGCAACTACCGCTAGCATGGTGATAGCCATGAGCACTGTCTTCGGGTCATTCGGACGAAGTCCAAACAGTAGGCCCCGCGCGAACATTGCGCCGAGTATGGCCAGGACTGTTCCGACCGCCAGGCCAATGCCCAGCAGAGAAGCGGCCTCACGCAGAACCATGGTCAGAATTCGTCGCGGTCTCGCACCCAACGCCATACGGACGCCGATCTCGTTTGTTCGCCGTATCACCATGTATGACATCACACCGTAAAGGCCGATCATCGCAAGGACAGCCGCAAGCGCGCCAAAGAATCCTGAAAGCGTCGCCATCAAGCGTTCACGCAACAGTCCTTCACGAACGGTAGTCTTAAAGATTCGGAAATTGACTACCATCGCCGGGTTGATCTCAGCCAATGCTGTCTTTACCGATGAGGCGATTTCGAGGAGCGGTTCGTCGGAACGAATTGCGAACTGAGCTTCGAGATCGGGATGCTCATCCTGTGCCTCGGAAAGGAACGCAATAGGCGTGAACTCTTCGCGGAGGTTGCTGTACTTGGTGTCCTTCACTAAGCCAACGACTTCGTATAACTCATCCGGCTTACCGCCACCTTGAATTACGCCGAAGGTACTACCGATGGGATTGGCCCCTCCAAAAAAGTTACGCGCAAACATCTGGTTGACAATGGCTACTCGGGGCGAAGAGACGGTATCGGTATCAAGAAAATCCCGACCGGCAATCAGCGAGGTTCCCATCGTGTGAAAATATTGAGGACTGACCCGGTTGAAGTTAGAGAGGCGTCGCTGCGCATCCGAACCTTTCACATTGACGTTGTCGTTCCAACCGCTCCCACTCACCGGGACGATCGCGACGCGGGCGACCGAGGTAATGCCGGGAATGGCGCGGAGACGTGTGAGCAATTCCTGCTTAAAGGCCAAGCGTTGGGCTGTTGGGATCTGGAGATGCGATAGATCGACATCGCTGATCATTAGGTTGTTCTGCTGAAAGCCAGCATCGAGGTTCGAGAGGTTTTGCAATGTCTGCACGAACAGCAAAGCGCCGACGAGCAAGACCAGCGAAAGTGCGACCTGGGCCACCACCAGAGCACGGCGGAGTCCGAAGCGTTGACGGGCGGCCGTCAGTCCGCGCCCGTTTGCCTTCATCGCCTCGCCCGGCGCTGTGTGCGACGCTTGGATCGCTGGTGCGAGACCAAACAGCAGGCACGTGAGTATGGCCAGCCCACCGGTGAAAGCAAGTACAAGCCAATCAGGGTGCAGGTTGAGGAACAGGGTCGTGCTTTGTGTGCTGAGGAAGGCAACCAGAAACCGGCTGAGGCCTTGTGCCAGCACCGCGCCACACACCGCACCAACAACTGCGAGTAGCAAACTCTCGGCCAGCACTTGACGAATGAGTCGGGAGCGGGATGCCCCAAGGGCAACCCTGACGGCCATCTCGCGCTGCCTGGTACTTGCGCGCGCCAGCATCAGATTTGCCAAGTTCGCGCATGCAATCATGAGCACCAACGCTGAAATACCCATTAAAAGCCAGAGCGGAGTCTCGTACCCCCTACGCAAAGCCGAGACACCTCCAACAGCCGGAGTGGCTCCCAATTTGAAACCAAGATAGTGCTGCCGGTCGATGGGGTCATAGTCCGGGGGAAGAGTGGCGTCAAAAATCCCCGGCGAAATGGACGCAAGCTGCACCGATGCTCGCGCAGCAGTCCAGCCCGGCTTGAGACGGCCAATGGAAGCGAGCCACCAAGTCTCCGGGCTATTAAGCCTCGGCCTGCCACTGGAGATTATTGGATCCACGCAAAGCGGTAGTGCAACATCAAACTTGCGTCCAACTTCCACTCCGAAAAAGCTCGCAGGGGTAATGCCAATAATCTCCAAGGGATGCCCTTCCAGAATCACCTTACGACCCAATACACTTGCATCGCCTCCGAATTGAGCTTGCCAAAACGAATAGCTGATCACAGCCCCAGGAGAGGCACACCCACGAGTATCGTCTGTGGCCGAAATCAGCCGTCCGAGCATCGGCCTCACTCCCAGGGTCTCAAAGAAGCCGCCACTAACCCAGAGAACATCGGCATACTGTGCCTCGCCGCCCTCTCTGAGATTCTGGCGGTCTAAACCCCAGGCCGCAACTCTCGAGAATGCTTGTTGTTTAGCGCGGAGCTGCTCCCATATTGCGTTCGTCAGTTGCGGATTTTGGCTGAGAAAGTCACCAGTTCGACCGTAGGGGTTATCTACGATGCGAATGTCGACGAGTTCCTGCGGATCCTGTACCGGCAAACTCCGCAGCCGGACCGCATCCAGCAATTGAAAGATCGCGGTGTTTGCGCCAATGCCGAGTGCGAGCGAGAAGATTGCGATCACAGCGAATATCGGGCTCAGGCGCAAAAGACGCCCGCCAAACCGCAGATCCTGCCAGATGCTGGCCAGGAGGTTTCTATTTTGGGTTCTCCCTGAATGGAGCGCCGGGCCCGCGCTAGTCATGATCGATCGCAGGTTAGCCGTAAGTGCGCCATCTCTTAACGATGCCAGTGCAACTCTCTCAGCTTCCTGGGGACTGAGGCCGTTGGCAAGCCCGTCTTCGTAGGCATCGTCTAAGTGTTGAGTCAGCTCTACAACGATTTCAGCTTCATGGGCTGCTTCCAGTTGAATGTCCACGAGCAGGGGTCGTATCTGTTTCGACCAATCAGGCATTTTCGGCTCCCGTGATCAGCTCCATGGCATTGACGAATTCCCGCCACATGCCCTGTTCATGCTTGAGCATCTTTCTGCCTTGTGCAGTTAACTGATAAAAGCGCCTCCTCCGCTGCCCAGGCTTTTCCACCCACTGGCCTTTGATCAGCCCCCGCTGCTCGAGGCGGTAAAGCAAAGGATAGAGGGAGGCGACATTAAAGCGCAGAACACCCGCGGAGCGCATCTCAATAAGCTTGCCAATCTCGTATCCGTGGCGCGGGCGGTGCTCGATTAAGGAAAGTATTAACAGTTCTGCGCTGCCCTTCTTCAATTCGCCGCCAACCTGTTTCCTACCTATATGTTTCATGCCAACATATAGTGCTCCGACACGCTTGGGCATGTCAACTCTGACAAGGGCAGAAGTATAGGCGAACAAAAGACGAATCGTAAACGATGTAACCCGTCTTTGCCATTTCTCCATAAGTGGAGTTATAATTATCCATAACAGGAGGCTGCGAATGGCAGTATCATCCCAACCGCTTGCCGGATTCGGCGTGGACTTGTCGACCAATTTGGCCGACAAGCATGTCCAGAAGCGACTGAGCCCAACTGCCCGGAAGGCTTTCTTCAGGATCATAACCGCTTGGAAAATTCGCGACGAAGAAGCCAAACAACTGCTCGGCGGAATCTCTAACGGCGCGTTCTATCAGCTAAAGGGTGGGCAGTCGAAAACGACGCTCGATCAGGACCGCCTGGTCCGAATTTCGCTCCTTGTCGGCGTCTTCAAGGCGCTGAATACGCTGTACAGCCAGAAACTCGCGGATGCCTGGATTTCGCTGCCGAACAACAATCCGATGTTTGCCGGTGAAGCCCCGCTGTCGTACATGGTCAAGGGTGGGCAGCCGGCGATGATACGGGTGCGTCAGTTACTGGACTCACGCCGAGCTGGCGGATGAAGCGTCCCCCGGTCATCCGGCTACGCCAGGACGACACACACCGTCTGGTTCCCCGTCAGTACGCCCTCGATGAGCAACGTCCTCTGTCGAGGCTAGCTGATGACGAGGACGAACTCAGTGCCCTTACTGAGTTGGAACGTTCGACCGATAACCGTGTGCTTGGGGAGTCAGGCGTTTTGCCGGGAATCAGCATCCACGAGTTGGTCTTTGGTGTACCGTACGCGCACATCGTGAATGCAGCATTCACGTATGCACATCCCACGGGTAGCCGGTTCAATGGCCCAGAACGCGGCGCTTGGTATGCCGCCTTTCGTCTGGAAACCTCTCAAGCCGAAGTGGCCTATCATCGGGCCAAAGAGCTTCAGGAGATCAAGTGGCCCCATCCTGAGGTCTTCGAGTACGTCGAATACCAGGCTGATTTTCGGGCCGAGTTTCACGACATCAGGAAGCAACCAGACTTTAGCGATGGTCTGTCACCCGATAGCTATGCCGTCTCGCAGCGACTGGCTCAGGTTCTTCTTCAGCGAGGGTCGGCAGGGATCATCTATCCGAGTGTGAGAGAGAAGAAGCACGGCGACTGCATCAGCTGCTTTCGACCTGCGTTGGTTACAAACGTTCGTCGCGGGGGGTCGCTGGACGTAAAGTTCGAGAATGCGTTCGCGGTGCCAATGTTCGTCACTTGCTCCTAAAACACCACATCCGGCTTAGGGCACCAACAAGATTTTGCCTGAGGTCATGTTGGCCGCATACTGCTCGTCGATCGGCGAGCACATGGTCGAGGGCGGTATTGGGCAGGTTCGGGCGCGCTGGAGGACGCGTGACGTTTCCAACTTGACCTGTTTTTCGGAGCCGTTCTAGGATGTCGGAATATGTTACCAGGGTGATCTAGATCCTGAGTAACCAGATCACCGCTGCGAACAAGTCGGGTCGCCTCTGGATTAGCTTATCCTTGGGGGGCAGTCAAATCATTCCCCGTAATTTTCCCATCCAACATAGCTTGGCCTTCGGCTGATGAGTGCGATTACCGTCATTGCAGCGGGCTTTTGCCTGGTCCTGCCATTTTCTCTTGCATTTGCGGGGAGAACCGCTACCGGCGTGCTAAGTCGGGTCAGACTTACGGCGCGTCTGTCACTTCCACTCTGCCTGGGGATTCCCTACTTGCTCGTTTCCATCGAACGAGGAGTTTTTCAAATGCATTGGCTGCTGGTCTATGCCTTGCTGCCGACGCTGATCGCAGTAGTTCTCTGGCGGGCACATCAGCGCGATCCCGAGCAGATCGGGCATTGGCTGGACTTTGCCGTGCTGCTGATCCTGGGGCTCATCGTCGAGTTTCGCCGATTTGATGCGGCATGGCCAGCGCATCTTAGCGCATTCAATCGAATCATCCTGCTCGATGCCGGATTGTACGGATTCGTCGTCATTCGACGACTCAGCAATGTCGGATTCGATCTAAGACCACAACTCTGTGACTGGAAGAACGGCTTGCGCGAGTTGGCCTTTTACGCACCAATTGCAGTTCCCCTCGGGTTGGCAATAGGCTTCTTGCATACCCACGCAGAATGGCCAGGGGTCTTCAGCGTCAGCGTCTCCTTTGTTTCGATTTTCTTTCTGGTCGCGATTCTTGAGGAGACATATTTTCGCGGGTGGTGGCAGAACCTGCTGGAGCGGCGGATTGGGCCAAGCCCAGCACTGCTCGTTACATCAGTGCTCTTTGGGCTGTCGCACTTCAACAAGGGCGCCATCGCGTTCAACTGGCGTTATGTCTTGCTGGCAACGCTCGCAGGGATCTTCTACGGCAGGGCGTGGCGGTCCAATCATCGCATCTTTGCATCAGCGATTACTCACGCTTGCGTGGATGCGATATGGCTACTCTGGCTGCGTTGAGCCTTCAGCTAGAGTGTCTTCAGGTCGGCGATTCTTTTCTCCACGATCGTCGCATATCCCTCGACCTGATTCGGTGAATAACCTGCGGAGCGGAACGCATCGCGGATTTGTGCTGGTGTGAGTTGGGCGAGGTAGCCAGCGATCCATCTTGCATCCGATCGTGGAATGTGCTTTCCGATCCATCGCATATGTGTGCGGCTGACGTATTCGCCTGTGGAGGTCACCAGAAAAACAGCGTTCGGACGGGCTGGAACGTTGAAATCTACGTATTCCGGCGTCACTTTTGAGATAAACCTCGAACGACGGTATGACTTGAGGTTACCTTTCGAGACGCCCTCTCCTATGCTTCTCCCAGCTGTACCAAAGCTGGCGCCGAGGTCGCTGACAAGGTAATGAAGATCAGGCGAATCGCTGTCCTTAGCCTTCTCCTCATAAACGGCGTTGTTCTCGTCTTTGAGGTCCCAGTTGTTCAGCAGCGCCATCATCACACGAAGGCCATTGAGTTCCCGCTTATTGGAAAATGGATTGTCTTTCCACTTCCACTCGCCTATTTTCTTTTCCGACTTTTCGTAGCGCTTGAGCCGCACGTCGTGCACGGTTCCATCTCTCACTTGGCGTTGGCCCCGTTTCAGATGCGGCATCTGCTCAACGTGCAGTTCGGGGAGGAAGTAGTCTTCGTTTGCGTAGTATCCGACGGCCCAAACGAAACGCGAAGCCACCACTTCGGGCCTGGCTTCGCCGCCAAGTTTTACTCGCCACTTGGTGCCGTCCTCATCGCGAACATCGAACTTTGGATTGCTGCCTTTGAGGTCTTCTTTAAGAAAAGTAAATGTCGTGTGGGGTGCATGTTCCTTGCCGCCCGGACCGTAGTAAAGGTCGCGTAAGGCAACGTTTCCAGGATTTTCCCAGAGCACAGGTCGAGCGTTGATCGCTGCCGCGACTGAGACATCGCGGTCCGTACGGGGAGGTCCGGCTAGCGATACCGAGTAGAAGCTAAGGAGAACGAGAAAGGCGAAAATCGGCCGATGACGGCCGCCGGAAGTAAGTCTGAACGTCATCGTAAACTCCTGCGAAGCGGTGCAGGTGTTCAGTTCTACGCAGCAGTGCTACTCAGCGCAGGATCCAAGATCTCGTCTTCGTGGCGGAACTGGAGATCGTAGAGTGTGGCATATAAACCGCCGGCTCTTAGCAATTCCTCGTGCTTACCCCTTTCCACAATGCATCCACCCTTCAGCACAAAAATCGCGTCAGCGCGTTGTACGGTGGAAAAGCGATGTGCGATGACGAGTGTGGTTTTGCCGTGCATCAAATGGGCTAGCCCCTGGAAGACCAGTTTTTCCGAAGCTGAGTCAAGTCCGGTGCTGGGTTCGTCCATGACGAGAATCGGGGTATTGCGAATGATGGCGCGGGCGATGGCAATGCACTGGCGCTGTCCGCCAGAGAGCGTGATTCCCCGTTCGCCCACAATCGTGTTGTAGCTTTCTGGAAGCTTGCGAATGAACTCATCCGCACCAGCCTGCTTGGCCGCCTGTAGAATCTGGCGCCGCGTCGCTTCCGGTCTGCCATACGCGATGTTTTGCCAGATGGGCGCACGGAAAAGGATGCTTTCCTGCAGGACAAAGCTCATCTGGTCGCGCAAAGACTTCTGCAAGTAATCGCGGACATCACGGCCGTCAATTCTTACGCTCCCGGCACTGGGGTCATAAAAACGGCCGATCATGTTGGCGATGGTGGTCTTGCCGGCGCCAGTGGGGCCAACCAAGGCCACGAGTTGCCCGGGCTCGATCCTGAAGGTGATATCCCTCAACACAAACCGGCCGGGGACATAACTGAAGCTAACCTGCTGGAATTGGATTTCGCCTTTAAAGCGCTGCGCCGGTATTGCGGTCGGAAGATCGACTACCTGAGGTTTGGTGTTCAAGACCTCGCTAATTCGCTCGTAACCAACCGCCGCCTTCGAGTAGCTGTCAGTCATCTTGGCGAAGTCTTGCATCGGTTTGAACATCTTGCCGAGGTACCAGATGAAGACAATTAGCGAGCCGGCAGAAAGCGAGCCAGCCAGCACCAGGCGGCCGCCAAACCAGAGCACGAGAGCAGTGCCGGTAGCGACAATCAGTCCGACCATTGGGGATAGTTTCGCTTTTAGACTGCGTGCCCTCAGCGCGATTTGCACGCTCTCTGCACTGTCTTCTTCGAGCCTGCGTTGTTCGTAATCTTCGCGCGCGAGTGCCTTAATCACGCCGATGGAAGAAAGGACTTCCTGCAAGCGCGAAACGATCTCGCTTTCCTTCTTGCGGACTTCGCGCATTGCCTTCTTACTTCGCCGAGTATTGCTGTAGGTGATGCCAAATAGCACCGGCGCAACCGACAAGGCAATCAATGTAAATTCCCAGTTCAGGTAAAACATGACTACCACCATCCCCAGCAGCGTCATGGCGTCGACTAGAAAGGTCAGCATATTGGAGACGATGAAGCTTTGAATCGCGTCAATGTCGCTGGTGAGCCTGCTGATAAGTTCTCCGGTCTGCTTCTTCTTGTGGTAGTCGAGCGACAGATGCTGAATATGGGAGTAGAGCATGCGGCGCAGATCGTGCATCACCCACTGCCCCACAGTGGTGGTCAGATGCTTGTCGGTGTAGAAGCAGACTGCGTCGAGCAGCGCTATGCCGATCACGGCAAAGGCAGCGAAAGCCAAAATCGTGGCCTTGTTGGAGCCAATAGCGGATGTCACCCACCTGTTTAAGCCGTGGCCTAGACCCTTGTTGCCGAAAGTGTCGAAAGCAAGCTTCAGAGGCCACGGCTCCAGCAAATTGGCGACGCCTTCGCCCAACACGGCAACAAGAC
>Ga0306920_100012901_pt1 | contig 11360 bp, 7 predicted proteins | sample flu12Cox44000170_FD_204666 | JGI IMG/M metagenome (GOLD analysis project Ga0306920, IMG submission 204666) | Lab enrichment of tropical soil microbial communities from Luquillo Experimental Forest, Puerto Rico - flux4day.12C.oxic.44.000.170 (v2)... | ecosystem: Environmental > Terrestrial >...
GCTGCAGCCCCGCGAGATCGAGTAGCACGCCGGCTTTCGCCAGTTCCTCGTTGTACCGCGTCATTGCGGCAATCAGCTTCTCATCGGGCATGACGCCTGCTTCGGTATCCTTGTCGGCCTTGACGATCATCATGAAACGCATGGTATGCCTCCTTTGTCAGTCGTCGATCGCCTGGTAGGCCGATGTCCAGAAATCGCTGCGCACGTCCGGCGGATTGGGTGACGTCCAGGCGCGCTGCGTCATCAGAATGCCGACCATGTCCTCCCGGGGATCCGAATACCAGGAAGTGCCCAGACCACCATCCCAACCGAACCGCCCAACGGAGCCGGCCAGATCCTCGCGCCGGGTAACTACGGACACGCCGAACCCCCAACCGTGGCTGTCGAAATAGCCTGCAACCAGTCCGGACACCGCCTTCTGCTCGGGGGTCAGCTGGTCGGTCGTCATGGTCTCGACCGAAGCCTTGGACAGGATGCGCTCGTTGCCGTATTTGCCCCGGTTCAGCATCATCCGGCCAAAAGCCAGGTAATCGTCGACGGTCGAGACGAGCCCTCCGCCGCCGGACGGGAATGCCGGTGGTCGGCTCCATTGGCCCGCTTCGGCCGGGTCATAGAGCTCGAACGCCCCGGTCGCGGGGTTGGTCCAGTAGCTGGTTGCCATCCGATCGAGGTGGGCAGCCGGCACGCTGAAGCCGGTGTCCTTCATGAGGAGTGGTTCGAACAAACGTTCGCGGAGAAATGTCTTGAACGGCTGGCCCGAGGCGCGCGCGATCAGCACGCCCAGCACGTCGGACCCCGTGTGATACATCCATTTTGCGCCCGGCTGATGCATGAGCGGCAAAGTCCCCAGGCGGCCAAGCCATTCATCGGGCGCCGGCGGCGCCTGCGGCTGGGGCGGCCCCTGGAAGAGCAGTAGCTCGCTGACAGCCCTCTGGATCGGATAGGTGCCGGGCGGCGCCATGACGACGCCGAACCCCATACGAAAGGTCAGCAGGTCGCGCACAGTGACCGGTCGCTCTGCTGGTACCGTCTCTTCGAGCGGGGCGTCGAGCCGCTTCAAGACCTTGCGATCGGCGAGCTCGGGCAGCAGCCGGTCCACCGGCTCGTCGAGCCGCAGCTTGCATTCCTCGACCAGGATCATTGTCGCCGCGGCCGTGATCGGCTTGGTCATCGAGGCGATTCGGAAGATTGTGTCGCGGCGAACCGGGTCTCTGCCGCCGACCATCTTTGTGCCGATTGCATCGAAATGCACTTCGTCTCGCCGGCAAACCAAGGTGACGATGCCCGGAACCTCGCCGCGCTCGACATAGCCGGCCATGACGTCGTGCATATGGCCGAGCCGCGCTCTGGACAATCCGCTGGTGCTCATATATTCTACCTGACGGTTAACTAACCGTGCGGTCAAATATGGACCACAATAGCGTTTGTCAAGGGTCAGCTCGAGCGAGACCTGCCGGCTTGGGATGGCAAACGTCATAGCGAGGCTCTATGGTTCCCTCCGTCTTCCGCGAATTGTGTCCGGGCAAGCAGTCCATGCAAACAATCAACGTCCTGAACATTCAGCGCCTCAGCGTGGCGGATCGAGCCAAGATCGAAGCCTTCGGTCAAGCGATCCGATTGACCGATGCAGGCGGCTGGTTCGACGGCGAATATCGCGAAACCTGGCCCGCCTACACTGCCACGCGCTACCTGCGGCCGGACGCTACCGGCTCAGGAAACCGCGAGGATCGCGATCGGCTCCTCGCCGAGGCGGAAGTCATCCTCGGCGGCTGGCCGTTTCCGCTCGATCTGCGTGCGCGGGCGCCGCGGTTGAAATGGTTTCATCAGCGCCCCGCGGGCGCCAGCAATTTGCGCCGGGGCGATCTCTGGGGCAGCGACGTGACGGTCACGACCTCGCGCGGGGTGGGCAGCACACTGGCGATGGCGGAATATGCCGTGGCAGGCATTCTCTATTTCGCCAAGAGCCTGCACCAGACGGCTGTTGATCGCGCGGCGGGCACCTTTGACCACCGTGCCTATCGACCGCTTCTGATCGAAGGCAAGACTGCCTGCGTCATCGGCGCCGGCGGCATCGGGCTCGAAGTCGGCAGGCTCTGCGCGGCACTCGGCGTGCGGGTCGTCGGCACCCGCCGGCGCCCGAAACCGGGCAAGCCTTTGCCGCCTGGGTTCAGCGAGCTCGGCGGGCCCGAGGATCTCGACCGCTACTTGCCCGTCAGCGATTTCGTCGTAGTCTGCTGCCAATGGACACCGGAGACTAACCGTCTCTTCGACAACGACCGCTTTGGCCTGATGAAACGGGGCAGCGTACTCGTCAATGTCGCCCGCGGCGAAATCGTCGACGAGGACGCCCTAGCCGACGCGCTCGAACGAGGTCAGCTGCGCGGCGCCGCACTCGATGTCTATGTCGGCGAATTCGACCACCCACCGCCAAAGCGGCTCTGGTCTGACCCCAGAGTGCTGATCACGCCGCATGTCTCGGGCGCCAGTGACGAAGACCGGCACGGCGCCATCGACCTCTTCTGCGACAATCTGTGCGCCTATCTCGAGGGCCGACCACTGCGCAATGTAATCGATTGGGAACGCGGCTATTAATTTCGAGGAACGGCCAAGCGTCTGCACCTTCGATTGCCCCGACACCTGCAGCCCGAGAATCGGCGTCGAAGACACTTGCACCTCGCCACCACCGTCGGGATCGTCGTGGCCAAGAACCCTGACGTAGGTCGGCGATGACGACTTCGAGAAGCAGCAGGTCGGCGCCGGCACCTACAAATTCATCGGCAACAATCCGGGCGTGGCAGCTGATACCGGCACTAGCGGTGCAGGCCGAGCGTCGAGACGTTGGTGATGCGGAGCGCAAATCGACCATGTTGAGTGCGATGCTACCTGAGTCGGTTTTTTCCGGGTCTCGACGGTAGCGCGCGCCCACGCGTCGGCGTCCCCGGTAGAAGCCACGGCATGCGCAGCCGCGAGAGCCCCGTTCTTGCAGATCAGGATATCAAAATAGTGCCTGCGCTACGGCGAGCCGCAACCTCAGTTCGAACTTCTGATCGCGCGATTACCCGGGCGGACGGTCCTGAACCGAACGATGAAATCGTAGAGCCTCTGCTCAAAGAGATTATTCGCCTGAAAACGCGATTTGAACGTGCTCTTGACCAGACGCACAATCCGTTTCGGATGAAGAGTGTATGCAAGTGCGTAGAACAGCATCTGGCCTATGATGCGCAGCGGCACCAATAGCCCGGCGGGTACGTGCTTGCAGATCGCCGCAGAACTTGTGAAATCAAACTGCGTAACCAGGCTTCGGAAATATGCATCGTTCAGCGCTGGTACGCTGCCGTCAGCGACTAGGTCTCGAAAGAGTTCCGAGCCGGGGTAGGGAGAGAAGGCCGAAATATTACAATCCTCGACGCCGAGCCGCGCCAGCTTGAGCGCGTAGGCAACAGTCTTTATCATTTGCCGGAACCTCTCGTGCGGGAACCCGAGGATGAAATTCACCTTCACCGTGTGTCCGACGCTGATCGCAGCTCTAATGCTCGACGTGAGGTGGTCAAGCTTAATCTTCTTCTTAATCGCCGCAAGCGTCTCCTCACATCCACTCTCCGGCGCATACACGAGAAACCGACAGCCGGCATCGCAGATGGCCTTGAGGGTTTCTCGGTCGAGGGCCTCAGATCGCGTGCCGGAGGGCAATTGCCACGCGATGTCGACATGCCGGCGCTTTAGCTCCTTGCAGAAGGATAGGATCCATTCTTTCTTAACAATCGCGGTAAGGTCGAAAAATTCGATGCTATTGGCGTTGTAATGATTGATCAGGAACTCAATCTCGTTAACAACCTCGCTGACATCGCGCATCTTGTAACGCGTCGTCCACATCGTCGGATTGGAGCAGAAGGTGCATTGGTAAGGACACCCGCGCGTGGCGATGATGGGCATGTTGCGCCCCATCGCGATGCCCATCGTCCAGTTGTCGATGAAATAGTTCTCGACATTACAGCGATGCCACGCCGGCGCGGGCAAGTTATCGATATCCATAATTCGCCGGCTCAACCCTGTCGTGACAAATCCGCCCGCCTCGTCGATAAAGCATACGCCGGGCACGTCGCGGATCTCCCGACCGTGGATCAGCCCATGAACCAATTCAAGAAATGTCAGTTCACCTTCGCCAGCGACCAAATAGTCGATCTCAGGGCAGTCGCGAAGCACGTACTCGGGAAGCGCCGTCGGATGCTCGCCGCCGACGACGATGATCAGGTCGGGAAAGGCGCGGCGGATTGCGCGTATGAGAGAGCGATGCTCGAGCCATTCTTGGGAGAACATTATCGAAATGCCGAGCACCCGCGTTTGCGGCGTGATTCGAGCCACAATCTCATCCGTGCAGAGGCCCTGAAGATTGTAGTGCCCGCACTGAGAGCGGACAATTTGGTAGATGTTCTCGCCAATCGCGTCGATGATCTCGACCGGATAACCGGCCTTCTCGAGCGTGGCTGCGAGATAGGCGGGGCCGATCGGCAGCGTGATCGGGGCGCTGTAGCTCTTGCGGGAGATGACTGCAAAGGGGCGAAGGATCTGTACCTTTGCCGCACAACCGACTGGTGCGGCGAAGCGCTCGAGCAGGGCCACCACGGAGCGAGCGTCTGGCTGTTGCGCGGTCCTCATCGGGCGGATGGCCGACCCAGCCATCAAAAGGGTCTCCGTTACCACCTTCCCTTTTCCGTTCTTAACCGGGATTTCCCGTGCGGACATCCCCAGCGGGGTCATCGTGACACTAGACCGCTCGGCATGCAAGCGGCTTACGTCTGGCAGGCCGCCTGTGCCCGGCGGCGCTATGACGTGCCGAAACCCATTCGGCAGCTCAGCAACTCGCACACGGTGATCGGCGGTTCCGTTGGCGCCGTCTCGTCGAGCGGCCCGTTGAGCCGTTTCGAAATCTCGCGATCGGCCTGCTCGGGCACCAGCCGATCCACCCTTCATCGAACCGCACTTGCATTCCTCGACCAGGATCATCGTGGCCGCGGCGGTGACCAGAGCCAATGTGATCCCCGAGAATCTCGGCCGCACCTTGTACTATCATCTCGCAGGTCCGGTCGCGCAGTTATGCCCCTTGCAGGGTTTCGACTGTCGATCGGTCCGGTGGGATCCTCGTTAGGCGTATGATGCAAAATATGGCGGAACGCAAAGAATGGCCTGCCGCAAGCCAGGGGCCGACAGAAAGCTTGTTGCCGGCGCGCCATCCGCGGCTGCGGAATACCGCGGTCTTTCTTGCCATCCTTTCAACGATTTGCTATTTTGCTTTCAGCGAGGGAGTGCTCAGCTTTGGACGGTTCTTCGTGAAAATCTTTATGCGTCTCCTGCACGTGTAAATTGGGACCATGGCGGGAGCCGCGGCGTTCTCTAATTTCCATCGTCGTCCTGTTAGCTGGTTCGGGGCCATTTGGCGAAAGTGTCGGACCGGTTGCTATCTCACGGGGGTCCTGGCAAAAAGGGCCAGGCGCGGAACGATCGAACTCTCCGTATTGGCTTTCTACACCCGGATGTCGTTTGAATATTGGGTTGTCCTGGTGGTATAATGATTTTTAATTGGTGGCTGTCCTAAAGGATCCCGGATTTGGCAGAGACGCTCGAAGCCTTGGGAAACGATTTCGCGCGGCCAAGCAAGTTCTTGTTGTCAGTTGTGGTCCCCTGCTTCAATGAACAGGACGTCATCTTATTGACGTACCGACAACTCGTTGATGTACTCGGCAACAGGGATTTCAGCTTGCAGATTGTCATCGTCGACGACGGCAGCGAAGACGGCACGCCTGACATGGCCGCCGACCTTTCCAAGGGCGACCCGCGCGTTAAGACAGTACTTTTGTCGCGCAACTTTGGCCATCAGGCCGCGGTCAGCGCTGGCCTGGCCAACGCCGATGGTGATGCCGTGGTGGTCATAGACGCGGATTTGCAGGACCCCCCCGAGATTGTCATCCAAATGATCGGAAAATGGCTGGACGGCGCCGACGTTGTCTATGGCATTCGCACGAAACGTAAGGAGTCGCTCCTCAGGCGCACTGGATACAAACTTTTTTATAAAATCTTCCAGCGGCTGGCGAGCATAGATGCTCCTGCCGACGCAGGGGACTTCTCGCTGATCGACCGCAAGGTCTTGGAGGTAATCAATCAGCTGCCGGAGAAAAATCGCTTCTTCCGCGGTCTCAGAGCGTGGAGCGGCTTCCGTCAGGCCGGCGTGACCTACGAGCGGCAGCCTCGGGCCGCAGGCTTTACCAAATACCCGTGGCGTAAGCTGATCAAGCTCGCCAGCGACGGCATTTTCAATTTTTCAACAGCTCCCTTGACGGGCGTGTTTTTAATCGGAATTACCATGTCGACCGTTTCGTTCATGGCTCTTCTGTTCGTTTTGGTATTGCGGACCTTTGATTTTCCGATTTTTGGTATGCGGGCGTCCGACGTGCAAGGTTTCTCTTCTACTATATTGACTATACTGCTGATCGGCGGAATACAGCTGGTAAGCACCGGTGTATTGGGTGAGTATATCGCGCGTATTTATTATGAAACCAAGGGGCGGCCGAGCTATGTAATCCGCGAGAAGGTTGTCAGGCCGGCTTCAGCTCAGCCCCCAACGCAGACCCACACAGGCGTAGTCGCCGCCAGCGACTCGTGCTCGCCCGAGTGATTCTCGGCGATGATTATCACCTGGTCATCGGGTATGCCCGAAAAAAACATGGACGAGGAGATCCTGATCAGCCTGTCCGACATCGTCTCTCGACATCCGTGGTGGGCCGCTCGGACAGAGCTTGTCTTGGCACTGCTGGAAGGGTTGAGAATACTGCCGCCGGCCAGCGTTCTCGAGGTAGGGTGCGGGTGGGGCACCAATCTTGAGGCACTCGAAGCTGAAGGGTACCAAATTACCGGATTGGACATATCGCGACGAGCACTTGACCGGTTGGACCGGCCCCACCGACGGCTGATCGAAGCAGATCTCGCGCTCGGCTTGCCCGATAGTCTGCCTGCGTACGATTGCGTTTTAGCCCTGGATGTCATCGAGCACATCGACGACGATCATCAAGCGGTCCGTGAACTCGTCCGTTTATTAAATCCGAGCGGCCGCGTGATAATCAGCGTTCCTGCGCTCCCGGATCTCTACTCTGAGTTCGACGAAGTACAAGGCCATCGGCGCCGCTATACCGCCCAGTCACTCCGCACATGCCTCGAAGCGGCCGGCCTCATCGTCGAGGACATTCTGTGGTGGGGGCAGTGGATGGTACAACCGTTGCGGGCGCGGCAAAGACGTAGGCGCGGCCGGCCCGGTGACACGAGCGTTGATGTGTACCGGCGTTATTTGGCCCTACCTCCATGGCCTGCTCCCTGGGCCATGAGGATCATGTTCCGCATTGATCGCTGGCGGACCCTTCGCCGTCGAAACGCCACTGGGACGTCCCTGATCGCGATCGCGGCTCCATCATCGGCTCAGACTTAAGGTACAATCTCGGCCCGTGCCAAACCCCTGACCGCATTTTACGTTTCTGCTGGTGTGCATCGTTCCCGCCAAAGATCTTAATAGGGCTCACCGGCTATCGAAATCGGAAACATGACCGTCATCTGGGGCCTTCTCTACCTGATCATTGTCGGCTTCGGCGGTTGGCTCATCGTCCGAGCGCAATCATCTTGCCCCCTCACGCCGGCGGACCTATGGGTCTGCCGGCTGCTCACGGTCTTCGCGCTTTTTTTCTTCGCATTTGACGTGCTGGGGGCATTCGGAGTGTTTTTTCCTGGGAGGTGGGTGACATTTCCCAACGCCGTTGTTGTGACAATCGCGGTCTCCGCGGCGGCGTACGCTTTGGCCCGACACCATTTGCCGCAGACAATGGACGACGTTGGCGCACAGGCGATGCGGCAGGTGTCGCCGTTCAACGGTACGACCCGGCTGGTGGTCACGACGGTGGAGGTCGGGTTCGTCCTGGTGGCGGCGCTTCTGGTCATCGGTTTCCCGCGCGGCTACGAAGCAAACGCCTACCATCTTCCCAGTGCGGTGAATTTCTTCCGCGACGCTTCCCTGCGCACCTGGGATAACGCATGGCTGCATACCCTTCCGGCCAATGCGAGCATATGGGACGGGTTTTGGTTGCGGCTCCTACCGGAACGCTTTGTATCGGTGGTAAATCTCCCTTTCCTTGGATTGTGCGTTCTGCTGCTCTACCGACTGTGCCGTTTCTCGGGTGCCGACCGGTCGGCAGCTGCGCTCATCTCAAGTGGGATCACGACTATTCCTCTGTTCGGGTTCTGCTCGACGGAAGTAGGCGCCGACGTGGCCGGTGTCGCCTTCGCGCTCGCCGCATTTTGGCTAGCCTTGTCCCAACCTTCGTTTTTTCCGAGCTGGCCGGTGCTGGCGGGAGCAGCCAGTGGACTTGCCTACGGCTACAAACCCTTGCATCTAGTGACAGCAGCACTCGTAGGGCTGTTGATCCTGTGCGGCCGAGGCCCCTCGCGGCGGCCGCAGCCGCGCCCCCGTGCCCGACTGCTGCACGCTGCAAGCTTTGCCGCGGCTTTCCTCGCGCTCGCCGGCATATGGCTGTTGCGAAACGAGGTCGAGCTGGGAAACCCGTTCTATCCAATTCCCTTAGGAGGTGTCCCGGAGCTCTTAGGCTTCACACCGGCGCCGGACTGGTGGTACGACGAATTCAAATACGCTGAACTCGAATGGGTCCACGCTCCATGGCAGTGGCTGATCTACCCGTGGGTAGAAGGACATAGACTTCATCAGAACTTCAAGTTCAGCTCTGGGCTGGGACCGTTTTTTGCAGCAACGGTTCCGGTGGCTTGGATCGCCTGGGGCGCAATGCTTGTGTGTGAGCCCTGGCGCCCCCGCGAGCGCAGTGATGGCGACCGCGCCGCGCGAGTTCTGTACGTTTGCGGAACAGTAGTATTTGCGGCGTGGTGGGTGTCGGGCTCCCGTCAGCCGAGATATGCCATGGTAGGGATTGCCAGCTTGTTGCCTCTGGCCGCGGTCTTGCTCGCCAGTTCATCCGGTTGGCTCCGACGAGTTTACGAGATAACATTGGGATTAGGCACCCTGTTCATGCTTGCGGTTCTTGTTTCATATATCGCTGTCGATGAGGGCTCGCCGCTCACCTTGGGACGGCTGCCGACGAGAGCAGAGGTATTCGAATATCCGGCGCGCCTTGACGATCTGCCGGCGGGCTCGGTCATTCTCGACCTGGTGGACCGTCCGGTGCATTATCAGCTCTACGGCGCCAAGCTGACCAATCGGGTCATTAGCTATCAGATCGCGACTGCACTTTTCCGCGACGGCGATGAATGGAATTTACGGGCGGCCGATATCCGCCGCTTGGGTATAACCTACGCCTATGCCTACGGTCCTCCTAGGCTCGTGCCGGGATGCGTGAAGCTCGAGCCGGCGGCGTCGCTGGAGGGGAATCCGTTCAACTCCGTACCATTCGACCAACCACGGATCCTCTACCGGGTCGTCGATGGTTGTCCTGTGCAACAATGATGGATTTTGCGCTGCCGATAGCCTATGCCGTGCACGTCGCGGTCGCAGGAAGGAGGATCTTCGATGGCCCTTGAAGAGCGCGCGAGCGTGTGCACCTTCGATTGTCCCGACACCTGCAGTCTGACGGTCGGAGTCGACGACGGCCATATCGTCAGAGCGCGCGGCTCCAACGCGGTGCCCTATACGGCAGGTGTCATCTGCAACAAGGTCGCCCGCTATACGGGCGATTTCGTGCACGGACCGCAGCGTCTGCTCCATCCGCTGCGCCGCACCGGACCCAAGGGTTCCGGACGGTTCGCGCGCATCTCTTGGGATGAGGCGCTGGACGAGATCTACGAGCGGGTCAGCGCGGTCATCGGCCGCTGGGGGCCGCAGGCGGTGATGCCGTTGAACTATGCCGGCCCGCACGGGTTCCTTGCCGGGGACAGCATGTCCCTGCGCTTCTTCCACCGGCTTGGCGCCACGCAGCTCTACCGGCGGGCACTGTGCGGCGGCGTGCGCAGCGAGGCCTGGGCGGGGACCTACGGCGCCGTCCCCGGATGTCCGCCGGAATTCGCCGAGCAGGCAAAGCTCAACGTCGTCTGGGGCAACAACGCGACCGCCACCAATCTACACCTCGTCCGAGGCATTCGCCGGGCAAAGCGTGCGGGCGGCAGGCTGGTCGTCGTCGATCCGTTGCGCACGAAAATCGCCGAGCAGGCGGATCTGCATCTGCAACTGCTGCCCGGCACCGATGTCCTGCTCGCCTGGTCCGTCGCCGTCGAACTCGAGCGCTCGGGGTCGCTGGATGACGCCTTCATCGCTGCGCACGTCCTTGGTGCCGATGAGTTCATGGCGCGGGCCCGGGAATGGCCCGCGGCGCGCGCAGCTACCGTCTGCGCATTGGAGGAGAGCCAGATCCTGACCTTCGCAAATTGGCTCGCCGAGGCCGAACCGCTCGTGCTGGCGCCCGGCAACGGGCTCGAACGGGGGCGCAACGGCGGCAGCGGGATCCGCGCCGCGATTGCATTGCCGGCATTGCTCGGCAAGCTCGGCAAGGGCAATGGCATCGTCCTCGCCGCGAGCAACGCCTTTCCTAAGACCCCGGCTCGGCTGCAGCGGGCGGATCTGCTGCCCGCCGGCACCCGCACGCTCACCATAAACGACATCGGCCGGCATCTCGCCGAGGACGACATTGACCCGCCATTGCGCGCGCTCTTCATTTACAACCACAATCCGATCGTCGTGCACCCCGACCAGAACCGCATGCGCCGCGGGCTCGGCCGCGAAGATGTGTTCGCCATCGGCATCGAGCTGACAATGACCGAGAGCATGGCGCATTGCGACGTGGTATTGCCAGCTGCGACCCATTTCGAATACGTCGATCTCTATCCGTCCTACGGCCATCACTGGCTGCAGCGCGCCGAGCCGGTGATCCTGCCGCTCGGCGAGTCGTTACCGAACACCGAGATCTTTCGCCGACTTGCCGCGCGCTTCGGTTTCACCGAGCAGTGCTTTGCGGCCGATGATGCGGCGCTGATGGACGATGCGGTCGATGGAGCCGACCCGCGGCTGGGCGGCATCCGGCCGAGCGAGATCCCGACCCGACGGGCCTTGCACATGACCGGACCCGACGGCCAGCCGCTGGTCCTTTTCGACAACGTCTTTCCCGCGACCCCCTCGGGCAAGATCGAGCTCAGATCGGCGGCATTGGCCGAGCGCTGGGGTGCCGCAGCCGCGCTGCCGGCTTGGCGCGAGCGGCAAGCCTCCTATCCGCTGATGCTGATCTCGCCGGCCTCCGACAAGCGCATCTCCTCGACCCTCGGCGACCTCGCCGGCTCGCGCGCGGCGCCGCCGCTGTTGATGAACCCCG
>Ga0306920_100012902_pt1 | contig 11360 bp, 10 predicted proteins | sample flu12Cox44000170_FD_204666 | JGI IMG/M metagenome (GOLD analysis project Ga0306920, IMG submission 204666) | Lab enrichment of tropical soil microbial communities from Luquillo Experimental Forest, Puerto Rico - flux4day.12C.oxic.44.000.170 (v2)... | ecosystem: Environmental > Terrestrial >...
GACGGTGTCACCGGTGAGCATGAGCCGCTTCGTCCACTGGGGGCCTGCGCTGTAGAGCCACATTTGGTTGGGCAATGTCCCGGCGCGGGCGGCCGGGAAGCCGATGCTGGCATCGTCAGCGGCGATCACCATGTCGCAGAACATTGCGATACCCGTTCCGCCGGCAAGGCAGTGACCGTGTACCTGGGCGATGACCGGCTTGTGCATATCGTGGAAAGCTCGCAGCGGTCGCTGCATTTTCTCGAGTTGCCATGCGCGGTCATCAAAATCAGCACGTCCGCGGCGGCTACCGCGGGGTTCGGAATGGTCGCCGTAGGCACCGAGGTCATACCCCGAGCAAAACGAGGGACCCGCGCCGCGCACGATGACCGAATGCACAGAGGTGTCATCGTCGGCTTCCCACAATGCCCTCTCGATCTCGTGGCCCATCTGCTCGGTGATGGCATTGTGCCGATGCGGACGGTTGAGCGTGATGCGGGCACGGCCACGCTCGACTTCGTAAGTGATGTCTTGGAATTGCGTCACGACAACTCTTTCCTAACGTCTCTGCATGGTGAGAAACTTGCCAACTGCCGCTTGATGCTCGGGCGTGTCGAGTGTGCGGCGTTCAATCGCGAGGCTGGTCTCGAGGACCGCGTTGGCAGCATCGCGCAATAGCGCGTTGATCGCCACTTTTGTGCCTTGCACCGCCATGCGAGAATGGCCGGCGATTTTGAATGCGAGTTGCTGCACCACGTCTTGCAGCTCAGCTGCCGGGACCACCCGATTAACCAGCCCAATCTCCAAGGCTGTACGGGCGTCGAGGTGCTCGCCGGTGAACAAAAACTCCTTGGCGCGGTTGACACCGACGAGCCACGGCCAAATGATCGCACCCCCGTCGCCTGCGACCATGCCCAGCGCAACGTGCGGATCGGCAATGATGGCGTGCTCGGCGGCGATCACGATGTCGCTGAAAAGCGCGACTGTTGCACCGAGACCGAACGCAGGCCCGTTGACGGCCGCGATGATCGGCTGGGGCACCTCAAGCATGTCGATCACAATGCGCCGGCCCTCGGCGATGGCTACGTCTTTCTCCTCGGCGTCCATGGCTGCGAACCAGCTCATCTGACCACCGGCGCTGAACGCTCGATCACCATTGCCGGTCAGGATCACCACGTCGGTGTCGCGGTCGCGCCGTACCTCCGACCAGATCTCCGAGAGCTCGCGGTGCAAGATTCCATCGACGAGGTTCATCGACGTGGTGCCTTTGATCCGGATCGTCAGGACGCGGTTCGTTCGACTGAGGTCCAGCCGTTGGTAACGCGTGTACCCATCGAGTACGGTCATTTCACTCCCGAGTGCGGTCATTCCACTCCCCCGAGCCACTTGTCGTAGAGGAGCTGGTGGAAGTAGGCGATGGACGCCTCCTGATAACGGGACAACAACAGTGGGCGGTCTCGCAGGGAGGCCATGGCGGCTTGGGACGCGATCACGTTCGACATGTCTTGGTCGACGAGCTCGTAGTCGGCGAGGCGTTGATCGGAGCTCCACTGCGCCCCATCCGGTAGCCAGGTCACCTCCGGTACTTCGCGATCCTCTTTGCCAGGACGCGGAGGTGCAAGACCGATAATCTCCATGATGCAACGATCGGGTCCGCCGGCCGGGCGGAAGCGAAACACCGTGCCGCGTGGCGCCCCGAGGATGAGCAGATTCGGGAACAGCCAATAGGTTTGCAGGTCCGTCATCTCGGCGTCGGAGAATGGCGTGGCCAACCCGGCCCGGTGCATTCGTCCGCGCTGGATGTCGGCGAAGGTGTCACGCGCGTGAGCTCCTGGTGCCAATTCGACCACGCTGTTGCCGGTCGACTTGCGGCCCATCATGCCGTCCATCTTGCGCTGCTCGCTAGGTGGCGGTTCGGTGTGAACCATGACGCTCGGCACGCCGAAAGGCGTGATGATGCGCACCGAGTTGTCGAACAGGTCGTATTGGCTGTTGCAAGGATCGTTACCTGGCAACGTCTGGGGATGCGTCGCGTGCACGTGCGCAGCTTCGATGAAGGCCTCCAAGGCGACCTTCCAGTTGGCGGGAACGATCTGTGCCGCATGCACGGCCGTGGACCACGCATTGAGGGGAAGCCGCTGGAAGTGCTGGTCGAGGCGACCCACGTAGTGCTCGAGGGGCTCGCAGTTCGGGTCAGCGTTGATGAAAACAAAACCCTGCCAGACTCCGGTGGCGATCTCGGGTAGGTGCATGCACGAGGGGTCAACCATGCCCTGAAAGTCCCAAGACGTGGGAACGGACCGAAGTTCACCGTCGACGCCCCAGGTGAATCCGTGATACGGGCAGCGAATCTTGCCGATTTTGCCGCCGCTGGTGCGCAATCGCCGGCCCCGGTGCAGGCAGCTGTTCGGGTAGGCCTTGATGCTGGCGTCGTCGACCCGTACGACGATGTACTCGCGCCCGTTGATCTCGTAGAGCACCGAATCGCCGGCCTTCGCTAGATGCTCAGCGCGACACACCATCTGCCAGACGCGACTCCACATGCGCTCGTCCTCAAGGACGTGGATCCGTTTGGAGAGATACCGCTCTCGGGGAATTCGATGGGCCAGATCGATGGGCCAGGGGGCTCGCCAGCGCAGAATATCGGGCACCGGAAATCGGTCGGTATCGAGCAGTTCTGCATAGGTGGGACCCGGCACGTTGTGCAACGTGATGTCGTTGGTGACCGTCATCGTCACATCGCCTTCCAATCGCCGGTCCAGCCGGGTCGAGTGCCGAACGCGGCGAAAACACGTTCGACATCGCCGGCCATGTTGGTCATGATTTGGGTGCGGTTCTCCATATCGATGGCGTGCCGAAGGCTTGGCGCGTCAACTGTCTGCCACATCGTCTCTTTGGTCATCCAAACCTGGAATGCCCCATGGGAGGCGATCGTTGTTGCGAGCTGGATGCTGCTGTCTAACAGCTCGGATTCGTCGACCAGCCGCGTCGCGATGCCGATCCGCTCGGCTTCTTCGCCACCAACCAGGCGGCCGGTCAGCAGGATCTCCGCAGACCGCGACGCGCCGACGTACCGCGGCAGTAGGTAGCTGATACCGAGGTCGGTGTTGGTTGCGCCTACCGCCATGAATACCGCACCGAATTTGGCCTGGGCCGTCACGATTCGGATGTCACATGCCAGCGCGACGGCCAAGCCTCCACCGGTGGCGGGGCCGTGAACGGCGGCGATGAAGGGTTTGGGAGAGTAGTGGATCTTCTCGACGAGGTCGGTGAACCGCTTCTGCAGGATTAACAGACGCGGGACCTCGGCCATGTGCTCGGTACCGGGAACGGTGAAGTGGCCTTGGTTGAGATCCAGACCGGCCGAGAAGGCGCGACCCTCTCCTGTGATGATGACAACTCGGGTTTGGAGATCCTGCGATAGCTCGTCGACGATGTCGTGAAGTGCCCACAGCAGTCCCTTGTCAAAGGCGTTGAGGCAATCAGGACGATTGAGGGTAACGACGACGACGCCATCCCGATGGCGATTAACGCGGACCAAGCCCGCAGACGAATTATCGTCTTGGACTGGCTTCGGCCCGCTGATCATGTCCCGCTCCGCTGCGGTGACGCCATGTTGTTACCTAACATAAATAGATATCGTCCTGTCATCGTTCTGCATCCTCCTAATCGTCACAGTTGCCGGGCCGACGCCGTATCGGACGCTCGCGTGGCGATCTAGTCCTCGACGATCGTCAATGCCATCTCGGGGCATGCATCCACGCCGATGTACGCGTTGTTCTCGCGCCCGGCGGGCACTTCCACGTCCTCGGTGATGGCGATATAGCCGTTGTCGAGCGGGAAGAGGTCTTGGTCGACGATGAAACACATTCCGTGTCCACAGCACCGAGATTGGTCAGCTCGGATCTTCATGGCTGCACCTCTCTTCCAAAGTAACGCAGTACATCCCGGTTGCCGTGCATCATCTACGCGACCTCCTCGGCCGGCGTCGAACTACAACGGTGGCGGACCCAACCAAGCGACCAATGAATGTCCCAGCCCCCGAGGTCGGCCTGGCCATGCCAAACTGGTCGGCCGTCAAGCTTCCGCATTCGCCGTGTTGTGCATGTGCGGGCCGGCGGGTGTGCAGCCCGTGGTCCGGTGTGCGAGCCCTCAGCGCCCGCAACCAGCATCTTCGTTGAAGCCGATCGCAGCATGGGGCTAGCATATCTACTATTCGTAGATAAGTCTAGCCTAGTCCGGTTGCTCCCGGCCTCAGAGTTATCTACTGTCCATTGGTAATGGACATCAAGCAGAAGCTCCTCGACGGCGTCAACGTCGTGGAGGTCTCTCAACTCATTGCAGCTCCGCTATGCGGGCTAACCCTGGCCGATCTTGGTGCGTCAGTCACCAAAGTGGAATCCCCTCACGGCGATTACACCAGGACGTGGGCGAAGCCGGGCGCCGAAAGCGCGATCTTCCACATGCTCAATCGGGGCAAACGCAGCGTGGTGCTCGATCCACGCTTGCCCGGTCATCGAGTCCACGCCCGTGAAATGGTCATGCAGGCCGACGTCGTGATCGAGAACCTGGGTGACGCCATGGCCCACACCTACGGCGTCGACTACGCGGACATTTCTGACGTCCGGCCGAAACTAATCTGGTGCTCCATCTCAGGCCTAGGCCGCGGCCGCGGTGGGCGAGCCATCGACATGACGCTGCAGGCGTCAATGGGAATGTCGGCGCTGACCGGCGAGCACGGCCGCCCGCCGCTGCGCGGAGCGATGCCCTTCGTAGACATCGCAACCGGTATGTACGCCGCGCAATCGGTGCTCGCCGCCATTCTTGAGTTGGAGCGCGGGGGCGACGGCACATTTCTGGACTGCGCGATGATCGACGCCGCCGCGACACTCACCGCCGCGCCGGCGGCGCTTGCGCTCAGTGGCTATTCGATGCCGCGCCGAATGGGATCCGAAAGTGATCTTTTTGTGCCGTCAAGGGTGTTCGAAACCGCCGACGGTGAGTATGTCCATGTCGTGGCGATCAGCCCCAGCCACTGGAGGGCGATCTGCCGCGCGATCGGCCATGATGACTGGCTGACAGACCAGCGTTTTGCCACCAATCAAGCACGCTTAGAACACCGAGATTTCATCCATTCCGCAATCGCAGAGGCGATCCGCGGAAGAACCGCGTCCGACTGGTGCGAGTTAATCCCTAAAGAGGGCGGGTTCTGTGCGAGGGTCCGCGAAATAGAGGAAGCCTGGGCTGACCCGCTGGTTCGCGGTCGAGGCCGGCTTGTCGACATCCCCGGCCTAGAGTTCCCGGTCCCGGTGCCATCGCTGGCGCATACCGAATTGGCAGCTGTCCGCGGACCACTGCTCGGCGAACACAACCCTGCACTGGTAGAGCCTGCCGCCGAGGTTCCCTCAGGCGTCTACGACTAGTAGATTGTGTGCGCCGGTGGAAGGTTGCGATCGCTACCGCGTCGGCAGCAGGCCATACGATCGTGGCATGACCCAGGATCATCGATCGGGGAACTCCGGCGAGCGTCGCGGTCGCGGCCGACCACCTGGATCTGCGACCGGAAGTGGTTTGGGCACCCGTGAGCGGATCCTCGAGCAGGCCATCGAGCTGTTTGCGGCGCAGGGATTCCACGGCACCGGTGTCGCCGATATCGGCAGTCGCGCCGAACTGCATCCTGGTGCCCTCTACTACCACATCGGCTCCAAGGAGGAACTTCTGTGGCTAATCCTTCGCAATTACACATCGGTGGCGTTGACGGGGGCACGGCGGATCGCCGAATCAGACCTTGATCCTGTTGCGAAGCTTCGTGAGCTGGTGGCTTTTCATGTGCGCCTTATCGCGGACCACCGGCGCGAGGTGCTGATCCAGATGCGCGACGCCGACGCACTGACCGGCGAGAGGGCGGCTGAACTTCAGTTACTTCGGCGACGTGTGCAGGCATGCTGGCAAAGCGTGCTCGACGAAGGTCACCGGAAGGGCCAGTTGCGCAGCGCCGATCGTGTCGTCGTTAACTCGCTGTTGGGAATGGTCAATATCGTCGCTACCTGGTATCGCCCTGACCGCGGTGACACACCCGAACGCGCCGCAGACCAGATTTCTGCGCTGGTGCTCAACGGCCTTGCAGTGCGGGGTGATTAAGTGCTCGTCGCTTCCAACAACTCGGCGAAGCGGCGCTGAGCCGCGGCCCTGCGTGTTGGCACGTGTTCGCTTGGGATATTTCCGTCGGGTTGGTGATAGCTGCGCAGGATCAGCCGCGCAACCGTGTCGCGGTGCACCTCGTCGGGACCGTCGTAAAACCGTGCAGCACGGGCGGCCCGATACATCGATTCCAAGGGCAGATCCGTGCAATACCCCAGGGATCCGTGGACTTGCAGCGACCGGTCAATCACGTCGTGCAGGACCTTCGCGCCGAAGAATTTAATCAGCGCGATTTCCTTACGCGCTGCGGCCGCACCGCGGTGATCGATGAGCCACGCCGCGTGCATTGTCATCAAGCGGGCGGCCTGAATTTCGGCGGCGGAGTCAGCGATCCAGTTACGCACCGTCTGTTTGTCGCCAAGAACGCTACCGTGCGCGTAGCGGTAGGTAGCACGTTCGCACAGCATATCGAAGGCTCGATTGGCCTGACCGATCCAGCGCATGCAGTGGTGAATCCGCCCCGGTCCCAGGCGTTTCTGGGCGATCAGGAATCCGTCCCCCCGCCCCCCGAGCATGGCGTCGCGTGGCACGCGGACATCTTCGAGTTTGATCTCGGCATGCGAGGGGTAGGCGTCGGGTCGGTGATGCTCCAAGACCTCCATCGAGGCGATGTCGCGTATCAAATGCACCCCGGGCGCGTCCATTGGAACGATGAATTGCGAGGTGCGCCGGTGTCGTTCGGCGTCGGGATCGGTGACGGCGACAACGATCATGAAGTCGGCCAGGGAAGCGTTGGTGATGAACCACTTGTGGCCGTTAATCGCCCAGCCCTCGCCGTCAGGAACTGCCGTCGTCGATAACTGTGACGGGTCCGCGCCAGCGTTGTCGGGTTCGGTCAAGGCGAACGCTGAATAGAGTTCCCCGGAAAGTAGAGGATTCAGCCAGCGCTCCTTCTGCTCGGACGTACCGGCCTCTGCCAGGATCTCGCTGTTGCCGGAATCGGGCGCCTGGTTGCCGAAAACCAGTGGACCATAGGGTGTCGTACCGAGGATTTCGTGCATCAGGCCCAGCTTGACCTGGCCGTAGCCTTGGCCGCCAAGATCAGGTCCGAGGTGGGCCGCCCACAAATTCGCGTCCTTCACTTTTTGCTGCAGGGGCGCGACGGCGCGCAGCAACTGTGCCCAGTCCAGGTCCAGGGTCTCCAGTGGCCAGATCTCGGTACGGACGAAGTCTGCAATCCAGTCGAGTTCGGACTGAAAGTCGGGCTCGGTCGAAAAGTCCCACGCCACAGCGATCTCCAATCAAAGGTTCTGTGTACCGGAGGTGAGCGCCAAGGCGCGCTCGAAGAGGTGAATTGTCGCTTGATGGAGCCGGTCACCCACGTCTACCGGCGCACGGCCGGCGCAAGCGCGCGCGTGGGTTCCTTCCAGGATGACACCGAGTTTGAAGCAGGCAAGGACTGTGTACCACAGCACGTCGGATACATCGCGGTTCGAGCGTTCGGCATAGCGTGCGACTAATTCGCCGACCGATGCCAGGCCGCCCGCGTTGGCCAACGCGCTGTCTCCGATATCGGTGTGTTCGCCGGGCTGCGGCCACGTTGCCAGCAGCCACCCGAGGTCAAGCAACGGGTCGCCGATGGTGGACATCTCCCAATCCACGACTGCGGTCACAGCTGAGCTTTCGAAGGAGAACATTATGTTGGCCAAGTGGAAGTCACCGTGCATGATCCCGGGCCGCCACGATGCGGGTCGGTTTGCCTGCAGCCAGTCCGTGATACGCGCGATACCCGGCAGTTGTGGGCCGCCGTATCCAGGAAGGCTGTTGTAGGACTGCAGTTCTCGCAACCAACGCGGAACTTGACGCTCAAGGAATCCGTCTGGGCGACCGAAGTCGGCCAGCCCGACGTCCCGATAGTCCACCGCACCAAGCTCGGCGAGCGCGTCGACGATCGCGAGCCCCATCTGGTGGCGAACCGCGGCGTCGGAGGCGTGCAGTGCGGGCAGCGTGGCCGCCGCGTTGAACCCGTCCACGGGCTCCATGAGGTAGAAGACCGAGCCGAAAAGGACAGACTCGTCCGAACAGCAGGCGATCAGGTGCGGATGCGGGACGCGGGTGCCTGCCAAGGCGGCTAGGACCCGCATTTCACGCCCCAGATTGTCGTTAGTTGTCGCCCGTAGGTGTCGGGGGCCCCGGCGCAAGACGAAGCGGCGTCCACCGCGTGTAAAGGCAACCATGACGTTTTGGGTACCGCCGCCGAGCCAGTGAAAGCCACTGGGAGCGTCACCCGTTAGGGCCTGGTCATCCATCCACGACACGAGCGCGTCGAGGTCGACTACGCCAGCCAGATCGGCTTCGGGCGCAGGTATGGCGGTTGACCCAGATTGCATGACGCCTATTATATTGAGCGATCACTCTATTTTCAAGGAGGCGCCGTGCTACTGGATGACCGAGTTGTCGTCGTCACCGGCGGGAGCCGTGGCCTCGGCTTGGCCATGGTGCATGCTTTCGCCGAGCGCGGCGCCAGCATTGTGATCGCGAGCCGGAAATTCGACAACTGCGAGGCGGTGGCCGAGGAGGTCAAAGCCGCGTACGGGGTTCCTGCTTTGCCGGTGGCGTGCAACGTAAGTGATTGGTCGGCCTGCGACACACTGATCGACACCGTCTATCGGGAATTCGGCCGACTGGATGTGCTGGTGAACAACGCTGGCCTGTCGCCGTTGTACCCGACCTTGGATGCGGTCAGTGAGTCGTTGTTCGACAAGGTCGTGGCAGTCAATCTCAAAGGACCGTTCCGGCTCTCCGCACTGGCGTGTGCGCGGATGGCGCAAAGCGCTGGCGGGGCCGTGATCAATGTGAGCTCGGTGGCGGCCACCCGACCGGAGCCCAGCTCGCTGCCCTACGCTGCGGCTAAGGCTGGGCTCAACGCGCTGACCGAAGGTCTGGCACAAGCGTATGGGCCCTCGGTTCGCGTCAATGCGATTCAGTGCGGACCATTCCTGACCGATGTGGCCACAGCGTGGACACCCGACGTGCGTAAGGCCGCGGAGGCTCGCATTGCGCTGGGCCGGTGCGGCGAGGCTGAGGAGGTGGTGGGTGCCGCGTTGTACTTCGCGACAAACGCCTCGTCGTTCTGTACTGGCGCGATCCTGCGGCTCGACGGGGGCGCTCGATAAGCATTTAGCCCTTACTTCCCCTGCCAATGGGGCTCGCGTTTCTCGGCGAACGCTCTCGCGCCTTCCTTGGCGTCGGCTGAATCGCGCACCGGAGCAGCGATCTCGCGCTGCCGTTCGAACGCGGCCAGATCCGTCCACTTGCATTGACCAGAAATGATCTCTTTGGTGGCACGCACGGCCAGCGGCCCGTTACCCGCGATCTTTGCCGCGATGTCGCATGCCGTTGCCAGAGCCTGGCCGGGTTCGGCTAGCACCGAGACCAGGCCGTGGCGTTCGGCGTCGATCGCCGTGATGGGATCGCCCGTCAACGCGATCAGCATCGCCACCGAGTATGGGAGGGCTTTCGGCAGCCGCAGGAGCCCCCCACCGGCGGCCACCAGGCCTCGCTTGACTTCCGGCAAGCCGAACTTGGCGGCGGTGCTAGCCACCACGATGTCGGCGGTCAGGGCCAATTCGCAGCCGCCGGCGAGCGCCCAGCCTTCCACGGCAGCTATCAAGGGCTTTGTCGGGGGACGTTCGGTCAGGCCGGCGAATCCCCGGCCCGGTATTGACGGTAATTCGCCGCGTACGAACGCCTTGAGATCCATACCCGCACAGAATGTTCCGCCGGCACCGGTGAGGATCGCAACAGCAATATCGGCCCGCGCTTCCAGCTCGTCCACGGCGGCGGCGATACCGAGGGCGACCGACCGGTCGATCGCATTCCGGGCGTCGGGTCTATTGATCGTGATCACCATGACAGCGTCGCGTACCTGGACCGCCACCGCCTCGGTCACTCTTACCTCCTGGCCACCGCGAGCCGCATCGGCATCGGCATCGGCGAAATACACTATCTACTGATAGTAGATTATCGTGCACTACTAGTAGTAGATTAGTGATCCGTTGTTAGCGCTGTGGTCACTGTGACGCCATTTGGCCACAGCGATCCTTCGGCCATGAAATACGAAGATCGAGGTAACGTGCGCAGAGCCGCCATCGTGTCACCGTTGCGGACGCCGGTGGGAACGTTCGGCGGATCGCTAAAGGGAGTCGCCGTCGAGGACCTCGCTGCCAGCGTAGTGATGGAAGTCGTCGCGAGATCAGGCATCGATCCCGAGCGGATCGACGACGTGGCGATGGCCCAGTCGTACGCCAACTCCGAAACACCCTGTGTCGGGCGGTGGGTCGCCCTACATGCAGGAATGCCATTGGCGCTCCCTGGGTTCCAGCTCGATCGCCGCTGTGGGGGTGGCCTCCAGGCGATCGTGACCGCGGCGATGATGGTTCAGACCGGCGCGGCGGACGTTGTGATCGCCGGTGGCGTGGAAAGCATGTCACGCATCGAGCATTATTCGACCGACATCCGCTGGGGCAAGCGGGCCGGCTCGGCCCAACTGTACGATCGGCTGGATCGAGGCCGCGAGCGATCACAACCCGCGCATAGGTTCGGTCCAATTTCCGGGATGGTGGAGACCGCCGACACGCTGGCGGCCCGTTACAGTGTTACGCGCGAGGCTGCCGACGAGTTCGCCGCAGAGAGTCACCGTCGTGCGCATGAGGCTTGGCAGGCCGGATACTTCGATGACGAGGTTGTTCCGGTATCGGTGCCGCAGCGCAAGGGACCAGACGTTGTGTTCCGCGCGGACGAGGGGATCCGGCCGTCCACTACAGCGGGCGCGCTTTCGTCATTGCGACCGATCCGGCCGGACGGCGTCGTCACTGCTGGCAATTCCTGCCAACAGAACGACGCGGCAGCTGCGTGCCTGGTCGTGGCTGAGGACAAACTCAGCAATTTGGGATTAAAGCCCGCCGGTTTGCTTGTCGACTGGACCGCCGTCGGCTGCGATCCGACGATCATGGGCATTGGTCCCGCCCCGGCGGTGCGGAAGTTGCTCGCGCGGACGGGAAAGCGCCTCGAGGAGATCGACCTCATAGAGATCAACGAGGCCTTCGCTTGCCAGGTTCTTGCCGTGCTTAAGGAATTGAAATGGGACGACCGCGCCCGTCTGAACGTCAATGGCTCCGGGATCTCGCTCGGGCATCCAATTGCGGCCACCGGCGTACGCATCATGACGACGATGTTGC
>Ga0306920_100012903_pt1 | contig 11360 bp, 11 predicted proteins | sample flu12Cox44000170_FD_204666 | JGI IMG/M metagenome (GOLD analysis project Ga0306920, IMG submission 204666) | Lab enrichment of tropical soil microbial communities from Luquillo Experimental Forest, Puerto Rico - flux4day.12C.oxic.44.000.170 (v2)... | ecosystem: Environmental > Terrestrial >...
AACCATAGCGGCGGATCTTTTGCGCGGCCGCCACCAGCGCCGACTACGTTCTGCTATCTCCGTGTGTCCGCCGCTACGGCTATGGCGCTCCTCAGCGTCGCGTGTGCGATGAGAGCTTCGCGTGCTATCTGCTATGGGAGCCGGCGTGGTGATATGTCGCTTTTGTCGCGTTCGCGGAACGGGTCACCCGTTCCACGGCTACCGTCCGCAATCCCGGAGAACGTGGGGAAATGTGTCTCCGACCTGCAGATATGTCCGAGCCGCCTATCGGAATCGAACCGATGACCTACGCATTACGAGGGGCCTGCTCCCTCGCTCCCAGAGCATGACCTGCACAGATAGCACGGCGGATCGCACCGGAAGCGCTGATTGCACTGGAATTTCGCCGCTACCCGTTCCACGACCCGTTCCACGGCTCAGCCATCGCCGCAGGGTGCCATCATCGTGTCGTCCGCACTCTGGCCTGGGCTGAGCCAGGATCATGATCGGCCCGCCGCGGATCGGCCCTTCCCGGCCTCAGCGATCTACACTTGGGCCTGAAACGCCGGAATAGGGGGAGCCACGTGAGCGCCGAAGCATCCGAACTGGTCAGCATTCCCCGTGCCGAACTGGAGGCGCTGAAGGCCGAGCTGAAGAGACTGCGCCGGGAGGTCGGTCGGGGCACCGCCATGGCACGTATTCAGGCCGACCCCGGCCCGGATGATGACGCGCCCGCGTTGACCCGCGAGGAGCTCGCCGAGGCGTGGGGCATACGTGAGTGATCGCCTCGTCGCTTCCCGGGCTCGTTCTGGCAGGAGATCGAGGCCTGCCGCAGCCGCTGCGGTGGACGGTCCAGCGCACGATCTTCCATCTGCTGGACGAGCCGGTCCCGGCCCTTGCGGACCCTTTGCCCCGCGATGACCCGTTGCCCGGCGCCGACGAGCTGCACCTGCCCGCCGATGAGGTGACCATCTGGTACACCGTCACCGAGCATGAGGACCGGGAAGTTATCAGCGTGCAGCACGTCAGCCTTGACACGTGACACCCAGCGGTCACGTGCCCTGACCTGGTCAGGTTCTCCGTTTAGGGATGACCTGGGCCAACGGAGGGCCTGGCCGGAGGTACGCCTGCAGGTTAAGCGCGCTGAATCCACACCGGCCCGGGGGTCCTGGCGGTTCCAGCCGGGGTTGTTGTCGGTGATTTCCTGGCTGAGGGTTTCAGCTCGGTGATCAGTTCCCGGAGGCGGCGCTGGTTGGGAGTTCATTCTGGTTAAACGGGTGCAATACTCGATTGTCCGCTATCAGTATCGCGGGTTCCGAGCTCGGACCAATACAGCCTCCCGATGCTACTGAACTGATTGACAAGCCAAACGTGAGTGGTCTCTGGGCAGAAGATATTAACCCTGGTCAAGGCAGTAGGGAGCCTCATCTTCCTAGAGGCGTTGCGCGGTTCTACCCGGAAACTCGCCAGTCGTGTCCGAATGCTACATAATTGTCCTAGTCACGTCGAGCTAGACGGTGGTCCGTGTGAGACTATCGAGCGGCGGGAATTGCTACCAGGCGGCCCAGTTCGGTTCCGCCTCAGACAGCGGTTAGCGGCATCGTTGCAAACGGCCAGAAGATCAGCTGCAGACCAAGTGGCAATCGCTATGAGTGGGAGGCCTCGTGAACCCCTGGCGTAGTTTCCGAAACCTGGCCCTCTGGAAGCAGGTTATCGCCTGGGTGGTGGCCTCAATAGTCATCCTTAGTGGCATCGGTGCTGCGCTAGGTGAAGACACCTCCAGCACGAGCGTCGCCACGGGTACGGCGACGACCACCACTACCGCTGCACCAACGACTACAACACCGCCGACAACGGCAGCCCCTACGACGACACTGCCACCGACAACCGCTCCGCTGACGACATCACCACCAACAACTGCGGTCCCGCCATCTACAACTGCAGCATCTCCACCGACTGCTCCACCTACCGTTGCACCCACAACGCCGGCCACACCTCCACGTACCGGACCTGGAGGCTGCTATCCGCTATCGAGCAGCGAGAATTGCTACCAGGCGGGCCAGTTCTGTTCTGCCTCAGACAGCGGTAAGAGCGGCATCGCTGCAAACGGCCAGAAGATCACCTGCAGACCGAGTGGCAATCGCCATAGGTGGGAGGCCTCGTGAACCCCTGGCGTAGTTTCCGAAACCTGGCCCTCTGGAAGCAGGTCATCGCCCGGGTGGTGGCCTCAAGCGTCGTTTTGTGGCATCGGTGCTGCGCTAGGTGAAAACACCTCGTGTCGCCCGCCCCCAAGCGGTGATCGCAGAGCCTCGCATCCGGGTCTTCCATGAGATGCCGGACCGGGAGTGGCTGGTCTGGGGGCGGCTGAATGGACCACAGCAGGTCGTCAGCCCGGCGGCTGATGTCGATCAAGCCGCGTTGATACATGATCGTGTACCCCACACAACTCCAGTGCCTGTTGCGGGGGACCGCGGTCCCGTCCCAACCGCGGGCCGGGTGGTCCGCTCCATCTACAGCAGGCGGGGTGATTCCAACGCGGGTGTCTCGCCGCTCGACCGGACGCTCCTAACGGGCACGGGATCAGGTCGGCGACGGTGGATCGAATCTCAGCGGCAGCTTGCGCCTCGGCTCGAGCTTCTTTCTCCGCCCGGCGCATCTTTCCGAACCCGAATACGTTGCCTCCTAACCCCCCGAGCGCTTTCTTGCCCGGCTCTGTCTCACTCGCGGGCTGAGTGCTCCAGTCTTCGGACCTCGTTTGAACCGCGTAGTCGAGATCGATCTTGTCCTGGCTGACGGGGCGACTGGCCCCGAGGAGGGCCAAGATTCGCTTTACCCCGGCATCAACTTGGGCCAACCGTGCTTCGAGGGCATCAAGGCGTTGGAGAACTGTCGCCTGTCGCATGCTCGCGTCCGCTGCGTTTTTCTCTTTCTCAACCTCATCGGCCTGTTTAACGACGGACTGCACGAACCAGGCGGCAACTGCAGCCGTGATGATGCCGGCCAGCGCGATACCGGCCAGCATGAGAAAGAGACCGGCCAGCCGACCGCCGCTGGTAACTGGGTAGACATCCCCGTACCCCACCGTCGTCACTGTGGACAACGCCCACCAAAGCGCCTCAGGGTAGGAAGTGATCGTAGCGTGAGGGTTACCGCGTTCAAAGATCAAGGCGATCCCGGCCACCGTCAGAACCAGGATGAGAGTTATCGCTGATACGAGCAGCACAGCATGACCATGTAGGCTGCGCTGCGCCAATCTGTTAGCTACTGTACCTAGCCCACCTAGGCGCAGAAGTCGCAGCACTTGCAAAGAACGTAGCGGTCGAAGTACAGGGACACTGATAACCACCAACTCAGGAATGTGTGTCCAGAAGAACCGCCAGCGTTTCGGTGCGAGCAGAAAGCGAACCAGATAGTCCACGACGAAGACGATCCAGAGAATCGTCTCGATCACCGTCAGCGTGTTTCGAACTGATAGGGGAAGACTGGTGAAAACGACAGGGACCAAGATCACCAGAAGGAACAGGACCGAGATAATGAGCATCGGCTTGTCGGTGCGCCGCTGCCACTCTTCGTAGGCGCCTAGCTCTCGGGCTCTCTGGAGACGCTTCATTTGTCCTCAGCCGGTCATTTGTATGCTTTTAAAATATGGTCCCTGTCAGTCGATCTGTCAGCCCGGCGTAGCGACGGATTAAGCTGCCCGTTGCATCGAGGACCTGATGGAGCAGGGCTGTGCCCGGTTTCGCTTCTGCGGCGGCGCTGGTGGGATTCGCTTTTCGAACGGGGCCGGCCGAGCACTCCTTCTGAGCGAGATAAATCTCGTCCTTGGCCTGATCGAACAGCTTGGCTGTTGGTTCTCCGGAGGGGTCAGGGATCGGTTGCAACAGCGTCTTGTAATTCCTGGATAGAACGCTACACGACGTGTTGATGGCGGTGGGGTCGCCTTTGTCGATGGCGCTGACCAGGCCGTTCGCTGTGGAGATGACTAGGGCGATGCTGGTTCCGTGAGCGGCTCCCCAAGCAGCGAGCGTTAGCGAGGTTGCCGTCGGCGCCACTGTTGTGGCGGTCGTGGTGGTGGTCGGCGCCACAGTACCGATGGTTGTCGTCGGGGTTGGGGTGGAACCGCTGCTTGAGGAAGCCTTCGAGGAGGAGCTACACGCCGCGCCCAGTACTATGAATTTCAAGGCGGCACCAACGAGAATCCACGGTCGTCTCCCACCGGCATGTTCTGATGTGAACACTGCCGCCTCCGTGTTCTACTTCCGGGCTCGTCGCCACCCAACTTCCAAGGGTGACCGAGCATACGCCCAGCGTACCTACAACGGCGCAACCCAGAAAAGGCGCCCTGTAACGGGGTTGGGCGTCAGTCTTTGAGGGCTGAGGTTCTCGAAGTCGGCGAACTCCGGGCCCAGTCCTTCCCGCAGATCGTTCCTTGCGCCCTCGGCGATCCTGCGCAGGTCGCGCAGCGCACGGCCGCCCTGGGAGGCGATCTTGGGCAGCTCGTTCGGCCCGAAGATGACAAGCGCGATCACCGCGAGAACCAGCAGCTTGGGGATGGACGGGTGATCGCGCAGACGGGAAGGGCTGCTCGTGATCCGCTGTCTTGAGCGGATGCGATTTTCCGCGTGATGCGGGGGCTGGGCCTGCCCAGGAGCCGCCTGTTGTACTTGCAATAGCTAGCGGTAGTTTGTTAAGTCCAGGCTGATGGGCAGTATGATTGTCGTAGGTTTCCCGGTGAGTTCAGGAGCCGGTGATGACTGATGACGAAGCCGGTGCCGTGTCCGCCTGCTCCGGGTCCGCTGGAGGAGTACGCGGCGCGGTTTGATGATCTGTTTACTCTGTGGCGCAGCGGCGGGGGTTCCGGGAGTACCTGGCGGGGCTGCTGGCGCCGCGGGACCGGAACAAGACGCTGACCGCGCTGGCGGGGGCTGAGCCGGTGGCCGGGGCGCAGCACCCGGCGGTGCAGCGGCTGCAGTTCTTCCTCTCCGAATCCCGGTGGGACGCTGAGCAGGTGAATTCCCGGCGGCTGGAGCTGCTGCTGGCTGATCCGGCGACCGCGCCGCATGGCGGCGGGGTGCTGGTGATCGATGACAGCGGGGACCGCAAGGACGGGACGAAGACCGCGCACGTAGGCCATCAGTGGCTGGGCCGGTACGGCAAGACCGATAACGGCGTGGTCACCGTGACCACGGTGTGGGCCGATGAGCGGCTGTACTACCCGGTGGACGCGGTGCCGTACACCCCGGCGAAGCACTTCGCGAAGGGGAAGAGCGATCCGGGGTTCCGGACCAAGCTGGCCATCGGCGCGGAGCTGGCGGTCCGGGCCCGGGCGGCGGGGTTCACATTCCGCGCGGTGGCCGCCGATAGCGCGTACGGGGACCAGGACGGGTTCCGCTGCGAGCTGTCCGAGGCCGGGCTGCCGTTCGTGATGGCCCTGAAACCCCGCCGCGGCACGTGGGCTTACGGCCCGGATGCGCATACCCCGGTCGATGCGGCCCGTGCCCTGGAGTGGGACGGCCCGGAGGATCCTGGTGACTGGGTCCCGGTGACCCGCACCTTCCGCGACGGGCACGCCGAGACCTGGTGGGCCGCCGACGCCACCTTGGGCTGGTGGGGACCGGACGGCTTCACCCGCCTGGTGGTGGCCACCGCCGACCCGGGCACCCTGCCGGACAAGGCCACCTGGTACCTGGCCACCAACCTGCCCCGGCCCGGCGGCCCGCGCGAGGCAGACAGCGTTCACCCGGCGGCGGACCTGGCCGGGATCACCCGGATCTACGGCATCCGGCACTGGACCGAGCAGAGCTACAAGCAAGTGAAGGACGAGCTGGGCTGGGCCGACTTCCAGGTCCGCTCCGACATCGCGATCCGCCGCCACCAGGCCCTGGTGAACTGCGCGTTCAGCTTCTGCTGGGCCGCCTGGTTCGCCGATCACCCGCCGCAGCCCGATGCTGCATCTCCGCGGCCCGGACCCGGCCGCGGAGAGAGGGGGGCCGCACGCCGCCGCACCACCGCCGGCGCCGTCGTGGCCGCGGGCGCTGCGCGCGGTCCGCGCCTGGCTTTCCCCCTGGCTCGCGCTGCAGCGCTGGTGGGCCGCATGGTCCAAGGCGCCCCCGCCCCCGCCGTTGCAAGCCCTGATCAGCTCGGTCGGCGCAGGCCGCGGCCTGCACCTCTACATCCCGACTTAACAAACTACCGCTAGCGGTTTGACGAGTGTCTCTCTTTATGTTTCCGCGGAAACGCGGGACCATGGCACATGCCCAATCGCGTGCGTGTTCTGCGGGTGCCCGATGCGGACCGGGCGGAGCTGGAACGGCGGGTCCGGTCCAAGGGGCCCGGCCCGCGCGGCGGAGCGGCCCCGGATCGTGCTGCTGGCCGCTAACGGGCTGACCGGCGCGCAGATCGCCGAGCGCGCGGGCTGCACCGAGCCGGCGGTGATCAGGTGGCGCCGCCAGTACTCCGGGCGCGGGCTGGCCGGGCTGGAGGATGCGCCCCGGCCCGGCGGCCCGAAGACGGTGCTGACCGAAGAGGTGGCGTGCCAGGTCCTGGCCGCGACGCTGACCCCGCCGCCGGAGTCGCTGCGCGCAGCGGGGGTGACGCACTGGTCCAGCCGGCGGCTGGCGGACTGGCTGGCCCAGACCAGGGGCATCAGCGTCAGCCACGACTCCATCACCGTCCTATGGCACAGGTTCTGCGTGGCCCCGCACGGCACCGAGGGGTTCAAGTTCTGCACCGACCGTCAACGAGCTCATCTCGGCCATCGGCGCCTTCATCGACCACTGGAACGACTACCCCCGGCCGTTCAGCTGGACCAAGAACGCCGACGAGATCCTCGCCAGCATCCAGCGTGCGAAGACTAAAACAAGCTCACTTACACACCACTAGCATGGGTTAGCCGGATAGTTAATCGTCGTCTGGCATCCGGCTATCAGCGATGCGTTCCCAGGCGACGTAAGCCGGGCTGAGGTCAGGCTCCGGCGGGTGTGGGCAGATACTGGCGTGGTGAGCGCCGTGCAGCTGAGCCGGGAGGAGGTCCTGGCGTTCCTCGCGCGGCAGCCGGGCGCCCCGCGGGATCTGGAGGCGCTTGCGGGCGGGGCGTGGTCATCGGCGTGGGCCTACCGGGCGGGCGGCGAGGAGCTGGTGGTCCGTTTCGGGCAGGAGGTGTCCTGGTATGAGGCCGACCGGATGGCGATGGCTTTCGCCAGTCCGGACTTGCCCGTGCCCGAGGTCAGGGAGGTAGGCAGGACCCCGTCCGGGCAGCCCTATGCCATCTCGGTGCGTCACCACGGGCGATTCCTGGAGGACACCCCGGCAGGGCAGGCCGGTGCCCTCACCCCTACCCTGACCCGCCTGCTCCTTGCCCTGTACCGGGTGCCGGCCGGCCCGGATGCCCGGGTCGCCTGGCACCGGGCGGGCGCGCCTGCGGGGAGCTGGCGGGAGTTCCTGCTGGCCGGCCTGGTCGATGACCCCGGGAAACTAGTCCGCGGATGGAGCGCCGCCCTGGCCGGCAACCGGCAACTGGCCGCCTTGTCGGCGGCGGTCACCGGGCGGGTGCGGGCCCTGGCGCAGGCCTGCCCGGAGCGCCGGGACCTGGTACACGGCGATCTGCTGCACGGCAACGTGCTGGTGAGCCCGGACGCCGGCCGGGTCGAGGCGGTGCTGTCCTGGAAGTGCTCGGTGCGCGGCGACTTCCTCTTCGATGCCGCCTGGTGCAGCTTCTGGGCGCCGTTCCACCCGAGGATCGCTGCCGCCGACCCGCTGCCCGGGCTGCTCCGGGCCCCGAGCGTGCGGGCCGGGCCTGGCGCCCTGCTGGACGCCGCTGCCCGGCACCACTGCTATGAGCTGCACATCGGCTTCACCCATCTGGGGTGGAACATCTGGACCGGGGACCAGGAGGGTCTGGCCGCTACCGCCCGGCGCCTGGCCGAGGTCCTCGAGCGCGGCCCCCTGCCTTTGACCTGCGACTGAAGGTAGCGCGGAACAGCGCGGCTGCCCGTGTGCCGATCCGCAAGCAAGGCGCCCGGGCGGCTGCGACACTGAGGCCATGCCGGACGGCGCGGATGAGTATGTGGTGGCAGGCGAGCGGCGCGTGGAGTACTGCCTGTACAACAGCGGGAGTATCCGAGGGGTGGACCCTGCAGTGTGGACTGCAACGTGCTGCGAGTCGGCGCCTACGAGCTGCTATGGGGCGAGGACGTCCCCGACGGCATCGCGATCAGTGAGGCCATTCTGTTGCCCGGCCATCGATCCCTTACTCGGATTCGTCAACGGCCGGCTGGCCCGCATCGTCGAGCTCAGGCCGCCCTGCAAGTCTGACCGTCCGCCGCGAGAATCGCCGTGCGGGCCCTTTTGCGTGGATTTTCGGGTGACCAGGTGGTAGGGGAGGTTACCCTGCGGGCGGCTCAGGTCGCGTCCGGGTCGAACGGCGGGCGCTCGCCGGGCGTGCGCAGCGCGTTCAGCGTGACCTGGCGCGTGGGCTGCCGGGCGCCCTGCTCGGCGTTCAGGTCGTAGAAGAGATGCGTCTGCACGAACCGCTTGGGATTCAGGTCCTCGATCTCGAAGTCGGCGAACTCCGGGCCCAGTCCTTCCCGCAGGTCGTTCTTTGCGCCCTCGGCGATCTTGCGCAGGTCGCGGAGCGCCCGACCGGCCTGGGAGGCGATTTTGGGCAGCTCGTGCGGCCCGAAGATGACAAGCGCGATCACCGCGAGAACCAGCAGCTTGGGGATGGACAGGTCGAACATCGCTCAGCCCTTTCCCTGGCTGTCGAACTGCAGCGGGGACAGTTCGTCGTCGGCCAGGCCCGCATACGGGTCCGGGTGCAGCCGGGCCCGGCGCCGGTCGTGGGACCACACGATGAACTCGGCCGCCTCAACCAGCGCCGCGCAGGCCCCGCCGAGGATCAGCATCGTAAGGGGGTCCGGGCTCGGGTTGGCCATGCCCGCGATCAGGAACACCCCGAAAATTAGCACCCGCCGCCACTTCCGGAACCGCTCGTGCGTCAGGATCCCGGCCAGGTTCAGCATGACGATCAGCAGGGGTATCTCGAAGGCCATCCCGAAGGCCAGCATCATCGCCATCACGAAGCTCATGTACTGATCGACCTGGATCAGGTTCTGCACGCCGCCTGGTGTCAGGCCGAGCAGGTAGTGCATTGACCGGCCGAGCGACAGGTAGCACAGCGTGATGCCGATGCCGAACAGCGGGATAGCCGTGCCGAGGAAGATGTAGCTCCACCGTTTTTCCCTGGCGTGCAGGCCGGGCGCGATGAACGCCCAGGTCTGGTACAGCCAGACCGGCGAGGACAGGATCACCCCGACGATCAGCGCGACTTTCACCCGCAGGTAGAACGCGTCGAGCGGGCCGTTCAGGACCAGCTGGTTGACGCCGAGCGTGCGGCAGCCGGAGTGCCCGCGGATCGTGGCCGAGCACAGCGGGCGCTCGATGACGTGCCAGGCCTGGTCGAAGAAGATGAACCCGGCGGTCATTCCCGCGGCCAGGGCCAGCGCCATTTTGACGACGCGGTTGCGCAGCTCGCGGAGGTGATCCATGAGCGGCATGCGGCCGTCGGGGTTCTGCTTCCGCTGGGCGTGCACGAAGTGCTCGCCGACGACGCGGGCGCCCGCGATGGCACCGGGAAGGCTGGCCATGACCAGGATCCGGCAGTCCGCCAGGCGCGGCTAGACGGGCTCCCGGGCCGGGCGGGAGGCCCCGGCGGCCGCCGCGTCAGGCGCCCTCGGCGCGGTGTCCGTGGCGGCCGTGCGCTGCAGGTCACGGATCTGCTGCTGCAGCGCATCGATCTGCGCCTGCGGGGCCGCCTGACCGCCTGGAGCGCCGGCGGTGATCTCGGCAGGTGCCTGGACCGTTTCCTGAGCTCCCGGGGGGCGCGATTCCGGCTCGTCCTCGTGCAGGCCGTGCACCTCCTTCTTCAGGATGCGCATCGACTGGCCGAGCGAGCGCGCCGCATGGGGCAGCTTCTTGGATCCGAACAGCACGATGATCACCAGGGCAATGATCAGGATCTTCCACGGACTATCGAACAGGTCGCCTATCATGTGCGTTCTCCTCAGCGGATAACAGTATCCCTGTGCGATACAGCATGGGACGGAGGCTGCCTGGCGACCTCACGGGGAGGTTCCCGCAGGCGGGAGGGTGATGCGCAAGCGCTGGCGGACGTGGGCCTGTTGCCCATGCGAACGATGGCGGCTTGTTGTTTTCATCGCTCGACCGGCCCGGCGGCTAGCGGGTGGCCGATGGACAGGCCGCTAGCCGGGTCGAAGAACTGCAGATAGCGGGTGTCGACGGCCAGCTCCAGGGGCGCCCCGTGCGTGGCCCGGCTCTCCTTGGAAACCCGGGCGGTCCACAGCGACTTGCCGCCGACCAGGGCGGCCGCGGCCTCGTCCTCGTCCTGGGACACCTCGGCGGCCTGCGCCAGGCTGGCGTGCTCGACGTGCGGCGCGTCGATGGTGAAGATCACCATGATCTCGCTGCCCAGCTCCTCGGTGACGCCGGCGGTGACCCGCATCAGCCCGCGGCTGGCGTTGCCGAGGGTGGCGTCCTCGAAGTCCGAGGGGCGGATGCCCAGGATGACCTTCTGGCCGAAGTAATCCGTGAGCCCCGGCTTGGCCTGCAGGATCTCGGCGGGTACCGGCAGCTGGTAGCCGGCGAAGGCGACCGCCGGGCCGTCGTCGCGGACCAGGTCCGCGGTGACGAAGTTCATCGCGGGCGAGCCGATGAACCCGGCCACGAACAGGTTGACCGGGGACTCGTAGAGGTGCTGCGGCGTATCGACCTGCTGCAGCCGGCCGTCCCGCAGCACGCAGACGCGATCGCCCAGGGTCATCGCCTCGACCTGGTCGTGGGTCACGTACACGGTGGTCACCCCGAGCCGCTCGTGCAGCTGGGACAGCGAGGCCCGCATCGAGACCCGCAGCTTGGCGTCCAGGTTGGACAGCGGCTCGTCCATCAAGAACGCCTGCGGCTCGCGGACGATGGCCCGGCCCATCGCCACCCGCTGCCGCTGCCCGCCGGACAGCGCGGCCGGCTTGCGCTTGAGGTACGGCTCCAGGCCCAGCATCTTGGCCGCCTCGTCCACCCGGCGGGCGATCTCGGCCTTGGGGGTCTTGCGGAGCTGCAGCCCGAAGGCCAGGTTCTGCTCGACGGTCATGTGCGGGTACAGGGCGTAGTTCTGGAACACCATGGCGATGTCCCGGTCCTTGGGCGGCAGGTCGTTGACCACCCGACCGCCGATCTGAATCGTGCCGCCGGTGATCTCCTCCAGCCCCGCGATCGACCGCAGCGCGGTGGACTTCCCGCACCCGGACGGGCCGACGAACACCATGAACTCGCCGTCCTTGACGTCCAGGCTCAGGTCATCAACGGCCTTG